>Ga0196963_10002556_pt1 | contig 10810 bp, 6 predicted proteins | sample S1_5metaG_FD_148600 | JGI IMG/M metagenome (GOLD analysis project Ga0196963, IMG submission 148600) | Soil microbial communities from Anza Borrego desert, Southern California, United States - S1_5 | ecosystem: Environmental > Terrestrial > Soil > Desert | place: USA: California | collected... | reverse complement strand
CGGGCTGCAGGCCCTGGTGCGGATCACGCCCGGCGGGAGCACGAACGGCCGGGCCCGCGCCGCCGGGTCGGCCGGGAGCCAGATCAGCTACGCGATCCGCCCGATGACCGACCCGGCCCCGACCAGCCCGGCCGAGTGCCAGCCCGGCGGACTGGCGACCCGCACGACGCACGTCCTGCCGATCCCCCCCGGATCGGCCGGGAAGGTCCTCTGGGTCATGGCCCAGTGGTACTCGGTCAAGGGCGAGCTCGGCCCGGTGTCGACGGCGGCTTCGGCGCTGATCGCGGCGTAACGCGGAATCACCACGGAGGCACGGAGACACGGAGAAGAGAAGAGAGCTCAAACGCACGCGGGCACGAACGGCCAGTTCATTCGAATGTCGTTCGTGCCCGTCGGCGTTGATCCGGCGACCCACCCACTCTTCCCCTCCCTCCGATCTCTGTGGCTCCGTGCCTCTGTGGCTATTCGTCTTCCGACGTCCGCCGCTCCCCCGCCCCCCTGCTCCCCTGCCCCCACCTGCTCCCCCGCTCCCCATCTCCCTACCTCCTCATCCCCCCATCTCCCTATGAGCCACCCCCCTTCCGTCCGCGCCCTCCTGGATAAGCCGCACCGGCGCGGCAGGCGCGGGCACGCGTCGCCGCTGTACGGGCTGCTGTACCCGCCGAACCTCGTGCGGATCCTCAATCTGGCCGGCGACCCTTTGGACGCGACGCGGGCGATCCTCGTCTTCGATCGCGATTTGCGGGCGAGCACGATCCCGTCGGAAGTCGACCTGTGGCTCGCGGGGCATCGGGCGTTTACGCCGGAATTGATCAACCCGCGGGCCGTGCGCGTGAGCGTCGGGACGCCGCTGTGGAATGGGATGGCGTGGGAGTTCGGCCCGTCCCTCGGGAGTTTCTCCGGCGCGGACGGGAGCGGGGCGGCGATCGACTCGGCCGGTGCACTGCTCGACGTGTCGGGCCCGTTCCCGGCGGGGAAGCTGTTCCTGTCGGGCGCGGCGTGGGTCGGCGAGCAGACGGTGGACTTCGTGTTCTCGCAGCCGGTGACGCTCGTGGAGTCGGGGGATTACAGCGGGTTTCTCGTGCGGGACGAGTCGGGAATTTGGCTGCAGGGGAACGGGGCCGTCGCCGAGAACGCGCAGACGATCCGCGTGTCGTTCGCGGGCGTCGTCCCGGCGGAGGGGATGACGGTCGGGCTGTCGGCGGAGTTCGCCGGCGTGGCCGAGGCGGCGGACGTGTTGAAACCCGTCGAGTGGCGCGTGTGACGCGGGGGCGGAGGGGAATCGCCACAGAGCACACAGAGGCACAGAGGGGAGGAGGGAGGGCGCGGCTCGCGTGGTACGGAGCCGCGGAGCGGCGGCAGCCAATAGCCCATGGCGTGAGCCATGGGGAACGCCCGCGGGGCGAGTCGTGGGTCCGCGGGCGGGGCGAATGTTTAGTTGTACTTGACGACAAGCCCCGGAGGGGCGGCAGCGGGTCGCGTGTCGAGCGCCGCTGTCGCCCCTGCCGGGGCTCTTTGTTCGCGGGTCGCGTGGACCCATGGCTTACGCCATGGGCTATTGGCTGTCGCCCCTGCCGGGGCTTTCGCGCGGTGCGCCGCGCGGTCCCACGGCTCACGCCGTGGGCGGTTGGCTGTCGCCGCTCCGCGGCTTACCCCCCTTCTGTTCCGACATTCTTTCCTCTCTCTGTGCCTCTGTGTGCTCTGTGGCTATTCCTCTTCCTTCGGCCAGCCGAGGAGTGAGTCCGCCAGCGCGAGGACCTCGCCGTCGCGGTTGGTGAAGAGCGAATGCAGGCGCGCGTTGATGCGCTCGGTCGCGGCGTGGCAGAAGCGGCGGCCGAGGGCGAGTTCCTGGGGCAGGGGCATCGACCGGCCAAAGGGTGTGGCGATGGGGGTGTGGGCGTGGCCGTTCCCATTGGCGTGGCCGTTCCCGTTCGCGTGGCCGTCGCCATTCGCAGTCGTCCCGCCGGCCCGCTCGATCGCCGACTGCATCTTCGCGAGCACGGCCGCCATGGCGTAGAGGTCGACGGCGGCCCAGGCGATGCGCTGCTGGACGAGCTGCTCGTCGAGGATGCCCTCGCGCCAGGTGCGCAAAGCGCGGTGGACGGCGACGGCGAGTTGGTGCGTCAGGCGCGCCAGCGCGTGGCCTTCTTTGGCGATCGAAGGATGGAGGCAGTGGCAGTCGGCGCCGACGACGATGTCGCGCCACTGCTGCTTGGCGAACTGGGCCAGCCGGCCGAAGTTGCCGATCGGGTGCTTGCCGGCCCGCAGGACGGCCTCGAAGCTCTCGCCCACGCCCTTCATGCCCATCAGGGCGACGAACGCCGTCATGACCTCGGTCGTCCCCTCGACGATCCGGTTGATCCGGGCGTCGCGGAGCATGCGCTCCAGGCCCGGCGCGCCGGCGGCGCGGTCCTCGCGCATGTACCCCTCGCCGCCCCAGACCTGCACGGCGTCGTCGACGACCTGCCAGCCGGCCTCGGAGCAGAAGAGCTTGGCGATCGCCGTCTCCATCGCGATGTCGGCGGCGTGGGCGTCGACCATCCCGGAGCACAGGTAGGTCAGCGCGTCCATCGCGTAAACGCTCTCGGCCATGCTCGCGATCTTCTGCTTCACCAGGCCGAACCGCCCGACCTCGCGGCCGAACTGGCGGCGCGACTTGGCCCGTGCGATCGAGAGTTCGAGGGCCTTCTTTGCCCCGCCCAGGCAGCCGGCGCTGAGCGTGCAGCGGCCGAAGTTCAGCACGTTGAGCGCGACCTTCAGCCCGCCGCCCACCGCGCCCAGCACGCGATCGGCCGGCACCTTCATGTCGTTGAAGCGGAGCGTCGCCTGCCACGAGCCGCGGATGCCGCACTTGCTGCGGTTCTTACTGACGATCTCGAACCCGGGCAGGTCCGGCGTGACGAGGAACGCGGTGACCTTGTCGCGCGTCTTGCCCTTGGCGTCGGTCACACTGGTCTTGGCCATCACGGTCATGACGCCCGCGAGCGCGGCGTTGGTCGCGTAGCGCTTGGTGCCGGTTAGGATCCAATGCGAGCCATCGTCCGCGAGTCGCGCGTGACACTGCACGCTGGCCGCGTCGGAGCCGACGTCGGGCTCGGAGAGGCAGAACGCGGCGAGCTTGCGCCCGGCCGCGAGGTCCGGGAGGAACGCGGCCTTTTGGTTGGGGGTGCCCATGAGCAGGATGGCCTTGAGGCCGATCGACTGGTGGGCCCCGATCAGGACGGCGGTCGACGCGCAGTGGCGGGCGACGCGCTCGATGACCCGGCAGTACGCGGTGTGCGAGAACCCGCCCCCGCCGAACTCGGCCGGGACGGTCATGCCGAGCACACCGAGCTTGCCGAGGCCGTCGATGACGGACTGCGGGATGCGCTCGTTGACGTCGATGTCGTCGGCGTCGACTTCGGTGGTGAGGAATTCGTCGAGGCGGGCGAGGAGTTCGTCGGTGCGCGCGGCGTCGGTGTCGGACTGCTTCGGGTAGGGCAGCAGTTCGTCCAGGTGGAGGCGGCCGAAGTAGAGGGACTTGACGAAGCCGGGCTCGCCGGCGGATTCGTCGATGAGGTCCTGGGCCTTTTCCATCTGCTCCTGGTCGGCTCGCTTGAACGTGGGCATGTCGGGGGTCCTTTCTCGGTTGATTCGGCAGGGGGTGGGCTGGGGACGAGCGGGTCGCAAAGACGCAGAGGCGCAAAGGCGCGGAGGGGAAAAGACGAGGGCTCGCCTCCGTCATCCTGAGCGGAGCGAAGGATCTTGCCTCGCACGGTGTGGGGCTTTCGCTCGTCGCCTCGCGCCGGCCGCCAACGCGGGGCGGGCCTTTACGCACTGGCTAGATCCTTCGGAGTACCTCGGGATGACGGGGGGCGGGCGTCGATAGTCACGAGCGCTCTGCATTGTCCGCACTCTCCTTTCGTTCTTCTCTGCATCTCCGCGTCTTTGCGCCTTCGCGTCACACCTGCTGGCTCACGACGCGCGCCGGCGCGTCCCTTTCGAGCGACACGTACCCGGCGAGCGTGCCGCCGCTGGCCGCCAGTTCCCGCAGCAGCGAGTCGGGGGCGAAGCGGTCGCCGTGCTTGGGTTGCAGTTCCGTCATCCGGCGGACGATTTCGGGGACGCTGACCGTGTCGACGAACTTGGCGAGGCCGCCGCGGAAGGGGGCGAGGCCGGTGCCCATGACGGTGGCGAGGTCGATCGCGTCGGCGGAGTCGGTCACGCGCTCGCGGAGGGCGGCGGCGGCGGGGTTGATCATCGGGAGGACGAGCCGCCACTGGATTTCGTCTTCCGTCGGCGCGGGGTTCGAGTGGCCGTTGCCGGTGGCGGGGTGGATCAGCTTGGCGAGTTCGTCGTTGAGGCGGGTTGTGCCGGGTTTGCCCTTCTTCCTGGGCTTCTCGTGGACGTAGAAGCCGCGGCCGGTCTTTTTGCCGAGCCATTTGTTGGAGAGGGCCTGGGTAATGGCGGGCGAGAGGGTCGCGGCGCTTTGGGTCTGCGAGTCGATCCGGGGCGGCGCTTCGGGCAGAGCCCGTGTGCTCTGCCCCGGCTTGTTTAAGTCAGCCAGGGACTTGAGGACTGAGGCGGCGACGTCCAGACCGATCTCGTCGAGGAGCTCGAACGGGCCCATCGGCATGCCCCATTTCTTCATGGCGGTGTCGATCACCTCGATGGGTGCGCCTTCCTCGGCCATCGTCAGCGCCTCGGCGAGGTAGGGGATGAGGATGCGGTTGACGAGGAAGCCGGGCGCGTCGGCGACGACGACGGCGATCTTGCCCAGGCGGAGGGCGAGGGCGGCGGCGGTGGCGAGGGCTGGGTCGCCGCTGGTGGGCGTGCGGACGACCTCGACCAGCGGCATCTTGTTAACGGGGTTGAAGAAGTGCAGGCCGACGACGCGGGACGGGTCGCCCACGACGCTGCCGATGTCGGCGACGCGGAGGCTGCTCGTGTTGGTCGCCAGGACGCAGTCGGGACGGGTGAGGTGGTCGAGCTTAGCGAACACCTCGTGCTTGGCGGGCAGGTTTTCGACCACGGCCTCTACGACCAGGTCCGCCAGCTTGAGGCCCGTCCAGTCGGTGCACGGGACGACGCGGTTCATGACCTTGCGGGCGGCGAGCTTGTCGAGCTTGCCCTCGGCGACGTCGCCGTCGAGCATGGTGCGGACGCGCGAGAGGCCCGCGGAGACGGCCTCGGGGCTCACTTCGATCAGGCGGACGTTCACGCCAGCCTTGGCGAGCGCGTGAACGATGCCCGCGCCCATGGTGCCGCCACCGACGACCGCGGCGTATTCCACCTTCGCCGGCTTGGCGGACAGCTTTTCGGTCGCCCACTTCTTCGACGCGCCTCGGAGGAAGAAGACGCGGAGGAGGTTCTGGCAGGCGGGCCCCTTCACGAGCTCGGCGATGCCGGCGCGCTCGGCGGCGAGTCCGGCGTCGAACCCGCGCTCGTAACCGGCGGCGACGACGTCGAGCAGCTTTTCCTGCGCGGGGTAGTTGCCGAACGTCTTGGCGAGCGTTTGCTCCCGGGCGGCGCGGAGCACCTTGCGACGGAGGGGGCCGAACGTGCCCATCGTGCGGTCGAGGAACTTGGGCGTGTGGCGGGTCGTGTCCTTGATGAGGCGCTTGGCGGCGAGCAGGAGCGCTTCGGGCCGGACGACCTCGTCGATCAGGCCGGCGCGCTGGGCCTTCTTGGGCGGCATGGTCTTGCCCGCGAGCAGGATCGGGAGCGCGCGGGTCAGGCCGATCAGGCGCGGGAGGCGCGTCGCGCCGCCCCACGCGGGGATCAGGCCGAGGCGGGTCTCGGGCAGGCCGATGGAGATGGAGCCGTCGTCGGCGGCGACGCGGTGGGCGCAGGCGAGGGCGAGTTCGAACCCGCCGCCCATGCAGTCGCCGTTGATGGCGGCGACGGTGGGGATGGGGAGGTGCGCGAGCTTGTCGAACACGGCCTGGCCTTCGGGCAGGTAGTGTGCGAGTTCGGGCTCGGACATGCCGCGGACCTGCACGAGGTCGGCGCCGGCGTTGAAGGAGCGTTCCTTGGCGGAGGTGATGATCAGGCCCGCGGGGCGCTGGTCGGCGGGCGTGGCGGCGAGTCGGTGGATTAGTTCGCGCAGCTCGGCGAGCAGGCCGGGCGTGCAGGTGTTCACCGGCTTGCCGGGGACGTCCATCGTGACCGTCATCACGCGGTCGGCGTCGGTCGTGGATCGCAGGAAGGTGTCCATCTCTCGTTCCTCGGTTCGAAACTCACCACGGAGGACACGGAGGGCACGGAGGCAGTCATTAGCCACAGATTTCACAGATGGTCACAGATTGGAGCTGCACCTTGTCTGCATTGATCTGTGGGTCATCTGCGCCAATCTGTGGCTGACTCCTCTTCGTGTGCTTCGTGCCTTTCGTGGTTCGATCATTTTCGTTCCAGCAGCATGGCCGCGCCTTGGCCGCCGCCGACGCATAGGGCGGCGAGGCCGAGCTTCGCGCCGCGGCGTTTCATTTCCATCAGGAGGGTGAGCACGATGCGCGCGCCGGTTGCGCCGACGGGGTGGCCGAGGGCGACGGCCCCGCCGTTGACGTTGAGTTTTGAGCGGTCGATGGCGCCGAGCGCGTGGTCGCGGTCGAGGTGCTGTCTCGCGAACGAATCGGACTCGATGGCCTTCAGGCACGCGAGCACCTGGGCGGCGAAGGCCTCGTTGATCTCGAAGAGGTCGATGTCGGACAGTTGGACGCTCGTCTTGCGGAGCAACTTGTCGATCGCGTACACCGGCCCCAGCCCCATCCGCGCGGGGTCGAGGCCGGCGACGGCGTAGGCGCTGACGTAGCCTAGCGGCTCGATGCCTTCGGAGCGGGCCCACGCGGCGTCGCCGACGAGGAGGGTGGCGGCGCCGTCGGTGATTTGGCAGGAGTTGCCGACGGTGACGGTGCCGTCACGCTTGTCGAAGATCGGGCGGAGTTTCCCGAGCGCTTCCATCGTCTGGCCCGGGCGGGGGCCGTTGTCGGCGGTGACGGCGTCGAACTTGTCGCCGGCGTAGACGGGGACGATTTCCTCGTTCAGCGTCTCCGCGGCGGCGACGGCCTTCTGGTGCGATTCGAGCGAATAGGTGTCCTGCTCCTCTCGCGAGATGGACCATTCCTTGGCGAGCGTTTCGGCGGTCTTGCCCATGATCTGGCCGTTGGTCGGGTCGGTCAGGCCGCACTCGAGCGACGCGATCGGGGCGAAGTGGCTGGGCCGGAGGTGCGTGGCGGCGGCGGCCTTGCGGATCAGGCCCTTGGCGCGGGCGAGGGCGACCAGCGGCTCGGCGGCGGATTGTGGGAAGAGGAGCGGGGTGCCGCTCATCGATTCCGCGCCGCCGGCGAGTACGGCTTTAGCTTCGCCGGAGCGCACGAGGCCGGCGGCTTGGCTGACGGCCTCCATGCCGGAGGCGCAGTTGCGCTGCACGGTCATCGCGGGCACGCGATCGGAGATGCCGGCCCAGAGGGCGGCGACGCGGGCGGGGTTGGCGGCGTCGGCGGGCATGACGACGTTGCCCAGCAGGACCTCATCGAGCACGTCGGGCTTGAGGCCGGCGCGGTAGAGCGTCTCCTGCATCGCGATTCGGGCGAGGTCGGTCACGTGCATTTTGCGGAGCGTCGTCCCGGCCTTGGCGAGCGGGGTGCGGACGCCGCCCAGGATCGCGACGCGGGTTTCTTCGGGGAGGCAGATCATCGGCGGACCTCCTGCTTGTTCTCAGACGACTTGAGGCCGTGCTCGGGGTCGGATTTACCGTCGCCGCTCGTCGGCGATGCGCGGGGCGGACGCGCCGTGTCAGGCTTCGCGTCCGCGGCCTCCGCCTCCGGATGTGCGTCCGGTAACATGCGGACTTTCTGCTCGACCTCGTCGCTGATCGTCTGGTCGCCCGGGGCTTTGCGGAGTTCTCGCCGGAGCAGCTTGCCCAGGGGCGAGCGCGGGAGCGCGTCGACGAACTCGATGACGGCCGGGACCTCGTACGGGGCCAGGTGCGCGCGGCAGTGCGAGCGGAGCTCGGCGGCGAGGGCGCGGCGGTGTTCGGGGGCGACGTCCTTCGCGACGACGACCGCCACGACTTTTTCCGTGTGCTGCGGGTCGGATCGGCCGACGACGGCGACGTCGGCGACCTTCGCGTGCTCGCGGAGGGCCTTCTCCACCCGGCCGGGGTACACCTTCAGCCCCGAGCGGATGATCATGTCCTTCCGGCGGTCGACGACGTGGAAGAAGCCCTCGGCGTCGTAGGTGACGAGGTCGCCGGTGTGCAGCCAGGTCGTGCCGTCGGCGTCGGTCTGGAGTACGGTGCGGGTCTGCTCGGGGTTGCCGTAGTAGCCGGTCATGAGCTGCGGGCCGGCGACGATCAGTTCGCCGGTCTCGCCGGGGCGGACGTCGTCGCCGGTCTCGGGGTCGATGACGCGGACCCGCGTGTCGGGCATGGGCAGGCCGATCGTCGCGGGGCGCGGGTCGCCGGGCAGGCCGGCGTGGGTGACGGGCGAGGCCTCGGTCAGGCCGTAGCCCTCGATGACGGCGGAGCCGGTGAGGCGCATGAAGCGTTCGCCGGACGCGGGCGAGAGCGGCGCGGCGCCGCTGATGCACAGGCGCATGGTCGGGAGGAGCGGCCGGCCGTCGGTCGCGCCGCCCTCTTCGTCGAGCAGGTTCGAGAGCGCGTCGCAGATCGCGGGGACGAGCGGGAAGATCGTCACGCCTTCGCGGCGGATCAGGCTCAGCGCGGCGTGCGTCTCGTACCGGGTCATGAGCACCATCGTGCCGGCGCTGTACACGGCCGAGATCAGGCACAGGTTCAGGCCGTAGACGTGGAACATCGGGAGGACGGACAGGAAGCGTTCCTGGCCGATGCGCACGTTCATCCACGTCGCGACCTGGGTGCAGTTGGCGAGGAGCGACCGGTGGGTGAGCTCGGCGAGCTTGAGCGTGCCGGTTGTGCCACCGGTGGGCTGAAGGACGGCGACGTCGCCGGGGTCGGGGGCGACGGTCGGCGGGCGGGCGGCGCACCGGGTGGTCAGGTCGTGCAGGGCGATGTGCTGCGCCTTGTGGCCGTGTGATACGTGTAGCTTGGCAGCGTGGCCGTTGCCGTCGCCGTTTCCTTCGGCGTGTCGTTTGGAATCTTTCGAGTGCCAGAGCTTGAAGCGATAGCCGACGCGCTTGATGAGGGTTTGGTACGACTGGAGCGACGTCCAGACGAAGTGGTCGACGCCGCACTCGCGCGCGGCACGGGTGAGCACGCCGGCCTGCAGGTCGAGGCCGATCGCCACGCGCGGGCGGGCGAGCTTGATCAGGTCGTGCAAGTCGTCGCTGCCGATCAGCGGGCCGGCGTTGACGACGACGGCCCCGAGCTTCTGGATCGCGAAGAAGCACGTCACGAACTCCGGGCAGTTCGGGAGCGTCATCAGGAGGTGATCGCCCTTGCGCACGCCCAGGGTCGCCAGGCCGGCGGCCACGCGGTTCACGTGGGCGAGCAGCTCGGCGTAGGTCCAGCGGACGTTCTGGTAGATGACGGCCAGCGCGTCGCCGAAGCGGTCGGCCGACTGATCGAGCAGGCGGGCGAGCGTGGTCGACGGGTAGGTGAGCGTGCGCGGGATGCCGGCCCGTTCGATGCTCGTCAGCCACGGCGCCTGGGGGGCGATTTCCGGCGTTACGATCACGTCGTCGGCCGTCCGCGGTGAACGGTCGCCGTCGCCGGGCTCGCCGTCACGCTGACCCCACCATCGCTTAAGGCTGTTCAGTGACATGAACATATTCGTCCACCTCGCGTACTGAGCCGCGCCGTCCGTGGCGCATCAGTGCGTTGCCATCGTCCTCCGCTCGTACCGGCCGGCGGCGTCACGCGACGCCGCCCCGGGAGTTTCGTCCTGTTTCAAGAAGTTCACGATCGTCGGGCACGTCACGTCCGGCCGCTCCAGCAGCGGGTTGTGCCCGGCCCCGGGGACGAGCCAGAATTCGCTGCCCGGGATCCGGTCGGCCATCGCCTTCGCGTAGATCGCGGGGATCAGTGAGTCGTGCTCGCCGGCGACGACGAGGGTGGGCGGGCCGACGACGTCGCGCGGGTCCGCCAGCGCGTCTTCGCACGCCACGCACCGCAATTGCTGGCCGATCGCCCTCGCGCCGGGCGAGAAGTCGCACTTCTCGGCCACGCGGCGCTCGATCAGCTCCGCGTTGGCATCGTAAAACGCCGGCGACGTGCCGAGGAGTTCGATCGTCCGGTTAAACGCCTCGGTCGGCATCTTCCGGAGCACGCTCACGAGCAGCATCGTGATCTGCCGCAGGTAGGGCGTGAACCGGTCCGTGCAGGAGCAAAGCACGAGCCGGTTGACGCGGGACGGGTGGTCGATCGCCATGCGGCGCGCGATCATCCCGCCCAGCGACAGCCCGAGGACGTGCGCCTTGTCGATCTGAAAGTGGTCGAGCAGTTCGACCAGGTCGGCGGCGTAGTCGGCCAGGCGCTGGGGCTTGCGGTGCGCCTCGCTCCGGCCCATCCCGCGGTTGTCGACGGCGATCACGCTGAAGTGTTCGGCGAGTTCGGGCAGCACCGGGTCCCACAGCCGACAGTCCACCCCGAGCCCCGGGATCAGGATCAGCGGCTCGCCGGCTCCCAGCGCCTCGTGGTAGCAGCGGACGTCTGTGAGATTCGTCCAAGGCATACGTTTTGGCCTCGTGGAATCGTATGCACGGGGCTGGTGTCCGGCCCACTGGGGAGTTCGGAATTTTCGGCGCGTTTTGTGGCGTCGCACTTTGGCCGTTGACAGTTTCGGTGGCTGATGACCCGTGCGACGATGCACCGGGTGCCACGGCCACGCGACGACCGTCATCGGACTTCGAG
>Ga0196963_10002555_pt1 | contig 10816 bp, 13 predicted proteins | sample S1_5metaG_FD_148600 | JGI IMG/M metagenome (GOLD analysis project Ga0196963, IMG submission 148600) | Soil microbial communities from Anza Borrego desert, Southern California, United States - S1_5 | ecosystem: Environmental > Terrestrial > Soil > Desert | place: USA: California | collected... | reverse complement strand
AAAACCTGCAAGCGAGTAAATCCCGGAATCCCTTCACCCGTGAGCAGTTGCCGCTCAATTTGGAAGGTCGCCTGTTTTGGGGCCAGTCCAATGAGTGGGCGCCCCTCGGCTGATTCAGAGAGTTTTTGCCTGATTTCACTCAAGCACCTCCAGGTCTTGCCAACACCTGAAGGGCCAAGCAGGAAACGCACACGCATCCTACATTGATGTCGCAGCGCTCCCGCGCCGACAAGCGAATGTTCAGATCCCGCATTTCATTGCGGCGGGCGCCCACTCTTCCTTACCCTAACGCTATGTCCGCGCTGCGCGTTGCCATCATTACGATTTCCGACCGGGCCTCAAAAGGCTTGTACGACGACCTCGGTGGCCCTGCTCTTTCCAAGGCAGCCCAGGAGTATGGCTGGCAAGTCGTTGGCTCAACCTTGGTGCCGGACGAGAAGCGCGACATCCAACGCGCCATCAAAGAGCAAATCCAGTCAGGCGCCCAACTCGTGCTCACAACGGGCGGCACCGGCGTGGCTTTGCGCGACGTGACCCCTGAAGCCGTTCGTGAAATCGCCATCCGCGAGCTGCCGGGTTTTGGCGAGGTCATGCGCATTGAATCCATGAAGATCACCAGGAACGCCATCCTTTCTCGTGGCCTTGCCGTGGTCGTGGAGCGCGCCTTGGTTGTCTGCCTGCCCGGAAAACCGAGTGGCGCTGTCGAATGCCTGAGCTTCGTGGTTGGCGCGATTCCGCATTGCGTTGAAGTTCTGCAGGAAATCCCCACAAGCTGCTAGCTCGCGCCTCCATCACCTGGAGTTTCCGTCCTTTCTCACCCCCCCCGTGTTGACTCCACGGTGGCTTCTTTCGTCCACCCTCTGATTAAAAAAGACCAGCCGGTCAAATGAGGAAAATTTCTGCTCCGCAGAAATTCTTCGGTTTCCTCAGGAAAACCCAATGTTTACAGGCCTCCCCTCGTGGTGGCATTCCGGTTGCTTAGGGCCTTATGCGCGGATGCCGCCATCGCTGAGAGCTGTGAACTAAACCCCTCCAGCAGCAGCGCCAGAAGCAACACGACAACGCACCTATGAAAAAAATCGAAGCAATCATCAAGCCCTTCAAGCTCGAAGAGGTGAAGGACGCCCTTGGTGAGGTCGGAATCGAAGGCATGACGGTCACCGAAGTCAAAGGTTTCGGCCGCCAAAAAGGCCACACCGAAATCTACCGCGGCAGCGAATACACCGTGGACTTCCTGCCCAAGATCAAACTCGAACTCGTCGTCTCCGACAAACTCGCTGAGCAAGCTGTGGACACCATCGTGAAGACCGCCAAAACCGGCAAAATCGGTGATGGGAAGGTTTTCGTAACCAACATCGAAGAAGCTGTCCGCATCCGCACCGAAGAGAAAGGCGAGCAAGCTGTTTAACCTCCCCATCAACCGCATTCAGAAAATTACACCCATGAAAAAGCTTTTTATCATACTCCTGACGCTCTTCGCAGCGCACTCCACCTTGAAAGCCGAGGCTGACGCAACCAACGCCGTCGCGGTGGCCACAACGGCTGCCGCTGTTGAGCCGGACATCGCTCAACGTCTCGCGGACATTGAGGCATACATCAACAACACCGCCCGCCCGAGCGCCGAGGCAAAGCTCACCTCAAAAATCGCAGGTCCGGGCCCCGGCCATAACGCCTGGCAAATGACCTCCACAGCTCTGGTGCTGTTCATGACTCTGCCCGGCCTGGCGCTGTTTTACGGCGGCCTGGTTCGCCGAAAAAACGTCCTCTCCGTGCTCGCTCAATGCATGGGCATCGCCGGCCTCGTCACCATTCTCTGGTGGCTCTGCGGCTACAGCCTCTCCTTCGGCGCGGGTAACTCCATCATCGGTGACTTCAGCTACGCGCTTTTTAAAGGAGTTGAACCTGGCAATGTTGGCGCTGGCTACCACTGGATTAGTGACAGCATGTGGGCGATGTTCCAGCTCACTTTCGCGATCATTACTCCCGCCCTGATCGTCGGCGCCATTGCCGAGCGCATGAAGTTCTCCGCAGTCATCCTCTTCGTCGCGCTTTGGATGTTCGCCGTCTATTTCCCGCTCGCCCACATGGTCTGGTCCACCACTGGCATGATGGCCGGCGCCCTCAATCCTAACGCCGCAATCAAAGCCCTCGACTTCGCGGGCGGAACCGTCGTCCACATGAGTTCTGGCTGGAGCGCGCTCGTTCTTTGCTTGATCCTCGGCAAGCGCCTCGGCTTCGGCAAAGAGCCAATGCAACCCCACAGCATGGTGTTGTGCATGGTCGGCACTGGCATGCTCTGGGTTGGCTGGTACGGCTTCAATGCGGGCTCCGCTCTCGGCGCTGACGGCATCGCCTCCAACGCTTTCACCACCACCACCCTCGCTGCTGCCACTGCCGGTTTCGTCTGGGGTTGCATCGAATGGATCACCCGTGGCAAGCCAAGCGTTCTTGGATTCTGCTCAGGCATTGTCGCTGGCCTCGTGGTTGTCACCCCCGCCTGCGGTTTCATCACCCCGAACGGCGCTATGATCATCGGCCTCCTCGCTGGCATCGTTCCTTACTTCGCTGTTGCCAAGCTCAAGGCCATGCTCGGCTACGATGACGCGCTCGACACCTTCGGCATCCACGGGGTTGGCGGCACCATGGGCGCTCTCCTCACCGGTTTCCTCGCGGACGAAAAAGCGAACTCCATTGTCGGAGGTCTCAAGTCCGGCCTGGTTATGGCTCAAATCAAAGCCATCGTCGTCACTGTGTTGATCTCCGTCGTCGCGACCGCGGTGATCGCCTACATCGTGAAGATGGTGATCGGGCTCCGTCCGGATGAGGAAGTCGAAACCGCTGGCCTCGACCTTGCTGAGCACGGCGAGGAAGGTTACCACGGCGCGTAATCCACCCACAAAAACCGTTAAACGACACACGCACAAAATCAGACATGAGAGACAATAAAGACAAAAACGGCTCCAGCCCCAAAGGGGTCATCGACCTCGCCCGTAAGACCGGCGCGAAGATGGTCGACATCAAATTCGTCGACACTTTCGGCACATGGCAGCACTTCAGTGTGCCCATTGCTGAACTCACTGAGGAAGTGTTCGATGACGGCTTCGGCTTTGACGGCTCATCCATCCGCGGGTGGAAGAGCATCGAAGCTTCGGACATGCTCGCCATGCCCGATCCAAAGACCGCCTTCATTGATCCTTTCTGCAGTGTTCCCACACTCAGCCTCACCTGCACAATTGCGGAAACGGGAACGAAGGAAGCCTACAATCGCGACCCGCGCGGCATCGCGCAACGCGGCGAGAAATACCTGCAATCCACCGGCATCGCTGACACAGCTGTGTTCGGCCCTGAAGCTGAGTTCTTCATCTTCGACAACGTCCAATTCGACTACAAAGCCAACAGCAGCTTCCACATCGTAGATTCCGAGGAAGCCGCCTGGAACACCGGTCGCGATGAAGGTCCAAACCTCGGTTACAAGACACGCCACAAGGAAGGCTATTTCCCTGTGGCTCCAGCTGATACGCTCCAGGATTTGCGCACTGAAATGGTGCTCTTGATGGAGCAACTGGGCATTCGGGTAGAGCGCCAGCACCGCGAAGTCGCGACTGCCGGCCAGGCGGAAATCGACTTCCGCTTCGACACGCTGCTCAAAACGGCCGACACGATGATGCTTTACAAGTACATCATCAAAAACGTCGCGCGTCGCCACGGCAAAACCGTCACGTTCATGCCCAAGCCGCTCTTCGGTGATAACGGCTCCGGCATGCACACACACCAATCCCTCTGGAAAGGCGGCAAACCGCTCTTTGCTGGCAAGGAATACGCGGGCCTCTCACAAATGGCCCTCTTCTACATCGGCGGCATCTTGAAGCATGCGAAGGCGCTCTGCGCGATCTGTAATCCTACCACCAACTCCTACAAGCGATTGGTCCCGGGTTACGAAGCGCCAGTGAACCTCGCCTACAGCGCCCGCAATCGCAGCGCCGCAATCCGCATCCCGATGTTCAGCGACAGCCCGAAGGCAAAGCGCATCGAATATCGCCCACCCGATCCTGCCGCCAACCCATACCTCGCCTACACGGCGCTGCTCATGGCCGGCTTGGACGGTGTGATTAACAAGATCCACCCAGGCGAGCCCATGGATAAAAACATCTACGAACTCCCGCCCGAGGAGCTGAAGAAGGTTCCGAACGTCCCAGGCAGCCTTGGGGAGGCCCTCGATGCGCTCGAAAAAGATCACGACTTCCTGCTCAAGGGCGACGTGTTCAGCGCTGACTTCATCGAGATGTGGATCACGAACAAGCGCAAGGAGCATGACGCTCTGCGCCTCCGCCCGCATCCGTATGAATTCTTCCTCTACTACGATGTCTAATCGGTAGAGCAACAATTCCCTTCGCAGGCCGGAAGTTTAACCACTTCCGGCCTTCTTCATTTGCGCCTCGACGCGGCCCTTATTAACTTGCGCCCCACGCTCATGAGAGTGGTCCTCCAACGAGTCACACTAGCTTCACTGGTCATCAACGGCGCGGAGCATGCGAAGATCGGGCCGGGCGTCGTCGTGCTCGTGGGGATTGAACCAGCCGACGGCGCGGAAGACCTCGCCTGGGTTTCTGGCAAACTCGTTCGCCTCCGCATCTTCGACGATGCCGATGGAGTCATGAACCTCTCCGTGTCAGACACTCAGGGCGAACTTTTAGTTGTGAGCCAATTCACGCTCCACGCGAGCACGGTTAAAGGCAACCGGCCCTCCTACACCCGAGCAGCGCGCCCAGAAGTTGCCCAGCCATTATATGCATCATTTCTCAAGCAAATCGAAACAGATCTCGGCCGCCCAGTTGCCAGCGGCGTCTTCGGAGCCGACATGAAGATCACCCTCACAAATGACGGCCCAGTGACGATCCTCCTCAACTCCAAGCAGCGTGAATAAACCCGCTCCATCCCAACGCGCTCTCCTGGAACAGCACGTCGCTGAACTGCGCGCATGCGCTCGCTGTCCTGGAATGCACCGCCCTTCGGTGAGCGGCGGGGCCGTGCTCAGCAAGGTCATGCTCGTAGGCCAAGCCCCCGGTGCGAAAGAACCGGTGATGGGCCGCCCCTTTGCCTGGACTGCTGGCAAAACCCTGTTCCGATGGTTCAACGAAGCCACGGGTTTAACGGAAGAACAGTTCCGGGCCAAAGTTTACATGGCAGCCGTAGCCCGTTGCTTTCCTGGCAAACGGAATGAAGGCGGAGACCGCGTTCCTGATCGCGGGGAGATCGACGCATGCTCGTTTTGGCTCGAACGCGAGATCCGGATCCTGCAACCAGAACTCATCCTCCCGGTTGGCAAACTCGCCATCGAGCAATTCCTCGCCGCCGCGCCGTTGGAATCCACCATTGGCCGCGCGTTTCGCACCCGTTATGCTGGAGTGGAGTTCGACCTCATCCCCCTGCCCCATCCCTCTGGCGCTTCCCCATGGCCGCGCGTGGAACCCGGCTCCACCCTCACCAAAGCCGCGCTCCGCCTCATCGCCCAACACCCCGCAATGCAAACGCTGACAAATCCTACCGTTTGACGACACCATCGTGCTTGCAGTCAGAATAGGTTGCAAAATTCCGCAGTTCGGCCACAACTGGCTACCGATGAACGGGAAATCGCCGGACCTCCAAACCGTCGGGACGCAGGCCAGCCGATTTTCCAAGCAGTTCCTAATCACATTGGCAACGGCAGTTGCGGTGATTGCCTGCCTGGCAGTATCATTTAACCTTCCCCACGGCTCCCAGGTTCCAGGTGTTCTCTGGAATGCAATCATCGCGCCAACGCTCTACTTTCTGCCGACCATAATCGCGATAGCACGAAAGCGTCAGACCACGCTTGCGTTGTTCGTCCTCAATCTCGTCGTGGGCTGGACAGTCATTGGTTGGATTGTCGCGCTCATCTGGGCGCTCTATCAGGAGCGAGATTCTCAGCGTTACGAACCCCACGTTGCCCGCCTTCCAACCACAAGCTTGGAATGATCGTCCTTCCTGCTTGCCACAGCTATCCAATTGCGTGTGGGCTGGCTCTTCTCCCCGCTCCTGCTCCCGACCGCAAGCTGCTCTCCCCCTTTTCCAGCACACGTTTATAAGGGAAGCCCCGACTAGGTCTCCGCCCCTCTCTTCCTCTACCTTCAGGCCATGAGCGAATCAGCCCCTAATCGCCCAGTTATACTGCTTGTGGACGACAACCCCCATGACGTCGTCCTCATTCGTTTGGCTTTCCGTAAAGTCGGCATCATTGACACAATCCAGCTCGTCAAGAATGGGGGCGACGCCATGCGCTACATTAAAGGTGAAGGCCCATACCGCGACCGCAGCCAGTTCCCGCCGCCTACCCTTGTGCTTTTGGACTTAAAGATGCCCCAGACCTCCGGCTTCGATGTCCTCAACTGGATCCGCAACCAACCCGAGCTTGAATCACTCGTTGTCGTCGTCATGTCCGGCTCCCGGAATGACTCCGATATTGAGAAGGCTTACACGCTCGGCGCGAATTCTTACCTTGTGAAGCCAACTCGCTTTGAAGACCTCGTCAAAATGATGGAGTCACTCAAAGATTCCTGCGGCCCCCGCAAACGGGGATCCCGCGTTATGGCCACGGCCGAGCATCTCCCGGGTGTGCGTCCATTGACCACCGCCTCAATGGTCCCTGCTGGCGCTTAACCCGGCTTTCGAGCGGCTCCTCGATTTTGTTGGAGCCGCCTGCCAGCGGTTTATATACTCCCGGGGATGAACAGGGTTGGCATTGGTTACGACGTCCACCAATTGGTTGAAGGTCGCAAGCTGATTTTGGGGGGTGTCGAACTCCCTCATAACAAAGGCCTGGACGGTCATTCCGATGCCGACGTGCTCATGCACGCTATCACTGATGCTCTCCTTGGAGCCTTAGGCGAGCGCGATATTGGCCACTTCTTCCCTAACACCGATCCCAGGTGGCGCGGCGCGCCTTCCCGCACCTTTTTGCACGAAGCCGCGCATCAGGTTAGTTTCCGTGGAGGGAAGATCATCAATGTGGACGCAACGCTTGTTGCGCAGGCGCCAAAAATCGGGCCCCACGTGGACAAGATGCGCGAGAACATTGCTTCCGCTCTAAATATTGAATTGCGCAGGGTCGGCATCAAGGCCACCACCAATGAGGGACTCGGGTTTTTAGGGCGGGAAGAAGGGATTGCAGCGATGGCTGTGGCTAGCGTCGATCTCCCGGAGTAAATCATGGCTAAGGCAGAAATCAGTTGGAAATCGCGAAACGAGGAGGGGGTTCGCAGGGAGGTTTACGCCCGCCACATCGGCAACAAATGGGTCTTCTTTGTCCGGGAGAATCGATTCGACAACTGGGAGGAGCTTCCCGAACCACCGCTGGACGATTGGCTCGAGTTGCTCGATGCCGTCACGCGCCGCATTGGCCGCCGCCTGCTCCGCCCGGAGGAAGAAGCTCGCGTAAAGGCTTCAATTCGGGAACGCTTCCCAGACGCCAAACTTTAACACTATGCCAAGGCGCGCTCCCCTCATGATCATTTCCCCCTCGACGGACACTCGAGGGGCGGAGTTCAGCGATTACTCGCTGAATCTTTCCCATGCGTACACGCGCGCGCTGCTCCAGGCCGGTGGTTTGCCCTGGGTTCCCCCTTGCGCCCCCGACGAAGGCTTTGTTGCGGAAGCCGTGGACCGCGCTGATGGCGTGATGATCAGCGGCGGCGACGATCTGCAGCCGGAACTCTACTCCTCTGACATTCCCGCTGATCTCCGGGCGACGGTTGGACGGACCGATCCTCCTCGCGACCTCTTCGAAACGCTTCTCATTTGCGAAGCCTTTAAACAACGGAAACCTCTTCTCGCCATCTGCCGCGGCCATCAGCTCATGAATGTCGTCTTCGGCGGAACGCTCTTCATCGACATCCCCACTCAGGTGCCTGGGGCTTTAAAGCATTGCAAGATGGACAAGAAGAGCCAGCCCGTGCATGAAGCCGCGCTCCGGCCAAACTCCCAGCTTCAGCGTATTCTCGGCACGCCGACAATAAGCGTGAACAGCACACATCATCAGGCTGTCTCCAAGGTGGCGGATCTTTTTCAAGCGGCAGCCACAAGTCCCGACGGTGTCATTGAAGCCCTTGAACTCAAAGCGGAGCACGCCAAGCTCATGCCCTGGCTTGTTTCCGTGCAATTTCATCCGGAGCGCCTCATTGACGCGCATCCCCATTTCCTCAACCTTTTTAAGAGCTTCGTTGATGCGGGAGTGAAGAATTCCAAGAATCTATGAGCGCACGAGTCATGGTGGTTGACGATGAGGATCCTATTCGATCCTTGCTCAACACCGTCCTAACCAAAGCGGGTTATCAAGTGAGCGAAGCTGGGGACGGCGCCGCGCTCAAGGACGCCTTCAGCGGCCCTCAGCCCGACGTGATCCTCCTCGACCTGAAGCTGCCGGACGCGGACGGCCTGGAACTCTTGCCCATCGTTAAAAAGCAATGGCCCGGAGTGGAGGTCATCATCCTCACCGGTTTCGCGACGCTCGATGCGGCTGTCTCCGCCACTAAGCTCGGCGCCTACGATTTCCAGAAAAAACCATTCGACCACAAATCGCTCCTGCTCTCTGTTGATCGCGCCCTCGAGCACAAGCAACTCACCGAGCAAACCAGCGCATTGCGCCAGGCCCTCACTGCCATGAGCAATGGGGCTTCACCCATTTTCCAGAGCCCCGCCATTAAATCGATCGTGCGCACCGTCGAGCGTGTTGCCCCGAGCGATGTTTCTGTTCTGATTACCGGCGAAAGCGGCACAGGCAAAGAAGTCATCGCGGACCTTATTCACACTCTCAGCCCCCGTTCCAAAGGGCCGTTTATTAAAATTAACTGCGCCGCCCTCCCTCGTGAACTGATCGAGAGCGAACTTTTCGGCTCCGTCCGTGGCGCGTTCACTGGCGCCCAGGCGGACCGTGAAGGCCTCTTCCGTCAGGCTGACGGAGGCACTCTGCTCCTAGACGAGTTGGCGGAAATGCCTGTTGAAACTCAGACCAAGCTCCTCCGTGTGCTTCAGGATAAGGAGTTCCGGCCTGTCGGCGGCAAAACCACTTTCAAGACGGACGTCCGCATCGTCGCCGCCACTAACCAGGAAGTCGAAGTGGCCATTCGCCGCGGCCAACTCCGCGAAGATCTTTTTTACCGGATCAGCGCCATTACCCTCGCGCTGCCTCCTTTGCGTGATCGCCGTGAAGACATCCTGCCGCTGGCAAATGCATTTCTACGCCGTTATGCAGCCCAGGCCGGCCGGACGATCACCGGTTTTACACCAGCCGCCGCTGAGAAACTCCAGCGTTACGACTGGCCCGGCAACGTCCGCCAGCTCCAGAATGAAATCCAACGCGCGGTGCTGATGACGGAGCGCCAGGTGGTCGATCTCGCTGATCTTTCCGCTTCGACCGCCGACGCTGCTGCGACTCCCGCTCAGGAAACCGAAAGCGGTTACACCATCATGGAAGCCATGGAGCGCAACACCATCCTGCAGGTGCTTCGTGAAACTAATGGCAACAAATTGGAGGCAGCTCGCCGCCTCGGAATTGGCCGCCAGACCCTCTACAATAAGCTCAAGGCCTACAACATTGCGGACGCCGATTTCAAAAAGGCTTAACCGCTCGCGGCGCCTGTCTCCTCGATGAGGAATTTCCCTCAGTCGCATCCCCTACGCTTCCGCCCCCGCTCTCCGATAATCGATGGTATTGCCGAGTACGCGCGAATCGGCGCTCGCTCAGGTTGAGCAACCCGCAATCTCAGACGAGCTTGCACCATGAAAAAGACATTGTTGTTAGCAGCTCTGGCAACCGGCCTCTTCATTGGATGTGACAACGCTCACAAGACCATTGACGACGAAACGGCGACTGCCAAAGCAGAGCTGAACATCGATAAAGATCGTGTGGATAACGCGATTGACCGCGCCAAGGAGAACGTTGAGGAAAGCGCTGAAAAGGCCAAAGCTGACCTCGAAGCCAAGCGCGATTCCGCCAAGGCCCAGATCGAGGCTGACAAAAAGTCCATCGAAGCTGAAGCCGAAGCTGACAAGAAGAAGCTCGAAATCGAAGTGAATAAAGATTAATTCACGTTCTCAAACTTCGAGAAGAAGCGCCTGCCTAACGGTCGGGCGCTTTTCTTTTGTCCATTAACCGCCGCGCAGGCGCGTCATTCTTTGTTGACATGTAATCCGGTTCGAAATACATGTCATGCGCAGTGCCGCGCGGAGCGTCTAAGAACTATGGCGAATCAACTGCTAACCTATGCCGTCTACAATCTCTTGAAGATTGCCCGAGCCCTTTTCCCCGTCCTGCTCTCTGCGATCACGGGGTTGGCTGCGGAGCGCTTCACGGTCGCCACCTACAACATTGAGAACTACCTGGACGTTCAAGCTGCTGGCCGCGAACTGAAGTCTCCCGAGTCGCGCGCGAAAGTTCATGAATACATCCTCCTGATGAAGCCTGATGTTTTAGCGCTGCAGGAGATCGGCTCTAGCAACTCGCTCGCCCAACTACGCACAACTCTCAAAGCCGCAGGCCTGGATTATCCTCACACCGCCTTCGTGGATGGGCCAGATCCCTTCCTCAACCTCGCTGTCCTGAGCCGGTTCCCGATCATCGCCCAAAGAGCCCACACAAACGAGAACTACCTCTTGCGCGGGAAGCGATTTCGCGCTGCGCGCGGCTTTGCGGAGGTGGATCTGCGCGTGAACCCACATTACCAGTTCACCTTGGTTACCGCCCATCTGAAGTCCCGCCGCGCCTCCGCCGAAGCGGACGAATCGGAGATGCGCGAACAGGAAG
>Ga0196963_10002554_pt1 | contig 10820 bp, 11 predicted proteins | sample S1_5metaG_FD_148600 | JGI IMG/M metagenome (GOLD analysis project Ga0196963, IMG submission 148600) | Soil microbial communities from Anza Borrego desert, Southern California, United States - S1_5 | ecosystem: Environmental > Terrestrial > Soil > Desert | place: USA: California | collected... | reverse complement strand
AGCCGGCGGCGCAGACACTCGAAGTGCACGGTCTGTGCGCCGCGTGCGCGAGCACATGACGCGTCCATCGACGGCGATGAGGGCGGCTGGCCTGGTCCTGCTCGGCGGCCTCGTGCTGGCAGTATCCAGCCTGGCGCAGGATTTCCCGCCGGAGGGTCTGGCGGCGGCCGATGCGGTCGTGGTGAGCAACGCGCCGTCCGATCCGCCTTGGCATCAGCTGGTCGGCCCCCCCGCGCTGCTACCGGCGGGCGATCCGGCTGCCGACGCCTTCATCGGCCCTGCATTGGTCGCGCCCTTCCTGTTGCTCGGTGAGCAGGTCAAGCCGGGCACGCGCCAGCGCCTGCAATGGAGCGTGAGTCAGGGCGGCTTCGCCGGTGCCGATTCGGTTACGCCGGTGATCGTGGTGCATGGCACCCGGCCGGGCCCGGTGCTGTGCCTGACCGCGGCGGTCCATGGCGACGAGCTCAACGGCGTCGAGATCATCCGCCGTGTCGTCAACCAGGCGGATCCGGCCCAGTTCAGCGGCACCCTGGTGGCGGTGCCGATCGTCAACCTGTTCGGCTTCAGCCGCAATTCGCGTTACCTGCCGGACCGGCGTGATCTGAACCGCCACTTCCCTGGCACCCGGCGCGGCAGCATCGCATCACGCATCGCCTACAGCTTCTTCGAGGGGGTGGTGCAGCACTGCGAGGCGCTGGTCGATTTCCATACCGGCTCGTTCGACCGATCCAACCTGCCGCAGGTGCGTGCCGATCTGCGCCTGCCCGAAGTGCTGCGTTTCGCGCGCGGCTTCGGTCAGTTGCCGGTCCTGCACAGCAATGGCACGAAAGGCATGCTCCGCCTGGCGGCGACGCAGGCCGGCATCCCCTCGGTGACCTTCGAGGTCGGCGCGCCGGCCACACTGGAGCCGAAGGAAATCGAAACCGGTGTGCGCGCGATCCACGCGCTGATGCACCACCTCGGCATGATCGGCATGGCGCCCGGCGAGCAGGAGCCGCAGGCGATCTTCTACGACTCGCAGTGGGTTCGCGCCAACGCCGGCGGGCTGCTGATTTCATATGTGCAGTTGGGTGAGCGCGTCGAGCGCGGCACCCGGCTCGGCGTCGTCATCGACCCGATCCTCAACGTCGAGCGCGAGATCGTGTCGCCGATCATCGGGCGGGTGATCGGTATCGCCCGCAATCAAGTGGTGTTGCCTGGCTATGCGGCCTTCCACCTGGGTGAGGCGACGAGCGCCGAGCAGGCCTCGGATGCCGCCGCGGCGAGTCAGGACAGCCCGCTCGAGGAGGAAGACCCGGATCCGGAGTCGCGTCTGGAGTAGGTGGTTCATGTCACTGGCGCGCGGCGGCCGGACGTTATATTGTTTCATTGTCCCCGTTCGCCTGGGCTCCGATGGCCTCCCTTTCTACCCGCTCCCCGATGTCCTCGCTGCAGGCCGATCGCGTCGGCTTGTGGGTGGCGGCCATCTGCGCGCTGCATTGCGCGCTGCTGCCGCTGCTGCTGGCGCTGCTGCCAAGCCTGGGCGCCAGTTGGCTGTGGGGCGCCGACATCGATCAGAGCTTCGCTGTGTTCGCGGCGATTCTCGGCCTTGTCGCGCTCGGCCTCGGCTTCCGCCAGCACGGCGTACTGGCGCCCTGGCTCGCCCTGCTGCCGGGGCTGGCCTTGTTGTTCATCGCCAGTTTCTCCCCGGTGCATAGCCACGGGCTCGAACATCTGCTGCTGATGCTGGGTGGCGGCGCATTGATCGCCGCGGCGCATTTTCTCAATCTGCGTCTGAGCCGACGCGCACGAGGCTAGGGTTTTCCGCCTGCGATGCGGGTGGTAGGCTAGCCGACCTCAGTTTTCGACCAGGCCGAATGCATCGGCCGTTCAAGGAGTTTGCAGATGGGCAAGGGTGACAAGCGGACCCGCAAGGGCAAGATCTACGCCGGCAGCTACGGCAATGCGCGTCCGCAAGGCGCGAGCCGCGCGATCAAGGCGGCGGCGCCGGTCGCGGTGAAGAAGGCCGCAGCACCGGCGAAGAAAGCGGCCGGCAAGAAGGCCTGAACGAAAAACCCCGCCGACGCGGGGTTTTTTATTGCTGCAGTCAGACCAGCTGCCCGGCGGCGATGACCCGCTGCGGCGCGAGGCCGCCGATCCAGTAGCTCAGCGCCGCCGGATGTGCTGCCGGCCACAGCGCGAGATCGGCGCGCAGGCCCGGTGCCAGACGACCGCGATCGTCCAGGCCCAAGGCCCGTGCGGCATGCACGGTCGTGCCGCGCAGCGCTTCCAGCGGCGTCAGTCGGAACAACGTGCAGGCGAGGTTCATCGCCAGACGCTGTGACAGCAGCGGCGATGTCCCCGGATTGAGGTCGGTGGCGATCGCCATCGGCACCCCCGCCTCACGGAATGCGGCGATCGGCGGCAGTCGGGTTTCGCGCAGCGCGTAGAACGCACCCGGCAGCAGCACCGCGACCGTGCCCGCGTCCGCCATCGCCTGGACGCTGGCCGCGCTGGTGTATTCGACATGATCGGCCGACAGGCCGCCGAACTCGGCGACCAACGCCGCGCCGCCGAGGTCGCTCAGCTGATCCGCATGCAGTTTGACCGGCAGGCCATAGGCACGCGCGGCTTCAAACACGGCGCGGGTCTCGTCGGGCGTGAAGCCGATGCCCTCGCAGAAGGCGTCGACGGCATCGACCAAGCCTTGCTCGACCAGCGCCGGCAGCATCTGCTGACAAACGGTGGCGATGTAGTCACCGCGCCGCCCGGCGAATTCCGGCGGCAGCGCATGCGCGCCGAGGAAGGTCGTGCGCACGCTGATGCCGAGTTCGCTGCCAATCGTGCGCGCGACGTGCAGCATTCGCGCTTCGCTAGCGAGATCCAGGCCATAGCCGGACTTGATCTCCAGCGTGGTCACGCCATCGGCGCGCAGCGCACGGGCGCGCGGCAACGACGCGGCGAGCAGCGCGGCATCGTCGCAAGCACGCGTCGCGCGCACCGTCGAGATGATCCCGCCGCCGGCGCGGGCGATCGCCTCGTAGCTCGCCCCGTTCAGGCGCAGCTCGAACTCGTTGGCGCGATCGCCGGCGAAGACGAGATGGGTATGGCAGTCGATCAAACCCGGCGTAAGGAGCGCGCCGCCGGCGTCGAGTTCGAGCGCTGCCGCCGTTGAGGCCGGCAGCGCCGCGTCGGATCCGACGTAGGTGATGCGCTCGCCCTCCCAGGCGAGCGCACCGTCCTCGATCAAGCCGTAGCCATCACCCTGCAGCGTGCAGAGCGTGGCATGGCGGATCAGCCCGGTCATGCGCCGCTGTAGGCGGCGTTGTGCACCGCCTGCACCGCGCGGCCGGAAGGGTCGACGATGTTCTTCAGGCTCGGATCCCATTCCAGCGCCGCGGCCGTGGAGCAGGCCACCGACGGGCCGCCCGGCACGCATTCGGCGGCCCAGCTCTGCGGGAAGTGGCGGTGGAACAGTTCGCGGTAGAAATATGCTTCCTTGGTCTGCGGCGTGTTGTACGGGAAGCGGAAGCGCGCGCTGGCCATCTGCTGATCGCTGACCTGCATTTCCGCATGCGCCTTCAGCGAATCGATCCAGGAATAGCCGACGCCGTCGGAGAACTGCTCCTTCTGCCGCCACAGCACGCTGTCGGGCAGATAGCCGGCGAAGGCCTCGCGCAGGAACTGCTTCTCCATGCGGCCGCGCTGCTTGCCGGAGAGCTTCACCTCCGGATTGAGATTCATCGCGACGTCAATGAAGCGGCGATCGAGGAACGGCACGCGCGCTTCCACGCCCCAGGCCGCCATCGCCTTGTTCGCGCGCAGGCAGTCGAACAGATGCAGCTTGTCCAGTTTGCGTACGGTTTCCTCGTGCAGCGCGCGCGCGTCCGGCGCCTTGTGGAAGTACAGATAGCCACCGAACAGCTCGTCCGAGCCCTCGCCGGACAGCACCATCTTGATGCCCATCGCGCGGATGCGCCGCGCCATCAGGTACATCGGCGTCGACGCACGGATCGTGGTGACGTCGTAGGTTTCCAGGTGATAGATGACATCGGACAGCGCGTCGATGCCTTCCTGCACGGTGAAATGGAACTCGTGATGCACGGTGCCGATGTGCGCGGCGACCTCGCGCGCGGCTTTCAAATCCGGCGATTCCTTGAGGCCGACGGCGAAGCTGTGCAACTGCGGCCACCAGGCTTCGGTCTTCTCGTCCTCCTCGACGCGGCGCGCGGCGTATTTCTTCGCGATCGCCGCGACCAGCGAGGAATCGAGGCCACCGGAGAGCAGCACGCCGTACGGCACGTCGCTCATCATGTGGCTCTTCACCGAGGCTTCCAGCGCCGAGCGCAATGCCGCGCGATCGGCGCCGTGACCGGCGACGACGCTGTAGTCGCGCCAGCTCGGGTGGTAGTACTGCGTCGGCTCGGCGTCGGCGGAATGCCAATAGTGGCCGGGGGGGAACTCGCGCGCGTCGGCGCAGACCGGTGTCAGGGCCTTGAGCTCCGAGGCGAAGTACAGGTTGCCGTGCTCGTCGTGGCCGAAGTACAGCGGAATGATGCCGATCGGATCGCGGCCGACTAACCACTCGCCCTTGTCCGCGTCCCAGAGCACGAACGCGAACATGCCTTCCAGTTCGTTGAGGAAACCGGCGCCCTCGTTCAGATAGAGCGGCAGGATGACCTCGCAATCGGAATGGGTCTGAAACTCGTAATTGCCCTCGAAACGCGCGCGGATCGCGCGGTGGTTGTAGATCTCGCCGTTGACCGCGAGCACCTGTTTGCCATCGGGACTCTTCAGCGGCTGGGCGCCGGAGTCGACGCCGACGATCGCCAGGCGTTCGTGCGCGAGCACCGCACGCTCGTCGCTGTAGATGCCGGACCAGTCCGGACCGCGATGGCGCATGCGCCGGGACAGATCCAGCGCGGTCAGGCGCAGCGCGGCGGGATCGGAATGGAGTTGCAGGATGCCGAGGATGGAGCACATGGGCGCAGCACAGCGGGGGAGGGAGCGGCCGATTCTGGCAGAAAAGCCGCGACCATTGATTCGCAATCAGCGAAGGCGCCGAGGCCCGCCGCTGCGGCGCCGAGAAGCCGTTGACGGGCGAGTTCAGAACACCCGGCCGATCAGGTCGATGAGCTCTTTCGACAGCAGCAGCGATGCCGCGATCGCAGCGCCGCCCAGGCCCCAGGCAATCGCGAGCAGCGCCCCGTCGCGCTCGATCAGCGCGACTGCAAAAAGCATGATCAGCAGGCCGAACGGGTAGTTCGTGAACGGGATCGGCAGTGTCAGCAGCACGCCGAGGATGATCAGCAGGGCGCCGGTCACGATATTCCCGGCGAGCCCAGCGGTCAGGTATTCCAGGCGCGGCGCACACAGGCGCTCCAACCGCTGCAGCCACGGATTCAGCCGCTCGACGAAGCGGCGGAAGCTCGCTCGCGCCACGCCGCGCCGGCGCAGCGCGGCCGGCACCCACGGGCGGCGCATGCCGATGAGAAGCTGCACGCCCACCAGCATCACCAGCGGGCCGACGAAGGCACCGACGCCGACCGGCAACGGCAGGAAGGCGGGTAGGGTGACCGCGAACAGCAGCAGACCGAACGCGCGCTTGGACACGCGCTGCAGCAACTCGTCGATGCCTACATCATCCTCGCGACCGCCGCTGGCGATCTCGGCGAGCAGGGCGCTGGTACTGGATTCGGAAGCGAGCACGGGGGCGAGTCTGGCGGGCGTGCGGTTTATGCCGCTTGAACCGAGTCGCCGTCGGCACGTGGCGCCAGCGATTGCAGCAGCAGCTTGTCGATGCGGGCGCCGTCGAGGTCGACCACTTCGAAGCGCCAGCCGCCCCAGTCGAAATGCTCGCCCGGGCTCGGGATGCGGCCGAAGTGCGCCATCACCATGCCGGCCAGCGTGTTGTAGTCGTGGTCGCCGTCGTCGGGCAGGGTGGTCAGCGACAGCAGCTCGCGCAGGTCTTCGGTCGACAGGCTGCCGTCGACCAGCAGGCTGCCATCCTCGCGGCGCGATACCGGCGCGGATTTGTCCGTCGCCTCGGTGCTGATCGAGCCCAGGCGGCCGAGCACGGCGCCGAGCACGTCGCTCAGGCTGACCATGCCCTGGATATCGCCGTACTCGTCGACGACCAGCGCGAGCCGCGCACCCTCGTCGCGGAACGTATCCAGCAGGTTCATCGCACGGGTGGATTCGGCGACGAACAGCGCCGGCTTGAGCTCGCGAAACAGATCGAGCTTCTTCGCACCAATCCGGCCGGCCAGCGATTTCACCTCGAGGATGCCGAGTACTTCCTGATCCGAGCCCTTGAACACCGGATAACGCGAGAACGGCGTATCGCGCATCACCTTGAGGTTGTGCGCTTCGCTGGCGCCCGCGTCGAGCCAGGCGATGCGCGTGCGTGGCGTCATCAGGCTGGCGGCGGTGCGATCGCCCAGACGCAGCACGCGGTTCATCATGTTGCGCTCGTCGGCATCGATGACGCCCTGCTCGTGGCTTTCCGCCACCAACAAACGCAACTCCTCTTCGGTCACCTGGCCCTGGCGCTCGCGGCTGATGCCGAGCAGGCGCAATACCAGGCGCGTGCTGACCGACAGCACGGCCACCGCTGGCGCCGCCAGCAGCGCCAGCCAGCGCATCGGTCGTGCGATCACGGCGGCGATCGCTTCCGAGCGGGTGAGCGCGAAGCGCTTGGGCACCAGCTCGCCGAAAATCAGCGAGGCGAGCGTGATGAGGCTGACCGCGAGGCCGATGCCGAGCGCGGGCGCGTACGGTTCGAGCGCCGGGCTCAGCCGGAGCAGGCCGTCGGCGATGGCGAGGCCGATCGGCTCGCCGCCGAAATAGCCGGTCAGGATGCCGATCAGCGTGATGCCGACCTGCACGGTCGACAGGAAATGTTCCGGGCGTTCGGCCAGATCCACCGCCGCGCGCGCCCCCCGGCTCTCGCGCGCCATTTCCTTCAACTTGCTCTTGCGTGAGGTGATGACGGCCATTTCCGACATGGCGAAAAAGCCGTTGAGCAACACCAGGGCGAAGACGATCAGCAGCTCGGTCATCGGCGGCAGTGTAGCAGTCCGGCTTCAGTGCGCCTTTTCATGCGTCTGTCGCCGAACTGTCATACTTCGCCGGTTAACGTGCCGCACTTTCTAGTTAGCTGCGACGCTCAAGGAGAGCCCCATGGGGCAGGCCGGCCATATCCTGAAGAAGTTCGACGAAGAGCTGAGTACGCTGCGCGACCTGGTGCTGCGCATGGGCGGCTTGGCGGAGGAGCAGTTGCGCCGCGCGCTGGCCGCGCTCGATGCGCAGACGGATTCGGAAGGCGTACGCGCAATCGTCGCCGGTGACCGCGAGATCGACCGCATCGAATTGCGCGCCGACGAGGAGGTTGCCCATCTGCTGGCGCTGCGCAGCCCGCTGGGTATCGATCTGCGCACGGTGCTGACGTTCGCCAAGACGGTGACCGATCTCGAGCGTATCGGCGATGAGGCGAAGAAGATCGCCAAGACTGCGCGGGCGATGGGCGAGGCGGGGGCCGATACGGCGCAGCCGTTCCTGGCGCCGTTGCGCGGCGTGGGCACTGCGGCGCAGGAATCGCTGCGAGGCGCGCTCGATGCGCTGGTCCGGCTCGACCTCGCCCGCGCCGAGGCGGTCAAGCAGGGCGACGCCACGGTCGATGCTGCGTTCAAGGCGGCGATCACTCACATTACCGCGACGATGCAGGCCGAGCCGACGCGGGTTGCGGCCGGCGTGCAGGCAATCTTCGCCGCCAAAGCGATGGAGCGGATCGGCGATCACGCGAAGAACATCGCGCAATACGTGTTCTACCTGGTGCAGGGGCGTGACGTACGTCACCCGCGCGCTCGTCAGCCATAAAACTGCAACAAGCGTACGTCGCGCTGGTATTCTTCGCGCCGACTGCCGGGCGCGGGGGCGCCCTGAACCTCGAGGGGCGCATGTTCTCGCTGCAGACCATTTTCGGCAAAGGCACCCGTTTCTACGCACTGCTCGACCGCGCTGCGGCCGGCGCTGTGGACGCCACCCGCGCACTGCACGTGCTGGTGCGCGATCCCAGCCCGGAGCCGTCGCTGGGCGAGTTCAAGCTGGCCCGCCAGCGCGAGCGCGAAGTGGCCGACGAGATCAGCACCGAGCTGGTCAACACGTTCGTCACGCCGCTCGAGCGCGAGGACATCGAAGCGCTGGGCTCGGCGCTGTACAAGATTCCCAAGCAGGTGGAGAAGTTCGCCGATCGCTACGTGCTGGCCCGCGCCAAACTTGCCGGCATCGACTTCGCGCCGCGCGCGGCAATGCTGGAGCAGGCGGCGCTGGTCGTCGCCGAGATGGTCGGCCAGTTGCGCCACATGCGCCTGGATAAGATGAAGGCACTCAGTGATCGTCTCCGCGCGATCGAAACCGAGGCCGACCGATTGATCCTCGAGCTGTACCGCGATCTGTATTCGGGCAGGTACGACGGTCTGCAGGTGCTGTTGATCAAGGATTTCTTCGAGATCCTCGAAAAGGCGATCGACCGTTGCCGCGAGGCGGGCGTCGTCGCCTACCAGATCGTGCTGAAGAACTCCTGACGAGGCGGCGCCATGACGCTGACCTTGCTGCTGATCTTCATCCTCACCGCGCTGATCTTCGAGTTCATCAACGGCTTCCACGACACCGCGAACTCGATCGCGACCGTCGTCGCCACCAAGGTGCTGTCACCCAATCAGGCGATCATGCTGGCTGCGGGCATGAACCTGATCGGCGCGCTGGCTGGCGAGGCGGTGGCGAAAACGATCTCGTCCGGCCTCATCGACGCCAACGTCGTGACCGTGACCTCGGAGATCCTGCTCTGCGCGCTGGCCGGCGGGATCTTCTGGAACCTGTTGACCTGGTGGTTCGGTCTGCCCTCGTCGAGCAGCCATGCGCTGATCGGCGGCCTGTGCGGCGCTGCGTTGGGCGCGGCCGAGGGCAATCTCGAAGCGCTGATCTGGTCGCAGCCGGCCGACCCTTGGTACAAGGGCAGCGGCTTGCTCTACAAGGTCGTCATTCCGATGGTGTCCTCGCCGCTGGCCGGGTTTCTGCTCGGCGGCTTGCTGATGGCCCTGCTGCTATTCGTGATCAGTCGGATGAATCTTGCCGGTGGGGTGCTGGCGCGGATCTCGCGTCCGCGCTGGGTAAACGCGGTGTTCGGTCGCGCCCAGCTCGCATCAGCCGCCTATATGGGCTTCGCCCACGGCCTCAACGACGCACAGAAGACGATGGGCATCATCGCCCTGGCGCTGATCGGCGCGCAAAGCGTGGGTACGCTCGACAATCTGCCGAGCAGCCTCGAATTCCTGCGTCCGAGCAGCGAAGGGATTGATACGTGGATCAAGATCACCTGCGCGATCGTGATGGCCGCGGGCACCGCCGCCGGCGGCTGGCGCATCATCAAGACGCTCGGTCACAAGATGGTGAAGCTGCATCCGGTGCATGGCTTCGCTGCGGAAACCGCGTCGGCAACGATCCTGTCCGGTGCGGCGGCGCTCGGCATGCCGGTGTCGACGACGCACAGCATCTCAACCGCGATCATGGGCGTGGGTTTCGCCAAGAGTTCGCGTGCGCTGAGCTGGACCGTGGTCGAGCGAATCCTCTGGGCCTGGGTGCTGACGCTGCCGGTGACGGCGGGGATCGCCTACCTGCTGGTGCGCGTGCTGCTGTAACGCGGTTCGAGCGGCGGTGTCGGCACGGTGGTGCCGACCCACGCTCGGTGCATTGCGACGTCGGTCGCCACCGCCATGGCGATGTGGGATGTCAGAACACGTCGCCGCCGGCCGAGAACGCGCGCTCCAGGCGGTCGCCGAGGCCGCCGATCTCCAGCACCAGCCGGTCGATCTCCGCCGGTGTCAGAGCCGAGTACGGCCGGTTTTCACAGAGTTGCAGATACGGCACGCCGTCCAACTCCGACTGCGCCAGATAACCGACGCGTTGCTGCCAGTTGAAGCTCAGCGCGCGGCGCGCGTCGATGCCTGTCATCGGCGCGATCGCCGAGCTGATGCGTAGATATTTGCGTCCATCTTCGCCTTCGAGCTCGGCCAAGAAAATTCCCTGGCGGCGCTGCCCGCCATTGAGGCTGAGTTCGATGCCGATCAGATACGGGTCGCTGGCGGTCAGCGTGTAATGCGTCGCCACATGGGCGCGGATTTGTTCGAAGTTCTGCATCGCGGTCGGTTAGCGCTGTGGAGCTCGCTATGCTACGTGGCGATGCCGAGGAAGTCTCCAGATATCCCGTCCACCGATGCCCGCCGCGCCCGCATCCTGGCGGTCGTGCGCTCGCTCGCGCCGGGCGAGGTCGCCAGTTACGGCGAAGTGGCGCGGCGCGCCGGATTTCCGCGTGGTGCCCGTCTGGCCGCGCGCGTGCTGGCGGCGAATACCGATCCCGACCTGCCTTGGCATCGCGTGCTGCGCGCCGACGGCCGCATCGCCTTTGCGCCGAACAGCCGCGGCTACCGCGAGCAGGCGCGCCGCTTGCGGGCCGAAGGTGTCGATGTCCGTCAAGGCCGCGTCCGTCCGCCGGCGGCGCCGCGCGATCTCGATGCGCTGCTATGGCGGTTTTGAGCAGAGCCGTAAAGCCAAGCCATGTCGATGCGGCTGCGCTCCGGCGTTTTGCAGTTCGGCACAAAGACCGAATGCAGTGATTGCGCTTGCGAAGCGAATGTCACCGGCCGCCGCTGCGATGAATTCGCGTCTCGCCGCAGCCTACGCCAGAGGTGGCGTTGCGTCAGGTGCAGCCGCGTCGCGCGCGGCTCTCATGATCGTTCGCGCCGGCGGAACCAGCCGGCGATGCTGTAGCGCGGGCGCTGTGC
>Ga0196963_10002553_pt1 | contig 10825 bp, 5 predicted proteins | sample S1_5metaG_FD_148600 | JGI IMG/M metagenome (GOLD analysis project Ga0196963, IMG submission 148600) | Soil microbial communities from Anza Borrego desert, Southern California, United States - S1_5 | ecosystem: Environmental > Terrestrial > Soil > Desert | place: USA: California | collected... | reverse complement strand
TGGCCGGTTCGTGGCAGAAATGGGCGGCGATTTCGTTGGCAGCCTCCCATTAACCGCCACCTTTCTCAGCAAGCCTTTCGAGCCGAGCCCTTACTCCCCAGCAAGCCGGCTTTTCTGGAGCGAGTATTTCATCGATGTTCAGACTGCGCCGGAGCTGCAACATTCTCGACCCGCTCGAAAGCTGTTGGAATCAGACTCGTTCAAGCGGTCCGTTAAACAATTCCGCAGCAGCCCCACAGTTTCCTACGTGCAGGAGATGCAATTAAAGCGGCGAGCGCTCGAAGCGTTAGCCGAGACTCTGGACAGAAGCAGGGGGGCGCGCCGTGAAGCTTTCGAACAGTTTCTGCGCTTGCGTCCGGACGCGCAGGAATACGCCGCATTCCGTGCAGTCGGCGAAAAGCTCCAAAGCTCCTGGCATACTTGGCCGGAGCAGGCCCGCCGTGGGCGAATCACTCCCGCCGATTACCGGGAAGCGGATTTCCGCTACCATCTCTACGCCCAATTCCTCGCCCAGGAGCAGATCAGCGCGTTGCTGCGAGCTTACGAGCGCGACGGAGTCTCTCTATATCTTGACCTCCCCGTTGGTGTGAACTCAGACAGCTACGATGTTTGGCGGAACCGAAGCCAATTCGTTAGCAGTGTGAGTTGCGGCGCGCCGCCCGATATTTTCTTTCGCGAAGGCCAGGACTGGGGTTTCCCTCCGCTCAATCCGATTGAGCTGCGGAAGTCTCACTACGCTTATTGGCGCAAGGTGATGCGTTTCCAACTCAAGCACGCCAAGCTCCTGCGCCTTGATCATGTCATGGGGTTGCATCGCCTGTATTGGATACCTCATGGTCGCTCGGCCAAAGACGGGGCTTACGTCCACTACAACGCGGAGGAGCTGTTCGCTATTCTGTGTGTTGAGTCGCACCTCAATGAGGCAGTGGTGATTGGTGAGAACCTCGGCACGGTTCCTCAGGAAATCACCCGCGCGATGCGAAAGCATTCCGTGCGCGGGATGAGCATCCTTCAATTCGAGCACCAGCCTCGCCAGCCCGCTCTCAAGGAGCCGCCGCGCGCTGTCCTTGCCACTCTCGACACCCATGATACTCCCACCTTCGCCGCTTTTGTCACTGGTGCGGACATTGCGCTCCGCCAAACCCTGGGATTGCTGAAGGCGAAGGAAGTCGCAAGCGAGCGGCGGCGTCGCCAAAAACTGATTAAAGCGTTCGCTGATTTTCTCAAGAAGAGGAGACTCATCACCTCGTCTGAACCGAATCCAACGGATTTGTTGCGAGGCGCGCTGCGTTGGCTCGCAAAGGGCAGGGCGGACATTGTCCTGATTCCCCTGGAGGATCTTTGGTTGGAGATCAACGCCCAAAATGTTCCAGGAACCACAGATCAGCATCCTAATTGGCAGCGAAAAGCCCGTCTCACTCTCGAGGAGATGCTCGGCTCTGTCCACGTTCGGACGCTTCTTAACGAAGTTTCGGAGGCCCGCCATCCGGCGCAACGGACCATCCACAAGTCCAGAACTCAGAAATGAATAGCAATCCCGCTTTCCCCAGCCGCGTCACAGCCACTCGTTACCCGCTCGGCGCCATCAGCCTTGAAGGAGATCGCTGCGCGTTCACTCTCTGGGCTCCGCAAGCTGAGCAGGTGAACATCGTGCTCTGTGGGCCGAAGGAACGCTCGATTGCTTTAAAGAAATCACCGGAAGGCTACTTCGAAGCCGTTGCCGAAAACGTCACTCCCGGCGCGCGATACTGGGTGGAACTTGATGGCAAACTCCGGCGTCCTGACCCCGCTTCCCGTCTCCAGCCAGAGGGTGTTCATGGTCCCTCGGAAGTGGTGCCTCACCAGTTCCCATGGACTGATGGGAATTGGTTCGGAATTCCGCTTCGCGATTACGTCATCTACGAACTTCATGTCGGCACGTTCAGCAAGGAAGGAACATTTGAGGGCATCATTCCGCACCTGCGTTCCTTGAAGGATCTGGGCGTCACTGCCATAGAATTGATGCCGGTCGCTCAATTCCCGGGGACTCGCAACTGGGGCTACGATGGCGTTGGTCTTTTCGCCGTTCAGAACTCGTATGGTGGACCGCTCGGCCTTAAGAAGTTGGTCAACGCAGCACATGCCACCGGCTTGGCTGTGATCCTGGATGTTGTTTACAACCATCTCGGTCCTGAAGGGAATTACCTCGGGGACTTTGGCCCATATTTCACGGATGCGCATAAAACCTTCTGGGGTCCTGCCTTTAATTTCGACCAGAGCGGCTCGGATCATGTGCGCAGGTTTTTTATTGAGAACGCTCTCTACTTCCAGCGCGAGCTGCACATTGATGCGCTCCGCTTGGATGCAGTCCATGCTATCCGTGACTTCTCCGCCATTCCATTCCTGCAGGATCTCGGCCACGCAGCCAAAACCGCTAGCCATGAGACGAATCGTCGCTTTCACCTGATCGCCGAAAGCGATCTGAACGATCCTAAGGTAATTCGTCCGACCACCAGCGGTGGTTACGGCCTCGATGCCCAGTGGAGTGATGATTTCCATCACTCCCTGCATGTGCTTTTAACCGGGGAGCGGACTGGCTATTATAGCGACTTTGACGGGGTCGCGCAGCTTGCTCGAATTCTCCGCACTGGCTGGGCTTTTGCGGGTGATTATTCCCCCCATCGCGGACGCAAGCACGGCGCCCCCTCCGAGGGAACATTCGCCAAGCAGTTTGTCATCTTCGCTCAAAACCACGACCAGGTTGGAAATCGGATGTTGGGTGACCGGCTTTCCACATTGGTAGGTCACGAAAAGCTCCGGCTCTCCGCTGCGCTCGTTGCGCTCTCTCCCTTCATCCCGTTGTTGTTCATGGGAGAGGAATATGGGGAGCCCCGGCCTTTCCAATACTTCATCAGCCACACCGACGAGGCTCTGGTGCAAGCGGTCCGTGAAGGTCGCAAAAAGGAATTCGAAGCCTTCCACACCACCGGGCAAGCTCCGGACCCGCAGGCTGAGGAAACCTTTCGAGCATCCAAACTGCAACATCACTTGGCCGCAGAGGGCAAGGGCCGCGAGTTGCGTGAGCTTTATGCCCGCCTTTTTCAGTTGCGCCGTTCGATTCCTGCAATCCGTGACGCCGACAAATCCACTCTCGAACCCATTTCTCTCGAGAAGGAGCAATGTCTGGCGGTACTTTATCGAGGACTCAGCGGCGATGCTCTTGCGGTGTATTCGTTCAACGACCGTCCTGTCACTCTCGACGTTCCCGCAGGACTCTCGCGCTGGAAACGAATCCTCGACTCCTCACGTTCACTCGCTGCCCCCCCTGAGGAACTCCCCGCCGGCGGCCTGAAGCTGAATCTGCAGCCGTTTGGATTCCAACTGCTGGTGAGCGGGAGTGATAGGTAAAAGGTGATCGCATGACAGGGAGCAAAGCCATTCCTCAAGCTCGCATTCCAACCGCGACATACCGGCTGCAGTTCGGTGAGCAATTTCCCTTCACTGCGGCCATGCCGCTGCTGGGATATTTGAAGGAGCTTGGAATCACTGATCTCTACGCGTCCCCAATATTCCAAACTCCGCCCGGCAGCGCGCACGGTTACAACGTGTGTGGCTTCGAATCAGCCAACAGCTCTTTGGGCGGGGATGAAGGCCTGCTCCGGCTGACTAATGCACTCAAGGAGGAAGGTCTGGGGCTCCTGGTGGACATGGTTCCCAACCACATGGCGGCGCACCTCACGAACTGTTGGTGGCGCGATGTCCTTCGCTTTGGCCGAAACTCCCGCTACGCAACCTTCTTCGACATCGATTGGAATCGCCACCAAGGGAAGGTGTTCCTCCCCACACTTGGGGATCACGCCTGGGAGGCCGCGCAACGGCGCGAGTTGCAGCTCGCATGGCACGACTCGCAGTTAGTCGTAAAATATTACGACAACTCCTTCCCGCTCTCTCCCGAGTCGCACATTTTGATTCTTCGAGAATGGCTCCACCTTGAGCGCAAACCGATCATCGCTGAACTCATGGGCAAGTTGGCTCATTCCGTGCGGTCGTTGCCGGAAGTGGACACCGCGTTGGCAACGTTGCTCAGTGATTCTGCTCGCGGGCTGGAACAAGCCCTCAAGAGCTTTAATGCTGATCCCGATCGCTTGATGACCGTTCTGGACGCGCAGCACTACAAGTTGGCGTTCTGGCGTCTGGCTCCCGAAGAAATTAACTACCGTCGTTTCTTCGACATCACTGATCTGGTTGCGTTAACCATGGAGCGCTCCGAGGTGTTTGAAGAAACGCACCGGGCGCTCTTCAAGTGGGTCCATGAAGGGCGCATTACAGGCCTGCGCATCGATCATCCAGACGGCTTGCGAGCGCCCCGAGCGTACTTCCGCGACCTGCAGCTCGCCGCCCTCGGTGACGGCCCTCTGGTGGATCGAATGAGCAAGCTCGAGAATTCCAGCCAACTCCCGCTCTACGTGGTCGCTGAGAAAATCCTTAGCGCCGATGAGCAGTTGCCCAAGGATTGGCGCGCCCACGGAACAACCGGGTACGATTTCCTCATCGCCCTCAATGGATTGTTCATCAACTCGGCAGCTGAACCGGAATTTACAAGGTTCTACGGCGAATTCACTGGATGCGTCGCGGATTTCCACGCGATCGAGCATGCCTCTAAAAAGGAGGTGCTCGAGATGAGCTTCCGCGGCGACATCAACGAGCTTTCTGAACGGCTCTGGCAACTCGCGCAGAAGTCACCCTCGACGCGGGGTCTTTCCCGTCACGTGCTTCGCACCGCCATCGTCGAGTTAATTTGCAGCTTTTCCGTCTATCGCACCTACGGTGAGCCGGAGACGGGCCGGTCCAATGCCGCCGATGCCGAGGTTCTAAATGACGCGCTGTCCGCTGCCACTAAAGCAAAGGGCATCGACTCTGCCGCTCTGCAGTATCTGGGGTCCGTCCTTAGAACCGAAACCGCTCCCTCGCATGAGCTTCTTGAGTTTATCTGGCGCTTCCAGCAAGTCTCCGGGCCGCTCACCGCAAAAGGCGTGGAAGACACCGCATTTTACCGTTATTTCCGGTTTATTTCATTGAACGAAGTCGGCGGCAACCCCGGCCGTTTCGGCACAACTCTGGATCACTTCCATGCTCATTGCGCGGCAAAAGCGAGGAGTTGGCCTCATTCCATGCTGGCTTCCTCGACGCACGACACGAAACGCGGGGAGGACACTCGCGCTCGCCTGAATGTCCTCTCAGAAATGCCAGAGCGGTGGCAGCGCTTCGTGAATAGGTCTTCAGCCCTCACCGCCCGTGATTGTGATATCGTCAGTGGCAAACCCGCACCGGATGCCAACGACGAGTATCTCTTTTACCAAACTGCCGTCGCGGCCTCAGGCTTCGAAGACAACTGGCCAGCGCTCGCAACGCGCGTGCGGGAATACATGCTTAAAGCCGCGAGGGAAGGGAAGCGCAACACCAGTTGGATCGACCAAAACACTGATTACGAGAAGGCCCTGAGCCAGTACGTTGAGCGAAATCTCGCCTCTGACAGCGCGTTTGTTCAGGAACTGCTGAAGCTGCGGGGCGAAATTGAATTCCCCGGCGTGGTGAACTCCCTTGCGCAAACCCTCATCAAAATCACCGCTCCAGGCGTTCCTGATTTCTACCAAGGCTCCGAACTTTGGGACTTCAGTCTTGTCGATCCCGATAATCGCCGCCCGGTGGATTTCACGCTAAGGCAGGAGATGCTCAGCAATCTTCGCTCACGTTCTACGAAAGACGCCCGTTCAAAGTTCCTGGCCTCCCTGCTCACGAACTACCGCTCCCCTGAAATCAAGTTGTTCCTCATCCATCAGGCTCTAAGGACGCGCAACGGTCTGGCCGAGCTTTATCGCACCGGCGAGTACATCCCTTTGCAGGTCGAGGGCGACAGAGCGCGCCATCTTGTCGCCTTTGCACGGCGACTCAACAAGGAGACCGCAATCACTGTGGCGCCCCGTTTCACTTCGCTGCTCCTGAACGGCGCCAAATCGTGGGAAACCGCCGCGAACGCCCTTCAAGGCGCCACCATCAAACTCCCGTCTGAAATGAGCGGCCTCTTTGAAGATGCCTTCTCTGGTGAAGTCATCGAAGGTGATGCTCTCCCCGCGGAGCGTGTGCTCGCTCGCTTTCCCGTGGCTTTGCTCGTTGCGCGACAGGCGTGACACGTTCCCGCATTTAGATCACAACGGGGTTATGCCATTCCGCCTTCTCGCACTAGCCCTGCTCCTGCAGCTCACGCTGCATTCCGCGACCTCACCAAAACTTTCCCGCAAAGGAATGGTCGTCGCCCAGGATGCAATTGCCGCTGACGTGGGCGCGCGGATCCTGCGCAACGGCGGCAACGCAATCGACGCGGCCATTGCCACCGCCTTCGCCCTCGCCGTCACCCATCCCGCAGCCGGAAACATTGGCGGGGGAGGCTTTATTGTGCTGCGCACTGCGGATGGGCAGACTGCTGCCTACGATTTCCGTGAGACCGCCCCCGGGGCTGCGCATCCGGAAATGTTCCTCCGCAACGGCAAATACGATCCCCAGGCGCACCACGAAGGCCACCGGGCCGTTGGCGTTCCTGGCGCAGTCGCTGGCATGTGGCTCGCCTGGACGAACCATGGCAAGCTGAACTGGAGCAACCTGGTCGCTCCTGCGATCACTCTTGCCCGGGACGGTTTCCCCATTTCCTTCGAACTAGCCGAGTCGCTGCGGGGGATAACACCGGCCATGCGCCAATATCCTGCGGCCCACAAGCAATTCACAAAGGAGGGGGAACCGTATCAGCCCGGAGACACCCTAAAACAGCCAGATCTCGCCAGAACCCTCGAACGCATCGCTGTTCGTGGTCCGGATGACTTCTATCGTGGCGAAACTGCCCGTCTGATCGTGGCTGAGATGCAACAGAACAACGGCCTTATCACAGCTGAAGACCTGCGCGCTTATCGAGCGGTAAAGCGTTCAGTGATTCGAGGAACTTACCGTGGCTTCGGAATCATCTCCATGCCTCCCCCAAGTTCAGGCGGGGTCGCCATAGTCCAGGCTCTCAACATCCTGGAAGGCTACGATCTTGCATCCAGTGGCTTGGGCGCCGCCCGCAGCACTCATTTGACGGTTGAAGCGCTTCGAAGAGTCTTCGCTCAACGGGCTCAGTTTCTCGGTGACCCAGACTTCAACACCAACATGCCGATCACCAAGCTCGTCTCGAAAGATCATGCCGCTGACCTCCGGCGATCAATCAACCCGCAACGAGCCTCCAGGAGCGAAATCCAGAACTTCTCCTGGAGCAATGAGAGTGACGCAACCACTCACCTTTCCGTGGTTGATTCGGCTAAAAACGCCGTTTCACTCACTTGCACCCTGGAAGCTTCATACGGGTCCAAGATTGTGGTGACCGGCGCCGGCTTCCTTTTGAATAACGAAATCGGTGACTTCAACGCCGCGCCTGGGCTCACCACCACGAATGGGCTGATTGGCTCATACCCAAACCTTGCGCGCCCCGGCAAACGAATGCTCTCCAGCATGTCACCGACCATCCTCGTCGAGGACGGTGAACTCTTTCTTGTCACCGGCACCCCGGGAGGGCGCACGATCATCAGCACCGTTCTTCAAACGATCATCAACACCGTCGACTTCAAAATAAACGCGCAGGACGCCGTGAACGCCGCTCGTTTTCATCATCAATGGTTTCCCGACCAAATCAATTTTGAGCGAGGCGGATTAACTGTGGACACCCAGGCGCGCTTGGCAGAGTGGGGGCATGCACTCAGGCCTGTTGCCGTGCAAGGCGCCGCTCAGGTGATCCGCGTCACTGGTGATGGCTACCTGGAAGCAGGAGCAGATATGCGCTGGGCCGATTCCAAAGCCAGCACCGTCGAGGAATTTGATCGGGCCTCCTCCCGTCATTAGCCCATTCTCACCTGCGCAACCGGGTCTGCTGGCACGATTCCGGCTCAGCTCATGCCCGTGAATACAGGCTGGGTAACGGCAGCAATAATCTTGTCTTTTGCAGACTGATTCTCAACACTGCGCATCGTTCAGCTCAGCCCGATGAAAAGCATCCTCGTCATTGACGACGACCACGCCTATCGCGGAGCGCTCACCGAACTTCTCAAAGCAGGTGGGTGGAGCGTTCTTGAGGCTGAGGATGGCGAAACCGGCCTCCGCCTTGCTCGTGAAACGCGCCCCCGGATCGTTCTCTGCGATCTGCTTATGCCACGCTGCAATGGCTTTCAAGTCTGCCGCGCTTTAAAGGCTCCAACATCTTCGGGGCCGCGCACCCGTGTTGTTGTCACCACCGGCAGCGCCTACTCCACAGATCGCTTGAATGCCCTGGAAGCTGGCGCGGATGAGTATCTCACAAAACCTGTTAAGCCCGACGCTTTGTTCACCCTTCTGGAGCGTCTGCTCGGCGCAGATGACATTCTTCGCTTGCAGGCGGATGATCCAAAGCCGCAAGACCCCCTCACACGAGTCCGTTTCTGGGGAGTTCGTGGCTCGATTCCGACTCCTGGGCCAGACACCGTTTTCTATGGGGGCAACACTTCCTGCGTGGAAGTCCGCGCCGAAGGGGAGATTATCATCCTCGACGCCGGCACAGGCATTAGACCCTTGGGTCTCGCGTTGGCTAAAGAGTTCAAGGATCGCCCCATGCGCATCAGCCTGCTGATATCGCACACCCACTGGGATCACATCCAGGGGTTCCCATTCTTCGGTCCCGCCTACGATCCGAAGAATGAAATTCGCGTTCTGGCCTATGAAGGCGCCCAAAAAACCTTGCAGCAGACCCTCGCCAGCCAAATGGAGAGCGCTTACTTCCCAATCAGCATGCAGGAGATGCCCGGGCACATCGTGGCGCAGGATCTAAAGGATCCAGAATTCAAGATCGGCAAAGTGCGTGTAGAGACTGCCTTCCTGAATCATCCGGGTGTTTGCGTTGGTTACCGTTTGCAGACCCGTCACGGAGTGGTCGCTTACCTTCCCGACAATGAACTTTTCCAGCGCCTCCACTCGCATCAAAAAGCCCACGCGGAAGGTGGCCGCGACGGATTGAGCTTCGCCCGCAAGCAGGATGAGAAAACCATCTCTTTTCTCCGTGATGCTGACATTGCGATCATGGACGCTCAATACGACGCCGCTGAATATTCGCGCCACGTTGGGTGGGGGCACAGCTGTGTCGATGACGCAGTCGAGATCGCATTGCAAGCAGGCGTAAAGCATCTGTTTTTGTTTCACCATGACCCGACCCATTCTGATGAAAAAATCGCGAGCATGGTCGCCGGCGCTCGGGAATTGGTCGCTGAACGCGGCGGAACGATGACGGTTGAAGCGGCTCGTGAAAGCCTCGAAATTACCCTTGGCGCCGCGGCCCCCGTGGCCCGGCCAATCACTGAACTCGTCGGGAAGTAATCTGCCCTTCTTTTCTGGCTTGCCGCTCCGCTTCGTTGCCGCGCACCTTTGACCCGTCACATGGGAACGCATAGAATTGGCATCATCGGCGGGAGCGGCCTCTACAACATCGAAGGCTTCGAAAACCAAAAGTGGGTCACGGTCCGCACCCCATTTGGCTCACCATCGGATCAATTTCTGACGGGCGTCTTGAATGGGCGCGAAGTCGTGTTTCTCCCTCGCCACGCCCGCGGTCATCGCATCCTCCCGAGCGAGCTGAACCATCGGGCAAATATATGGGCCATGAAAAAGCTCGGTGTCGAATGGATCATCAGTGTCAGCGCGGTTGGATCTCTCCAGGCAAAATACAAGCCGTGCGACATCGTGGTTATTGATCAATTCTTTGACCGCACCAAACGTTCGGTGGACCAGTCATTTTTCGGGAATGGAATCGTCGCGCATATCGCGTTTGCCGACCCAATTTCCGCTGAGCTGCGCCAGATCCTCGTTGAAAGCGCTAAGGCCTTAAAGGCCCGTGTTCACAGCGGCGGCGTTTACGTGAACATGGAAGGCCCTGCCTTCAGCACACGCGCAGAATCCAAAGCCAATCACAGCAATGGTTTTGACGTCATTGGCATGACCAACCTGGGGGAAGCCAAGTGCGCCCGTGAAGCGGAAATCGCTTACGCCACGCTGGCCATGGTGACCGATTACGACGCATGGAAAGAAGATGAGGAGCATGTCACTCTCGACATCGTGCTGGATAACCTTCGCCGCAACGCCGAGCAGGCCAAGCAGATCGTCGCCCGAAGCATCATGCGGATTCCGACGACACCGAGCTGGCCTGCCCATGAGGCTCTGAAAACAGCCATTATGACCGACCCAAAACTCTGGCCCGTGAAAACGAAGGTCAACCTTAAGCCCATTCTGGCCAAGTACCTCGCACCGGAGAAAGGTTGACCCGCGAGCGCCGCAGCTTTTCAATGTCCGCACATCCTATGAAGCTATTTAAGTCATTCGCGCTCGCTCTTGCGCTGCTCACGGCAGTCTGCGCCAGCGCCCAATCCGACAAACCGCTCAAGATCGGCGTTCAGACATGGACCTTGCGCAACCTCGATTTCAATCAAGTCCTTGAGTTCGCAGCCAAGCACAAACTCAAATACCTTCAACTCATCGGCAAACACATTGACCCGATGAAAGCCACCCCCGAGGAGATTAAGGAGAAAAAAGCCATCTTCGAGAAGCATGGCCTCGTTCCTTACACCTTCGGCGTCGCCGCGACCTTCCCCGAAAAAGAGCAGAATCGTAAGCTGTTCGAGTTCGCCAAAGCGATGGGAATCAAGCTGATCATTGTTGAGCCAAACGACTTCAAAATCCTGGATCACCTGGAAGCCCTCGCGAAGGAATATGACGTTCGCGTGGCCATTCACAACCACGGCATCAA
>Ga0196963_10002552_pt1 | contig 10826 bp, 7 predicted proteins | sample S1_5metaG_FD_148600 | JGI IMG/M metagenome (GOLD analysis project Ga0196963, IMG submission 148600) | Soil microbial communities from Anza Borrego desert, Southern California, United States - S1_5 | ecosystem: Environmental > Terrestrial > Soil > Desert | place: USA: California | collected... | reverse complement strand
GCTTCCCGTACGACGACCTGAAGCGCTGGCGGGGTCCGTACCCGGAGGACGTCTTCATCGCGCAGTTCGAGAAGGTCGCCGATGGCTTCGCCAAGGCCGAGCACCACCTCATCGAGGCCGTGGACAAAGGCCACCACACCGGCGGGCCAGTGTCCGCCCACCGCGAGCTCGACGTCGCCCGCGCCGCCCGCGTGCACCTCGCCAGCGTCGCCCACCAGGCCCGGTTCATCCGCGCCCGCGACGCGCTGGACAAGGCCGCCCCGGAGCAGCGGCCCACGCTCGTCGCCGAGATGCGAAATGCGCTCGGCGCCGAGGCCGCGCTCGCGAAGGAACTCTACGGCCTCCAGCGCCGCGACAGCCGCATCGGCTTCGAGGCGTCCAACCACTACTTTTACCTGGGCCAGGACCTGGTCGAGAAGGCGATCAACTGCGCGTGGCTGGCGGCGCGATGGCGGTGATCCGGGCCGCCGGTGAGAAGCAAAGCCGTACGAGGGCGCAATCTAAGAATGATCTCGCACATGTGCTTCACCGGTAGGGCCGCTTCGCTTTGTCCCGCCGGCCGCACGATCCGCACGACCCGCCCAATTTCCCGCCCCGGTGATGTCGGCTACAATCCCCGGCCCGGTCGGCCGATATGGGCGGTAGGAGCCGTTCCGGTCGCAGCCGACTTTTCGCGACGACGCGGAGCGACTTCGCGGCGGGCGTCGACGGGCGAAACGTTCGGTGCATCCGTATGTCCGATTCGCCCGCGCGTCCCGTTACGGAACCGACAACATGATCCACCCCTGGCACGACGTCACTCCGGGCGAGAACATCCCCCACGACTTCAACACGATCATCGAGATCCCGTTCGGGTCGAGCGTGAAGTACGAGCTCGACAAGTCGTCCGGACTGATCAAGCTCGACCGCGTGCTATACTCGGCCGTGTACTACCCGGCTAATTATGGGTTCATCCCGCAGACGCTCGCCGAGGACGACGACCCGCTCGACGTGCTCGTGCTCTGCCAGGAGAACGTCGTCCCGCTGACGCTCGTGCACGCCAAGGCGATCGGCCTGATGACGATGCTCGACGCGGGCAAGAAGGACCACAAGATCATCGCGGTCGCCAGCCACGACCCGGAGTTCAACGTGTACGAGGACGCGGGCGAGATGCCCCCGCACCGGCTGACGATGCTCCGCCGGTTCTTCCAGGACTACAAGCTGCTCGAGGGGAAGGCGGTCGAGGTCGACGAGATCCAACCGGCCAAGACCGCGTACCCGATCATCGAGGACGCGCTGTCGCGGTACAGCCGGCAACGGCGGCGCGGGTTTAAGGGGTAAGGTGAGTCGCGAGTGCTGCGGCTTCCTGCTTAGCGACTACTTCTGCGCACGCACGCGCAACGTCCGCCCCTTCAAATCCACCCCCACCCGCGCCCCCGTCGCGGGCACCGCGCGTCGAGTCGCGAAGAACGGCCCCCACTTGCGCGTCTCCAGCCGCGCCGCCGCCCGGAACTCGTTCTGCCCGTAGCTCTTCACCGACGCCACGTTTGACGGGTGGATCAGCGTGACCATCGGCCCGCCGACGGCCCGCGCGACGCGCCACGCGACCAGCGCCGCCTGCAGCCCCTTCCCGCGGCTCGCCGGCGTGACGAAGTCGCCGAACAGGTACGCCCCGCCCGCGGGGGGCTCGATCGTCAGGTTCATCTCGGCCACGTAGAACGGGCCGGTCGTCATCCAGCCCATCGCGGCGATCGCGCCGTCGGTCGCGCCCAGCGCGATCACCGCCCGCGACCCGTCGAGCATGTCGGTCGCCCAGCGCGGCGCGAACCCGTGGCCGGCGCAGAACGCCTCGAGCGCCGACGCGTCCGCACTCCGCGGCACGACGTCCCGGAGCTCGAACCCGGGCGCCGCGCGCGGCGCACCCGCGCCCGCGTCGCGCGCGAACAGGGTGAACGAGTCGTATCCGGGAAACAGCCGCCGGAGCATTGCGCCCCAGCATATACCGGACGCGACCGACCCGCGCACGCCGCAAGACCGGAACAAGGTCCGCCCGCCGGGCGCGCCGTTTCCCGCATTTACTGAACTCGCGCCGTAAACCGTTCGAAAGACACCACGTGCGGCGAGCACCGGGGCGTCCGGGGCCGCCGCAGGGAAGAATCACATTCAGTGTGGGAGTTCGCGTATGCGTTTCGGTTTCAATTCGTTCGTGGCGGGCGTTGCGGTGGTGGCGATGGCGGCGGTCGGCGGCGTGGCCCGGGCCGAGGCGCCCGACGCGTCGACCCCGAAGAAGGCCGCGGTCGCGTTCACCAAGGCCATCGTCGCCGGTGACATGGCGACCGTGAAGTCGCTCTCGACCGGCACCGAGGCCGAGTACGCCCTCGTCAAGACGCTGAGCGAGATGCTCGCGGCGACCAAGCGGCTGGAGACGGCCGCCGCCAAGAAGTTCGGCGACGCGGGCAAGCTGCCCGCCGAGGCGTCGGTCGACGTCGTCGCCGACATGGAGGCGGCCACGGAGAAGCTCGACGGCGAGACCGCCAAGATGATCACGAAGAACAAGACCGAGGACATGAACCCGATGACCCTGAAGAAGGACGGGTCGTCGTGGAAGGTCGACCTCTCGACTTTGTCGAAGGACCCGGAGGCGGCCGCCGTCGCGATGATGGCCCCGTCGATGGTCAAGGCGATGGACGCGGTCACGAAGAACATCGAGGCCGGAAAGTACAAGGACATCACCGAGGCCATGACCGACGTGGCGACGCAGATGGCCGCCGGCGCCGGGCTCGGCGCGCTCGAGCAGTAAGTCGACCTCACGATTGATCGATCGATTGACGGAAAACCAAACGCCCCGCGCCAGTTGGCGCGGGGCGTTCTTGTTTCATTTGTGAAGCTCGCGGAAACAATCGCGACGACGCGAAGCGACTGCCGGGCGGCCGTCTGGATAACGGGCGGTCGATCTACGCTACGCGGTGGCCGCTTCGGCCACCGGTTGCGGGGCGAAGCTGATCACCTGGAACGCCCGGTTCGACAGCGGCTTGGCGGGGATCATGACCGGCTCGAGCTTGGCGGCGGGGTCTTCGAGCAGCGTGAGCAGCTGCGCGACGGTCGTCTCGGCCAGCTGCGTCACGTCCTGGATCGAGCAGACGATCGGGATCGGCAGCAGGTCCATCATCGGGATCTCGTCGAACACCGCGACGATCGGCGGCTTGGACTTGAGGTCGATCTGGGCGACCGAATCGATCACTCCCTGGGCGAGGAAGTTGTTCGTGCAGCAGATCGCCTGGGCCTCGGACAGCCGCGGCAGCATCTCGCGGAACGCCGCCCGCCCGGTCTCCTTGTGGGCGGGCCCGTGATGCACCGGGGCGACGAGCTCGAACCGCTGGGCGAAGATCTCCGCGCGCCGGCGGTGGGTCGAGACGTACTCCGGCCCGGCGATCACGGCCACCTTCCGCACGCCCGCCTTGGCGAGCGTGTCGCACAGCACCGTGGCGGCCTGCTCCTGGTCCGTGGCGACGGACGCGTCGACCCCGGTGATCGGCCGGTCGAGCAGCACCAGCGGCAGCCCGCTCGGCACCATCGTCTGCAAATTCTTCTTGTGCTTGAGCAGCGGGACCAGGATCAGCCCGTCGATGCCGCGTTGCGTGACCAGCCGGAGATAGTCGGCCTCGCGGTTGGCGTCCTCGGCCGAGTTGCACAGCATGAGCGAGTAGCCCGACTTGGACAGCGACCGCTCGATCAGTGACCCGATGTACCCGTAAAACGGGTTGGCGATGTCCGACACGATCAGCCCGATCGTGTGCGTCTTGCGCGTGCGGAGCGAGCGGGCGAGCAAATTCGGGCGGTATCCCAGCCGTGTCGCCGCCTCTTTGACCCGGTCGCGCGTGGCCTTGGAGATGCGGTTGGCCATCGCCCCACCCGAGAGCACGCGCGAGACGGTGCTGACGGACGTCTTGGTCTCGCGGGCGATGTCGACAAGGGTGGGGGACATAAGGAAACAGAGTGGGCAGGCCCCGCGGCAAATTCACACGATGTTCGCGACGGGAAGAACCGCGGCCTTCACGACGGACGCCGGCGATTGTATCCCGCCCACATCAAAATGTGTAGAAAAAACCAGAGACAACGTGTTTGCACGGAATTCACACGCCCCGTCGCGGCGCGCGGGGCGGGCCGCGAGCCGGTCATGAGTTTGTCGCGCGGCTGGCCCCCCGAAAGGCAGAGGCCCACGGCCGGTTCAGCTACTTCCGCACTTTGGCCGCCCTGGCGTCCACTGTCTTGGTCAGCCCTTCTTCCTGCACGATCCGCAAAAGCATCTGCGGCTTGAGGTCGGAAAGCTTTGCCGGCTCGCCTTCGAGCGTGAACACGGTACGCTCGTCCGTCGGGATGAGGACTTCGGTGCCGGCGTTGCCGATCGAGACCATCAACGTCGTGCCGCTGATCTTCACGAGGTAGGCGCCCAGGGCCTTCCCGTCCGCCGGCGGCTTGGGCTTCGACGCCGCCAGCGCCGCCGGCGCCAGCGCGATCAGGGCGAACATCAGGAGCAGGGGGGTACGGCGCATGCGCGGGTCTCCGAGCGCTATAATACGCCGCGCGGGGTCGGGTGTTTTCTCGCAAAGCAGATAGCTGCGACGCAACGCGTTGCCGATGATGTGCTGTGCGGGATCAGGCCTCTCGCGTGTCGCGCACCGCATCGGTTAATCGAACGCGTCAACAGGTCGTTGACCTGCAGCTAACTGAAGACTCCTGATGAAGCCCCTCCCCAGTTCGAAGCAGCGCGAGCGCGAGTTTCTCAAGAACCGGAAGAAGGCGCCCGACGCGACTCCAACGTCCGAGGGCACGTCCGCCCGCGACGACGCCGACCACCACCCGCGGGCCGACAAGGCGACCCGCAAGCGGTACCTCCGCGAGTACCGCAAGTGGCTTTGGCCGTACCGCTGGAAGCTCGGGACCGTGCTCGTGATCGCGCTGATCACGACGGCGCTGGACATGGTCTGGCCCTTGGCGATCAAGGCGATCATGGACGGCCCGCTCGCCGACAACGCCGCCCCGCACGCCGACCGCGTCGGGGCGCTGTGGAAGTTCGGCGTGATCGTCCTGTCCGTCCTGCTGGTCAAGCAGGCGCTCGACACGCTCCGGTCGTACCGGACGGCGACGCTGGATGCGCGCGTGACGATCCGCCTGCGCCGCCGGCTGTTCCGCAAGTTCCTCGGCCTGGGGCTCGGCAAGCTGAGCGACTTCAAGTCGGGCGGGATCGTGTCGCGCCTGTCGTCGGACGTCGACCAGGTGAACGGCCTGGTGCAGATGGCGCTGATCTCGCCGACCGTCGCGGTCGTGCGGCTCGTGCTCACGCTGTCCGTCCTGCTCGTGCTCAGCTGGAAGCTGGCGGTCGGCAGCCTGATCATGCTCCCGCCGCTGGCGATCATCTCGTTCCTCTGGCTTCGGCGCGTCCGCCCGGTCTACCGGTCGGCCCACAAGGACCGCAACGAGGTCGACGCACGCGTCAACGAGACCTTCGGCGGGATCCGCGTCGTCCGCGCGTTCCGCCGCGAGCCGCGCGAAGACAAGGGCTACGCCCTCGGCCGCCACACCGTCCTCCGCAAGTTCCTCTGGGCCACGCGCATGGAACTTGGGCTCGAGACCGTCTGGGGCCTGCTCGTCCCCGGCACGGTCCTCCTGATCGTCTGGTACGGCGGGTTCCTCGTGATCAACGGCCAGGCAAAGATCGGCGACCTCTTCGCGTTCCAGATCTTCGCGGCGCTGCTGATGCAGCCGGTCTGGGCGATCGTGTCGAGCGTGTCGCAGACGAACAAGAGCATGGCGGCGCTGGAGCGCATCTTCGAAGTGCTCGAACTGCCCAGGGACAAGCCCGACGCGCCGGGCGCGCAGGCCGCGCCGTCACGCGTCGACCGGATCGAGTTCGACGGCGTCGGGTTCGAATACCGCGAAGGCACGCCCGTGCTCGCGGACTTTTCGCTTACGGTGCCGGGCGGGAGCGTCGTCGCGCTTGTGGGCTCGAGCGGCGCGGGCAAAACGACGCTGACTGACTTGGTCGCCCGGTTCTACGACCCGACGAGCGGCGCGATCCGCCTGAACGGCGTGGACCTCCGCGAGATCAAGCTCGCCAGCTACCGCTCGCTGTTGGCGGTCGTGCAGCAGGAGACGTTTTTATTCGACGGCACGGTGCGCGAGAACATCGCCTACGGCCGGCGCGGCGTGTCCGACGAATTGGTCCGCGACGCCGCCCGCCGGGCCAACGCGCTCGAGTTCATCGACCAGCTCCCCGAGAAGTTCGACACGATGATCGGCGAGCGCGGCTTCAAGCTCTCGGGCGGGCAAAAGCAGCGCATCAGCATCGCCCGCGCGATTTTGGCCGACCCGCAGATCCTCATCCTCGACGAGGCGACCTCCAACCTCGACACGGAATCCGAACAGCTCATCCAGGCGTCGCTGAACGAACTGCTCAAGGACCGCACGACGTTCGTGATCGCCCACCGGCTATCGACGATCACGCACGCCGACATCATCGTCGTGATGGAAAAGGGCCGGATCACCGAGACCGGCAGTCACGAGGAACTGATGGCGCGGGGCGGCGCGTACTTCGAAATGGTCGAGCGGCAACGGCGGTCGATGAACGTGACGGACGCGTGGACGACGAGCGCGGAGTAACGCGCCGGATACCCCTTTTGGCCGCTGGGCTTGCCCCGCGCGTCCCGAGGCGCTGGTCATCCACAGTCCGCTCGTTGTCGACATCCGTTAGACGCGCTGGGCAAGCCCAGCGGCTAAAAGGGGTGTCACCGCGCTCCTAACCTGCGTCTCCCCCAATCCCCTTCGTGTCCTTCATGCCTTTCGTGGTTCCATTCACGCCATTTCGAGCCCGCGCATCGTCCCCGTGCTCGTGGCGAACTTGTCCGCCTCGATCCCCATCCGCTGGAGCATCGACACGAACAAATTCGGCAGCGGGTAGTTGTGCACCTTGTCGTACGCCAGGTGTTGGCCGTGCTTGAACCCGCCGCCGGCGAAGAGGGTGGGCAGGTTCGTCGTCACGTGCGTGTTGGCGTTCCCGAGGTTGGAGCCGTACAGGATCATCGTGCGGTCGAGGAGCGTGTCGCCGTCTTCCTTCACGGCCCGGAGCTCTGAGAACAGATTGGCGAGCAGCTTCATGTGCCACTCGTCGATCGCCTTGAGCTGGCCGAGCTTGGACGCGGATTTTCCGTGGTGCGAGAGGTTGTGATAGCCGTCGGTGATCTTGGCCCCGTCGACGTCGATGACCGGGGAGCTGACGCTGTCGAGCATGAGCGTGATCGCGCGGGTCGAGTCGGTCTCGAAGGCCATCCGGGCCATGTCGTACATGAGCTTGACCTTCTCCATGTACTCGCGCGGGCTGGCCGGGTCCAGCGGGCAGGGGGTCGACGTCCTGGGCTTGGCCTTGCGCTCCCAGTCCTGGCTCATGGCCATGCGCTTCTCGAGCTCACGCACGCTGGTGAAATACTGATCCAGCCGGTCGCGATCCCGGGCCCCGACGGCCCGGCCCAGGTCCTTCGCCTGCCCGCCGACCGCGTCCAGGATGCTCTTGCCCAGCTCGAGCTTCTTGACCTGCCGTTCGACCTCGGCGGGCGTGCCTTGGACGAACATGCGCTTGAAGACGTCGGATGCCTGCTCCTCGCACGGGATCATGACGCCGCCCGCCGTCCACGACAAACTCCGCGCTCCGCGCGAGACGTTGACGCCCAGCGTGAGCGCCGGGAAGCGGGTCAGGTGGCCGATGCGCTCGGCCATGTACTGGTCGAGCGAGATCGTGTTCTTGAACCCGCCCGAGCCCGGGTGGGGGGCGGCGGTCAGGAAGCAGTTGTCGGCCGGGTGCCCGCCGTCGACGTCCGGGTGCCAGACACCCGAGAAGACGGTGAAGTCGTCGCGGTGCCTTTCGAGGTGCTTGAGGTAGGGCGAGAGCGCGTACCCCTTGCCGGCCTGCGTCGGAAAGAAGTAGTCCGGCACGAGGCCCAGGTTGTTGCAGATCGCGAGCATCCGGCGGGGCTTGCCGTCCGGCCCGACGGCAGTGGCCTTGGCGACCTCGGCCGCCGACGTGAACGCCGGCACCATCGCGTCGAGCAGCGGCAACGCGAGCGAGACGCCGGCGGCGCGGAGGAGCCCGCGACGGGATAGGGCGCGGCGCGAGGCGGCTTGGGTCGGACGATTCGTGTGCTGATTCTTCATGGGCTGCTCGTGTTTCCGCGTTATCGCGCCGTCCGTCATCCTGAGGTACTCCGAAGGATCCAGCCTCGAACGACGCGGCTCGTCAGACGTTCTTGCGTCGTCGTCGAACGCTCCTCACCAACGTCCAGCAGTCCCGTACGTGCCAGCCAGATCCCTCGGCGTACCTCGGGATGACAACTGGGACGTCGCTTCTGCTTCTTCGCGCCTTTGCTTCTTTGCGGCAACCAAATCTGCCACCGCTTCGAGTCTCACTTCTTCAAGAACAACTCGCTCAACACAATCTCCCGAATCAAACTCTTCACGCCATATCCACCGTTCGCCGCGCGGTCCAGAATTGCCTCGACCCGGTCCCGATCGCCGAACCGGACCGGCGCCCCGGTCGCGTAGACGACGAGTTGCCGGACCAGATTACGCGCCACCTGCCGCTCGTCGTCAACGAGCAACTTCTTCAGGCCCTGCACGTCGGCGAACTTTCGGCCGTCCGGCAGGTCGCCGGTCGCGTCCACCTTCGGCCCGGCGTGGAACGTGAACTTCTGCCCGTTCTTCCCAATTCCCGGCGTCGCGTTCTTACCGTCGCCGAGCGCCCGGTACCGGTCCTGCCACCCGCCCATGACATCGAAATTCTCCAAGGCGAAGCCGGCCGGGTCGATCTTCACGTGACACCCGTTGCACGAGGCGAGCGAGCGGTGCTTGTCGAGCTGCTCGCGGATCGTCGTCGCCCCGCGCGTATCCGGCTCGACGGCCGGCACGCTCGGCGGCGGGGGCGGCACCTCCATGCCCAGGATCCGCTCGGTCACCCACACGCCGCGCATCACCGGCGACGTCGTCGTCCCGTTCGCCGTCACTTTTAATACGCTCGCCTGCGTCAGCAGCCCGCCGCGCACGTGGCCGGCCGGCAGCGGCACCTTCCGCAGGCCGACGCCCTCGACGCCCTTGATCCCGTAATGCGTCGCCAGCCGCTCGTTCAGCATCGCGAAGTCGGACGCCACGACGTTCTTCGCCGGCAGATCGCCCTTGATCAGCTCCGCGAAAAACAGCTGCGTCTCCTCGAGCGCCGACTCGGTCAGCAGATCGTCGAGGTAGTAGTCCGGGTAGAGCGTCCCGTCCGGCGACGTGTTGTTGATCTTCCGCAGGTCCAGCCAGTAATCGAGGAACGCGTCGACGAACTGCCGGCTCTTCGGATCGCCGAGCAGCCGGTCGACCTGGGCTCGGAGCACCTCGGGCTTCTTCAACTCGCCCGCGGCCGCGAGCTTGCGCAGCGTGTCGTCCGGCGCGGCGTTCGACAGGAAGAACGACAGCCGTGACGCGACCGCGTAGTCGTCCAGCGGCCCAACCCGCTCCTCGACGCACACGAACCCCGGCGAGCAGAGCACCGCGGTGTAACCGGCGATCATCGCGTCCGCGAACGAGCTCTCCGACTTCATCCCCGCGTCGACGACCGCCATGAACCGCGTCACATCCGCCGCCCCCACCGGCCGCCGGTACGCCTTCTCCATGAACCGCGCCAGCAGCTTCTCCGCGTCCGCGCGCGGGTTCGCCGGCACCACGTCCACCCCGCCGGCGCTGTTCGCCTTGATCGGCAAATCGCCGAACATCACCTTGTGCCCGGCGGGCGGCCACTGGTCGTTGATCGGCCCCTCGACCTCCAACCACTGGAACGCGACGCCCGGGCACCCGTCCTTCTCGGCCAGCGGGTTGTGCCAGGCCGGCGGGCGCGACCGGAACAGCCGCGCCGCGTCCGGGCGGATCGTCTCGCCCGCCAGCAGGTACACGTCCATCTCCGCCACGCCCGGCTCGGGGTGCGCGTCGAACGCGCCGATTCGCCGGAGCAGGCGCGGCGGGATCTCCGCGTACACCACCACCGGCTCGCTCCGCCGCCCGCGCTCGACCTCATCCAGGTCCGGGATGAACCACTTCTTCGGGTCCTTCCCCTCGCCCGCCCACACGCTGAACGCCTTGATCCGCAGCTTGTACCGCCCGGCCGCCGGCGCGGTGAACTCGTTGAACTTGATCTCCAGCGGCTCGTACGAGCTGGCGACCACGCCCATCGCCTCGCGCTCGCGCGTCTCGGGCGACGTCAGCGGCGCCTTGTGCGCCCGCACGTCCGCCTGCGGGCTGGGCTTAAACGGCTGACCGTCCGGGCTCGCCAGCACCGGAAACGTCGCCCGCTCCGGCCGCGTGTTGAACACGCTGAACTTCATCTTCCGGGCGAACGACCCGTTGTCCCGCGCGTAATACCGTGCCGTCTTGCTCGCCGGCGGCGCGACCTGCGATGCCATCACCTGCCGCAACGCCGCGTCCGCCACGCCCATGTACCGGGCGACCTGCACGTGCGACACGTCCATCGCGTCGCCCACCTTGTTGAACCGGTGCGCCTCCCCGTCCTCCGGCAACCCGTCGCGGATCTGGAGCCACGGCGCCCCCAGCAGCTCGCGCACGACGTTCTCGTACTCGTACCGGTTCAGCCGCCGCTGCGTCGCCCGCCCCTGTGCCTCGGCCCGCGCCCGGTCCGCTTGTGCGAGCGGCCCCGCCATCGCCCGCGTGAACGCCTTCAATTCGGCCGCCCCCGGTCGATCCTTCCCCTTCGGCGGCATCTCCCCGCCGGCGACCCGGTCGTGAACCGTCACCCTGAGCAAGGAGAG
>Ga0196963_10002551_pt1 | contig 10827 bp, 11 predicted proteins | sample S1_5metaG_FD_148600 | JGI IMG/M metagenome (GOLD analysis project Ga0196963, IMG submission 148600) | Soil microbial communities from Anza Borrego desert, Southern California, United States - S1_5 | ecosystem: Environmental > Terrestrial > Soil > Desert | place: USA: California | collected... | reverse complement strand
GACCGCCTGAAGCAGTCATAGCACCGTTAATCTGACCCCAAATCGTTGCATCAGCAAAAAGCGTATCAGCAGTCTGAGCACACGCACCTGCGCTTTTAGCGGTAGGCGTAGCGTCAACACCATACCCACCATGTGTATCGTATAAAATCTCTGCCTGAGCACGAGCACCTGCGAGATTCGCCTTGATAGCAGCGTCAGTGCCTTTTGACCTTGCACTATTAAGCGACGCCAAAACGACCGAAGCCAAAATACCGATGATCGCTACAACAACGAGAAGTTCGATCAATGTAAAACCTCTTTGTAAAAGTTTTTTCATGTTATCTTTTTATTATTAATAAATTTAATAATTCGACTTGTTCTCTAATGGGCATATTATACCACTTATGGACTTTCTTCTGCACAAGAGAGTTATCCACATCCGGTAGTAGAGCTTGGCGATGCCTCGATTAAAGTCGGGGCGCGCTTTGCGCTTCGCCAAGTCTCACTACCGAATCCACACGTACTTTTAGACGATGCCTCCAGCGAGGTTATAAATCGGAATGAGGACAGACACAAGCAAAATCCCAACGCCGAGGCCGAGGACCACGATCATGAACGGCTCGATAAGGCCTACAAGGGTATCTATCGCCGCATCCACTTCCCGGGTGTAAAAATCAGCAAGTGTTTTAAGTATTGAGCCCAAGGAGCCTGTCTCCTCGCCGACTTTTACCATTTGCACCATGATACCAGGTATCTCCAGAGGGTGCTTTTCAAATGCGGCTGAAAGAGAGAGGCCAGATTTGACGTTGTCGAGTACCTCAAAGAGAAGCGTACGGTATAGCCTGCTGCCTACGACATTTGCCGTTACCTCGATGGATCGGAGAATTGGCACCCCGGAAGAAAGCATGGTGTTTAGGTTGTCGGCAATGCGCGAAAGATATAATTTCCTGTACAAGGCGCCAATGCCAGGGCTCGAGAGGCGCGTCCGATCGAGATATATCTTGCCTTGTTCAGTCATAGACAAACGCCATATCCATACCCCGACAAAAACAAGGAAAATAAGCCCAAGGAAGCCATAGTTTACAAAAAGATCAGAAACAGCAATGATGAATTTAGTATAAATAGGTACATCCTGACCAGAATCGAGGATAATAGCCGAAAGTTTCGGAATAACTACTACAAACATGAGGGTCATCACAATGATAAACGTAACAACCACAAAGGCTGGGTAAATAAGTGCATTTCTTGTTTTCGAATTGAGCGAATATTGCCGATCGAGGTATTCAGCGAGGTGCAAGAAAATTTGATTGAGTTTTCCTGTTTCTTCGCCTACCTTTACCATGTTCACGTAGAATTCTGAAAATACATCAGGGTGTCGAGCAAGCGCTCCAGAGATAGAAACACCTGCCTGCAGATCGTCAGCCACTTGGGTGAGCTTTTGAGCCAAGAGCTTATTTTCGGTATTACCTGCAAGCATCGTAAAGCACTTCAGAGCAGACACTTGGGCTTCAAAGAGAGTAGAAATCTGCCGAGAAAGGATGACGACATCCTTATTGGAGACTCTACTAAAAAGGGAAATCTGTAAAATTGATTTTGGCTTTGCGTCGTCAACCAAGGATATGATAACGAAGCCGCGGCGCTGGAGACCGCTAATCGCCATGTCGCGACTTGGTGCTTCGATCTGTCCTTCTTTATTTACACCTTCCGCATCTAGTGCTTTGTAGGAAAATAACATATACCCTTAACTATAACATACGTTCGAGCCCTTTTGGATTAAGTGAGTACTGTCTCGCATTTTCTATGGAGATTTCTCCAGCCCGGACAAGCTCGATAAGGGAGTGGTTCAAGTCTACCATACCCGATTCGCTACCTGTTTCGATTACTACATCGATTTCATGAGTGCGTTTTTCGCGGATCAAGTTTGCTACTGCGCTGTTGTTTAGGAGTAGTTCATACGCTGGGATAAGCCCACCAGTAATCCGCGGAATAAGGCGCTGCGATAATATGCCGAGAAGGGCTGCAGAAAGCTGGGAGCGGATTTGATCCTGCTGGTCTCCAGGGAAAGAATCGATAATACGATCTATGGTCTGTGAGGCGTTGTTGGTATGAAGCGTCGAAAGTACCAAGTGTCCAGTTTCTGCCGCAGTAACAGCCGTCGAAATAGTGTCCGGGGTGCGCATCTCGCCTATCATGATGACGTTCACGTCCTCGCGGAAGGCAGACTTGAGAGCAACATGAAAATCCTTGGTATCGATCCCAACTTCACGCTGGCTAATGATGGATTTGTTTGGCACATAGGCATGCTCGATCGGGTCTTCGATAGTAATAATGTTGCGTGCTTGCTCGTTATTAATAAAGTCAATCATGGATGAGAGAGTTGTAGACTTCCCTTGTCCTACGGGGCCAACTACAAGGAAAAACCCTTGCTTCTTGCGCGCGATATCGCCCAAGATGGGCGGCAAGTGAAGCTCTTCAAAAGTTTTCACTTTTGGCACCAAGCGAAACACCATATTAATCAAACCCTTTTGGAAAAATGCGTTGCCGCGGAGGCGTGCCTCGCCGCGAAAATCATAGGAGAAATCGGCTTCTTGCTCCTGCATAAAGGCTTCAACTTTTTGGGGCGGCAAAACTACGTTGAGCATACCGAGCACGTCTTCTTTGGTGAGTACTGCATGCTTAGTAAGGAAAATAAGCTCGCCGGCTACCCGGATAGCTGGCAGGCGGCCAGTGCCAAGATGCAGATCAGAGCCATCTTCGCGTATGACAGTGAGAATTAGATCTTCAAATAATTTTTTGTAATCCATACTTATGCTGTAGGGTTCCCCATTGATTCAATATGGGGAGCAGTTTTTTGAGCAAGGATATTCATAACCTGATCTATCACTTCCTTCGGGGTGGAATTTGCTTTTACGATATATCCGGCCATGCCGAGTGCCGAACCGCGATTAATGTCCGATTGCTCGCTCTTGTTGGATAAAATTATTTTGATTGAATTCTTGGAAAGCCCTTCGCGGTTGATCGTTTCAAGCATTTCAAAACCATCCATCTCTGGCATAATGATATCCATCAAGATCACATCGGGTGCGAGGCCGCCTCGCAATTTGCCCAATGCTTCTTCCCCGCCACTTGCGGTATGAACTTCGAAATTAGTCTGACTAAACTTAAGGGCATACATGTCCAAAAGAAAATTGTCGTCATCAACTATGAGGATTTTCTTTTTGTCGGCTTCCATATAATTATGGGCATTATTATACTATAAAACTATTAGTAATTAAAGGCTGTATCTCTCCCGAAGGGTGTGCAAAACTATTACCTATTCAGTTTCGTTGCCGAAGTTATACACTTCTTTGAATGGAATGAGTCCTTGGATTGCTTTTAGCATCGCGTCTTCCCGCATGGTGAGCATGCCTTTTCCGCGGGCAACTGCATAGATAGCTTGCTCGGTTGGATCCTTCAAAATAACAGATTCCATCTCTTTGTCGACCTTAAACATTTCAAATACGGCTACTCGGCCTCGCGTACCCGAAGGACATTCAGAAGAAGGAACGGTATCATACATCTGCCCGCCTTCTACGCCAATTTCCTTTTTAAATTTAGGAGGCAAATCTTCAAACTGTTTTTCAATTTGTGCCTTAATCGCAGGGTCCATAGGCACTAGTTTCCTGGAAGATGGGCATGTCATAAGGGCAAGGCGCTGTGCAATCGAGAGAATAAGCGTAGGCGCGATGAGGTACGGATCAATACCCATGTCCACAAGGCGCGGAATTGCGCCAATAGCGCTGTTGGTGTGAAGCGTAGAGAGCACGAGATGCCCCGTCAAAGCCGCCTGGATCGCAAGCTGGGCAGTTTCCTTGTCGCGAATCTCTCCAACCATGATGATATCTGGGTCCTGACGCATGATAGAGCGGAGGCCGTTTGCAAAGGTATACCCGATCTCTGGCATTACCTGAGACTGGTTTACATTCGGCATGTGGTATTCTACCGGATCCTCCAAAGATACAATGTTATTCCTTTCTTTGTCGAGCTCATTCATCATCGAATAGAGGGTTGTGGTTTTTCCGGAACCAGTTGGACCAGTGATAAGAATAATTCCATATGGTCGTGCAAGGGCTTCTTTCATGAGGGCCAAGTTCGGCTCAGACAGATACAACTGATCAAGGGACTTGACTCCTCTATCAGAGTCGAGAATACGGATCACTACTTTTTCTCCGTAATACGCAGGCATAGTGGACACACGAAAGTCAATCTTGCGGTTATCAATACTCGCGGAGAAAGATCCGTCTTGGGGTTTGCGTTTCTCATCGAGCCGAAGCTTGGATAGTATTTTTATACGAGCCACTACTCCGCTATACACATTGATCGGTAGAACAATCGAAGTATACAGGGCGCCATCTACTCGAAAGCGCACCTTTACTTTGTCGCCCGTATGCTCGATGTGGATGTCTGAGGCATTACCTTCAATCGCATTACGGAGGATCACAGCGACGATTTTAATCACCGGCGCGTCTTCGACAATCGTTCCTTCGCTCCCTGGTTTTATATCTTTTATTTCTTTGTTTAGATCTCCCTCGCCAGTATTCTTAGGGTTGTCAGTAAGGGTTTCATCTTTACTGAGAGTATTAAGTGCATCTTCTACCTGAGTCGTAAGGCCCTTGTAAATACCCATCGTATTTTCATAATCGGTTTTAGAAATAAGGAAAATTTTAAAGGGAATACCAACCTTGGCAGAAATAAATTGCAAAGCATCCATCGCTTGCATATTTTCCGGATCAGTCACACCCACATGGAGGACACCGTCCTTAAGAGCAATCGGCACAAAATGATAATGCCGGGCAGAGTCTTCGGAAATATATTTGAGCGGATCAAAAGAAAGCTCTTTGGCGTTTACCTTTTGAACCGGTATACCCAAATACTCTCCTTTTAAACTAAGGATTTTATCTTCGGGAAGGCCAGCTTCGATGAGCGCGTCGGTAATATCTCCGTTAAATTTTTCTTTGGCACGAGATTTAATCGAACTGATCTCCCCTTCCTTGATCAGATTTTTTTTGGCTAATTCTTCTAAAAAACTCATGGTACATTAAGGTGTCGATGGCTTCGGGGTGGTTTTTACTGGTGTCTTGCTTCCTCCTGTTTCAGCGCCAATCGGAGCAAATGGATTTGGTCTTCCTTCGTCGCCGGGAGGAGTCAACACAATACTCGAGTCTCGAAGTGTAGTAAAAGCGATATCAGAAAAAATAGAGTTGTCTAGTTTGATACTTTGCACGTTCAAAAGAAGAGAAAGAAAATCGTTACTAAGTGCCGGATCAGCCGATATATCCGCACTGGTTGGCACAGACGTAGTTACTCCCTCAGGCGTGGTAGAGGTAAGGGTATCTGGCTCGGATGGTTTCTTGATAAAGAAAATAAAGATAAAGATAAACAGCATGCCGAGACCGATAAATATTAAGATATTTTTGATTGTTGGGTTCATAGTGTTACCTTAGCCAATATGTCTTAATATTAAATGTATACGTATATATTCCCCGGGGATTGGACTTTGCGTCAACGTCGGAAGAAAACGTGACAGAAGATATGTCTACGATGCGGAGATTAGTCTCCAGATCTCTGGTAAAATTCATAAAATCAGAATAGGTGCCTGATACAGAAAATTGCAAATTCCAAGTTCCATATGGCTTTTGTGATTCTTGGATCAAGGCCCCGCCCTGAACCACGTCACCAGACTGAATACCGGTTGGTGATTTTTGCTCATCGGAGCTGTATTGGACATCCTTAAGCACCATACCGTACGGCGAAGCTATCTTTTCGATTTCGAGAATGAGGCGGATATTGTCGATGTTGTCTGGAAGGAGCTTTTTGAGTCTGTCGAGGTCTTCCAGACTGATCGCATTGTATTCAGCCGTCAACTTATCTCGCGCGTTCTCGAGGGCTTTTGAATTATTAAGCGCATCGTTATACGACGCAACTTCTCCTTTTAAGCTGGATACTTCTTGGTAAAGCGGGGTAGTAAACATCATAAACCCTGTGACCGCAATACCTATGATAATGATTGGAATAATAAATCTAAACATATATATTATATGGCTTCTAAGTCCTCATCGGGGAAATTAAGATCAGGAAGCTCTGGAATCTCTTCTTCGCTCGCAGGCGCAGCTGGAGCGGTTGGTGTAGTTTTTTCTACGGCACCCCCAGCATTTGCAGGGAGGTTTGAGAGAGGAGTTATGGTAATCGGATTCGCATTTTCTTGTTCTTTCTGTCTGGTTTCAAGGGTGAGTTTGTAATCAACAAATGAAGGATCGACTGCAAAATCTAGATCAAAGAGGACTTGACCGGCCTCATTGAGCGTAAGGTGTGAAAAGACTGGATCAATAAAATGCTTGTTTTGTCCATAGAGATCAGACTGAAGAGCAAGGTGGCTATACCCGAGAGAGACGCCAGACATGTGGACCTTTACCATAGATCCCGGCGTGCCATCATAACTATAATCAAATTTAGTATAACGGACGGTTTTCATGGTGATTGACTGCAAGGCTTCGAAGATAGGGCTGATGACTATATGTTTCCTAAGGACTTCATTCGCTGCATGAAGGCGCTTGTCGAGTGTTTGCAATTCTGTAATCTTTGCAGGTTCAAAACGCTCTTTGGCGAGCTTGAGGTTGTTTGCCATACTCTGTATATTTCGAGTAACTACTCCTTTGTAGAAATACAGTGCGCCGGTTACGAGCACAACTGTTAGAAGTACAAAGAAGGCAACAACGGTAAAGAACCCGATCGGCCGTGAGTATTTGACATCCTGCCTCACCATCGGCTTCTTAGGTATGAACGATGTTTGAAAATTTTGCTCCATTAATATAGTCCGCTATTTAATTATATTACAAAAAGAAAAGTAAATGAAGCAAAATGTGTATAACTCGTGCTATAAAATGTATGCAAAAACAAAAAGCAGGCCGAAAGTACACGCGTGTACTACTCTCGACCTGCCAAACTTTCTCAAAAGCCCAAGCGTGCGGATATTTCGCCTGGTACTTTTTTGCCAACCAGAAAGACTATTTGTCAACTTTCCGATTGACATTCTCGGCAACAATATAGGTGACCAATCCAATGGCACCCATAATGCCGCCGATAAGGAAAACAAGGGCCGCGATGTCGCGACCTCTGCTTCCTGCAGGGTAGTGCAAAATTGCACCCACCCCGCCAAGAGCAAGGCCCACTCCGGTTATAAGAGCCGCGAGTGGGCCTACCACTTGCAATCTTTCCTCCGGCATTTCTTTTCTCCTTTCCGCCAGCCCAAGGCTGGCTAAAATCTCCGCTTACTGTCTACAGGCTAGTATAACCTTTACTGCAACTTCCGAAGCGCGAGGCCGAGGGCGACCGCGAACTCGGGGCCCAAGGTATCGAGTACTTTTTTGAGGAATTCTGGAGTGCTGATCTTCGAAAATGGATGGCCGATTTGTACTTCGGCTTGGAAGTTAGCTTTCGCTGCTTCCTGGAGACCTTTGAGGAGGGCCCCGCCGCCAGAGAGGATTACTTTACTGATAGTGCGATTGTATTTTTTCTCGTAGCTGAGGAGGACGTTGTTTGTTTCGGAAAAAATATAGTCAACATGCGTTTTGATGATATCTCCGAGCGACTTTTCGCTCGGACTTCCGAGGAGACCGAACTCTTTTTTCATTTTTTCGGCTTCCGCAAATGGGATAGTGAGCGACTTGGCAATGGATTCGGTAATAAATGCACTGCCCCGATCGATCGAATGGAAACTTTTTACCATGCCAAACTCGACGATAGAGAGCTTGGTGCGCGATGCACCAAAGTCTATGAGGAGCACAGGAGAGAGTTCGTGTTCAAAAATAGATCGAATCGAAGAAAAAATTTCAATTTCAAAAAAAGAAGCTGTTAAATGGGATGACGACACGATCGAGCGGTATCTCGATACCACATCGTTCTGCGTCGCTACCACAAGGACACTCATCTTTTCCCCGGGAGCCGCCGTTTTGTCTTCCTGGTTCATTTCTTCGAAAGAAGGCTCCTTTTGAGGAAGGACAAAGTAATCGAGAGAAACTTCGGCAATCGGCACAGGGATATATTTGCGCGCTTCAGTCGAGACGATCGTCGCCATTTCAGATTCTTTTACTTTTATCGGTAAATCGATGGTAAAAATGAGACTTGATTGTACTGGTATAGAGAACACGCCGGAGACTGAGGTGACACCTGATTGCTTTAGAACTTCCTGCAAGGCTTCAGCAACTTTTTCTACTGGGAGGTTGGTCACTGCTCCAGCGTCGAGGCTGTCGTATGGTCCGAGCTCGATCGCACCATAAGTCTCGAGCACCGCCTTGCCGCCCTTTTTCCTGATTTCAACAATTTTGATCGCAGAAGAACCGATGTCGACACCAACGGCACTATCGCTATCCTTCGCAAACATTTTGTTAAAAGCAACCGTTATTTTTTGAAGTGGGTTATCCATATATGATCTTCGCGGGCGATCGATGTATACTGGTAATTAATTGTAACATATATGCGTTTTTTAGACACTATATTGGACGTGGTTTTCCCTGTCAATTGTGTAGGATGCCGGAATCCCGGTTTTGATTTTTGCCTTACCTGTATTGGGGAAGCGCCGGGCAACGAGCGTGAAAATTTCCCCTGGATAGTATCTCTCTTTGACTACCGCCACCCGCCGATGAAACGCGCCCTGTGGCTCCTCAAGTACAAAGGGCGGAAACGTCTGGCCAGAACTTTTGCAGAAAATCTGTACGGCCGAATGCTCGAGGAGATAAGCGACCTCATGCTTTTAGAAAATTTTACTGACATACTCCTTGTCCCTATTCCCCTCTCCAGGCGTCGCGGGCGCGAGCGGGGGTATAATCAAGCACTCTTGCTGGCCCAAGAAATCAGAGCGCTCGATAATGGGCAGAATTTTACTCTTTGCAAGGATGCATTGATAAAAACAAGGGATACTCCTCGCCAGGCGCATATCGAGAACCGCCGCGAGCGCCTAGAAAACGTCGTGGGTTCTTTCGGGATCGCGAATAAAGACAAAATTAAGAATCGCAATATTATCTTGATCGACGACATTACCACTACTGGAGCAACGCTCCATGAGGCCCGCAAAGTGCTCCGGGCGGCTGGAGCTAAAAAAGTGATTGCCTTTACTGTAGCGCATTAAAAATAAAATTTGGTATATTCTTACCTACCTGTCCCGTACTAAATTTTTGATTACGTGGTATTATAATAATTATTACTATTTAAAATTTTAGTACCGGGATGATACATTGCAAAGATTGTGAGCCGGCACAAGAGAGCCATATTATCGCCTATCTCTCTGTTGTCTTTGGTTGGATCGACCAACCCTTTTTCGATTTTATGGAAAAGATTTTCAAAGGCACAGCAGATCGGATCGCGGATAAACTCACCCTACCCTTCTTTAATGCTATGGTTACCATAGGCATCGGGCACTTTACTTATCGGCCGGAAGAAAAAGACACCTGGCGCACAAAATGCTTTTGGGACGAAGCACGCCGCCGCGGTATCAATATGAAGGAATTTCATTTAGGTCCGCTTCATGATGCATTTGTGGCCGAGTTTAGAGGAAAAACGATCGTTTTTGATGGCTTACCGCGCCCAGGCATTCGCGAATCCCCTGCACTCAAATGGATGGACGACAAGGGCATCATGAAAGAAAAATTTAAAAAGGAAGGTATCCCGGTTGCGGCTGGCGGCACGGCCTTTACGTTTCGTAAAGCTTTAAAAATTTTTAATAGCTTGCAAAATCCCAGCCCGACATCAGTGATTACCAAACCGAACTTGGGCTCCCGCAGCCGCCACACCATGATCCATATTAGTACTCCGAAAGACCTCAAGGTTGGTTTCTACAAAGCAAAAAAGCTCTCCCCGCTTGTCGTGGTCGAAGAAGAATTGCGTGGGTTTTTGTTCCGCGGAACTCTCATCGATGGAAAACTGGTGGGCGTTATCAAACGCGACCAACCAGAAGTAACGGGCGATGGAGTGCACACCCTCCGGGAACTCATGGAAGAAGAAAACAAACGCCCGGAACGCAACGGACCAATCTTCCACAAAATAGTTGTAGACAAAGAAACTGAAAAAGAACTCGCCCGGGAGCACATCACCATGGACGATATCCCAGAAAAAGGCCGCATTGTAACCTTTTCGCAAAAGACGAGTCGTGGCTGCGGCGGTACTACTACGGAAGTAACGGATATCGTACACCCGGACAATGTAGAAATGCTCGAACACATAGGAAAATTCCTAAATGACCCGCTCATCGGTGTGGATTTTATTTTAGAAGATATTACAAAGTCCTGGAAAGAAGAACAACACTCTGGCATCATCGAATGCAACAGCCTCCCTTTTATCGACCTCCATCATTATCCGCTCTTTGGCAAACCGGTGAACGTCGCGGGTAAACTCTGGGACCTCATCTGGCCAGAGTCGCATATCGATTAAATTAATTATCGAGGGTAACCCTCCATAATTTATGAAAAAACTCAAAACGTGGATTATAGATTACGCTCACATGCTTTTTTTGGGAGCGATTATGTACCTTCGGCATACACCTCCGAAACATTATTTGGAGCACGTAGTCGAAGGGAAAATACCGGTAATTATCTTACCAGGGGTTTTTGGCCGCTGGGCGTTTATGAAACCCCTTGGGGATCACATTTCCCTCCTTGGTCATCCTGTATATATCGTGCCAAAACTTGGAAATAATTTAAAAGATATTCCGACATCTGCCAAAAAAGTATACGAAGTAATTGAAGAAAATAATTTGAAGAATGTAGTGATCGTGGCCCATAGCAAGGGAGGCCTCATCGGCAAATACCTCATGGCGCA
>Ga0196963_10002550_pt1 | contig 10830 bp, 21 predicted proteins | sample S1_5metaG_FD_148600 | JGI IMG/M metagenome (GOLD analysis project Ga0196963, IMG submission 148600) | Soil microbial communities from Anza Borrego desert, Southern California, United States - S1_5 | ecosystem: Environmental > Terrestrial > Soil > Desert | place: USA: California | collected... | reverse complement strand
CTCGCCGCACCAGGGCGAGCTCGCCGAGGTCGCCGAGGTTAACACCCAAGGGGTGTGGCTGGTGTCGCTCTTCGACAATCGGCCGCCGAGTGTGAGCCTGCGCACGCGCGGCCGGTTCTTCACCTGGCGCGGGATCGGCGAGTTGCAAAACATCACACGCGTGCGCATCGCGCAGGCGGAGCAGCGGCTCTGGCAGCGGGCGGATCGCTACGCACTCGATGGGTGGTATCTCGCGCCGAATTACACCCTCGTGCGGGTGCAGGGGTCGTCGTGGCGTGGCCTGAGGGCGCGTGGCCTCGAGGCGGTGGCGCTGCCGGTGGGGGCGGAGCTGCGGCGCTTTGCGGCGGCGTTGCCGCCGGTGGCGGCTGGCGAGTAGGCACGCAGCGCCGGCGAAGCGCTGAGCTTGTACTCCCGTGAGCATCTAATCTAAGATTCGCAAGGTGGGGCGCAGGGCGCTCAGGAGCGCTCTCCGTCTTCACCCCATCCCTGAGGAAAGGAGGTAACGGACCAATGGAAGTCAACATTCCTGACAACGACCCGATCAGCTTCCCGTCGAAGCTCTCCATCGCGGAGACCCGCCGGATTCTGGTGCAGATGGGGTACACGCAGGTCGAAGGTGCGGACGCGTCGGAAGACGAGGACGGCAACATCACCTTCAGTCGGCAGTCGGGCGGCGCCAAGGCGGCGCGCTAAGCGCGCGCCCGCCGGCGCTCTGGGGGAACGTTTTCGATGGGCGTGGGGGACTCCTGACCTCACGCCCTTTTTGATTGAAGGGAGCACACATGGATGCGGTGATGCGGATCGGGCATCGGCTGGTGGAGAACCTCCGAGCAGCACACGTGGCTGACGCGGAGCAGCGCGTTGCCAGGGGGGCGAAGCTCCTGGACAAGAAACGGCCAGGTTGGTGGCGCAAGGTGCGCTTCAAGGACTTTGACATGGCAGAGCCGTGCCACTGTGTCCTTGGGCAGGTGTTCAAGGACAAAGCGGATGACGACACGGACGGCTACAACGCTGCCTTGCCGTTACTCCGGCTGTCCGCAACTGGCGGCACAACACACGGATTCGAGGCGGAAAGTGAAGGCCCCGCCTACGACGAACTTCAGTTCGCGTGGTGGCAGGAGATCTCACGGCGTCGGCGGCGTATGGCGCAGCGTCGCCGGAGGAAGTAAATGCGCGAACTCGTCATCAAGCGATCGGAGTGGCGGAGGGGCGCCATGCTGCAGGACCACGACAAGTGGGGGTCGGTCGCGCTTCTCAACGACAGGGGCAAGATGTGCTGCCTGGGGTTTGACGCCTTGGCGTGCGGTGTGCCGATCGACGCCATACGAGGCTTTACGTCCCCTGAGGAAGTTCCATTCGAGTGCCTTGAGCCGGATGTGACGAAGCGCTACGCCAAGGGTCGGGTGAGGGAAGGGTCTTTTGGCATCTACCACAATTCCGACTTTGTCAACGAGGCTATGGAAATTAACGATGACAGCACGATCAGCGACGAGCAGCGCGAGGCGCGGTTGATTCCACTGCTGAAGCGGATCGGCGGCTACGACAAGGTGACGTTCATCGACTGAGCGGGTGGGGGCGTCGCGCCCTCCCCTCTCCAAGTAGGCCCTCGCGCCCGGGTCGCTGGCGCGGCAGGCTGATCCGGGGGCAATGACGCTCCTCTCATGCCGAACCGGGGTGAGGGTCTTCTTGGGAAGGGACGAAGAGCACACAGATTATGAAAATCCTCTATCACCTTGACCTCTCCGAGGACGCGCTCCGCGCGATCTCCGGGCGGCGCAAGCCCGCCACGCGCAAGGAAGTGCGGGAGTGGTTGGATAAGTTGGTTGCGTATGGCGTCAGTGCGGCCGCGGCGGAGCACCAGAGCACGCGGGCGAGCTCGCGCGAGCTCCTGAACAGCGGCCCCTCGAAGTTCTCGAGCTGCGGGCCGTTGGATCACCTCTTCCCGCTGGGGCCGAAGAGCGCCGAGACGTTGTGCTTCTGCGGGCGGCGGCGGTGGGGCGGTGGGAGGGCGGAATGACAAAGCGTGATGACGGCGGGCCGGCGTTTCCACGGCCATTCAGTATTGACCGTGAGCCGGATATGCGTGACGTGCGACAAGCGGCGCAACCGGGCATGTCGCTGCGCGACTACTTCGCCGCGCAGGCCTTGCCCTTTGCGCTCAACCAAGCGACGTCCGTCTGCGACACCAACGGCCTTCTGCACAGTGTCGCCGCTGGCTGGGCCTACCAGATCGCCGACGAAATGCTCAAGGAGCGTGCGAAGTGACGGCCCTTCTGGACTTCGACAAGGTTGCGCGGAATTTTCAGATGGAGCTGCCGGCGTTGCCACCGGCGCGGGTCTTCGACCCCGAGAAAACGGAGGAGGACTGGTGGGAGGCCCTTCTTGGCCTGCATGGTCTTCCGTGGTCGCAGGAGGACTTTGACGCCTTGGTGCAGGAAGCGCGGCGCGTGGGCGGGCGGCGACTCAATAATCCGCCCCTGCCGCTGACGCTCACCCGCATGGCGCCGCATGGAATTGGCGCACGCGAGCTTCTGCAGCGGCTGATTGGCGGCGGCGTGCAGCTGCCCAATCCAGCGGGATTGTGGGCGGCGTTGCCGTTGCCGGAGGCGCCGGACACCGCCAATTTCATCTGAACGGGGGAGCGAGATGGTGAAGGTGTTTACCGACAGGGTGGTGAGTTTCTCGGTGGTGGGGACGGTGAGTGCAGCGGAGGAGCGGGCGTTGCTGCGGGCGCTCCTCGCCCAGACCGCCGGGGATCCCACCGCACGGAACTTCTTGCTCGACTGCTTGCGGCATCGTGCGCTGGGGAACTTCCTGCACGCGAGCAATGACCCACACGGACTACGGCTGGATTTCTTGGCGGGCCTGCGGCCCGGGGAGTAGGGAATGGCGCAACGAGAGTTGGTGGCGCGGTTTGTGGAGGGGGCGCCGGACGTCGACCTGGCGCTCACATTGCCGGAGGTCGGCGTTCGCCGGCAGACGTGCTCCCTTCAGTCCTTTATCACGACGGCGCAGCAGTGGATGACCAGAGTCGACGGGGATGTTCCGGCGGCCGCGCAAGTCCGCGCAGACACCATGCGGGTGCTCGAGCGGTTGCGCCGGCCGGATGCGTGGACCGTCAACGGGCTGATGACCCCGCTGCGCTACGCCCTCTTTGTCGACGGCGACTGGCGGGTGACGGTGGCGTTGCGCTCGGCGCCCGAGGTCATGGTGTTGCGCTATCGCGAGGAGGACGATGGGAGCGAAGCTGAGGGCTTTACCTACCTGGTGCCGCCGCGCGTGATCGCGGGGGTGTGGAAGGGTGCGACGCTGCAGTCGGGGCTGGTCGCCCTCTGCGAGCCGAACGCGCTCCCGACTTCGCCCCTCGACACCATTCACTATGTCGCGCCCTGGGTCTGGGGCAACGTCAACGAGAAGGGGCAGACCTGCTGGGGGACGACGACGCGGCCGGTGTGGGGGCAGGACGGCGTTACCACCATCGAGCGCGGGTTCTTCGACTCGATCTTCAACGGGGATCTGGTGCGGTTTCGCATTGTCGGCGATGACGATGACGATGACGAGTACATGACCTTGCAGTCCTACCACGAGCGGATGGCGGATATGCCGACCGACGTGGTGACGCTGCCGGTCGGGGAGTGCAACCACACCATTCTGCACCTCTTGGAGCATTCGATTCAACACGGGTGGTAGGGGCGTGGCGCCCCCGGGGGGAGACACACAGTGAGCGCAAAGAAGGGATTGACACAGGGGCAGGGCGGCGGCGAGGACACCGAGGCCGCCAACAAGCCCATTCCGCCCGAAGTCGCTCGCCACATGTGCGAGTGGCGGTTCTGGAGCGGCGACGAGGCTACGCCGGAGGCGTTGGCGGCGCTGCCAAAGCCGATTACGTATCTCCTGACGGCGTCGGGGACGCGGGTGGTGCGGAAGACGCCGGTTGGCGTGGTCGTCGAGGACCTCGCGACAGTCGGCGAGCCGCTCATTCCGCTGCCGCTGAAGCCGCTCGAGACGGGTCTGGTCCTCCAGACGCCGAAGGTGCCCTGGGAGGTGCTCCGGACCATCGTGGCGTTCTTTCGCGAGGTGGCGAAGACCAAGAAGACCGAAGCCCTCGTCCGCGTCTACCTGCACAAACAGACCCGCGAGTGGGTGCTGAAGGTGCCGGCGCAGGAGGTGGGTGCCGCGAGCGTCGACGTCGACGACAACTGGAAGTTCGACGACGAAGGGGCGTACGTGCACGTCATGGATGTGCATTCGCACGTCGAGATGAGCGCGTTCTTCTCGGGGACGGATGACGCCGATGAGAAGCGTGCGGTGAGGCTCTACGGTGTGATCGGGAAGGTCTCCGATCCGCAACCGCACAGCTCCTGGCGGATGTGGACGGGGTTCAACTTCCTCCCGCTCAAGCTGACTGACGTCATCGAGGTGCCGCCGCTCCGCTTCAACGCGCCGGTGCAGCGCACCGTCGCCGAGCTCCTGATGGGCGACGAGCAGGCGAAGACGGTGAGCGTCGACCTCTCTAAGTTGGATCCCTTCATCGGGGCGGAGTTCCCGAAGGAGTGGATGGAAGCGCTCACCGAGCACACCTGGCGGTGGCAGGGGAGTCACGGCTGGGACGACGAGTGGGATGCGGCCTACTGGCAGCAGGGTTCGTCGCGCTGGGGGCAGTCATCGTTGGTGTTTCCGCCTTCACACGCGTCGCGCGGCGATGCCTTCCAGACGCCGCCCCTCGGCGGCCGCTTGGCGATGATTCAGCAGGCGAAGGACTTCGCGCGGGTCCACACAACCAAGCTCGTCTACATGATCAACGGGACGCGAATCTCGCGCGTCAAGGCCAACGGTGAGGTCTATCCGGTGTCGATGACCGCGAAGGCCTTCGAGGCGATGCAGAAGCGGCAGAAGGACCGGGGAGTGATGGTGTTTGACATCACGCCGCCGGCGTGTAAGGGGGATTGATGGCGCGGCAGATTCTCAACGCGCGCATTACACGTACCACGCTTGGAACGGAAGACCACAATATCCTCACGGCGTTTCTCGAGTTCTCCGGTGATGGGTGGGGGTGTGGGTTCGGCGGTTACGGCTTCGACGAGTGGGATGCAACGCAACGGACGCGCGTTGGCCATGCCTACGGGATGGAGTTTATTCGCCGGGTGCTCACGACGTTGGAGGTGAGTACGTGGGAGAAGCTCCCTGGGACGTATGCGCGCGTCGAATCATCGGGCCTTGGCGGCCGCATTCACCGAATCGGCCACATCATGAAGGACCAATGGTTTGATCCGGAGGAGTTGGCGGCTGAAATGCGCCTGAAGGAGAAGGAGTAAATGGCACGAACACTCGAGGAAGTGGCGCGCGAGCGCGGGTTGGGGTTGGAGGAGTTGCTGTTCGGGGCGGGATCGGCGGCGCCGGTGGTGTCGGTGGAAGGGCGCCCCGCCCCGAAGGCCAAGGTGCTCACCTCGCTCCCGCCCGAAGTGCGACTGGCGGATCCACGCCCCGGCGTGGCCGTGCGCACCCACGTCATTCTCGTGGGCGCCGGCGGGGTGGGCGCGCGCTTGGCGCCGCTTCTGGTCAAACACCTCATCGCCCATGACGCTCTCACGATTGTCGACCATGACATCGTTGAGTTGAAGAACATCACCCGGCAGCATTTCACCTCCGCGGACGTGGGGAAGCCGAAGGCCTTGGTGGTGGCGCAGCGCGCGCAGGCCGCAGCGCCCTCGCCCGGGGTCATCGTGACGGGCGTGCAGCAGAAGGTCGAGGCGCCGTTGGCGCTCTCGGCGTTGTGCCCGTATGTCGACAACGTGGCTGCGCCCTGGCGCATGGAGCCGCGGGTCAACAACCAGCCGGTGGTCTACAACACGGTCCTGGTGACGGCGATTGACTCGCGGGCCGGGCGGCGGGCGGTGGCGGACGCGTGGTATCAGCTGCCGGCGTACGAATCGGTCAAGGCGTGGATCGACTGCGGCAACGACATGCTCAGCGGCCAGGCGATGGTCGTAGGGCTGAACGGGATGCTGCAGGTGCGCACGCCCGGGCAGTCGACGGTGACTCCGTGGGTCAACTTTGCCGGCTGGGAGGTCCTCGCCCCGCAGTTTCTCGAGAAGCCCGATGAGGAGGACGCCGCGGAGAACTGCGCCGTGCGTCTCGACACGCAGAGCGTGCTGGCGAACACCTGGGCGGCGACCGTCGCTGCCACCCTCACAGTACCGTTCATCACCGGTGCGTCGATTGGCTCCCTCGGGGTGAGCTTCTCGATCCGCACGGGCGGGACCCGCACGGTGGGGATTGAGCGGGTGGAGGAGGACGGTGACGGCGGCTGGAAGCTGCGCGTTCCCGCCTTGCTCGCGTAGGAGTGGGGATGGACCTTCTCATCCTCGCTGGCGTGCTCGTGGTGCTGATTGCGGCGTGGGCGGACGAGCGGAAGAACCGCACGGGTTCGTGGTGGTAGGGCGGTGATGCCAGTTGCACTGGTGTTCGCGGAGGATGCGGCGATCCCGGCGGAGGTCACGGTGTGGGGGGCTGGGATGGAGTTTCTGCGCTGTTCCGGCTGTCATTACCTTCGCCCCGACACCATCGTCTGTGAAACGACCCGAACGGTGCGGTTGCGCGTGCTGTTTACGCAAGTGGGCACCTGCTGGATCGAGTGTTCCCTGGATACATGGGAGCCGATTGGACTAGTCCAACCGCAGACCAAGAAGCAGTGGGAGCGGTTTGAGCGTCGGCGCTATTTGGCGCAACTAGCGTGGGAGGCCTACGTTCGGGAGCGTAATCCAGACCTCACCATTGCTATCACAGGAGCCTACTGAATGAATCCCCTAGATGTCGGTGCCGGTGTGGTGATGGGCCTGGTGGTGTGGTTTATCTACGACCTCGGGAAGCAGGCTGGGCGGCGCGAGGTGCGCAAGCTGGTGAGGTTTGGCGTGGATCCCGAAGAGTGGGAGTTTGAGGCGGAGCCGCGCGGGGCGGTGCCGGAGGAGCTGGCGCAGGCACTCGAGCCGCCGCCCCCACCGGCGCCCACGCCCGGCCGAGTGCTGTCGTTGCAGCGTTAGAAGTTGGCGAGTGCCCGGGAGGCACAGATCGCCAAGGGGGAGGGGCGGGTGCGCTCCGGCATCTGCCCCCTTCTTTTCACGAAAGGTTGTTGAGGACTGAATTATGCCGATGGATCCGACGAGAAGGCCCCTGGGTGGCCGCCCCATGCAGGGAGAGAACACTACGGCGTCAGCCGATGTGTGGGTCCCCGCCGCCACAATGGCGCAGGAGCGTTTGCGCTACTGGGAAGAGGAAGAAGTCAGGCGGCAGGGGCGCGATCGCGCTGCCGCGCCCATGAACGCCGACCGTCCCGACCTCCGCGACGGTTACCAGTCGCTCAAGGTGCGCTTTGCGCTGACTCGCACCTACGAGGTCTCGGTGCGCGCACCGCTCGACGTCAAAGTCGAGGAGCTCGACCAGGCGGCGCTCGAGCGCCTGCTCCTCAACGAGCTCTACACCGGGACGTCGAAGTCGCTCGTCGGTAATGAGCAAGAGATCGAGGTGCTCAGTGTCGACGTGCTTGAGGTGGTCGAGGCGCCGCGACGGCCGGACACGGTCGCGGTGACCCCTGCCCCAAAGTTCATGATCGGCGTCCGCGGCTTCGTGTACAACGACTCGACCTATGACGACGCCGGGATTCAGGGTGTCGGCGACATGGCGTATGCGACCCGCGCGGAGGCCGAGGACGCGTTGGTCAAGGTCGTCGCCGACCTGGTGCGGCGTGAGGAGCGGGACCTGATGAGTCTTGGCGACGTGTACGTGAGTGACGAGGACATTGGAGCGATCAATTGTCAGTTTGCGGCGCGCGGGTTGATCGAGTACCGCGACCGCGAAGATTTGGAGCATCGGGGATTAGATCCCCAGTGGCTGCGCGACTGGGATGACCGGGCGATTTACACGCTCTGCGAACTTCTCGAGCTCAAGCTCGCCGAGGTCATCGAGTTGAGGCCGGTGGGGGAGATCAGTACGTATGTGGCGCAGTAGGGAAGCGAAAATGCCCAAAGTCTGGAACAAGCGCGACCCGAACGTGCCGGTTGATGCGGTGTATGTGGGAAGGCCGACGAAGTGGGGGAATCCGTTTGTCATTGGTAAGGATGGGGACCGTCGTGAAGTTATCAACTTGTACACACTCCACATTCAACAGCTTGTAGCGGAGTTTGTAGCGCAGTCTGGTATCACACTTCCGCGCCCCGGCTGGTCGTTGGCACAAGAAGCGTTGGCTGAACTCCGGGGCAAAGACCTCGTCTGCTGGTGCGCGCCGCTCCCCTGTCACGCCGACGTTTTACTGGAGATTGCCAATGGCGAAGCCATTGATTCACGCCCAGAGTAGCGCGCGACGCTTCGGCGGCCAGCCGAGTGATTATGTTTCTATTCACGAGTTTCTCGACTCGTCAAAGGGAACACTCGCCGACAACCGCCACCGCGCGCTCACCCACAACGCGTGGTTCCTCTCCACCGTTTTGGAGAGGGTCTTCGGCCGGACCATCACCGTCACCCTCGCCGACGGCCGCACCCGCGACGTCAGCGTCCGCGACATCGGCGAGCAGCACGTGCTCGAGGACTACGGCGGGTTCATCCCGACGGCGCAGGACTTCCTCGAACTCATACCGTTTCAGGGGTGGATGCAGAACGGCGTCGGGGGTGAGCGGCCGCGCTCGGCGTTGCCCGGCGCCCCAATCATGCGTCCCGTTCCACCATCGTCAGAGGAGCTTGTACGACATGCTGATTCACGACATTCAGGCGGAGTTCGAACGTCACAAACTGGAGAGGGCACGGCTGGTCGAGGAGCTGAAGGGGAAACTGCCGAAGCTCCTGGCGCCGCTGTTTGACAAGCATCCGAAGTTGGAGGCGGTGTCGTGGACGCAATACACGCCATACTTCAATGACGGTGATGTGTGTGAGTTCGCGGCGCATACAGACTACCTCACAGTTCTGTTCGACGGCCAGGAATATGAGGAGCTTGGGTCGTATTCGTTTCGGAGCGACCGTGTGCATCGCGTTGATTTCCCCGACGGCCTTCAGGCCGCTTATGAGGACTTTGCAACACTCTTGAAGTCAATCCCCGAGGACGTCTTCCTCGAGCTGTTCGACGACCATGTGCGCGTGACGTTGACACGCGAGGGGGCGGAGACAACGAGATACAACCATGATTGACGAATCCACGCCCGAAGCGAAGCGCGAGATCCGCGCGCTCTTCGACACCCTCGGCGTCGACTATGCCGAGGTCGAGTTCAGCGGCGGCAACGACGAGGGCGGCGCCGACATGATTTGGTGCGTCATGCGGGGCACCGGCGAGCGCGTGGCGGCGGAGGTCAAATACGTTGACCTCAAGCAGTCGTGGGACCGTGACCGTCGCTGCTGGGTTGACGGCCCCGAAACCGCTGCCATCTGCGCCTCGATCTCGCCGGCCACGAAGCTCGCCAATCTGCTCGATGATGTCCCCTCGTGGAAATACGGCACCTTCGCGGGGGACTACTACGTCTCCGGGACGATCACGATTCGTCGTGATGACGCCAATGGCGTCCGCGCCCTCTTCAGTGGCTCGGAGGAAGTGCCGACGGAGGAGGCATTCGAGGAGGAATTCTGACGGTGGCGAAACACGCCATGAAACTGGCCCTCGACGCCAGTGAGCTCGCCAATCGCGAGTTGGGGAAGACGAATCGCGAGCTCGCGGCGATTGTCGCGCAGCTCAAGCGGGAAAATGCACAGTTGCGCGAGGAGAACGCCGACCTCCGGCGCCTGTCGGCCTTCCAATTCCGCACGCTCGTCCTGGCGAGAGGGGGCGAGGTCGGGGTTCTTCGGCGCGGGGTGGGGGACTAACGGTGTTGTGCGAGTGTGCGCCAACGCCGATTGCCCCCTACCAAGGCGCCGCCGGCGAGTGCGGCACCTGCCGGGCGGCACGCCTCGATCGCGTGACGGCGTCGATGAAGGCGCTCCGGAGGGCGGACTTGGCGTATCAGAAGGAGCGGAAGAGTGCGAAAGATCGTGATTCCCGAAGCGATGCTGCGTAGGGCGGTTGAGGGTCCAGTTATGGGCCGAGCCCTTACCCTAACGGTCGCTGTCGATTGGCCCGAGCTCCAGTGGACCGAGGAGGAGATGGTGGCGAATGCGGTTGCTGCCGCGTGGGGAGAGCCCATGCCCTTCCCGCCGCGATTCCTCATTTCGGTGGAAGTGCCTTACGTGCAGATTGACAACCGATCGCGAGAGAGGGAGGATTAGGGCGTGACGAGCGATCGGACACCGTATCCGACGATTGGGCATTTGCTCCTGTGGGGAGCCTACGCGCTCACTTTGTGGGGTGCGGCCGCCGCTTACACCTGGACATTGTTCTTGACGAAAAGCAACGTGTTGGGTTGGCTCATCGGTGTGCAAATTGTCTTGAGCATTGTGGGCGCCGTGTTTCTCACCACCTACGTCTGGCTTGGCGTTCAAATTCGCCGGGAGGAGAGCGAAGAGGAGTGGCACGCGCGGCGACGACTTTATTGAGTTGATGAGAGGGGCGGGGATTCGGCGGCGTACGCGTCGTCTACTTTCGGTTTCCCCAGCCCCTCGCCCTATGCAGCGGCGGCGTGGAAGGAAACGCTTGGGGAGGAACCCCAGACCAACAGCCTTGAAATTCCGTAGGGTGGTCCCATGCGCGGGTTCGAATCCCGCTACGGTAAAGTATAGGTTCCACTGTTGGGAAGCCGGTGTCGAGTCCGGTCCGCTGCACCAATTGGAGAGGGAGAGGATGAGTGCACAGATCGCAGAGTTGGAGCGCCAGCTGACGCGGGCGCGGATTGATTGCGCCAATGCGGAACGCGCTGCGCG
>Ga0196963_10002549_pt1 | contig 10834 bp, 7 predicted proteins | sample S1_5metaG_FD_148600 | JGI IMG/M metagenome (GOLD analysis project Ga0196963, IMG submission 148600) | Soil microbial communities from Anza Borrego desert, Southern California, United States - S1_5 | ecosystem: Environmental > Terrestrial > Soil > Desert | place: USA: California | collected... | reverse complement strand
GATTGCCCATTGACTCATCCCCTCGCCACACAATGGGAGGGCAATGGGCAATGGGCAATCGGCAATCGGCAATCGGCAACCCGCAATCTCATTGACGCCCCACCCCCCCCCACTTAAATTCATCCCTCAATGCGTTTCACCATAGCGGGGATCCTGTCGCTGCTGCTCATGCCCGTCGTCGCGCTCGGCCAGGCCCGCGGGGAGGTCGAGAGCATCGGGTTCGGGGGGCTCGTCCGCCCCGGGTGTTGGACGCCCATGGTCGTCCGCCTCACCCCGACCACCGGCAACATCTTCGAGGGCCGCATCGAGGTCGTCCAGGAAGACCTCGACCGCGACAACGTCATCTTCACCCGCCAGATCGTCCTCCAGGGCAACACCGCCTCCTCCGGCGACAAGGCCCAGACCTTCTGGATGTACTTCATCCCCCAGCCCAACCGCGGCGAGCGCGCCGTCATCAACTCGTCCACCACGCGCGACGAGCTGAACAAGATCATCAAGGTCCGCCTGACCGCCGAGTCCGGCAAAGAGCTCGCCAAGATCCCCATCACCCAGGCCGTCACCCTCGCCGACCCGCTCGGCCGCAGCAGCGCCAAGGGGCAGAAAATCGTCCTCACCGTCGGCAAGGAACACTTCCCCCGCTTCGACGAGTACCAGGGCCTGCTCGGCCTGACCGAAGACGTCGCCGCCGTCACCGTCGGCGACCTCGCCAAGGGCCTGCCGGATGACGTCATCGGCTACGAGGCCATCGACGCCGTCGTCTGGTCGGACGCCAACCCCGAAGAGCTCAACCTCAACCCCGCCCAGCTCACCGCGCTCCAGGAGTACGTCCGCCGCGGCGGCCGGCTGGTCATCCTCCAGGACACCCAGCCGAACCAGACCCTCCGCAACAACAAGGTCTTCGCCGACCTGATGCCCGTCACCGTCACCGGCGTCGTCGAGGAAAAAGACAGGCCGACGGCGCTGCGCGTGCTCGCCAAGATCGACGTCGACCCGACCGTCGGCCGATATGCCGCCGACGCGCGATCTGCCGCCGAAGCCCGGGACAACGCCTACAAGGACATGCTGGAGTGGTGGCGCGCCCGCGGGCAAACGGCGGTCAAAAAGCCTCTAGAAACAGAGTACTACCCGCCCGCCCGAATCAATTGGAACCAAATCCAAGGACCGTTCAAAAAGGCCACCTGCTCCGTCAAGCCCGGCGCCGTCGTCGCAAAGGCCGACCCGTCCGACGGCCTCCCCTTCATCGTCCGCGCCCCCTACGGCGCGGGCTGCGTCACCTGGGTCGCCCAGAATCTAGCCGACAAGCCCCTCCAGGGTGGCCGCTTCCCCACCGTCGGTTGGGTCAACGTCTGGGACGCGGTGATGGACTGGCCCAACGAGCCCGTCTACATGACCCCAAACACGGACCCGAAGGTCAAAGACCTCTTCAACCCCCACGTCAACGTCGAGACCGGCAAGGCCTCGCTCCAGTACATGGACCTGCCCAGCACCAGCGCCGCCCTGATCGGCATCGCCGTGCTCTTCTTCATCGTCTACTGGGTCGCCGCTGGGCCGGGGTCCTTCCTCGTGCTCGCCAAGAAGAAGAAGACGCACCTGAGCTGGTTCGCGTTCGGCGTCCTCGCGATCGCCGGCACCGCGATGACCTACCTCATCGTCAAGCTCGTCCTCCGCGGCGAGGCCAAGCTCCAGCACATCACCTACGTCCGCCACGTGCCCGGCGAGCCGGCCGTCGCCCGCACCCAGTTCGGCCTGTACATCCCGCGCGACGGCGCGCAAAAGATCGAGGTCGCCGGCGCCGCCCCCGACCGCACCAGCTTCGTCACCGCCTTCAACGTCCACCCCGGCTTCGTCGAGTCCGACACCGACTTCCCCGCCAAGCAGGACTACCACGTCCCGGTCAAGTCCGTCGTCGAAAAGGACAAGGCCAAGGAAAACCTCGACCCGAAAATCATCCGCGTCCCCTACCGCAGCACGCTCAAAAAGCTCCAGGCACAGTGGACCGGCGACCTCCAAAACCAGGGGGTATACGCCGCCGAGCCCGTGCGATTGCTCCCGGACATCGGCGGCATCACCGGCCGGCTCTCCAACCGCACCGGCAAGGATCTCCGCCACGTCTACCTCGCGTTCCACCATCCCGGGTTCATTGACCGGGCCGACGGTTCGGTGACCGACCCAACCGATTGGGTGCTCTACGTCCCCCACTGGCCCAACGGCTCCGACGTCCGCCTCGAAGCACGAAATCCCCAGGACAACAAGTTCAATTTCGAGCAGGTAGCGCCGGACTCCGCCATCGGCACCAAACGGCTCCGCGGCGCGCTCCCACCCGATCGCGGCCTCCGCGGCCAGCTCAGCAACGTGGGCACAAGTTGGACCGAAGTCTGGTACCGCTCCCTCCGCTCCAGCGGCTACACCGACAAGGACATCGTCGACGACGACCCGCTCAACCCCAAGGCGTTCCCGATCCTCAGCTTCTTCGACCGCATCCCGCCGTCCAAGAACCACATCCCCGGCGGCTTCAACAACCCCAGCACCAACCGAAACATGGACCGCGACCGCGTCGACGTCCTCCGCCGCGGCGTCCGCCACCTCGACATGTCCGCCGCCGTCTCCGCCGGCGGCATCGCCATCATCGCCGTCTCCGACTCCAGGAACGAGCCCCTCCCCTTCCCCCTGATCGTCGACGGCGACAAGGTCTCCGACTCCGCCAAGGGCGTCGTCTACCACCAGTTCGTCCTCCCCGTCGACCGCTCCACCCTCAAACCCCAACCCCCCAAGCCAGCCACCGCGCCGGTCGTCCCCGCCGCGCCCGCGGCCCCTTCCAGTACCGACGCCGGCGACCCCCAACGGCAGAAGATCATCCTCCGCGATAAGGTGCCGGGGCCGTTCCCCCGCCTGTCGTCCAAAGTCGCGGGCTGACCGCCCCGAGCCCCCCGAACGATCCCGTCCGGCCACCCCAACCGCGAGCACCCCACCATGTCCGTGCCCGTCATCAAGACCGTCAATCTGACCAAGCGCTACGGGACGCTCGTGGCCTTGTCCAACCTCAACCTCGAGATCGCCGAGGGCGACTGCTTCGGCTTCATCGGGCCCAACGGCGCCGGCAAGTCCACCACCATCAAGATCCTCGCCACCCTCCTCCAGCCCACCTGGGGCGAGGCCCGCATCTGCGACTACGTCGTCGGATACCAGTCCCGCCAGATCCGCCCGATGATCGGCTACGTCCCCGACTACTTCGGCGCCTACGAGGACATGGTCGTCCAGGAATACCTCGAGTTTTTCGCCGCCTGCTACAACATTAACGGCCCCAACCGCACCAAGATCGTCAACGACGTCCTGGAGCTGACCGACCTCGGCTACAAGCGCGACTCGCTCGTCGACGGCCTGTCCCGCGGCATGAAGCAGCGCCTGTCGATCGCCCGCGTGCTGTTGCACGACCCCAAGCTGCTACTGCTGGACGAGCCCGCCGGCAACCTCGACCCCCGCGCCCGCATCGAGCTCCGCGAGCTTCTCAAGGAGCTCCGCCGGATGAAAAAGACGATCCTCATCTCGTCCCACATCCTCCCCGAGCTCCAGGACCTGTGTAACACCGTCGGCATCATCGAGCAGGGCGAGCTGATCTACTCCGGCCCCTGGACCGACATCGTCAACAAGGCCCGCGGCGGCATGGTCCTCCACGTCATGGTCGCCGACAACCCCGCCGCCGCCGGCGCCCTCCTCGCTCAAGACCCCAACGTCGAAACCGTCAACCACAACAACGGCTTCATGGAAGTCGCCCTCAAGCCCGGCGTGGACGACTACTCCTTCGTCCCCCACCAACTCGTCACCGCCGGGTTCAGGCTCACCATGATCCGGGAAGAAGAAGTGAACCTGGAAACGGCGTTCATGCGGCTCACGAAAGGCCTGGTCCAGTAGGCTCACGTAGGGCACGCTTCAGCGTGCGCAACCTCTCGCCGCCGCGAAGCGTCCTTCACCGTACGACGTCCCGCACGCTAAAGCGTGCCCTACAGACCGCGAGATTCGATGCTCGGAATTGCTGACTATCTCTGGCGGTTGATCCCCGCCAACCCCATCCTCCTCCGCGTCGTCGAATCCGGCGGCAAACGCCGCCGCGACCTCTTCATCCGCTGCGGTTACCTCGGCTTCCTCATCGGCGTCGTCATCTTCTCCCTCCTGTCCGCCACCGGCTCGTTCGGCGGCATGTCCCTCGCCGACCTCGCCAAGGTCTCCTCCCAGCTCTTCCGCACCGCCTCCTACTGGCAGCTCGGCCTCGTCGCCTTCCTCGCCCCGATCTTCACCGCCGGCGCCATCACCCAGGAAAAGGACTCCCAGACCTACGACATCCTCCTCACCACCCCCATGACCAACGCCCAGATCGTCCTGGGCTCGCTCCTCTCCCGCCTCTTCTTCGTCGTCGCCCTCCTGATCTCCGGCGTCCCCGTCTTCGCCATCACCCAGATCTTCGGCGGCGTCGCCATCCACTCGATCGTCGTCTCCTTCGGCATCGCCACCGCCACCGCCTTCCTCTTCGGCTCGATCGCCATGGCGATCGCCGTCTTCAAGGTCGGCACCCGCCGCACCATCTTCAGCTTCTACCTGTTCGTCACGGTCTACCTGATCGGCACGTTCATGCTCGACCAGCTCGAGGTCTTCCACCCCGTGCTGGACTACTCCGAGGAAAAGGTCGTCCTCTCCCAGGAGGACATCGCCAAGGCCGGCGCCAAGGCCGAAAAGGTCGACAATCTCGACTCGGTCTCCTACGTCACCCGCCGCGCCGCCACCAAGACCGAGCTCACACCGCAGGACCAGGCCGCCGGGTTCAACGGCATCGCGTCCACCGTCACCCGCACCAAGACGAGCTGGCTCACCGGCATCAACCCGTTCCTCGCCCTGCGGACGATCTTCAACGAGAAGGACTACATCCCGCCGCAGTTCGACAGCCTTCAGGACCGCCCCGATCAGGCCGCCGACGCGGGCGCTGGCGCCGCCAACGCCGGCCGCCGCGACGCCAAGGCCACCCTCCGCGCCTGGCCATGGGCGTGGTACTTCACCAACCCGTCGAGCTTCTACACCGGGTTCATGTTCTTCCTGAGCTTCGTGCTGGTCGTCCCGTCGATCGGCCTGCTCCGCCGGCTCGCCCAGTCGACCACCTCGCTCCGCGGGCGCCTGCTCAAGTTCCTCCGCGTCTCGACCGGCGACAAGACGCGCAAGCCCCGGTCCGTCTGGAGCAACCCGATCGCCTGGCGCGAGGCCAAGACCAAGGCGTCCGCCGCCCGCGCCACCGTCCTCCGCTACGGCTTCATCATCGCCGGCATCGGCGGCGCCATCACCCTCGTCGTCCTCTTCGCCACCACGCGCGAGCCCGCCCGCTTCGTCCGCCTCCCCGACTCCTACGTCGGCCCCGAGATGGAATCGCCCGGCGGCGGCCAAGGCCGACCCAAGTCCCGCACGCTCACGTTCTTCGGCACCACCGAGTCGACCGTCGCGCTCGCCCCCAACGCCAGGATCCTCGTCAAGGAGGACGCCGCCGCCGAACACCTCCAGGAGAAGAGCGCCTACCAACTCGTCCAGGACTACAACGGCGCCAACCTCCAGGTCGTCGGCCAACCCGCCTACGACCCGTCCGGCAAGGTCATCACCTCGATCACCTTCGCCCCGTTCGACCGCCGCCTCTCCGCCCCCAACGTCCGCTACGCCCTCCTCGGCCTGATCGTCATCGAGTTCGCCGTCATCCTCCTCATCGTCACCAACGCCGCCGCCTCCACCGTCACCCGCGAAAAGGAAGACGGCACCCTCGACCTCCTCCTCGCCACCCCGATCACGTCGCGCTACTACATCTGGGGCAAGCTCCGCGGCCTCGTCTCCTACGTCCTCCCGCTCGCCGCCATCCCCATTCTCAGCATCGTCATCTTCGTCCTCTACGACCTCTTCCGCACGCGCGCCGACGGCGACTGGATCGTCTTCCCCGAGGCCGCCCTCATCCTCCCCGGCACGATCGTCGTCGTCGTCGCCTTCGCCGCCATCCTCGGCATGCAGATGTCCCTCCGCTGCCGAAAGACCGTCATCGCCGTCATGGGCAGCGTCGGCATCGTCCTGGGCATCTGCGTCGGCCTCGGCCTGTGCGGCCTCCAGATCGTCGACAGCCGCGCCACCGGCCAGCTCGGCCTCGTCTTCGGCTCCTTCAGCCCGTTCACCCTCGTCACCGTCCTGGTCAACCCGCGCCAGTTCGCCGCCGAGGCGTTCGGGTACGGCGGCGACCCCTCAAACATGGGCCCCGCCCGCCTGATCGTCTTCATCTTCGGCTGGGCCGCCACCGGCGCGTACACCCTCGTCGTCTGGGGCATGTACAAGTCCATGGTCAAGAACTTCGACATGACGATCCGCAGACAGTCGCGGTAAGCCGTTTCGCAGCCCCGGAGGGGCGACAGCCAATAGCCCACGACGTAAGTCGTGGGTAACGAGCGCAACGCGACATAGAGCCCCGGAGGGGCGAAAGACCGTAACGCGATTTCACCTCTCGTGCCCGACCCACACGTCCGCCCGCGTCCGCGTCTCGTACGTCCGCCCGTCATCTCCCAAGGAGCCCCGCGCATGCCCCGCACTCCCTCCCGCCGCGCCTTCCTCGGCACCTCCGTCGCCGCCGCCGTCCTCGCCCTCGGCCGCTCGCCCCGCGCCCTCGCCGCCGACCCCGCCGCCACCGACGCCGACGACGTCGTCCCCTTCCTCGAGCCCCAGCCGTCCGACCCCGCCCGCACGATGCTCCACTGGGACAAGCTCAACGTCGACGCCGACTGGATCACCCCCACGCCCAGCGTCTACCACGTCTCCCACTACAAGCCCGACCCCAAGCTCGACGAGGCCGCCCACTCCCTCTCGATCTCCGGCCTGGTCGACAAGCCGCTCACCCTCTCCGTCGCCGACATCAGGAATCGCCCCCGCGCCGAGGTTGTCGCCACCCTCGAGTGCGGCGGCAACGGCATGTCCCCCTCCTTCCGCGGCGCCGTCGCCAACGTCAAGTGGGCCGGCACCCCGCTCGGCCCCGTCCTCAAAGAAGCCGGCGTCTCCCCCGACGCCGTCGAGATCGCGTTCTGGGGCGCCGACAAGGGCAAGGAAAAGATCCGCGGCGGCGAGTACGAGCAGCACTTCGCCCGCAGCCTGTCGCCCGCCATGGCGATGCGTGATGACGTCCTGCTCTGCTACGAGATGAACGGCCAGCCCCTTACCCCCGGCCACGGTTTCCCCCTCCGCCTGGTCGTCCCCGGGTGGTTCGGCGTCGCCTGGGTCAAGTGGCTCAACCGCATCGAGGCCCGCGAGCGCCCCCTGCGCACCCGCTTCATGGCCAAGGACTACGTCACCCTCCGCGGCCGCGAGGTCGACGGCAAGACGGTCTGGGAGGAAACCCTCGTCGGCCCGATCAACGTCAAGTCCGTCGTCGCCCGTGTCACCAAACAAAAGGACGGCAGCCTCCGCGTCACCGGCGCCGCCTGGGCCGAGCACCCGATCAAGTCCGTCGAGCTCAAAATCGACGACGCCGACTGGCAGCCCGCCGAGATCCTCCAGCGCCCCGAGCCCCGCACCTGGCGCTTCTGGACCCACACCATCAAAGACCCCAAGCCCGGCGAACACACCCTCACCTCCCGCGCCACCGACGCGAAGGGTAAAGTCCAACCCACCCCCGACGACCCCGAAATCAAAAACAAAAAGACCTACTGGGAAGCCAACCAGCAGTGGCCGCGGCGGATCAAGCTCTAACGAAACGGTTAACCACGGAGGCACGGAGACACGGAGGGAGACCAAACACGAAGATGCCGAGAAGTCTCTCGTAACGCGACGTCCATCTTCCATCCTCGTATTCCCTTCCTCCGTGCCTCCGTGGTGAACACTTCCACGACATGACCAAGACCCAAAACGAAATCGTCGGCCGCAGCGCCCTCGGCATCGTCGGCCTCGCCCTCCTCTTCGGCGGCTGGAAGACGCTCGCCAAGGCCTACGACATCTCCATCGAAAACCGCGCCCAGATCGCCCGCGACCACCCCAACGCCGCCCAGCCCGTCCCCCGTTACAAGCGCCGCCCCGCCCCCATGCTCCTCTACCTCATTGGCGGCGTCCTCGTCCTCGCCGGTGCCCCCACCACCGCCGCCGCCGTCCTCCCCACCGGCACCTTCGCCAAACTCATCGGCCCGCCGCCGTACACCACCCTCGGCGAACACGGCGAAGACACCGTCCGCCGAATCCTCCGCGGCGGAAGGCGGTGGTGACTCCCGCTCCGGCGCACCCGCCCGAAACAAGCCGGGGCAGAGTCGCACGGGCTCCGCCCGAAGCGCCGCCCCGGATCCGTCCCGGGCCCGCGTCCGCAGTCTTCTCCCATGGACGACGACTTGCCGACAATCCGATACGTCGTACTCCATCACTTCGGTGTCCCGGAACCGCACTTCGATTTCATGATCGAGTCGAAGCCCGGTGGCCCCCTGTATACCTGGCGGTGCCCCTACATCCCGACCGAAATTGCCGTCACGCCCGCCACCCGCCTACCGAACCACCGGCCGATCTACCTCGACTACGAAGGGCCGGTCAGCGGTGGTCGGGGTCGCGTGACGCGCGTGGCCGGCGGGCGATGCCTCTTCTTCCGCCGCGATTTCCGTTCCTTCCTGTTCGTCCCCGACAACGCGCGGTACGCGCAGTACCTGGTCGGCCCCGTCTGGGCTCGCCCCCTGGCAGCGAACGCGCCGCCACAGCTCTGGTGGGCGATCGAGGGATCGGGCGAACAACGCGGGCCGGACGACGCTTGGCCCACCGAGCCCCGACGACCCTGACAACCGCCCGTCGGCGGTTCGCGAGACGGCCGGACGCGGCACGCCCTCGATGGGCAGAGCCCACCCTTCGCTTACCACCCTTCGCTTCCCCTCTCCCGCGCGTACAATCCCCCAGCCACCGATGAAGGTCTCCGAACTCTTCTACTCCGTCCAAGGCGAGGGCAAACTCCTCGGCGTCCCCTCCGTCTTCGTCCGCGCCTCCGGCTGCAACCTCCGCTGCTCCTGGTGCGACACCCCCTACGCCTCCTGGGACCCGCAAGGCGAAGACCTCCCCGTCGGAGCCATCGTCGACAAAGTCCGCGCCCTCGCCGGCGACGCCTGCCGCCACGTCGTGTTCACCGGCGGCGAGCCCGCCATCATGCCCGACGCCGAGCCCCTTTGTGCGGCCCTCAAATCCCTCGGCTACCACATCACACTCGAGACCGCCGCCACCGTCTACAAGCCCCTCGCGATCGACCTGGCGTCCCTGTCGCCGAAACTCTCCAATTCGACCCCTCACCACCGCGAGGGCGGCAAGTTCGCCGCCGCCCACGACCGCCAGCGGATCAACGTCGACACGATCCAGAAGTTCATCGACACCACCCCCGAGTTCCAGCTCAAGTTCGTCGTCAGCACCCCGCAGGACGTCACCGAGATAGACGTCCTGCTGCCCCAGCTCCGAAACGTAAAAAACACCGACGTCCAAGTCATGCCCGAAGGCACCGACACCCCCACCCTCAGCCAACGCTCCCTCTGGCTCGCCGACCTCTGCAAACAAACCGGCTGGCGCCTCAGCCCCCGCCTCCACGTCCTCATCTGGGGCAACAAGCGCGGCACGTGACGGCGTAACGATTAACGATTAATGCTTAAGCGCCGCCCCCCCTTAAGCATTACTCGTTAATCGTTACGCTCAGGGCCGCCCGAATCTAACCCCACCCCTCTCCCCATGACCCGCCTCCCCTGGCAAGAAGAACTCGCGATCGTCGACCGCACCATGCGGGCCATCTCCCGCGTCTCGGACCCCGAGCAGCTCGTCCAGATTTACTGGGAAAACATCGGCCAGCTCATGCCGATCCACGACTTCGTCTCCGTCTCCCGGCGCGAGCTCGAACACCCGCGCTACCGCATCACGCGCTCGTCGCGCTTCACGGAGGACATCAACCCGTGGACTCAGCGCGACCGCCTCCCCCTGCTCTCGGGCGGCCTGCTCGCCGAGATCGCCTACGCCAACCAGCCCGTCATGATCGAGGACCTGCCCGCCCGCCTCGCCCCCGACGACCCGGCCCAATTCTACCTCCAGGGCTACCAGACCCTGATCGCCAACCCGCAGTACGACAACGGCCAGAGCCTCAACGTGACCGCCCTACTCCTCGAGCCCGGCCACGAGTTCGACTACTCGCTCATCCCCACGATCGTCTGGCAGGGCGGCCTGTTCGGCCGCGGCACGCAGAACCTCGTGCTCCGCAACGAGCTCTCCAAGGCCCTCGCCTCCCTCGACCGCGAACTCCAATCCGTCGGCCAGATCCAGAAGTCCCTCCTCCCCGAAACCCTCCCGCAGATCCCCGGCTTCGAGCTCGCCTCCCACTACCGCACCAGCGCCCGAGCGGGTGGAGACTACTACGACTTCTTCCCAATCCGAAGCGGCGTGGTCAGCTCCGCTGACCACGTCCCCCCGCCCGACAAGTGGGGCATCTTCATCGCCGACGTCTCCGGCCACGGCACCCCCGCCGCGGTCATCATGGCGATCACCCACGCGATCGCCCACGCCGACCCGCGGGCCCACACCCCGCCCGCCGTCCTGCTGTCGACGATCAACGACCGCCTCGCCCGCTCGTACACGCACGCCGGGACGTTCGTCACCGCGTTCTACGCCGTCCTCGACCCGGCCGCCCGCACGCTCACCTACGCCCGCGCCGGCCACAACCCCCCGCGCCTCGCCCGCCGCGGCCGCGCCATCCCCCTCGATCAGGGCGTCGCCGGCATCCCACTCGGCATCGACCCCGACCAATCCTACGGCCAGGCCACCTGCGCGATCGAGCCCGGCGACT
>Ga0196963_10002548_pt1 | contig 10834 bp, 13 predicted proteins | sample S1_5metaG_FD_148600 | JGI IMG/M metagenome (GOLD analysis project Ga0196963, IMG submission 148600) | Soil microbial communities from Anza Borrego desert, Southern California, United States - S1_5 | ecosystem: Environmental > Terrestrial > Soil > Desert | place: USA: California | collected... | reverse complement strand
CTTCGATTACAGGGAAAATCTTATAGGGAGATCTCGAAATTTCTAAGTGTCCCTATGGGAACCATAACAAAAGCAATTCGCAATCCCGATTAGCCTATCGACTGTAAGACTTTCCGGAGTCGCGCTGCCAACTCACTGAGATCTTCACAGTCTTCAATCGGATGTTCCAGCAAATCTGCGGATTCGATCAACCCATGTCGGTAAGACTTGTAATTTGTCTTGTAGAGCTCTGGCTGATTGGCATCTCTACGCTCACAGGCGTGCTCCACAGACTTAAGCCTCCGCTCAGCAAGATCAAGTGCATCTGCCCACCAAAGCGGTCGTGCCAACCGTCTAGCTATCAACGGAACAAGACGCCAAACTCCGGAGGCGATCAAGAGCCCAACTACTATTATCCATCCATAGACATAAGTGGCATGCGCACGATCCGGAAATAGCTTGCCGCTATAAACAATCGAGAACACTTGAAGCGCTACACCAAGGAATGCCACGAGCGAATACCCAGTATTGATGTAGTGGTTTACAATCACAAGCTTCGATTTGACGGGGTTGAATCCTAGCCTAGTCTCAAGTGTCCGCTTATCCGAAATGGTACCGAATACGCCGGCCAAACCCACCGAGCCTAAAAACAATGAAATTAAATCGAGCACGACCTTGTCTAAAACCTGCACAAACTCTCCAAAAATTAAGCTGAATATTTCAAAAGCTGATGCTTCACGATGTCAGATAGCGGAAAGAGGTTCTCTTAAGCATGCCGACAAGTTTCTCAGCGAATCGATTTGACGACTCAGTAGTGGCAGCCAATTAAAGCTCCATCCTGCGCACTGAATACGGTCGTAAAGTGTGCACTCACCGCTAACTTAATTCTACCATCTAAGCTATTGATAATGCGGATGCTCGATTGAGCCCCCGTAAGGGGGATTTGTGTGCGCCAGAAAAACAGGCCCACCCTGCGTGTGACCCGATCATTCAATTTCCATTCAGGGTAGCCTCACTCATCCCATCTTCCTGAAGCTAGCGAGACCTCATAGCGGTCGAAAAACTTGAAGTCTCCAGTATAAGTAATGCTTTCGCAAGATTCAGGGGCCACAATGATATCGCCATCAATTTTTGTGTAGATAAGACCTGATTCTGACTTTCTTACGGCATTTTTTGCAGAACGCCCTTCGCGCAACCCGGAAACATAAAAACTATACGATTTAAGAGGAATCTTTCTCTTATTACAAATACGGAACGACATCTTCACAAGGGTCAATGGGCTCTCATTTACAACCTCATCTAAATGCTCCTGAGCCTTTTTCCAAACTCCATTATAAGTGCTCCGAAGACTCCTGTCCTCCACATCCAAAGCATCCTCAAACACCTTCTTTGCAGCGGAACTAGAGAAGGAGTGTATTGCTTGGTCGATGTGTGATGCGAATAGGAACTTATTTAGACCGGTTCCGCTTCTTGCTCGAAGTGTCGGAATACTTCGCACCATTTTATTTGCCCTCTCAACTTCAATGTCCCGGAGTCTGTCCTTCGCCTCGCTGGAATTATCTTCGAATGTCACGAAGAGTGCTTTGTACTCGGCGTTGCTAATTTCAATGTTATACGGTGCGGGTCTTTTGACGGCTGAGGTGTCGGAAGAATCAGTGCCTATCCACCCCGAGAAGAGAATCGATTTTACTAATTCGTATTCAGAAGCACTTATCTTCCCGAAGTCAGACAACACAGACGGAAGAACAATCTGGAAAGCCTTCTCGACTGCGTCCTCCTTGCGTCTGTCGCGATCAAAATCCCTTCCTATGTAGGAAACTCTAATTCCGTTTTCTCGTTCTAGCGATTTCCACTTTGAGTATCCCAGGTACCCCCCGATACCCAACACTGCTAATATCGAAACCAGTGCGCAGGCTTTCAGCGCGACGACCTTATGTTTTCGATCAACGAATCGGTAAAAAAGAAATATCCCCAAAACTATGGCGATCCAAACCATTAACTATTCTCCGCCTTTAATTGTCACTGCTACGCTTTTACCGGGAGTTCTTCTTCTAAGAGCCTCAATAGAAGCTGTTCTTCCTTCTTAAACTTAGTCATCAGGCGATACTCAACTCCTAGTCCTCCAAGAGCTTCACTACTGAAGAGAGCGGAGATTTTCTCGCGGTCGGCTTCTGGGAAACTCAAGGGAAACTGCACCTCGAAACCATCGTTAGTTTCTACCAAGTCCAACGCATGGGTCGCTGCCAACTTCTTTAGGACGACTAAACCTAAACGCATATTCTGAAGCTCTTGGCGAACGGCGCCTCTGAACTCGTTACGATCAAAGAGATCAGGGCACTTAGACATCGCGAAGAAACGTAGCTCAAAGCCTTTCCACTCATGCCAAAGTACCGAAAGCGCGTAGGAACGAAGCTCTTCTTCCACTGAGGCGATCTTAAATTCTATCTTTGTATTGCGTTCACGACATTCGAGCTCGAGCACAACGCCGTCTTTTACTCTCCACTCAGGCTGGCCGTACTCCTCGATCCAGTCATCCAAGAGCCGGACTTCTAGCCGATTGCCAGCGAACCTATATTTATATCGCGAATGAAAGAGGAATAGGTAGTCAGGCGAGTGGGAACGCATCCGGAACTCTGACAAAGTGCGATCAAATTCCACCGTAAGCCCGGCCTCGCCGAACATGGTAAATTCTTGCTCAAGCTCCGAGCGAGGAACTTCGTCGATGAAACGCGATGGCGGTAACTGGAGATCGTCGATTAGCTGTTTCTGGAGTGCCTTCATTTCCAGTTCTGTCAGATCTAAACTCGCTATTTTGTACTGAACTTCTTTGACCTTCTCAGGAACAGCACTTCGCCTGGTATGGAACGCAATCAAACCCCAAATCGAAGCTCCAACTGAAAGCCAGCTAAAGATCGGGGTAACAACAAGCATGTACCCAAGATAGAAACAGAATCTGATCGGATCAAAAGGAGTTGTTGATGTGTACGCACCCGCAATAGCTCGATAGTAGATACCCACCTTCGCTAGGTTTCTTGCACGCTGAGAAAACAGATGGTTTATCGATATCGCTACTTTTACCAACCCGATCAGGAACGCGATGAACACACCGCTTTCGTATGTACTGTCCATTCGTGCTCCAGTCGCTAACAACAGATTTCTGTAGTTCTTATTTATCGGTACAGATTAACGCTAGATGGAGTGGATTATGTCCTGTTCGATGTGTGCACGTTGACACACGCAGGACTCATTTTCAGTCGCAATAGTGGAGAGCAGATTTCACTATTTTCGCACAACCCGGCCACGATATTCATTTTTTGAGGAAGCAGCTTCGCCTCGACCCTGAGCTGGACTAGTCAGAACCCCGATCTAAGCGCCCTTAAAGCCCAAGTCCAAAGTTGAAAATACTTGGAGTCACTTGTAATTTTTTCCAGTCAGACTTGATCCTAGGTGCAATCTCTTCAGCACAACTTTTTGAGATACTAAGAGTGTTTCTCAATACTAAAATCAGAGATTCTTCAGCGGTCAGATCTGGGCCGGAGAGGATTTCCGTGAACTTCTCATATTCAAATACGCGTTTAGTGGCCGTTCTTCCATCTCGTAACTTAAAGAGGATTGCCACATTCAGTTTAGCTAGCTCAACAGGACCATGTAGCTCCTGACGCTGGGCCTTTTTTGGAAAGAGAAAGCCAAAGTTCCTGGCCTCTAGGTAGTCCTTATATGGCGTAAGAAGTGTTTCTATTTCAGCCCTTATGCTCTCGTCCGACTGTTTACCTTTAGATGCGCGCTTATAAATCTCCGTAAGGCGCGGAAGAATCTTTCGAATGAGCGCCCCCTGGACGCGCTGTTGGTAGGCTTCGACCCAGTTGGCCCAGACATCCATCATCTCTAGAAAGAATCGATACCGGGCTGAGTCAGCCTTCAGCAGACCTTTTTCAGAAAGCACGGCGGTTTGAATTGCGAGCGAAACAGTGCTCCAGATGAGCCGTTCTTGAGTCCTACTAGGCAGGGCCTTCGCCCACTTGTTCATTAGTTTTTGCCGGGCCATTTCGGGCCACAGAATTATCTAAAGCAGTAAGGGTGGCAAGGTTGACAAGGGACTGAGACCGCATAAAATCGCGCTGGAAGATAAAAAAGGCATGCAAGCACCTGGAAACGTTCTCATAACCCAAAGGTCAGAGGTTCAAATCCTCTCCCCGCTACCAATTAGAAAACGCGAGGTTAGCTTAATCGCTGACTTCGCGTTTTTGTTTTCTACGGGCCAAGTCCGGGCCAGCCAAACTCAAATCAGCAAAATAAAGGTCATTGGATGCGGCAGCCAGCCTCCTGTTTACCCACTATTTCTAGCGCATGGCAAAACCAGTTAAGCACTACGACAAATGGCGCATTCGCTGGGTTGATGAAAACGGCAGGAGGCAAAGTCGCGTTTACGAAACACTCAAGGAGGCCGAATATTCTCTAGCTAAGTACCAGGCTCAGGTGGGCGCGATCGCCTTGGGTTATGAAGAAAAGCTAAGTGAAGGGAAGACCTTTGAAGATCTCTGCGAAGAATGGCTCAACTTCCATGCTGCCCAAAAGAGGAGCTTAAAAAGTGATCGCAGCATAATCAATGTTCACTTGCGTCCATCTTTCGGAAGGCGACTCTTAAAAACTATAAGCGTCGCCGATGTTGCTCGATACAAGCAGGATCGCGCGCATTTAAATTTCAAAACTTTACATAATCATCTCACTTTACTGATTAGCATGCTGAATCTTGCTGTTGAGCTCAGGTGGTTGAAACATGCACCACGAATCAAAAAGCCGCGCCTTCCTACTTTTAGTTCCGACTACAGATATTTGCGTACTGCTGAGGAGATTCAGCATTTTTTGATTACCGCTCGCAACGTAAGCGAGGGTGCATTTGCATTGTATTCAACAGCAATCTTCACTGGATTACGGCAAGGCGAGTTGGCTGGTCTCAGGTGGCAAGACGTTGATCTGGAAAAAAGATTAATCACTGTTCAGAGGAGCTTTAGAGGCCCTACGAAAGCTGGAGATGTGCGCTATGTGCCGATCCTAGATCCTCTCCTCGCGATTCTTAAAGAATGGCGAGCGAAGTCTTCTGGCCTGTTCCTGTTTTGCAACTCCCTTGGAAAGCCTCACACTCCTTCTGCGAGAATTTTTCAGGAAGTCCTTCATGAGGTTCTGAAGCGTGCAGGTTTTCCAGAATCCGTTTCAGACCTTGGCGAGATTCGAAGGTACATTGTTTTCCATGACCTACGCCATACCTTCGCAAGCCATTGGATGATGCGAGGCGGAGATATCTTTAAGCTTCAAAGAATTCTCGGACACAAAGATATCAAGATGACCATGCGCTATGCGCACTTAAGCTCGTGCGCATTTGCTCTCGACTACTCCCGATTTGAAGGCTCACATCAATTTGACCCTTCCACCTTTTCGCCGGTTCAAACCAATACTGATTCCACCGCAAAATAGATTTTTTTCGATGTAGCAGACCGGAAGGTCAACAAAAGTTACCACCTTCCTAAAGCTGAGAATGATCAGCAAGGCCTAGGAGGAAACTTGAATACATCGAAATCCGAGAATCTTAATTACGACGAAGCGTCGCAGTTTACGGGAATTTCAAAAAACACACTCTACGCAAAAGTAAGCCGCAAAGAGATCCCTCACATTAGATTGGGCGGACGACTTGTACGCTTTTCACGAAGCGAACTTGAAGCGTGGATTAACCAACATCGAGTTCCAGTCACTGATGGTTCAGAATCTAGAACCCTCAAGCGTAAGTGAACCTCATGAGATATTCCCAATCCTGGAACGGGGTCACGCCTAAATTCCCATGTCAAATTTGCGGTAAGGGCGATTGGTGCTCAGTCTCTAACGACAACGAGTCGCGAATCTGCCGAAGAGTTGATGATGGCAGCGGACACCATCGCGTTGATAAGAGTGGCGGAGAATATTGGCTCTATAGAAACGGAACGATTTTTCCTGCTCTAAAAAGCTTGCCTACTCCTCGGTCGGCTAGTCCAGAAGTCGCTGGTATCGATACTTTGGATTCAGCGTACTCTTCTTTACTCGCTAGACTCACTCTAGAGCCCAATCACTTTGAAAACCTCAGAAAAAGAGGGTTGTCGTCCAAGGAGATTCATTTCCGCGGATATAAAAGCCTACCCAGCAATCGAATTGAAGTTGCTCACAATTTGGTTACGGAGTTCGGCGAAGAAAGCTGCTCCAAAATCCCTGGCTTCTATTTTACAAAAGTAAGAGATCAAAAGATTTGGAGTTTAGCCGGCGGTACCGGAATTCTGATCCCGTGCAGGGAAATACATGGAAAGATATTTGCTCTAAAAATTCGCACAGACAGCTCCGAATCCGGAAGTCGTTACCATTATTTCAGCTCTCGAAAACACAATGGCCCTGGCGCGATCTGTAAAGTTCACGTTCCTAAGCACACCGGAACGTCTTCGATCCTTATTAGAATTACTGAAGGCGAACTCAAGGCTGATATTGCGACAGCCTTAACCCAGGTCCTCACTCTCTCGATACCCGGTGTTTCGATGTGGAGAAGTGTAGTTCCAGTGCTTCGCGAGCTAAATGCTCAAACTGTCCGAATTGCATTTGATTCAGACGCGGACACAAATCCAATAGTTGCCCGCGCCCTTACCCAAACAAAAACAGCACTCCTCACTGAAGGATTCCAAGTGGAGGTCGAAACATGGAAGAACAATTAAAAGGGATTGATGAAGCCGTTGCAGCAGGACGATTATTGAAAGTTACCCCTATTCAGAGTCCGTTAGGCTCAACTCGCAACGCTAGCAGTCCCTATCTCCCAGATTCGGACAATGCGAAACACGCTGATTCATACAAGGCGAAGACTCAGACAGACCACGATTATCCAAATCAACTTGCACCTGAAGCATTCCACGGAGTTCTTGGGGAGATCGTAAGGATCATTGAACCTCATACCGAAGCGGATCCCGCAGGAATATTGATTCAAGCACTTACTGCCTTCGGGAACGTTATCGGGAGAAAGTCACATTTCTTAGTCGAGTCCACGCTTCATTTTACAAATCTATTTTGTGTACTCGTGGGCAATACTAGCCAAGGTCGAAAAGGTACTTCGTGGAACCATGTCCGAAGAATATTTTCGTTGGCTGACCCCGACTGGGCAAAGAACCACATTCTTGAGGGGGGCCTTGCTAGTGGAGAAGGTTTAATCTGGGCGGTTCGTGATCCAATTGAAAAGACTTCTCCGATTCGTGAAGGCGGAAAGATTGTCGATTATCAAACTGAGGTCGTCGATCATGGCGTTAAAGATAAACGACTTTTAGTAATTGAATCGGAGTTTGCTTCAATATTGGGCGTGCAGAAGCGCGATGGAAATACCCTCTCGGCTCACTTACGCAATGCTTGGGACCGGGGTCAGTTAGAGAATCGAACTAAGAATAATCCATGTCGAGCGACCGATGCGCATATCTCCATTATTGGTCACATCGTCCAAGACGAACTCTTGAAGCTTTTGAGCGAAGCTGACAAGCGAAACGGATACGGAAACAGAATCCTATGGTTTATCGTTAAACGATCAAAATCACTTCCGAATGGTGGAAATCTTAACGAACGAGACCTCACTCCGCTTGTAGCCATCCTTCAAGACGCAATCCGTTTTGGATCTGAAGTGATTGAGCTCAAACGAAGCATTGAGGCACAAAGGATTTGGGAAAATACTTACGATTGCTTAAACGCAGAGAGACCCGGCCTATTTGGAGCAATGACCGCCCGTGGCCCTGCGCAAGTCTTGCGCTTGTCATGTCTCTACGCACTCCTTGATAGATCTGCCGTAATTACAGATCAGCACTTAAATGCCGCGCTAGCGGTTTGGGAGTATGCCGAAGCCAGCTGCAAAGAGCTTTTCGGAGGCTCCATGGGTAATCCGGCGGCAGACCAAATTCTAGCTGCTCTTCAGCTTGCGCCCGAAGGACTTGCACGCGCTGTAATTAGCCACACTGTCTTTAATAAGAACAAACCTTCAGTTGAGATCGACGACGCCTTGAATCTGCTGCGTCGCTATAAGCTTGCCGAATCGCGCATTGAAGAAACAGGAGGGCGGCCTTGTGAGAAGTGGTTTCTTACGAAATCGGATTCAGCCCTTCTTACGAATAAAACGACAAAAGCTCCCTTGAAGCCAAGCTAGAGCAGCTTATTTCGTTTAAGTCGTATCTTTCGTACCGGGGGATCAATGGGTCGATATCTGGAAATATCCAAACGTGTAACCGCGGAGCTTCGAACCGCGAGAACAGCGCTCTATCAGGAGTTAACCGATGGCACATCGCCGCCCAGTACCACCCCAGTAATTACCCCCTGGAATGATCAGAAGATTTGGGAAGCTATTCAACTGGGGTTCTCAGTCAAAGTTTGGTCGAGAACTCTTCAAGCTTGGGTCTATTGGGTCAAAGACGATCAGATTAAGGCAGCTCTCATTAATCAGGGAGTCTCAATTGCGATTTACACATTAACTGAGCTGCAAGCCATAATCTCGGATTCTTGGTCTATAGAGCAGCTCAGAAAGATTCATATGGCGAAGGAAATATTAGGAGGAACTATTCAGTGAAAAAACTATCTAAGCCGAAGAAACGTATCAGTAAAGAGCGCTCCCCTGCATTGAAAAAGAAAGGAAGCATTAGTCCAAGTAAATCCTTATCCCCGGAAGACAAAGCCCTACTTAAAGAAACATACGGGTTTTCTCAATATGAGGCTTCAGCACTCTTATCGGGACAAACTCAACAAGCGAGTGGCGCTGGAGATGACCAAGAAGTCAGTAAGATTGCCCTTGTTCAATTTTTGAAGAGCGTGAAACCCAGAGACGAACTTGAAGGAATGCTTTCTGCGCAAATGATTGCCGTTCATAACCAAGCGATGAGAAGCCTCGCCAGGTTTGAAGCCTCCACAACTCTTCAAGGAAAGAAAGTTTACGGAGAAATTGCTGCTAAGCTTTTCCGAGTTTATACCGCCCAGGTCGAAGCTCTGGGCCGCTACAGAAACCAAGGCAAGCAACAGGTTATTGTGAAGCACGTTCACATCGAGAGTGGCGCTCAGGCAGTCATTGGATCGCTCACCCATAAGAGCAAGGAACCGGGGGACCAGGGGTGAGCTTGAAGACTGCCAATCTACCCCATGGCACTCCCCTCTGTGGCGCCAAAAATCGTCAGGGGAACGCCTGCACCGCTCTCGGAATGAAGAATGGTCGCTGTCGCTTCCATGGGGGCAAATCCACAGGACCTAAGACCCTTGAGGGTAAGCAGAGGTCGAAACGCGGGAATTGGAAGCATGGGCTGTATTCGGCAGAGGCGAAGACTGAGAGGAAGGAAGCTCAGGCACTCTTAAGATCGGTCAAAGCGCGGCTTAGACAAGATTAGCGGATGCAATCCTCACGCTCTTCGGTACTTACGACACCGTGGTAGAATGGCTTTATGAGCGAATGGTACTTAGCCCATCAATCTGAGATCTATGAGTGGCTACAGCGGCTCGCAATCCTAATGGGAACTCTTTATGGCTCAAGCTGGGCGATAAGGTTCGGCAAGATCTCGCTCCTACCGACAAGGAAACGTCGCTCGCGTCCTGCTTCGAACTGATTCTAAACTGAGAATCTCTCAGGACTTCTTTTTTACCCATTGGACATATTGATCTAGCACCGAAGAAACAACATCCGTCGTTGTCCATCCGGTGTCCTCTGAGATCGCCTCAACTTCTTTCATTAGACGCTCAGGAAGGCGCATAGAGACCATCTTCTTGGGTCCGTCGCAGTATTCCCTCTTTGGGATCTCTTTAAACTTAACCATAACCGAAGTTAATCACATTACTTTACATTGTCAATCAACCGTCTTACTGTATTGACATTGTATTACAAACGCAGTTACATAGTGCATTAGGAGTTCCTATGAAATTATCCAGCCTTATCCAATATCAGGTTTCTGAACTTGCTTCTAAGCTCGATGGGATTAGCCATTTATTATCCAACTTTGCTTCCTTCGGATCGGGCGACCGCGACAATGATCGAATGATGGGCCTAGGAACTCTTGTTGAAGGACTCGCAAATGACGGCCACAGGATCGCCCAGTTGATCGACACGAGCCAGTCTCTTCACGGCGATCTGGAAGTTGATATGGAAAAGTATGAGTACGACCCTATTGGCTGCGCTTTGAAGGCAGTTGAGGAAGCGAGGGCATTGCGATCAGTGCGCTCCAAAACCCTGTGAGAGTTGCAACCTACTCTCGCGTTTCCACTTCTCACCATGGGCAGAACCCAGAGGTCCAAGTGGCTGAACTCAGGCGCTATGTTCAAGCACGTGGCTGGGAAGTTTCTAAAGAGATCATTGATCATGGCTTTAGCGGTTCGACCGACAAGCGCCCTGGCCTCAAACAATTGATGGACCTAGCGAGATCCCGCGAAATTGACTGTATCGTTGTCGTAAAGCTCGATCGCCTCTTTAGAAGCCTCAAACATTTGGTCACTACTTTAGAGGAACTTGAAAGTCTTGGCGTGCAGTTTGTTGCCGTTAAAGACTCTGTAGACTGGACTACTCCCGCAGGCCGGTTTTTCGTTCAGGTTCTTGGAAGTTTAGCCGAGCTCGAAAAAGGGATTCTTCGAGAAAGAACGATGCTTGGACTTCTGCATGCTCGGAACAAAGGGATAAGACTAGGCCGGCCCAAAATCCATGATGGATCAATGATCCGAGCCCTTCGATTACAGGGAAAATCTTATAGGGAGATCTCGAAATTTCTAAGTGTCCCTATGGGAACCATAACAAAAGCAATTCGCAATCCCGATTAGCCTATCGACTGTAAGACTTTCCGGAGTCGCGCTG
>Ga0196963_10002547_pt1 | contig 10835 bp, 10 predicted proteins | sample S1_5metaG_FD_148600 | JGI IMG/M metagenome (GOLD analysis project Ga0196963, IMG submission 148600) | Soil microbial communities from Anza Borrego desert, Southern California, United States - S1_5 | ecosystem: Environmental > Terrestrial > Soil > Desert | place: USA: California | collected... | reverse complement strand
GCGGCCTGCTTCGACAGGTCATCGTAGGCGATGAAGGTCGCGAGGCCGCGGCCGCCGTCGGCGACGCTCTTGGCGACGTACTTGCCGGCCGACTGCGTCGGCAGGCCGTTCTCGTGCGCCCAGGTGTTGTACATGAAGAACTCGGCCATCGCCGCGCCGGAGTACGGCGCGAGGAACTGCAGCGGCGCCGGCTGCGAGGCCGAGGCGCTGATGACGATGGTGTAGGCCATCGCGCCGGTCTCTTCGAGCTGCTTCACGATCGCCGAGACCGTCGACTCCTTCTGGCCGATGGCGACGTAGACGCAGATGACGCCCTTGCCCTTCTGGTTGATGATCGTGTCGACGCAGATCGCGGTCTTGCCGGTCTTGCGGTCGCCGATGATCAGCTCGCGCTGGCCGCGGCCGACGGGGATCATCGCGTCGATCGACTTGAGGCCGGTCTGCAGCGGCTCGTGGACGCTGCGGCGGTCGGCGAGACCGGGCGCGGGGCTCTCGACCTTGCGCGACGCTTCGGCGACGATCGGGCCCTTGCCGTCCAGCGGGCGGCCGAGCGCGTCGACCACGCGGCCGAGCAGCGCCTGGCCCACCGGCACCTCGAGCACGCGCTTGGTGCGGCGGACGAGCCCGCCTTCCTTCAGCGAGGTGTAGTCGCCGAGGACGACCGCGCCGATCGACTCGTCCTCGAGGTTGAGGGCGAGGCCGAACGAGCCGTTCTCGAAGGCGAGCATCTCGCCGGCCATCGCACCGCGCAGGCCGGTGATGCGGGCGATGCCGTCGCCCACCTGGACGATCGAGCCGACCTCGTCGACCACCACCTGGGCGCCGTAGTTCTTGAGCTGGTCCTTGATGACCGCCGTCATCTCGTCGGCACGAATCTTCACGCGGGCACTCCTTCCCACAGCCGTTGGTCGACCGGGGCGTTCAGGATCACGTTCTTCATCTCGGACAGTTGGCGACGGACGCTGCCGTCGACGAAGGTGTCATCGACGCGCAGCGTCACGCCGCCGATCAGCGACGGATCGACCGCGGCGTGCAGCACGACGCCCGGGCCGAAGGCGCGCTTCAGGCCGGCATCGAGCGCCGAACGCGCGGCTGGCGACAGTTCGCTCGCGGTGGTCGCGGCGATATGGACGACGCCGGCGGCGCGCTCGGCGAGGCGCACCGCCTCGCGCGCGATCGCCGGCAGATCGCGCAGGCGGTTGCGATCGACCAGCAGGCGCACCAGGTCGAGGGTCTCGCCCTGGATCGACTTGCCGAGGCCTTCGGCGAGGGCCAGCTTCGCCCGTTCCTTGCCGACGCTCGGATCCTCGAGCCCGGCGAGGATGCTGGCATCCTCGGCCAGCACGCGCGCCAGCTCGCGGCAGTCGTCGACCACGGCCGGGCGCTTGCCGCGCTCCTCGGCGAGGTCGATGAGCGCCTGGGCGTAGACCCCGGCGACCGCGGATGGAGTGGCGCCGGCCATCTCAGCGCCCCCTGCTCGCGCTCTCGTAGGCCTCGACGGCCTGCGCCACCAGCTGCTCCTGCTTGGCCGGATCGATGTGGCTGCGCAGGATCTTCTCGGCGACGATCGTCGCGACCTCGGCGATCTCGGCGCGGATCTGCACGATCGCCGCCTGGCGCGCCGCCTCGATGTCGCGCTGGGCGCGGTGGCGCGCGGCGTCGATCTCGGTCCGGCTCTGCTCGATCAGCGCGGCCTTGCGCGCCTCGCCATCGCGATTCGCCTCCGCCATCATCGCGGCGATCTTGCTCTCGACGCTGCGCATCTGCGCGTCGAGCTCGTTCTTCAGCTTCGTCGCGTGCTCGGCGGCGTCCTGCGCCGACTTCACGTCGCTCGCGATCTTGGCCTCGCGCGCGTCGATCGCCGCGACGATCGGCGAGATCCCGAACTTCGCCAACAGGACGAAGAAGATCAGGAAAGCGGCGAAGCCGAAGTAGAAGCTGTAGGCGTGGTTGAGCAGGAATTCCATGAGGGCTCCGCGGCGGTGGCGACGGCGCTAGACGATCACTTGATGAGGAACGGGAAGACCATCAGCGCGATCAGCGCCAGCGCTTCGACGAAGGCGATCGCGAGGATCATCGTCGTCTGGAGCTTGCCGGCCATCTCGGGCTGGCGGGCGGCGCCTTCGAGCGCCTTGCCGGCGAGCAGGCCGATGCCGATGCCGGCGCCGAGCACGGCGAGGCCGGCGGCGATGCCGGCGCCGAGCGGCGCGTAGCTGACCGCGGTCGCGACGACCGGCGTGGTCTCGGCGGCGACGACGGCGTTGGTGAGGGTCTGGGCGACGGAGACGAGGTCCATGGGGACTCCTGGAGGAAGATCAGTGCTCGGGGTGGATGCTCATGCCGATGAACATCGCGCTGAGCATGGTGAAGACGTAGGCCTGGACGAACGCGACCAGCAGCTCCATCGCGTAGAACGCGGTGGCGAGCAGGAAGCCGGTGATGCCGAGGCCCGATGCCAACCCGGCGCTGTCGGGCGCCTGGGCGATGATCACGTAGGCCAGCGAGAGGAAGACGAGCAGGACGGTGTGGCCGGCGAACATGTTGGCGAACAGTCGCACGGCGAGCGCGAAGGGGCGGATGGCCAGGCCGAGCATCTCGATCACCAGCAGCAGCAGCCAGATCGGGCTCATCGCCAGGGTGAAATGGATCGGCACGAGGTTGATCCAGAACTTCGGCCCCTGCTCCTTCATGCCGAAGAACAGCATGCACACGAGGGTGACGGCCGCGAAGCCGGCGGTGACGCCGATGTTGCCGGTCAGCGTCCCGGTGCCCGGCACGAGACCCATCAGGTTGGCCGACAGGATCATCAGGAACATCGAGACGAAGAACGGCGTCCAGGAGCGGTCGTGGCCATGGAACGCCGGCTTCACGATCTCGTCGCGCAGGTAGACGATGAGGCCCTCGACGGCGCCCTGCACGCGGCCCTGCGGCAGGACCTGGTCCTTGCGGCGACGGAAGAACACGCCGATCAGCAGGAACAGCAGGGTGAAGGCGACGCCGCCGAAGAAGAGCTGGTTGTTCATCCAGCTGAGCGCCTTGGGGAAGGTCAGCCCGGCGTGCGACTCGGCGACGCTCATCGCCTTGGCGATGGTCGTCGCGTCCTGTGGGCCGAACTCGCGCGCGTGGCGGAAGTCCTTCGTCGCGACGACCTGTTCCGCCCAGTCGAGGTGCTTGCGGCCGTCGGCGGCGGCGAAGGCGGGATCGTGCTCGATGTGGCCGAGGTTCGCGGCCGCGTAGGTGCCGAGATCGAAGACGATGATCGGCGAGCCGTGGATCGGCTCCCATGCCGGGTACGGCATGTTGTGGTGCAGCATCGCCGCGGAGATGCTGAACGGGCCGTGGCCGGCATCCTCGGCATGGCCGGGGTGGTCGGCGCCGTCGCCGTGCTCGGCGGCGGCTTCGGCGACCCGCGGGAGGTCATCGGCGACGGCATTGGGAGCCGGCGCGGCTTCGACGTGGTCAGCCACTGGTGATCTCCCGACCGGCGACGGTCGCCCACGCCTGCATCGCGACGGCGCCCGCGAGGCCGATTCCGGTGACGACCGCGATCAGCGCCGCATGCGTCGGCAGCGTCGCGGCGCCGAGCACGACCAGGCCCAAGCCTCCGGCCAGGCGGATGAGCAGGCCCGCGAGCGTGGCGCGCAACGCGCGCGCGGTGTCCGTCGACACCTCCGAGCGGCTCGCGATCGATGCGAGCGTCGCGATCGCGGCGACGGCGACGCCGGCCAGGAGCGCGATCGCGGCCGCGTCCGGCGCCCACAGCGCGGCGCCCGTGGCGATGACCAGCGGCGGCAGGATCGCGCGCGCGAGCATCACTTGCGCATCGCTTCGCGGACGAGGTGATAGAAGCCGACGACCAGGCCGAGCATGCTCAGGCCGATCAGCCAGCGCGGCGACGTGCCGAGGTGCCGATCGAGCGCCCAGCCGCCGCCGACGCCCAGACCGACGGCGCCCATCATGGTGTAGAGCGCGCCGCCGAGGCGACCGCCGCGGGCGCGGACATCGGGTTCATGCTCGGCATCCGTCACGCTGGCTCTCCGATCGCGGACGGCGGCGAGGGTTCCGAGGCGCAGGGCGATCGCGTTCATGGCGCCGATCCCTTCAGCACGCGCCACAGGCCGGCGAGGATGCACAGCGAGGCGAAGACGACCGTCCACCACGGCGCGCTGTCCAGCTGCCGATCGACCGCCCAGCCGAGGCCGACGCCGACGACCAGCGCCGCGATGAGCAGCGCGGCGGATGCGAGTCCGCGCGAGCGCTCGGCGCCGGATGGCGCGGCGGGCGGCTGTCGCCGTTCACCGCGCTGCTCCGGCTGAGGCCCATCCACTGCATGAACTCCCGATCCGACCATGGGAACAGTGCGCAAGCGCCCCCCGGCGAAGGAGCGCGCACCTTATTACAGCGGTCCTTCTGTCAAGGCGGGTGGATCACTCGCGAAGCGTTCCGGCGCATCGCATGCAGAGCGCGCATCGCGCGGCGCCGGATCGCGATGGTGATGCCGTTCCGCTCCGCTTGTGCCTTCGGCGCTCGACGTACAAGGCAGTCCGCCAACTGCCAACGAGCCCCACGCGCATGACGCAACCGCCCGACCGCGCCGACGGCCTCCCGCTGCCCGCACCCGGCGAGGCGCCGACGCTCGCGCCATCGACCGACCAGAACGCGCATACGCTCGCCATCGACCTGCGCGGGACGCAGGTCCCGGCGCTCGCCAAGACCCTGCCGACGGCCGGCCGCCTCGCCGCCGGCGAGGCGCCGACCCAGGCCGCCAGCGCGGCGGGCGTGCCGACCGGCGGCACCGGCAGCGGCGGCTACCGCACCGGCTTCGGCGGCACGGGGACCTTCACCCGCACGCTGCGCACGCGCATCAACCTCGCGCTTCCCGCCGACGCCCAGCAGCTCGACGAGAAGCTCCAGCTGTCGCGGCCGTCGGTGCTGGTCGACATGTCGAGCGCGCGCGGCGACGTCCTCCCGCCCGGGCTGCGCAAGCTGGTCGACGAGAAGGGCACCGAGGGACGCTACTCGATCCTGCGCCCGCTCGCCGCCGGCGGCATGGGCGCCGTCCTCGCGATCCACGACAACGACTTCCAGCGCGACGCGGCGATGAAGGTCATCCTCGGCCGCCACGCCGACGCGCCCGAGGCCGTCGAGCGGTTCCTGGCCGAGGCGCAGGTCACCGCCCAGCTCGAGCATCCGAACATCGTGCCGGTGCACGACCTCGGGGTGATGGAGGACGGCACCCTCTATTTCACCATGAAGATGATCGAGGGTCAGAGCCTCGGATCGGTGGTGAAGCAGCTGCGCGCCGAGGACGCCGACGCCGTCGCGCACTGGACCCTCGATCGCCTGCTGCTGACCTTCCTCAAGGTGCTCGACGGCATCGGCTTCGCGCACAGCCGCGGCGTCATCCACCGCGACATCAAGCCCGACAACATCATGACCGGCGCGCACGGCGAGGTGCTGGTCGTCGACTGGGGCATCGCCAAGGTGCTCGGCCGGATCGAGACCAGCGACGAGCTGGCCGCCGCCGAGAAGCGCCGCTGGGTGGTCAGCCTGCGCGACGACGAATCGGCGTCGCAGACGCTCACCGGCGCGGCGATGGGCACGATCTTCTACATGCCGCCAGAGCAGGCCGCCGGGCATCTCGACGAGGTCGACGCGCGCAGCGACGTCTACGCGCTGGGCGCGACGCTCTACAACCTGCTCGCGCTCAAGCGCCCGCTCGAGCCGGGGCCGCCCGCCGAGATGATCGCCAAGACCATCTCGGGCGAGCTCATCCCGCTCGAGCGGCAGGCTCCGCACCTGCATCCCGACCTGGTCGCGATCGTGCGCCGGGCGATGAACCTGGCGCGCGACCTGCGCTATCTGACGTGCGAGGCGTTCGCCGACGACATCCGACGATTCCTCGCCGGCCAGGCGGTGCTCGCGCGCCACCGCAACCTGATCGAGCGCGCCGGCGCGTGGATCGCGGCGCATCGGCGCCAGGTGCAGGTCGCCGTCGCCGCGGTGCTGATCGCCGGCGCCGCCGCCGGGGGGGCCGTGTGGTTCGAGCGGACGCAGACGCGCGCCCGCGTGGCGAGCTTGTCGGCGACGGCGCGCGACGAGTTCGCCGCGGGCAAGGAGACGCTCGACGCCGGCGCGCTCGATCGCGCCTGGGACGCCGTGGTCGCCGCCGTCGGGTTGGCTCCCGCCGACCCCGGGCTCGCCGCGCTGAAGCAGGACATCTTCGTCGCGCGCGACGAGGGCGCGCGCCGCCGCGCCGCCGAGATCGAGCGACGCGCCAACGCCCAGCGCGCGCATGAGCTCGTCGCCGAGGCGCATCGCCTGCGCGACGCCGGCAAGCTGGAGGAAGCGGGCAGATCGGCCGACGCCGCGTTCGCGCTGGCGCGCGACGACCAGGAAATCATCGCGACACGCGACCTCTACGTACGCCTGCTGAACGACGAACGCCTGCGCCGCGACACCGCGGAGGCCGAGCGCCTGACGGCGCAGGGCGAGGCGCTGCTCGGCGATGCGCGCGCGCTGCCGCTCGACGACGACACGCTGCAGCGCACCATCGATCAGGCGCGCGATTCCCTCAGCCAGGCCGCGCGCCAGGGCGCCGAGCCGCCGGCGCGCATCGCCGACCTGATCGCCGCGGCCGCGGTCCTCGCGCAGCAGGGCGAGGACGCGCGCGCCGCCAAGGCGCGCCTGGCGACCGATCGGCGCGCGCACGACGAGGGCGTGGCGGCGGCCGAACGCATGGCCGAAGCGGGCGACTGGACGAAGGCGCGCGAAGCCGCCGCCGCCGCGCTCGAACGCGTCCCCGGCAGCGCGCGGGCGCTGACGCTGCGCGATCGGGCGGTCGCGGGCGAGGCCACCGCCGAGGCCGCGCGCACGCGAGCCGCGCGCCTGGCCGCCGCCCGCGGCGAAGCCGAGGCGGCGCTGGCCCGCGCGCGCGCCGGCATGCGCGAGCTGGACCAGCGCGATGCCGAGCAGCGCGCGCTGGGCGACGCCATCGCGCGCCTGGAACGCAGCGGCGACGACCAGGCGCGCCTGGCCAAGCGCAAGGCGGCGCAGGACGCGCGACGGCTCGCCGCCGAGCGCTGGGCCCTGACCGAGGGCGAGGCGCAGGCCGCGCTCGGACAGATGGCCGAGGAGCCCACGCACGCGCTGGCGGCCGAGGCGCGTCGCATCCTCGCCGACCTTTACGCCCGCCGGCTCGCCGAAGCCCGCGAGACGAGCGCCCCTGGCGACGTCGTCGCGGCGTTCACCAACCTGCTGCGGCGCTACGACGCCGAATCGCGCTACCTGAAGGATCTCGGCGACCAGGGCACGCTCGTCGTGCAGGGGCCGGCGACCGCGCGCATCGCGCTCAGGCGCATCGAGAACGGCGCCGATACGCGCCTCGTCGCGGTCGATCCGCCGCGGGCGCTGACGCCGTCGGCGGATGCGCTGGCGCTGACCGCTGGACGCTGGCAGCTCGATGACGGCGCGACCACCATCAGCGTCGTGGTCGATCCCGGCGCCGAGGTGCTGGTGGCCTGGCCCGACCGGCTGCCGCGCCTGACGGCGCCCGCGATCCCGCTGCGCTACGTGCCGCGCGTCGACGAGCAGCAGGCGTTCATGCTGTCGACCGGCGAGATCACCCACGACCAGTACGCGGCATTCATCAAGGATCCGCAGATCTGGAAGCGCGTGCTGGCGTCGCTCAACGGGGCGCGCGGCACGCCGATCCTGCACGTGCCGCGCAGCGCCGATCTCGGCGTGCTGGTGTGGCAGGAGGTCTTCGACGAGACCGGCGACGTGACCGAGGACGTCGCGCTCGACACCTTCTTCATCGGCCGGCCGGTCAACGGCATCAGCCACGGCGACGCGCTCGCGTTCTGCGCCTGGCTGAGCGGCGTCAGCGGATTGAAGGTCCGGCTGCCGACCCTCGCCGAGTGGCGCTTCGCCGCCGGCGGCGGCGACCGTGGCCGCGTATGGCCGTGGGGCGACATCTTCGACCACGCGTTCGTGGTCTGCGCGCAGCGCGGCGACGACCAGACGCGGCCGGTCGCCGAGACCACCACCGACGTCGGCCCGTTCGGCCATCTCGGCCTGGCTGGCAACGTCCGCGAATTCTGCTCTGATCGCCTGGATGATCGCGGCCAGGCGCGCGTACCGGTCGCCGGCGGCGCCTTCAGCGACCATGCGGCGCGCCAGTTCGCCGTGGACGCCTACGAACCCATCCAGCCCGAAGCGATCTTTTCCCCCCTCGGCTTCCGCATCGTCGTGGAGATACCGTGAATTCGCGCCGCCTCGCACCGTCCCTCATCGCCCTCCTCCTGCCGCTGTCGCTGCGCGCCGCGGTCGAGGACGGCGCGCCGCCGCCGCTGCCCCAGTCCGAAGGCGTGGCGCCAGTCGAGGCGCCGGCGGCCGATCCGGTCGCGCCGGCGCGGCGCGCGCGCCGCGCCGGCGTGGTGCGTGACGATGCGCCGGGCCCGTTCGGCGCGTCGATCGCGTTGTCCGGCGGCTACGACTCGAACATCGTCCTGCTCGACGACGAGGCGATCGCGACGCTCGACACCGAGGAGGACGGCGCCGCCATCGGCATCGACGTCAAGGGCGTCTGGCGCGCGGTCAACCGGCCCGACGCGCGGCTGAACGTCACCCTCGACGGCGAGCTCGACGAATACCCCGACCAGGACGACCGCCAGCTCGCGCGCTTCGGCGTGATCGTCAGCGGGCTGACGAAGTGGAACGGCGGCTGGAGCCCCGGCGGCTCGATCGGCGCGCACCGCTACCTGCTCGACGGCGAGGACGCCGCCGATGTCTTCACCGCGACGGCGACGTGCAGCCGGATCAGCGCGGACTGGGTCGCGATCCCCGCGGTCGAGGTCTACGCGATCGAGTACGACGAGCTGGACGAGGCGTCCGGCGTGCTCGCCGCCGCGCGCTACCGCCACTGGTTCCTGCTCCAGCCCAACGACAGCCGCAAGCGCATCGAGGCCGGCCTGCGCGCCGGCGCCTACGAGGCGGACAGCGATGCGTGGAGCTACGTCACCGTTCGCCCCGAGCTCGGCGTGTCGTACCGCATCGGCGCCAAGCCCCAGCTCGGCACGTGGGACCTGAACCTGCGCGGCCATCTCGACTGGCGCGAGTACGGCGACGGCGAGGTCGCCGGGGACGAGATCGGCACCGAGCTGCTGACCAACATCGGCGCCGACGTGGCGTACTGGACGTGCCGGTGGAGCGCCCTGGGCCTGTACGTCGAGTACACCGTGCGCGATTCCGACCGCGTCGACCGCGATTACGATCGCTGGCAGGCGGGCGGGCGGATCAGCGCCGCCTGGTGATCGGCTTGAGTTCGCGAAACTTGTCGCCCACCCGCCATCGGTTAGACCAGCCTCCCCCGGAGCCCCGCTCATGATCCCAGCTTCCCGTCGTTCCCGGCTCCTCCTCCTGGCCGTCCTCGCCACGAGCGCCCACGCCGCCGACCCGGCCGCGAGCCTCGGCACCGACCAGGCGGGCGCGCCGATCGCCGCCGGCCAGGCCATCGCCGCGCCCGCCAACGGCGGCGTCACCCGCATCGCCCTCACCGGCTTCGCGCGCGGCTGGCTCGACCTGCGCCCGGGATCGCGCGCGACCTTGTCGACCGAAGCCGGCGACAAGGCCGGACGCGAGCGCCTCGTCGTCCAGCTCGATCAGGGCGCGGCGCGTCTCGATCTGTCCGGCACCGGTCCATGGCAGGACGTGCGCGTGCGCGGTGCGGCGCTCGACATCACCGTCACCGGCACGCTGTTCATGGTCGAGCGCGTGCAGCGCGACGCCGACCATGTCTCGCTGATCAAGGGCCACCTGTCGGTCGGGCTGCGACGCGCGGTCGCCGACGCCCTGAACCAGCAGCGTCGCGTCGACCTCGACAGCCGTCAGGGCGTCGGCGGCTCGACCAGCGGCGGCCTCGGCGAACCGACGTCCGTGGGCACGGCGCCCGTCCTCATGCCGGGCGGCGACGCGACGACCGATCCCGGCCTGGCTGACGTGCTCGAGGCGTTCCCCGAGACGATCGACGGCGACGACTCCGACGCGATGTCGGGCGAAGTCGGCGAGCAGACGTTCGGCGATGTCGCCGACGACGTCGGCGATTCGGTGCTCGAGGACCTCGGCGACGATGGCGCGGTCACCGACGACGTCCTGACCACCATCGGTGGCGGGTTGGAGCTGTCCGGGCCGCCGGCCCCGCCGTTCTGATCGATCAGCGCCGGGCTCGACCGCCGCCGTCTACTTCGTCGGGTTCGTGGCCGGCGGCGCATCGAAGGCGATGCGCAGTCCGTTCCACGCGCTCTTGGCGCGGACCTTGGTCTCGTGCCGGCGCGCCACGCGGCAGTCGCCGGGACTGTCGTCCCAGCAGCCACCGCGCGTGACGCCGCGGCCGTCACCGACCACCAGCGGATCGATCGCCGCGTTCTCGGGGTAGTCCTCGTAGGTGTCCGCGCACCATTCGCGGACGTTTCCGACGATGTCGTAGAGCCCCCACGGGTTGGGCGCGAACGACTTCACCGCGCACGGCTGGTCGGCGCCGCGGATGCAGGCCTGGGTCTTGGTCACCCGGTCGTCGTGGATGAACGGCGCGATCGTCCCGGCGCGCGCGGCGTATTCCCATTCCGCCTCGCTCGGCAGGCGCGCGCGCAGGTTCGGGATGCGCGCGTTGAGCAGGTCGAGGAAGCGCTGGCAGTCCTCGCGCGTGACCGACTCGACCGGCTGCAGCGGGTTCGGGAACTCGGATGGCGCCTGATCGGTGACGGTCGACCACAGCGCCTGGGTGCATTCGCTGTCCGCCAGCCACAGGCCGCGCGTCAGGCGGACATCGTGCTCGA
>Ga0196963_10002546_pt1 | contig 10839 bp, 12 predicted proteins | sample S1_5metaG_FD_148600 | JGI IMG/M metagenome (GOLD analysis project Ga0196963, IMG submission 148600) | Soil microbial communities from Anza Borrego desert, Southern California, United States - S1_5 | ecosystem: Environmental > Terrestrial > Soil > Desert | place: USA: California | collected... | reverse complement strand
CGGCCAGCAAGCCGACCCCGGCCCAGCCCGCCGCGCCCCAGGTGGCGGCGCCGCTGGTCCCGCCGCCGCCCGCCGCCATCGTGCCGCCGGACCTGAAGCTGATCGGCCTCAACCAGAGCGCCACCCGCGCCCTGCTCGGCGCCCCGGCGGCGGAGCGGGACGGTCGGCCCGGCAAGGTGTGGCGCTATCGCGCCGACACCTGCAGCTTCGACGTCCACTTCTTCTTCGACGTGGCGAAGAACGACTTCTACGCCCTGCAGGTCGTGCCCCAGGCGCCCGACCGCAGCGCCGCGGCGGCGCAGCGCTGCGCCGAATCCCTGTGGATCGCCCGGCAGCAGCAGGCGGCGGGCTGAGGGTTCAGGCGAGCATCCGGCGGCACAGGGCCGCCAGGTCGTCCCGCGCCGCCCAGGGCGTATCGTCCGGCGCGTAGAAGCAGAACCCGATTTCGGGCAGCGGCGGCAGGCCCAGCGCCGGGCCGACATCCTCGAGGCCCGGGCCGAGCAGGTGGCGCGTCCGCGCGGTGATCCCGAGCCCGGCCTGCACCGCCGCCCGCAGGCCGGACAGGCTGGGGCTGGTGATGGCGATGCGGGCGGGGCGCCCGGCCGCGGCCAGGGCCGCCAGGGCGGCGCTCCGGAAGGAGCAGGGGGGCTCGAACAGGGCCAGCGGCAGCGTCCGGCCCGCCTCCGCCGCGCCGGCGCGGCCGATCCAGACCATCGGCGCGGCCAGCAGGGCGCCCCGGTTCAGCGGATCGTCGCGGCCGACGGCGATGGCGAGGTCGAGCGCGCCGCCGCGCACCGCGTCGATGAGGTGCGCCGAGCGGTCGACGGCGAGGGTCAGCTCGACCGCCGGATGCTCCAGGGCGAAGCGGCGCAGCACCTCGGGCAGGGCCGCCTCGGCGAAGTCCTGGGTGGTGCCGAAGCGCAGGGGCCGCGGCGGCTCCGCCCGGAAGGCGCCCAGCGCCTCGTCGTTCAGGGCCACCATCCGGCGGGCGAATCCCAGCAGGCGCTCGCCCGCCAGGGTCAGGGCGACGCCGCGGGCGCTGCGGCGCAAGACCGGCGCGCCCAACTCGTCCTCCAGCTTCTGGATCTGCAGGCTGACGGCCGAAGGCGAGCGGCCGACCAGGGCCGCCGTCTCGGCGAAGCTGCGCCCCTCGGCGATCAGCAGGAAGGTGCGCAGGACGGCGAGGTCCAGATGGCGGAGCATGAGATTGAGGATAGCTCAATCTCAGGTTCGGAAGAACCCGTTTTTCTGAACCCCCGTCCCGGCCCAAACTGGCGCGGCCAACCAGGGGAGAGCGCCATGCCCATTCTGAACGTCAAGCTCGCCGCCACCCGCTCCGCGGGCCTCAGCGAACGGATCGCCGCCGGCCTCGTCGCGATCACGGCGGAAATCCTGCGCAAGCGGCCCGAAATCACCGCCGTCGCCATCGACTATGTCGACCCGGAGGACTGGATCGTCGGCGGCCGCAGCCTCGCCGCCCAGGGGCGGTCGAGCTTCTGGCTCGACATCAAGGTGGTGGACGGCACCAACACCAAGGACGAGAAGGCCGCCTACATCGCCCGCGTCTTCGCCTTCATGGCCGAGGCGCTCGGCCCGCTGCACCCCGAGAGCTACGCGCTCGTCCACGAGGTGCCGGCGGACGCCTACGGCTATGGCGGCCTCACCCAGGAGCACCGCTACATCGCCGGCCGGCTGGCGGCCTGACGGCGCGGGCCTCAGCCCGCCGCCAGCCAATCCTCGATCAGACGACGGGCGATGCTGTCGCGGCGCGGCAGGCGGAGGCCGTCTTCGCCGTCGCCGGCCCGCCGCAGCGCCTCGCGGTCGAACCAGCGGGCATCCTCGATCTCGTCGCGGTCCAGGGTCAGCGTGGCATCGGTCGCAACGGCCGTGAAGCCGAGCATCAGCGAGCTGGGGAAGGGCCAGGGCTGGGAGGAGTGGTAGCGGACATCGGCGACGCGGACGCCGACCTCCTCGAACACCTCGCGCGCCACCGCCTCCTCCAGGCTCTCGCCCGGCTCGACGAAGCCGGCCAGGGTCGAGACCATGCCGGCGGGCCAGGCCGCCTGGCGGCCGAGCAGGCAGCGGTCGCCGTCGGTGACGAGCATGATGACGGCGGGGTCGGTGCGGGGGAAATGCGGCGTGCCGCAATCGGCGTTCGTGCAGCGCCGCACATGGCCGGCCTCGGCCGAGACGGTGGCGGCGCCGCAGACGCCGCAGAAGCGGTGCCGCTGGTGCCACCACAGCAGCCCCCGCGCATAGGCGAGCCGGCTGCCTTCCGCATGCGGCAGCAGGGGGCCGACGCGGCGCATGTCGCAGAACCGCCCCCGACCGAGGGCGGGATGGGCCTCGGGCGCCTCGACGGCGGAGAGGTCGAGGGCGAACCACACCGCCTCCCCCTCCAGCCCCAGCAGCACCGGCTCGGCGCCCGGAACCTCGCGCCACCAATCCTCGGCGGCGGTCAGGTGCAGCGGCACGGGGTCGACGCCGGGCGGCTCGCCCCACCACGCCGCATCGGCCATGGGGAAGGCCTCCGAGTCGCGGGCGATGGCGAACAGGCTCTGCGACCGCCACAGCGGCAGGAACCGCGCCTGCGGCGCCGCCAGCGCCTCGGCCAGCCAGGCCGCGTCCTTGCGGCGGTGGGCGGCGCGGTCGAGGGCGGCGCCGGCGTAGTAGTTCGGTCGGGTCATGGATGGGATGCCTGGTCGGGAGCCGGCATCTTCGGGGAGCGGTGGCCTGGGGGCAACTGCGCTTTCGGCAGGACGGCAATACCGGCGCGGCGTTGGAGCGACGCCGCGCCGGTGCTGTTGCCGACGGCCGTGTTTGCTGTTGCGGCGGCCGTCGTCCCGGCCGGCATCCGTCACCCGTCGCGGGCGGGTGGGGCGGGGGGCCGGCGGCGGCGGCGTCCCGGGGCGGGGACGCCGCCGTTCCCCCGCCCATCCGCGCCGGGGCACGTGGCGCGGACGGGCCCTGCGGCGCCGGTCAGCGTTGCGCGACCCGGCTCCGATAGGAGAATTCGGCATCGGCCGCGGCGTCGAAGGCGCTCAGCGCCCCGGCTTCGGCGGCGGTCAGCCGGCGGGCGGCGACCGGCCCCGTCGCATCGGGGGCCTCCAGCTCGCCGACCGGCACCGCGACGCGCCGGACACCGAGCCCGAAGAGGCCGCCGCTGGCGATCACGGCGTTGACCCCGCCGCGGCGCAGGCGCACCACATCCTCGATCTCGCCGATGGTCGCGCCGTCGGGATCGACCACCGCGCGGCCGATCAGCCGTGCCATGGCAGCCTCGTCGGCCTCCGGCGCGGCGGATACCGCATGCCGGGCCGGGCGTGGCGCCTCCGTCGCGGCGGAGACGGCCGGCAGGAGCGCGACAAGCGCGACCGCCGCAATTCTGACCTTCCGCATCGCAGCCCCCATCCTTGGCTGAGCTTCTGCCGGAACAAACCCTGGCCTTGGCTCCGGCGTTCCGGCTGACCCAGCGTTGACACAGGCGGCCCCGCCGCCCTGCATTTTTGACACGGGGGCCTGAGCGCCCCGCATGGCCGGGGGCGGCGCGGCGCTTCCGGCCGCCCCGCCGGTGGTCTAGGGTGGCGCCGATCGGGCCGAGGAGGATGGCGATGTCCCTGCAATGGTGGCTGGTGTTCCTCACCACCGTGTTCTTCCTCTCGATGACGCCGGGGCCGAACATGCTGCTGGCCCTGTCGCACGGCATGGCCTACGGCGCGCGGCGCGCCGTGCTGACCGGCGCCGGCACGGTGCTGGCGCTGCTGATCCTCATGCTGGTCTCGGCCGCCGGCATGGGCGCCCTGCTGCAGACATCGGAGCTGGCCTTCCAGGCCCTCAAATGGGCCGGCGCCGCCTATCTCGTCTGGCTGGGGGTCAAATGCTGGATGGCGCCGCCCTCCCAAGTCGAGGCGAAGGCGGCGGACCGGCTGACGCCCGGCCGGCAATTCGCCCAGGCCTTCCTGGTGGCGATGAGCAACCCGAAGGCCATCGTCTTCTTCGGCGCGCTGTTCCCGCAGTTTCTCGACCCGAACCTGCCCTTCGGCCCCCAGCTCCTCGTCCTCACCACCACCACGATGATCTGCGAATTCCTGTGGATCATGATCTATGGCGGGGGCGGGGCGCGGCTGGCGCCGATGCTGGCCCGGCTGGGCGAGGGGCGGCTGCTGAACCGCATGACCGGCGCCCTGCTGATCGGGGCGGCCGCGCTGCTCGCCGGCGCCCGCCGCGCCTGAGCCGGCGGAACCCCGGCCGCGCCCGGGCCGTTGAGGAGACGGTCTTCCAAGGCGGGACGGGGCATGAGCGGCGAACCGAGGACGAGCACCCCTGTGGCCCCGGCGCTGCCGGGCGCGGCGCGGACCGAGACCTCCTTCGCCACCGTCGGGCTGGTCGTCGTCGCCGTCGGGGTCCTCTATTTCGGCCAGGAGGTCTTCGTCCCCCTGGCGCTCGCCATCCTGCTGAGCTTCGTGCTGACGCCGCTGGCCGCCCGCCTGCGCCGGCTGCATGTCGGCCGCGTCCCCTCCGTCGTGGCGGCGGTGTCGGTCGCCATCGTCGCCGTCCTGGCCTTCCTCTACCTCGTCGGCACGCAGCTCCCCGACCTGGCGCGCAACATCGTATCATACCAGCGGAACATCGAGACGAAGGTGGCGGCGCTCCAGTCGGAGGGCGCCTTGCGCGGCGTGGTGAACCAGATCGGCGGGATGGTCGAGCGGCTGGGCCAGGCCGCCACCAAGGGCGATCCGCCGCCCGGCCCCGCCATCCCGGAGGATGCCCGGCCCGCCGCCGATCCCGAGCCGCTGCTGGTGCGGGTGCAGCCGCCGGCGCTGGGGCCGGTGGAGCTGATCCGCACCGTCGCCATGCCGCTGCTGGCGCCGCTCGGCACGGCCGGCATCGTCATCGTCTTCACCATCTTCATCCTGCTGCAGCGCGAGGATCTGCGCGACCGGCTGATCCGGCTGGTCGGCGCCCGCGACCTGCACCGCACCACCGAGGCGCTGGACGAGGCGGCGGCGCGGGTCAGCCGCTATCTGCTGATGCAGCTCGTGGTGAACGTCACCTACGGCATCCCCATCGGCATCGGCCTCTATCTCATCGGCGTGCCGAACGCCCTGCTCTGGGGCCTGCTCGCCATCGTGCTGCGCTTCGTGCCCTATATCGGGCCGATGATTGCCGCCAGCTTCCCGATCCTGCTGAGCTTCGCCGTCGATCCCGGCTGGACCATGCCGCTTTTGACGGTGGGGCTGTTCCTCGGCATCGAACTGATCAGCAATAACATCGTCGAGCCCTGGCTCTACGGCGCCTCGACCGGGCTCTCATCGGTCGCGATCATCGTCTCGGCGGTGTTCTGGACCTGGCTGTGGGGGCCGGTCGGCCTGCTGCTGTCGACGCCGCTGACGGTCTGCCTCGTCGTGATGGGGCGCTATGTGCCGCAGCTCGGCTTCCTCGACGTGCTGCTGGGCAGCGACCCGGTCCTCCCCACCGAGGCGCGGGTCTATCAGCGCCTGCTCGCCCACGACCCGGACGAGGCGACCGAGCTGGCCGAGGAGTATATCCGCCAGAGCAACCTGCTGGGCCTCTACGACCGCGTCGTCATGCCGGCGCTGTGCTACGCCGAGCAGGACCGCGACCGCGGCGCCCTCGACCGCCGGGCCCTGGCCTCGGTGTCGGAGGACGCGCTGCACCTCGTCGAATATTTCGCGGACTACGAGGAGCAGCCGGAGCCGGCGGCGCGGGTGGATTATCCGGTGCTCTGCGTCGCCGGCCGCAGCGACCTCGACCGCGTGGCGGTGACGATGCTCGCCCAGCTCCTCACCCAACGCGGCCTGCCGGCCCGCACCGCCACCTTCGACGCCCTGTTCGACCGCAATCCGCGCGCCGATCCGCCGGTCCAGGCGATCTGCGCCGGCTTCCTGCGGGGCAATGCGGTGAACCACGCCGCCTACATGGTCCGGCGGCTGCGCCGGCGCTATCCGCAGGCCAAGATCATCGTCGGCTTCTGGAACTGCCAGACCGAGGACAGCCGGCGCCAGCAGGACATGGAGACGGTGGGGGCGGATTCGCTGGTCACCGGGCTGGAGCCGGCGGTCGCCCACATCGTCGGCATGGCGCGGCGCAACGAGGATCGGCGCGTCGCCACCCCGGCCGTCGAGGCCGGAATCACGGTCGGAGCGACTGCAGCTCGACCATGAGGCCGCCCATCCGCGCCGCCAGCACGTCGCGGCGGCGCTCCATCTCGTCGATGTCGTCCAGGGCGCAGGCGTCGTCGCAATCGGCGCAGAAGCGCCGCGTGTTGTCGGTCGCCGCGGCGAGCCGGCCGAGATAGTGGGAGACGCGGCCGAGCGCATTGCTCTGGGCCATCAGCGCCGCGCGAAGGCGCAGCCCCTCGGCGGCCAGGGGCGACAGCCGCGCGGCGCGCCACTGGGTGAGATCCACGACTTCCGCCATCTGCGCCTCCGTTTCGCTGCGCCCCCAATGTTTCCCGCCCCGCTTGCGGCGTCTACGCATCCAGAAGGCTAGGGCGGGGCCTTGCGGACGGCGGCGGGCGCGGCCCGGCCATGCGGCAAATGCGGGGCAGGCCGGGCGGGGCTCGCCTAAGCTGCCGTCCCGACCCCGCCGGACCGCCGCCATGCCGCTGCTCGCCTTCTTCGGCCGCTTCGCCACCCTCGCCCTGCCGGCCGGGCTTCTGATCGGGCTGCTCGTCCCCGGGCTCGCGGCCAGTGCCCGCCCGCTGCTGACCCCCACCGTCTTCGCCCTGCTGCTGGTGGCGCTGCTGCGGCTCGACCTCGGCCGCATCGCCGCCCATCTGCGCCAGCCGGGCCGGCTGCTGCTCGGCGTGCTGTGGATGCAGTTCGCGACCGTGCTGCCGATGGCGGGGCTGCTGGCGCTGTGGCCGGCCCTGAAGCCGCTCGAGCTGCCCCTGCTCGTCTACGCCGCCTCGCCGCCGATCCTCTCGGCCGTGGCCTATGCGGTGCTGCTGCGGCTCGATGCGGCGCTGGCGCTGGTCCTGCTGCTGCTCTGCACCTTCCTCAGCCCGCTGGTCCTGCCGCCGCTGCTCTTCGCCCTGATGGGGCTGGAGATCGCCCTGGGGGTGGGGGAGGTGATGCTGCGCCTCGCCCTGCTGATCGGCGGGGCGGTGCTGGGCGCGCTGCTGGTGCGGCGGCTGGCCGGCTTGGCGCGGATCGAGGGCTGGGCGCAGGAGATCAACGGCGCCGTGGTGGTGATCATGACCGTCTTCGCCATCGCGGTGATGGACGGCGTCGCCGACCGGCTGCTGGCCGAGCCGGCCCTGGTGCTGGGAATCAGTGCCCTGGTCTTCGCCGTCAATCTCGCGCTCCAGGCCCTGGGCGGCCTCGCCTTCCTCGTCTGGCCGCCGCGCAGCGCCGCCACGGCGATGCTCATGAGCGGCAATCGCAACATGGGGCTGCTGATGGCGGCGCTGGGCGAGGCGGCGGACGGGACGCTGTTCCTCTACTTCGCTCTGGCGCAATTGCCGATCTACATCCTGCCGGGGCTGATGCGGCCGCTCTACGAGCGGCTGATCGCGGCGCGCGGCGTGCCGGCGGCGGAGTAGGGGGCTAGACCGGCTCCGCCGCCGGCAGCGGCTTGACGCCTGCCGGCAGCCCCAGCAGCTCCGACAGGCTCCGCCGCGGCTTCACCATGTCGGCCAGGGTGTAGTCGTCGAGCGTGGCGAAGAAGGCCTGCAGCGCCTCGTTCAGGGCGCCCTTCAGCACGCAGGCCGGCACCAGGGGGCAAGGATCCTCCTGGGTATTGGCGAAGCAGCCCACCAGGGCCGAATCCGCCTCGGTGAAGCGCAGCACCGCGCCGATGCGGATCTCCTCCGGCGGCCGGGCGAGGCGCAGCCCGCCGTTGCGGCCGCGCACGGTCTCGACGAAGCCGGCCTGGCCCAGCTCGTAGGCCACCTTCATCAGGTGGTTCTTCGAGACGCGGTAGCGCGCCGCCACCTCGGCGATGGTCGCCAGCCCATCGCGCTTCAGGCCGAGATACATCAGCATGCGCAGGGCGTAGTCGCTATAGGTCGAGAGGCGCATGGCCGGCCTTTAAGATTTCCGGGAGATACTGCTTTCAGCATGCCCGCCAAGGCGGCGCTGCGCAAGCCCGGACAGCGGCGGCAGGAGCGCAAAACGGAACCGCCCCACCAGCCTCCGCAAGGGAGGCCGGCAGGGCGGCCGGTGTCTCGGGATTAGGCCCAACCCCGATGGTTCATATTTGGTAAACCCTCGGCAAAAGGCAAGGCCTAAGCTAGCTGGACATGGCGGCCGACCAGCTCGTCGGCGAAGCCGTGGTTGGCGTCGCGGTGGCCGGCCTCGTCCTGGCGCACGACCAGCACCACGTCGCGCAGCCGGGCATCGGGGGCCAGGCCCCAATAGGCGATGGCGATGTCGGGGGCCGGGACGTTCGGGATGCGGCCGTCGTCGATGGCCTCCAGATAGTGGGTGTAGCTCACCACCGCCTCCTCCTCGAGATAGCCGACCACGCGGTGGGCGGTCTTCGGGCTCAGCAGGTAGAGGGCGAAGAAGGCGTTGTAGAAGATGCCCTGGACGATCAGCACCAGCAGGCGCTCGAAGGCGTTGGGCCGGGCGATCTCGATGAAGGTCATCAGATGCATGCGCTCGTTCTCCGCCTCGTCGAGCAGGGTGCGGATCCAGCCGCGATCGGCCTCCATCCGGCGCAGGCAGCGCAGATGCTGAAGCAGCCCGCCCACCATGCCCGGCACCGCCGCCACCGTCTCCAGCACGATGGCCCGGTTGCCGTAGCGCTCGGCGAAGAAGGCGTCGGCGAAGAACCGGGCGAATTTCACCAGGCCGAGGGCGAGGCGGTCGCCGAAGCCCGCGGGGATGTGGTGGCGGTCGAGCGGAAGGGGCTTTGCTTGGGCCATGACGGACCTCCTCGGTGGGGCGCCGGGCCGAAGGGCGGGCGCGACAGGGGAACGATAGGCCGCATTGCCAAGCTCAGGGAAGCATTATACATGCATGGCAGATACATCTTTCATGCAGGAGCGCCATGACACCCGCACCCTTCGCCACCATCGACGAGGCCGGCATCGCCGCCCTGGTCCACGCCTTCTACCGCCGGGTCCGGGCCGACGCCCTGCTGGCGCCGCTCTTCGACGCCGCCATCGCCGAGGCCGATTGGCAGCGCCATCTGGGCGTGATGGTGGATTTCTGGTCCTCCGTGATGCTCACCACCGGCCGCTACAAGGGCACGCCCATGGCCAAGCACATGGCCCTGCCGGGGCTGGAGGGGGCCCATTTCGAGCGCTGGCTGGCGCTGTGGCGGGAGACGACGGACTCGGTCTTCGCGCCGGAGGCGGCGGCCGCCTTCCAGGACCGGGCCGCGCGGATCGCCCGCAGCCTGCAATACGGCCTGCAATACCGCCCCGCCGCCTGAGGCCGGACCTTCGACTTTAGGCGGAGCGCCGACGCTCCGCCCCCGCGCCGCGGCGGCCAAAGCGCAAGGCAAGTCAAAGCCTTGCGCCGAAGGCTGCCCTTCGCCGCCATCTGCCGCCCGAAGGCTCGACAAGTCGCCGGGCGATTGCATATTGCGATCTCATGACTCAGTATCAGGTCGCTTGATCCAAGGAGTGCCGGGCGCCCCCAAGCGCGCGGATGCGGTCAGGGAGAACGAGGCCCATGGGACACGCGACGGCGCGGCGACGCGCGGGAGGCCTTCTTGCCGGCCATCCGTAGCCCGCAGAATCTGGCGGGCGGGCTGGCGCTCATCGCGCTCGCGCTCTTCGCCTTCTGGCAGACGGGCGACCTGGAGGTCGGGACGGCGGTGCGGATGGGCCCGGGCTACTTCCCCCGCCTGATCGCGATCCTGATCGCCGCCGTCGGCGTCGTGCTCTGCGCCCAATCGGCCTTCGCCCGGGGCGAGCGGCTGGAGCCGTGGAGCCTCAAACGGCTCGGCCTCGTGCTGGCCGCCATCCTGGTCTTCGCCGCCACCATCCGGACGTTCGGCCTGGTGATCACCGGCTTCCTGCTGGTGGCGGTCTCGGCCTTCGCCGCGCCCGATCTGCGTTGGCGCGAGGCGGCGATCTTCGCCGTGGCGGTCGTGGTCTTCGCGGTGCTGCTCTTCCCCACGGCCCTCGGGCTGCCCATCCCCGTCTGGCCGAGGCTCTAAGCCATGGACATACTCGGCAACCTCGCCATGGGCTTCGGCGTCGCGCTGACGCCACTCAATATCGGCCTCTGCCTCGTCGGCGCGCTGGTGGGCACGCTGATCGGCGTGCTGCCCGGGCTCGGCCCCATCGCCACCATCGCGATGCTCTTGCCGCTGACCTTCAACCTGGACGCCACGGGCGCCCTGATCATGCTGGCCGGCATCTACTACGGCGCCCAGTACGGCGGCTCGACGACGGCCATCCTCGTCAATATGCCGGGCGAGACCTCCTCGGTGGTCACCACGCTCGACGGCCACCAGATGGCCCGCCAGGGCCGGGCCGGGGCGGCGCTGGGCCTCGCGGCGCTCGGCTCCTTCTTCGCCGGCTGCGTGGCGACCATGGTGGTGGCGGTGCTGGGGCCGGTCCTCGCCGGCGTGGCGCAGCAGTTCGGCGCGGCGGAATACTTCGCGCTGATGGTGGTCGGCCTCGTCGCCGCCACGGTGCTGGCCAGCGGATCGGTGCTGAAGGCGGTGGCGATGATCCTCGTCGGCCTGCTGCTCGGCACGGTCGGCTCCGACGTCGAGACCGGCGCCCAGCGCCTGACGCTCGGCCTGCCCCAGCTCGCCGACGGCATCGAGTTCACCACCCTCGCCATCGGCCTGTTCGGCATCGCCGAGATCGTCCGCAACCTCGAGCGGCCGGAGGAGCGCGGCGTCCTCGGC
>Ga0196963_10002545_pt1 | contig 10840 bp, 13 predicted proteins | sample S1_5metaG_FD_148600 | JGI IMG/M metagenome (GOLD analysis project Ga0196963, IMG submission 148600) | Soil microbial communities from Anza Borrego desert, Southern California, United States - S1_5 | ecosystem: Environmental > Terrestrial > Soil > Desert | place: USA: California | collected... | reverse complement strand
GTCGGCGTACGGGTCGTCCTCGACGTAGTGCGCCCACCTGCCGGTCATCTCGATGTACTGGTCGGACCCGTCGGGGCGGAGCCGCTTCTCGCGCTCCCGCTTGTACTTCTCGCGCAGTGCGTCCGGATCGAAGTCCAGGTCGTCAGTCACAGCCACGGCCCAATACTAAACGATCGTTCAGCGTGGCTGACGACTCGCTCGGTTCGAGGCGAGCGGCCGGCGCGGTCCGCTCGGCCGGGCCGGGCGGGCGAGACTCTCCGGCGTGGAGGTCTTCGACGCCACGCCCGGCGAGCGGGCAACGGGGATCGCGGCGGCGGTGATCCTCGTGCTCGTCGGGACGGTGTGGCTGACGTCGTCGGCGCCGGCGTGGAAGGTCGTGCCCGTCGCGCTGCTGGCTGCGCTGGCCGTGGCGCTCGTGGCGGCGCCGTTCCGGACGAGGGTCGTCGTCGGCGGCGGCGAGGTCGAGATCGTGGGGCTGCGCTCGACCCAGCGGGTCCCGTTCACGTCGATCGAGCGGGTGGCGATCCGCGGCAGCCGCAACCGCGTCGTGGTGCTCTCGCTCGTCGAGGGCGGCGAGGTGATCGTGGGTCCGTCGTCCGGCCCGGAGTGGCGCCAGGACGCGGTGGCCGACGCCATCCGCGCCCACCTCTGAGGCTCAGTCGTAGTCGCGATCGGGGATGGCGAACATGTCCCGGTCGGGGGGACGTTGCAGGTCGGCGGCGCGCGTGCCGTCGGGGTCCTCGGTGAGCCGCAGCCCGCGGACGACGACGAGCGGGATGCCCTCGTCGGCCTCACCGCTGACGAGCATCGCCGCCGACGCGACCAGATCGGCGACGGGGACGATCGACGCGTTGGTGAGGGGGCGGCCGAACAGGTCCGGATCGCCCTCGAGGTACCGGATCGCGGTCATGCCGGCGACACCGATGGCCACACCGGTGTTGCCCAGGCGGAACGGGCGGCCGTGGCTGTCGGTGATGACGACGCCGAGGTGCGTCAGGCCCGTCACCCGCACGAGCTCGTCGCGCAGCGCCGCCGCCGACGCGTCGGGGTCTTCGGGCAGCAGCAGCGCGTCGTCGTCGTCGCCGCTCACGTTCGACCGGTCGATGCCGGCGACCGCCGACACGTAACCGAGCCGGTGACGCACGAGCAGGTTGCCAGGACGCACACGCACGACGTCGGTGCTCTCGCGCAGCACGAGCTCCACGAGGCGTGGATCCTTCTCGGCCTCGGCGGCGAGGCGTTCGGCGCGCGCCGACGGCTCGATCTCCCCGAGGTTGACGAGCCGCTTCTCCGCCTTCGAGACGATCTTCCCGGTCACGACGACGATGTCGTGCTCCTCGAACCCGATGCCGGCGTCGGTGACGGCCGTGACGACGAGCGGCACCAGGTCGGCGCCGATCGGCACGAGCGGCACACCCGGCACGGGCAGGAGCTGGACGGCGGTCACGACCACCATCTTCGTCCTACGGTAAGGGCCACGGTGCGTTCGTGACTTGGAGCGCATGATGGGGGCGCCCGACTTCGAAGCCTGGTACGCGACCGAGCGGCCGGCCCTCGTCCGCGCCATCTGGGCGATCGCCGGCGACCGAGATCTCGCCGCCGACGTCGTGGACGAGGCGTTCAGCCGCGCCCTCGAGCGATGGACCCGGGTCTCGTCGATGGACTCACCGGGCGGGTGGGTGCGCGTCGTCGCCCTCAACCAGCTCCGGCGGACGCTCCGGCGGCGATCGCTCGAAGCGCGACTGCTTCGGCGGCGACATGAGCGCGACGTCGCGCTCCCGGAGCCCGACGACGATGGCGGCGTGTGGTCCGCGGTGGCCGCGCTGCCGCTCCGGCAGCGTCAGGTCATCGCCCTGCGGTACGCGCTCGACTGCAGTGAGGCGGAGACGGCCGCCGCGCTCGGCATCAGCGAGGGCGCGGCGTCCGCGTCGCTCGCCAAGGCGCGCCGCCGTCTCGGCGAGGTGCTCCGAGTCGAACAGGAGGTGGTGCTGCCGTGACGACGCTCGACGAGCGGCTCGCCGAGCTGCGCCGGCGCAGCGTGCCGAGTGGTCCGTCGGTCGACGGGCTGCGCCGCCGCATCCGGCGCCGTCGCGTCAGGCGGCTCGCCGGCGCCGGTGCCGGCGCGGCGATGGCCGCGCTCGCCGTCGTCCTCGGCGGTCTCGTGGCGGGGCCGCGGGACGACAGCCGCACCGTGACCGTCGTCGACGATCCGACCGAGTCCACGTCGACCACCATGTCGGAGACGCCGGCGTTGCCGGCCGAGGCGGTCGGCGTCGACCGCGATGGCGAGCTCGTCGTGTTCGGCGTCCCCAGCGGCGACGTGGTGCGCACGCTCTACGACGGTGGCCTCGGCGACGGTGCGCCCCTCATCGACGCGGTCGACGTCGACTCGGAGGGTTCGTGGGTGTACTTCTCGACCGTCGATCACGGCGGCGAGCTCTTCCGCGTGCCGCTCGAGGGCGGCGACGTCGAGCTCCTCGGTCCGGGTTCGTCGCCGCAGGTCAGCAACGACGGCCGGTACCTCGCGTATTCGGGGCCTCGCCAGTCGCTCCCGGCGACGATCGTCGTGCGCGAGCTCAGCACCGGCGAGGAGCGCCGATGGTCGGTCGACAGCGACGATCCCGACTTCTTCCATTACAACGGCCGCATCAGCGACATCACGTGGTCGCCGGACGACACCCGTCTCGCCTACGTGAGCGCCTATGAGGGCAGCGAGGTGCGTGTGCTCGACCTCGACGCCGGCTCGCTCTCGGCGAGCGAGCCGATCGACCGCATCACGACACACCCGGCATGGCTCTCCGACACCGAGCTGCTCGGCGTGCGTGAGTGCTGCTACCCGTTCGAGCGTGATCAGCTCGAGCCCGTCGTCATCATCGTCGTCGACACGGCGACGGGCGCGACGACCGAGCTCGGCGAGGTGGTCGGCGTGTGGGCGCTCGACGTGACTGCGGATCGCCGGCACGCGCTCGTCGGTTCGACGGGCGTCGACGTCAGCGAGCTGTCGCTGCACACCGTCGAGGACCTCCTCGGAGGCGGGACGGCCGTGCCCGGCGGCTACCGATCGGTGGCGTGGGTCCCGTGATCCGATCGACGCGCAACCGAAACCCAACCACCACGATCCCGTCATGCAGTCGGGGAAGGCGGGCGGGTACGGGCGAGCAGATCGACCTCCGCCCCGGTCCGCCGCACTTCTCCGACCGGGAACGTGAGCTGCTCCACCACGTCGTCGAGCGCGGCGTCGTCGATGTCGAGCAGCTCGGGCGTGCGCTCGGGACCGGCGACGACACGGTGCGTCACGTGCTCGAGGTGCTGTCCCGCAAGCTGGCGCTGCTCGCGGTGACCGACGCATCCGACTGACGCTGCCGGATCGTTGTGCGCCTTCGATGTTGCTCAGCAACATCGAAGGCGCACAACGAAGGCATCGGTCTACGGTCCGGCCATGGCAACGGTGACGGGACCGGTGACCGGCGGCGTCCACGGACGTCCGTTCGGTCGACCGCTGGTGGACCTGGATCGCTACGGCTACGTCGAGGAGGAGTTCTTCCTCGAGGGCGACGCCACGAGGTATCGACTCGTGGGCGAGATGACCCGCGACGGTCGCTGGACGGCCGAGCCGGCGGCGTCGGCGCCGTTCCGCACCCGCGTCGTCGTGTATCGCCCGGCGGACGAGTCGCAGGCGAACGGCACCGCGGTGGTGAGCTGGAACAACGTCACCGCCGGCTACGAGCTGTTCGGCGGCGAGAGCCTCGAGATGCTCGAGAACGGATGGGCGTTCGTCGGCGTGTCGGCCCAGAAGGTCGGCATCGTGGGGCTCGCACCCGCCAACCAGGGCCTGCGTGACTGGGACCCGGAGCGATACGGCACGCTCGAGCACCCCGGCGACGACTACAGCTACGACATCTTCACGCAGGCCGCCGAAGCGATCCGCGCCGGCGACCTCGGTGCGCTGCGCGCCGAGCGTCTCATCGCCCAGGGCGCGTCGCAGTCGGCGGGTCGGCTGTGCACCTACATCAACGCCATCCATCCGCTCACGCGCGCGTTCGACGCGTACCTCGTGCAGATCTGGTTCGGGTCGGGCACGCCACTCGACGTCGGTGATGCCGTCGTGAACATCAACGCCATGCCCGCCGAGCCCGAGACGAATCGTCGGCTCCTGCAGGGCAGCCACCAGCTGCGCGACGACCTCGACGTGCCGGTGATGGTCGTGAACTCCGAGCTCGAAGCGATGCCGTGCTACGACGTGCGCCAGCCCGACACCGATCGCTTCCGTTACTGGGAAGCCGCCGGCACGTGCCACGTCTCGAAGCAGAGCATGGACATCCGCGTGCCGAAGTACGAGCGCGACTTCGGCACCGCGCTGCCGGTGATGGAGAAGATGAACCGCATCCCGCTGATGCCGCTGTACGACGCCGCGCTGCACCACATCGACCGGTGGCTGCGGGACGGCACAGCACCGCCGTCGCAGCCGAAGATCGAGTTCGCCGGACCCGGCGAGATCGTCCGCGACGAGCACGGGATCGCCAAGGGCGGCATCCGGCTGCCGCAAGCGGATGTGCCCGTCGCCCGCAACAGCGCAATCCCGCTCGGCAACGACATCTTCTCGATCCTCTACGGGTCGTGTGAGCCGTTCCCGGTCGAGAAGGTGCGCGCGCTGTACGGCGACCGGGCGACGTACCTGGCGCGCTTCGAGGAGGCGGCGCGTGCGGCGGAGAAGGCCGGCGTGCTGCTGCCGCGCGACGTCGAGGCCGCCGTCGAGGAAGCTCGCGCCACCTCGCCCATCTAGGTTCCCGGCATGACCGATCAAGCCGAACCGGAAGTTGTCAGCGAGCGTCGAGGCAACGTCCTCGTCCTGCGCATCAACCGCCCTGATGCTCGCAACGCGCTGAACGCCGCCGTGATGGCCGGCGTCGGCAACGGCATCATCGAGGCCGAGGAGGATCCCGACATCCGCGCCGTGGTGCTCACCGGCACCGGCGATCGCGCCTTCTGCGCGGGCATGGACCTTCGCTCGTTTGCTTCGGGCGGGCTCGCACCGACCGCCGATGAGCAGAAGGGCATGGCTCGCTTCGGACCGTTCATGAGCCGCGGCCAGTGCGCCGTCCCGGTGATCGGCGCCGCCAACGCCACCGCGCTCGCCGGCGGCTTCGAGCTGCTGATGGCGTGCGACCTCATCGTCGCGGCCGCCGGCTCGCAGGTCGGCCTGCCCGAGGTGAAGCGGGGGCTGTTCGCCGCCGGCGGCGGCATGTTCCTCGCCAAGCGCATCCCGCTCGCCAAGGCGCTGGAGCTGACGATGACCGGCGATCCGATCAGCGTCGAGGAAGCCGCCGAGCTCGGTCTCATCAACAAGGTCGTCCCCGCCGACCAGGTGCTCGACGAGGCGATCGCGCTCGCCGAGAAGATCGCTGCCAACGGTCCGCTCGGCGTGCAGGCCACCAAGGAGCTCGTGCGCATGGCCGCTTTCGCGCCGGCCGACGAGGTGTGGAAGGTGCACGGCGAGCGCCAAGCGTCGGTGTTCGCCAGCGAGGACGCGAAGGAAGGCGCGACCGCCTTCGTCGAGAAGCGAGCCCCGGTGTGGAAGGGACGCTGACTGCGCTCCACCAGGACGGCTGGGCCGTCGTCCCCGGCGTCCTCGACGCCGACGAGGTGGCGCGTGTCGTCGACCGGCTGTGGGCGGCGAGCGCGGAGAGCCAGCGGCGAGGGATCCCGGCGCACATCCCCCAGCTCGATCCCAACGGCAGCAACGTGCGGGTGTTCGACCTGGTCGACCTCGACCCGATCTTCGGCGAGTTGCTCGAGCACCCGACCGCACATGCGCTCGCGTCGGACTTCTTGGGCGACGACTACATCGTCAGCAACTTCACCGCCAACATCGCCCGGCCGGGCAGCGAGTCGATGTTCATCCACTCCGACCAGTCACTCGTGGCGCCGGAGCCCTGGCTGACGCCGTGGTCGCTGAACATCGTCTGGGTGCTGTGTGACCTGCGCGCCGAGAACGGCGCCACGCTGCACGTGCCCGGCAGCCAGCGGTGGACGACGCGGGAGGAGATCCCGGACGACCTCGCCACCCGTCTCGTGCCCTTCGAGGCGCCGGCGGGCTCGATCCTGGCCATGGAGGGTCGGGTGTGGCACACGTCGGGATGCAACATCACCGCGGACGAGGACCGTCCGCTGCTCTTCGGCTACTACACCAAGCCGTTCGTCCGCCCGCAGTGGAACTTCTCCGCCGCGCTCCGCCCCGAGGTGCAAGCGAGGTTCTCGCCGATGATGCGCTACCGACTCGGCCTCGACGTGCCGCTCAACCTCGGTCCGCCGCGATGACCGACGACTTCACCGACTGGCTGCGGGCGAACCTGCCCGCGGGCTGGATGGAGGCGATCGACGCGGGCGACGAGGACGGCTTCCGCGCCGCCCGCGCCTCGTTGGACGACGGTGCGTTCCTGCGCGCGATCGGCGAGGCGGGCTGGGCGATGCCGCAGTGGAACGTCGAGCACGGCGGGCGCGGCGTCACCGATGCCGCCGACCTGCGGGCGATCGACGAGCTCAAGACCCGCTACCGCATCCCGCGCTCGTTCAACATCCTCGGCTTCGGGCTGGCGGCACCGACGATCCTGCAGTGGGGGACCGACGAGCAGCAGCGCTACTTCCTCCCCCGCATGGCGGCCGGTGACTGGTGGTGCCAGCTGTTCAGCGAGCCGACGAACGGATCCGACGTCGCCGGGCTCGCGACACGGGCGGTGCGCGACGGCGACGAGTGGATCGTCACCGGGCAGAAGGTGTGGACGTCGGGTGCGCAGATCGCCAAGTGGGGCATGCTCATCGCTCGCACCAACCCTGACCAGCCGAAGCACAAGGGCATCACGTACTTCGTGTGCGACATGCACTCGCCTGGGGTCGAGGTGCGGCCGCTGCGGCAGATCACCGGCGACGCCGAGTTCAACGAGGTGTTCCTCACCGACGTGCGCATCCCGGACGCGTGGCGCATCGGACCCGAGGGCGAGGGGTGGGCGGTTGCGCAGACGACGCTCATGAACGAGCGCGTCGCGCTGTCCGGAGCTTTCGGCCCCGGTGGCGGTGCCGCCGCTCGGCAGCGGTCGGCATCAGCCTCGAACCCGATCACCGAGCTGCTGTCGCTCGCACGCGAACGTGGCGACGCCGTGCTCGCCGACCGAGCTGCGCGGTTGCTCTCGCAGGGTCGGTCGATGACCTACACGATGCAGCGGGCCGTCGGCGCCCGCCGTGCCGGGGCGCCCCCGGGACCAGAGGGCTCGATCACCAAGCTGTTCGGCACCGAGTACAACCAGCGGTTGCAGAACACGATCATCGACGCCGCCGGGATGCACGGCGTGGCGTGGCTGCCTGGCGACGACGCCGCCGCGCTGCGCGCCCGCGCGTTCCTCCGCTCGCGCGGGAACACCATCGAGGGTGGCACCTCCGAGATCCAGCGCAACATCCTCGGCGACCGCGTCCTCGGCCTCCCTCGCGAGCCCGACCCCTCCCGCGAACCCCCGTGGAAGGACGTCCCCCGCAGCTGAGCGCTCGTTCGGTCCTCAGGCCGGTGACTCCCAGAAGACCTCGACCTCGGTGCCGTCGGGGTCCCAGCACCGGAACGTGACGTAGTCCTCGCCGGGGCGGAAGTCCTCCACCTCGCCGGCGCGCACGCCGGCAGCGACGAGCCGGTCTCGCAGCGCGAGCACGTCGTCGGCGGCGCCGAGGCCGAAGCCGATGTGGAACCCAGGCGGCAGCTCGCGATGCTCTTCAGCGGGTGTGAGCGCCAGCAGGAACCCGTTGTCGTTGCGGACGAAGAACCCGCCGTCGGCTTCGAACGCGGGCGCGAAGCCGAAGTGCTGCTGGTAGAAGTCGCGGCAGGCGACGGCGTCGCGCACGCGCAGGTTCAGGTGGTTGAGATCCACCCTCAGATCTTGGCCGACAGCCGCCGGTAGGAGGGCGTCACCCGCGTCCCGAGCGTGTTGGGCAGGAGCCGCCACTCGGACGCCGCAGGCGCCTCGGACTCATCGGTCACGGCGCCCGAGTACCCGCCGCCCGTGAAGTACGGGTTGGGGGTGCTGAACTTCTGGACCCTCGGCGAGCCGGCGATGATCCAGCGCATCGCGCGTGAGGCGGAGGATGCTGGCTGGGACGGGCTGTTCACGTGGGATCACGTGTCAGCCACGTGGGAGGCGAACGGCGTCGCCATCTACGACCCGTGGATCCTGCTTGCCGGCGCCGCGTGCGTGACCGAGCGACTCGTCCTCGGCACGACGACACCGGTGCCGCGCCGCCGCCCGCACGTGCTGGCGATGCAGGTGGCCACGCTCGACCACCTCTCCAAGGGGCGGGCGACGATGGGCGTCGGGCTCGGCGGAGAAGAGGGCGACTTCGTCCGCTTCGGCGAGTCGTTCGATGCCAAGCGGCGAGCATCGATGCTCGACGAAGCGCTCGAGGTGATCACTGCGCTGTGGTCGGGCGAGGTCGTCCATCACCGCGGCGAGCACTACGTCGTCGACGGCGTGCGCAACCTGCTCGGCCCGTACGGCGACGGCCGATCGCGCGTGCCGGTCATCGTCGGCGGCGACAGCCGGCCGGCGCGACGGCGGGCGGCGCGGTGGGACGGCTGGTCCACCGGGATCGTCGGCGACCCGCGCGGGACCGTCACGGTGTCGCCGTCAGCGCTCGCCGCGAAGGTCGAGTACGTGCTCGAGCACCGAGTGTCCGAGGAGCCGTTCGACGTGATCGTCGAGGGCTACTCCGACGCCGGCCAGGCCGGCGTGGACCTCGTCGGCTCGTACGCGGACTCGGGCATGACGTGGTGGTGCGACTCGATCAACGGGTTGCGCGCGCCCGTCGACGCGCTCCTCGACCGCATCGCCGCGGGCCCGCCGCAGCTCTAGCCCGCGTAGCGCTGCAGCACGCGACGCGGGTGGCGACCGTCGACGTAGCCGACGAACGGCGGGAAGATGTTGTAGCCGAGGAGCTCCTGCAGTCGTTCCGGCAGCGTCGCAGCCACCTCGAACGGCACGGCCAGGCAGTGGTTCTCCTGCGGTCGCAGCCAGGCGGCGCAGAACTCCAGGATCACGCCGAGGCGCGGTGACGACGTGCGGTTGGCGCCGCCGCCGTGGAGCACGTCGCCGCCGTAGAACATCACCGATCCCGCCGGCATGACGGCGCGCCGCACGTCGTCCGACGCGGTGGGCACGCGATCGCGCGGCCACCGGTGCGAGCCGGGATGGACGACGGTGGCACCGTTGTCCTCGGTGAAGTCGTCGAGCGCCCACATCGAGTTGAGCACCACCTGTTCGTGCGGCTCCCGCAACGGATGGACCGACTCGTCGCGGTGCACGCCCTGCGCGACCTCGCCGGGCCCGATGTCGATGCCGACCGGCGCCGAGAAGTGGAAGTACGGACCGAGGGCGGCCTCGGTGACCGCCAGCGTCATCGGGTGGAGCGCAGCGGCATCCATGGCGCGGGTCTTGGCGAACAGCGCGTACACCCGGCGGGTCTTGTAGCCCTCGAAGTCGTTGCGTCCGAGCGGCGTCTCGTCCAGCACTCGGCGCAGGTCAGCGCGAGCGTGCTCCACGTGCTCCGCGTAGAGGCCTTCGACGATGGCGTAGCCGTCGCGCGCCATCGCCTCGACGACCTCATCGGGGCTGGCCGACGCGTCCAGAGCCATCGGAACGGACGCTATTCGACAGGCCCGCCACCCGGCGCCCGATCAGGAGAGGAGCTTCCTGCGGAAGAGATCGAGGACGTCGTCGAGGGCCTGACGGGTGGGCTGGCCGGGTTCGTCGATGAGGTGCTCGGTGAGCACGGAGTGCGGGTTCTTCATGGCGGCGTTCGGGTTGGCGCTGTCGTCGTCGAGCTCGACGGCGACGAAGGCGTCGCCGAGCTGCTCACGCAGGAACTCGAACCGCTCGCGCGGCACGAACCGGTCGCCCTTGAAGCGCAGCCCGACGACCTGCAGCCCGTCGTTCGCGCACCGCTGCTTCACGATGGCGAGGTCGGCGTCGGAGATGTCGATCGACCGCTTGTGCCGTGCCGAGAGCGGCATCGGCAGCGACGGCTGCGACAGCACCGGCGCCAGCAGGCGGTCGTCGACCGCCATCGCCAGGGCGAACCCGCCGGTGAAGCACATGCCGACCGCGCCCACGCCGGGTCCGCCGCACCGCTCGTGCTCGGCCGCCGCCAGCTGCCGCAGCCAGGAGATCACCGGCGACGTCTTGCCGAGCGCGAAGGCGTGGAACTCGCGGCTCACGCACACCGGCACCATCGTCGAGAGCCCGTAGCGGAGGATGTCCACGCGCGAGCCCGTCGTCGGGTCCTTGCCGGGCACGCCGAACAGGTGGGGCACGACGGCGGTACAGCCGATGTCAGCGACCCGTTCGGCGAACTGCCGCACCTTGGGCGAGATGCCCGGCATCTCCGTCATCACGATCACGGCCGGACCGGTGCCGCGCCGGAACACGGTGCGGGTCTTCTCGTCGGCGGTGAACGATGTCGTCTCGAACCCTTCGAGGGTGGTCACGCGCGGGACAGTATGAGAACGATGCAGATCTCGCCCGCCTACGACCGTCCCATCGTCTCGATCGACCAGGTCGCCGGCGTCGGCGCCGCCTGCGTGCGCCAGCGGCGCCGTCTGCTCGACGTGCTCGGTTCGCTCGCCGACGACCAGTGGGCGGCGCCGAGTCGCTGCGAGGACTGGCGCGTGCAGGACGTCGCCGCCCACCTCGTCGGCGTCGACGGCTACTGGCGGGCGTCGATCGCGGCCGGCCTGGCTGGCACACCGACGCGGCTGCTGGACGGCTTCGACCCGAAGGCGACGCCGGCGATGATGGTCGCGGTCGCC
>Ga0196963_10002544_pt1 | contig 10844 bp, 7 predicted proteins | sample S1_5metaG_FD_148600 | JGI IMG/M metagenome (GOLD analysis project Ga0196963, IMG submission 148600) | Soil microbial communities from Anza Borrego desert, Southern California, United States - S1_5 | ecosystem: Environmental > Terrestrial > Soil > Desert | place: USA: California | collected... | reverse complement strand
GGGGGGGGGGGGGGGGGGGGGGGGGGGGGGGGGGGGTGGGGGGGGGGGGGGGGGGGGGGGGGGGACGTGCGCGGCGAAGATCGCGGCGGGGATGGGCGCCGACACGGTGATCATGGACATCGACGCGGACCGGATGCGGTATCTGGATGACGTGATGCCGCGGAACGTGACGTGCGTGTACAGCGAGCCGCACGCGATCCGCGAGTATCTGTCCTGGGCCGACCTGGTGATCGGGGCGGTGCTGATCCCCGGCGCCAAGGCCCCGCACCTGGTGCGGGCCGCGGACCTGAAGCGGATGAAGGAGGGGGCGGTGATCGTGGACGTGTCGATCGACCAGGGGGGTTGCGTGGAGACCAGCAAGGTCACGACGCACGGATCGCCGACGTACATCATCGACGGGGTGGTGCACTACTGCGTGGGCAACATGCCCGGCGCGGTGGCGCGCACGAGCACCAAGGCGCTCACCAACGCCACGATGCCCTGGGTGATCCGCCTGGCCGACGCGGGGTATGCCGCCCTGGCCGAGCGCGACCCGGGCTTCCGGGCGGCGATCAACACCGACGGAGGGCGCCTGGTGAACCTGCCGGTCGCCGAGGCCCACGGGCTGAAACTGGCCGGCTGAGCCGGCCCGGGCGTCCGGCGGGTGCGGCGCCGCCCGCCGATGGAGTGGGCAGAGCCGTTCGAAGGCGGGGGGGCCCGCGACCCGATGGAACGACCACGCCCGGCGCGAGCGGGCGCCCCATGCGCATCCTCCACGTGATCTCGGACCTTGACCCCGCGGGCGGAGGCCCGCCCCTGGTGGCCTCACGTTTGGCGGCGGCGCAGGCGGCCCTGGGGCACCGCGCGGGGCTGGTCTGCTACGCGGGGCCTGATGCCCGGGAACGGATCGCGCGCGATCTGGCCGCGCTCCCCGGTGCCGACCGCATCGAGCTGGAAGCGCTCCGACCGGGCGGCCGGGCGGAGCGGCTGCGGGCCGGGGCGGGACGGCGCGTGCTGGGACGGCTGGTGGGGTCGGCCGACATCGTGCACCTGCACGGGGTGTGGGACCCGCTCCTGAGGGCCGCGGCCATCACGGCGCGGCGCGCTCGCAAGCCGTACGTGGTGGCCCCGCACGGGATGCTCGACGCGTGGGCGCTCTCGGAAAAGCGGCTCAAGAAGCGGGCGGCGCTGGCGCTGGGGTACCGGGCGATGATCCGCGGGGCGGCGTTCCTGCAGGCGCTCTCCGCGTACGAGCGGGACTGCCTCGTGGCCGGCGGGTTCAACGCCTCGGTGCGCGTCATTCCCAACGGGGTGTTCCTCGAGGAACTGCGCCCGCTCCCGGACCCCGACGCCTTTCACCGGCTTCACCCCGGGCTGGCGCCGGGGCGCTATCTGCTGTTCCTGGCGCGGCTGCACCCGGTGAAGGGCCTGGACCTACTCGCGGAGGCCTTCGCGCTGGTGGCCGCTGGGCATCCCGGGGCCCACGTGGTGGTCGCCGGCCCGGATTTCGGGGCCCGAACGAGCCTCGAGGCCCAGGTCGCCCGGCTGGGAATCGGGGACCGGTTCCGCCTGGTGGGGCCGGTGTACGGGGCGGACAAGCTGACGGCGCTGGCGGGCGCGCTGGCCCTCGTGCTCCCGAGCAAGCACGAGGGATTCTCGATGTCGATCGCCGAGGCGCTGGGGTGCGCCGTGCCCGTGGTGATTACTCGCGAGTGTCACTTTCCCGAGGTGGGCGAGGTGGGGGCCGGCGTGGTGGTGGAGCGCACGGTCGCGGCGCTGGCGAGCGGCCTGGAGCGCGTGCTCTGCGACCCGGGGGCGGCCCGGGCCATGGGGGCCGCGGGACTGGAGCTCATCCGGGCGAAGTACACGTGGCCGGCGGTGGCGGAGCGGTGCGTGAACGAGTACGGGATGACGGCGGGGACCGGTCCATGAGTGTCGCCGCCCCGCCCCGCCCGCGCGCCGGCCCGACCGGGGAAGGCGAGGGACGCCCCGTGCTCGCGATCATCACGGGGGTGCCGAATCCGTATCGCCTCCACCTGCACCGGCGGATCGCCAGGGAGATCCCCGGGGTGGTGCTCTACAGCCTGTACACGCACGGCGTGCCGGAGCAGCCGTGGGCGAACGCCGAGGCCCCGGAGACCCGGCCCGTCTGGTTCGGCCCGGGCGATCCGGTGACGCGTGCCGCCGAGCCGCGGCGGGCGCTGCGCGAGCTGCGCAAGGGCCGGCGCGTGGCGCGATGGCTGCGCGAGCACCGGGCCGGGGCGGTGCTGCTGGGCGGGTACAACGACGCCGGGCGGTTGTGGCTGCTGCACGCCTGCCGGCGCGCGGGCGTGCCGGTCTTCCTGGTGTCGGACTCGAACATCCACGGCGACACCGCGACGGGGCTGAAGCGGGCGGCGAAGGACCGCCTCCTGCGCTGGGTGCTGCGGCGCGTGGCGGGAGTGCTCCCGTGCGGCGGGTACGGGCGTGCGTACTTCGAGCGGTATGGCGTGCCCCCGGAGCGAATCTTCCTGGCGCCCTACGAGCCGGACTACGGGCTGATCCGCGGGGTGCCCGAGCCGGCGATCCGTGAGGCCGCGGCGCGCTTCGGGCTGGCGCCGGGGCGCCGGCGCCTGGTCTTCTGCGGACGGATGGTGCGCGTGAAGCGGCCCGACCTGATCCTGGAGGCGTTCACGCGGCTCAGGGACCGGAGACCCGAGTGGGACCTGGTGATGATCGGCGATGGCCCGATGCTCGCCGGGCTGCGGGCCTCGGCCGCCGCGGCCGGGCTGGGCGGGCGCGTGATCTTCACCGGGTTCATCGGCGCTCAGGCGGAGATCAGCGCGATCTACCGGGCCGCGCACGTCTTCGTGCTGCCGAGCGACTACGAGCCCTGGGGGGTCGTGATCAACGAGGCGGTCGCCGCGGGCCTGGCCGTGGTGGCGACGCGCGTCGTGGGAGCGGCGGGGGAGCTGGTGCGCGACGGCGTCAATGGGCGCACGGTCGAGCCGGGGCAGGTGGACGGGCTAACCAGCGCTCTGCTCGAAGCGACGGACCCGGCGAACACCGAGCGGTACCGTGCCGGCTCGGGGATCGTGCTGGACGAGTGGCGCCGGCGCGCGGACCCGGTGGACGGGATCCGGGCGGCGCTCCGGTCGGTCGGGATCGTCCCAGCGGACGCGGGGTCGGCCGCCGGAGCGTCCTAGAGCCCGAGCTCCTCGGCGGGCTCTTCCAGCTCGACGAGGTGCCCGTAGCTCTCGCGCCGGCGCACCAGGGTCGCCAGGTCGCCATCGACGAGCACCTCGGCGGGGAGCGGGTGCGAGTTGTAGCGCGAGGCCATGGACATGCCGTAGGCGCCTGCCCCGAAGACGGCCAGCAGGTCGCCGCGTGCCACCGGGGGCAGGGGCCGGTCCTTGGCGAGGAAGTCGCCCGACTCGCAGACGGGGCCGACCACGTCGCAGGGTTCGAGCCAACCGCGCACGTCGGGGCGGGCCTCGCGGCCGGGGGGAACATGGTCGGGTGAAACGGCCACGGGCCAGATGAAGTGGAAGGCGTCGTACAGGGCCGGGCGGATGAGCGTGTGCATGCCCGCGTCGCACACCACGAACTTGCGGCCGCCCGACTCCTTGACGTAGAGCACCCGGGTGAGCAGGACCCCGGCGTTGGCGGCGATGGTCCGCCCGGGCTCGAGGATCAGGCGCAGGCCCGCGCTGGTGCGCTCGCGCAGCCGGGGGACGATGACGCGGGCGTAGTCGGCGGCCGTGGGGGCCGAGCCCGTGCGGTACGCGGCGGCGAAGCCGCCGCCGAGGTCGAGCGTCTCGATGGGGTACCCCTCGGCCTCGAGGTCCGTCATCAGGCCGAGGGTCTTGTCCAGGGCGCGCTCGTAGACGCCGAGGTCCGTGATGTGCGATCCCAGGTGGAGGTGGAGGCCCGTGAGCCGGACGCAGCGCTCCCGTCCGAAGCGCCGGAAGAAGGCCCGGGCCCGGTCGAGGTCGACGCCGAACTTGGTCTGGGCCTTGCCCGTCGCGATGTAGTGATGGGTGCCGGGGTCGACGTCGGGGTTGACGCGGAGCGCGGCCCGCGGGGCGGGGCTGGCCCGCACGGCGCTGCAGATGCTCGCGAGGGTCTGGAACTCGGCCTCGGACTCGACGTTGAAGAGGCCGATCGGCTCCTCGGGCTCGGCGTCGTCGCCGGCGGGCGCGCCGAGCGCCTCACGGATCTCCTGGTCGGTCTTCCCGACACCCGCGAAGACGATGCGCGCCCCGGGGACCTGGGCCCGGCGGGCGCGGAAGAGCTCCCCGCCCGAGACCACGTCCATGCCGGCGCCGCGAGCCGCCAGGAGGCGGAGCACGTGCAGGTTCGAGCAGGCCTTCACGGAGAAGCAGATCAGCGGGCTGAGCTCGGCAAAGGCGGAGGCGAGCCGGTCGTAATGGTCCTGGAAGGTCGCGCCGGAATAAACGTACGTGGGTGTGCCGGCCAGGCCGGCCAGCGTGGCCAGGTCGGCGCTCTCGCACTGAAGCCGGCCGTCGTGGTAGTCGAAGTGGTCCATGTCCGGGCTCGGGAACCTCGGGGCCGCTCGACCCGCGATGGTACACGCCGGCCTGGGCGACGCACGGGGTCGGGGACAGGCAAAGAGCGGGACCGCCACGGGACTCCGGCGCCGCGCCGGGGCTGGTCTGCCGCACGCCTTTGCAGGAACTCCGCATGCCGCACCGTCGTCGTCCGCGTTTGCCGGGCCGCTCCGGAATCACCCGAGAGGGCGTGTGCTCCCGGGGCGGTTTCTCACTCATCGAGCTCCTCGTCACGATCGCGATCATCGCGCTCCTGGTGGGGATCACCCTGCCGGGCCTCGGACGGGCGCGGGACTCGGCCCGCGCGGCCGTCTGTCTGTCGAACACCAAGCAGTTGGGCCTGGGGGCGACGATGTCGGCGCAGGCCAACAAGGACACACTCTGCTGGGGGAGCGATTGGCTCCAGGCCGACAACGCTGATGAGGTCGAGCCCGGGGCCGTCCTTTCGTATCTGGACGGGGCCGAGGCGGTGCTGAGCTGCCCGTCGAGCGAATCGCGGATGGGCGGGGCGTGGACCGTCGGGCCCGATGGGAAGAAGCGGCCGGTCATCGTGCCGGACGACCAGACGCCCGGTGCGGACCCAGGCTCGGGTAAGAAAAAGAAGAAACCCAAGAAAAAGCCCAAGAAGAAGGCCAAGCCGGGCCCGGGAGGCCCCGGCGGTCCGGGGGACCCCCGCGATCCCGCCGATGCCGAGTCCGAGGAGCCCGTGTACACCGACATCTACACGGACTACACGATGTTTGCGGGCGTCGAAGGGGCCAAGCTCGAGACTCAAACGATGGTCGGGCACGTGCGGCGGCCCGCCGACTATTCCGACCGGCCGGCCACGGTGGACGATGCGGCCGAGCTGTCCAACCTCGGGGGCGTGCCGGTGTTCCTCGAGGAGAACGCGTTCGTCTGGCTGGAGGGGTACCCCGACGGGCTCTGGTCGGAGGGGGATCAGCTCACTCTGCGCCACGGCCGTGGCGGGCACATGGCCTTCCTCGACGGGCATGTGGGGCGGCTGGCGCCGCCGGCGGGCTCCGCCGAGTCCGAGGAGGAGCCGGAAGACCTGACGGCGGAGCACTTCTACGCGGCGGGCTCCGGGGGTCGCTGGGTCCGGGTGGAGTCGATGGGGACGTCCGAGCGTCCCTTCGGGTGGATCAACAGTCCCGCCCCGTAAGCGCGCCCCGGCCCGTCCCTGTTCAGGTTCTCAATCGCGCCCCGGGCCCGCGCCGGGGCGTTCGTGCGCGGCCGCGCCGGGCGGCTCCGCCTCGCCGGCCCGGTTGGTGGGCGGTCCACCCGGGATCCAGGCCTCGGGCTGCTCGCGGAGGTGCTGGAAGATCCGCTGCACGACCTGCTTGCTCATGGCCTCGGCCGTGGCGATCTCCTCGACGACCACGTGATCGGCGCCGAGCTCGGTGGCGCGGATGGCGCGGCTGAGGTAGCTGGCGCGCGCGGCGATGAAGACGCTGGGATTGCGCGCGCGGATGGCGCGGGTGGCGCGCAGCGTCGCCTCGTCGTCGGGGAGGGTGAGCACCACCGCGTTGGCGCGCTCGACGCCGGCCGACTCGAGCACCTCGATGTTCGAGATGTCGCCGAAGACGATGGCCCGGTTGAGGGCCTTTTGTTTGCGCACCGTGGCGGGGTTGAGCTCGACGATGACATACGGGATGCCCGCGGCCTCGAAGTGCTGGGCGAGGTTGCGACCCACCACGCCGAACCCGGCGATGATCACGTGGTGCGCCAGGGGGTGCCCCCCCGGGCCGCGGACAACGGCCTCCGGCGCATCGGGGCGGAGCGCCGCCGAGGTGATCCATCCCGCGGTGGGCAGGTGCTCGAGCCGGGGCCGGAGCGCCTGCCCGAGGTTATAGAGCGTCGGCGTGAGAATGAGCGAGAGCCCGACGAGCCCGATGAGGATCGCGTAGGTTCGCTGGTCGATCAGGGCGTGCTCGCTCCCCGCGGCGACACCGAGAAGGACGAGGCTGAACTCACCGGCTTGGGCCAGGGCGAGCCCGGAGGCGACGGCGGTGGGGGCCGTGGAGCCGGCCGTCCAGGTGGTCAGGCCGATGAGCATCCCCTTGATGAGCACGAGGGCGAGCAGGCCCAGGCCGATCACCCAGCTCGCGGACAGGATGACCGAGAGGTCCATGCGCAGGCCGACCGAGGTGAAGAAGACGGCCATGAAGAGGTCGCGGAGCGGGGCGAGCTGCCCGGAGAGCTGGTGACGGAAGGGCGTGGAGGCGAGCAGGAACCCGGCGAGGAAGGCGCCGAGCTCCGGGCTCATGCCCAGTGAGCTGGTGATGAGGGCGGCGCCGAGGGCGACCGCCGCCGAGAGGATCAGCGGGACCTCGCCCGAACTCTCGCGGGCGGCCTCGGCGACGAGGCGCGGGAGGACGACGCGTCCGACCAGGATGAGCAGGGCGATGCCGGCGATGCCCGCGCCGGCCCCGCGCAGCAGCTCGAGCGCCGAGGCCGCCGGCGCGGCGTCGTGCCCGGCCGGGGCGCCCGCGCGGGCCCAGGCGGCCACGGGCGCGAGCATGGCCAGGAAGGCCAGGGCCAAGAGGTCCTGCACGACCAGGACGGCGAAGCAGACGCGCCCGTGCGCCGAGTTCATCTGCCGGCGCTGCTGGAGGATGCGGAAGACCACCGCGGTCGAGGACATGGACATGGCCATGGCGATGACCAGGGCGGCGGGCCCGGAGGTCCCGAAGAGCATGGCGGTGGGCCAGCAGACCAGCAGCACGAGGATGGTCGAGGCGACTCCGACCAGGAGGATGTGCAGCATGCCCGCCCGGATGGCGTCCAGGTCCAGGTGCAGGCCGATCGTGAACATCAGCATGATCACCGCGAGATTGGAGACGGCGCCGATGTTCTCCGGGCTGGGGACCAGCCCGAGCCAGGGTCCGACCAGCCCGAGAAGCGCCCCGGTGATGAGGTATGCCGGGATGGTCGCCATGTGGAGGCGGCGCACGAGCATCGTGACCGCGGCGGCGGCGCCGAGGACGATCATGAGCTCCAGGACGGCGGTGCTGTGCCCGCCGCCCCCGTGCTGGGCGAGCGTCAGGTGCGCGGGGGGCATGCGGGGCGATGGTAGCCGCGGGCGCGGCGCGGACCGGGCGCGTCAGGCTTCGCCGGCGCCGATGCGCCGGTAGAGCTCGTCGTCGATGCCCAGGTACTCGCGCATGTGGGCGTCGTAGGTCTGCTCGTCCTCATCGCGCGAAAGGTCCAGGCGCAGCTCGTTGATGACCTTGGTTCCCTGACCGATCCACGCGTTCCAGGTCTCCGCGGAGATGTTCTGGACGATCCAGGCGCCCAGGCGGCCGCGGAAGGGCGGCGCGGGCAGTCTCGTGCCCGGGCGACCCGTGCGCCGGCAGACGAACGATCCGTCCGGCGTGCCGGGGGCGGCGGCGCGGCGCGGCGCCCCGGCGAGCAGGTCGACGTCGCCGGGCCCAGACCCGCGCGGGGTGGGCGCGGCGACCCGGGGAATGGCGCGGCCCAGGCGCGTGAGCAATCCGGCCAGCGCGTCGCGGGGCATGACGTCGCCGCGCTCCACCGCGACCGTGTAGCCCCGGGCGGCCAGCTCGGCGGCCCGGTCTTCTTCGCCCGCCTTGAGCAGGCTCTCGGCGGCGAGCTGGTAGGCCTTGCTCATGCCCGGCACGAGCTCGGCGCAGCGCAGGTAGCTGGCGGCGGCCTCGGCGTGCCGGCCGGCCTGGGCCAGGGCCCCGCCGAGCGAGAAGTGGGCCATCTCGTTGTCCGGGTCGGCCTGGGCCATGTTCTGGAACTGGGCGATCCGCTGCTGCGCGTCCATGGGCGAACCGTAGCGGGCAGGCCGGGGGCCGACCGGGCCCGCGCCTGCGGGCGGTCGCGGGTACGGGCCGATACCCTGGCCGTACCGTGGCGCGCCTGGCCCTGCCCTTCCTGCTCCTGCTCACGGCCGTCGGCGCGGTGCTGCTGGGCGATGCGCCCGGTGCGCCGGCGGACTTCCGTTTCATCAACCGGGGCGACGTGAGCACGCTGGACCCGCAGAAGATGTCCTGGATGCAGGACATGCGCGTGGCGCGCTGCGTCTTCGAGGGGCTGACCAGGAACGACGTCTTCACGTCGGACTGCCGCGTGATCCCCGGGGTCGCGGAGCGCTGGGAGGTGGCGCCCGGCGGGCTGCGGTACACCTTCCATCTGCGCCCGGGGGCCCGATGGTCGAACGGCGCCCCGGTGACCTCGCGCGACTTTGCCTACGCCTGGTTCCGCGGGCTCCTGCCCGACACGGGATGCGACTACATCGGGCAGTTCCAGGTGATCCGCGGGGGGCGCGAGTTCGCCGCCTGGCGGGGGCGGGAGCTCGCGGCGCTGGCGGAGGCCCGCGCCGCCGGGCGGGCGCGGCCGAACGCGGGGCTGGCGCTGTGGGAGGAGACCCTGCGGGTCTTCGCCGACCGGGTGGGCATCCGCACGCCGGACGACCGCACGCTGGAGGTCGAGCTCGAGAACCCGGCCCCGTACTTCCTGGACCTGTGCGCCCTGGCGCCCTTCTACCCCGTGTATCCCCCACTGGTGCGCCGGCACGAGCGCGTGGACCCCGCGACCGGGCGGCTGACGGTCGAGGCGGGGTGGACCAAGCCGGGAAGAATCGTCGGCAACGGGCCGTTCGTGGTGGCGCAGTGGCGCTTCAAGCGCGACATGCGGCTGGAGGCCAACCCGCACTTCTGGGACGCGGCCTCACTGAACATCCACTCGATCGTGATGCCGACGGTCGACGACCCCAGCGCCCAGGTGCTGGCCTTCCACTCGGGCGCCGTGGACTTCCTCTCCGACGCCACGCCGGGCTACCGGGCCGACATGATCCGCCAGAAGCAGGCCTTCTATCGCGAGCACCAGGCGGAGTGCGACCGGCTGCGCGCCGAGGGGCACGATCCGATCCAGATCGACCGGCTCCTCCCGCCGGATCCCCGCAAGAACGTGCACGTGCTGCCCACGTTCGGCACGTACTTCTACAACCTCAACTGCTCGGCGCGGCTCTCCGACGGGCGACCCAACCCGCTCGCCGACGCGCGAGTCCGTCGGGCCCTGGCGATGGCGATCGACAAGCGGGCCCTGACCGAGCAGGTGCGCCGCACCGGGGAGGCGGTGGCGACGACGCTGGTCCCGACCGGGGCCATCGCCGGCTACGCCTCTCCGTCCGGCCTGGCCTACGACCCCGGGGCCGCGCGGGCCCTGCTGGCGGAGGCGGGCTATCCCGGCGGGCGGGGATTGACGCCGATCGAGCTGCTGTACAACAAGGATGGTGAGCACGACGTGATCGCCCAGGCGGTGGCCAAGGACTGGCAGCAGAACCTGGGCGTGCGGGTGGCGCTGGTGCAGAAGGAGATCAAGGTCTTTCGGCGCGACCTCAAGGAACAGAACTACCTGGCGGCGCGGGGCGGGTGGTACGGGGACTACCCCGACCCGCTCACCTTCCTGGACATCAACCGCACCGGCGACGAGAACAACGACCGCAACTACTCGAACCCGGCGTATGACGCGCTGCTCGCCCGCGCGGCCCGAGAGGCGGACCCGGCGGCCCGGCTGGCGCTCCTCGCCGAGGCCGAGCGCATCATCGTCGAGCAGGACCTGCCCCTGATCCCCCTGTACCGGTACGTGCAGGTCTACATGTTCGATCCTCACCGCGTGAGCGGGATCAGCCCGCACCCGAGGCTGATCGAGAACATGTTCCTGATCGACGTGCTGGGCGATGGCAAGGGCCGGGATCGGCCCCTGGCGATGCCGCTGTTTCCGGAGCGCGGGCCGGACGCCCCCGGCGGGGCCGGCGTCCCGGAGCAGGGCCCAGCAGCCGAGCGCAGCGGGGCCCGGCATCAGACCCGCCACCGGGACGATCCCGGGCAAGCGCAGGATGTTCTCGGCGCGACCGCCGCGAGCCGTCCGCGGGCGTCCGGTCATCCCGGCCCGGGGCGCGAGGGGGCATCATGCTGGGCCTGATCGCGCGCCGGCTGCTCCAGCTCCCCATCATCCTGCTGGCCATCTACACGGTGACGCTGACACTGGCGTGGAAGGTGCCCGGCAACCCGCTCGAGAACGACCAGGGCCGCCGGCCGCCACCCGAGGTCGCCCAGGCGATGCGGGCCCAGTACAACCTGGACAGCTTCTGGGGGTTCTACACGTCGTACCTGCGCCGCGTCAGCGGAGTCGCCTACCTGGCGCGCCGGGCGGAAGACGCCGGCGGGCCCGCGGGCGAGCGCGGGGACCCCTTCGTGCGGGCCCGCGTCTTCGACTTCGGCCCGTCACTCCAATACGACGACTGGCGCGTGAACGAAATCATCGCCGGGGCCCTGCCGGTCTCGG
>Ga0196963_10002543_pt1 | contig 10847 bp, 14 predicted proteins | sample S1_5metaG_FD_148600 | JGI IMG/M metagenome (GOLD analysis project Ga0196963, IMG submission 148600) | Soil microbial communities from Anza Borrego desert, Southern California, United States - S1_5 | ecosystem: Environmental > Terrestrial > Soil > Desert | place: USA: California | collected... | reverse complement strand
CTCAGCGAACCGCAAACTGATTTACTGGCGGCGAGTTCGTGCTGACCGAACAGCGGCCGCGCATGCAGTCGCGCGCCAGCGTGGTTTCGCTTAGGCGCGGCGAAGGCGTGATTTTCGCCGTCAACGAACGGCCGGTTCGGGGCACGCGCGACACCTACCGGGTGGCGATGCGCCATGGAGTCAGCGCCCTGCATAACGGCCGGCGCTTCACCCTGGGCGTCATTTTCCACGACGCGCGGTAGCCGGCCCTACGGACAGGATGGGGGGCTTATTCCCGGCTCTGCTGCAAAATTCTCCGCGAATACAGGGGTCCGGGGTGGCGTTGTGTGGGGGCAGGTGGACGACACCTGAAGGCTTCACCAACCCACGAGGAACCTCCGATGCGTATGACTCTCTCTGCCGCCGCTCTTGCCCTGCTCTTCGCCGTCCCGGCGTTGGCGCAGACGGCGACCCCCGCCACGCCGGCGACCCCGGCGACCCCGGCGGTGAAAGCCGCGCCGGCCGATACGACCAAGGCCGACAAGGAAAAGGCCGATAAGGCGAAGGGCAAGTCTTCGCACAATGTCGACCTCAACAAGCAGCAGGCCCAGGCGCCGGCCGCCGACAAGAAGGCTCCGACCGCTACCCCGGCTACCCCGGCCACCCCGGCAAAGCCCGATGCCAACAAGGGTGACACTCGTAAGGTCAACTGAGCCTTACGGCCTGTCCCTAGGGACCGCCGCCGGCGTCGCCGGCGGCGGTCCCGCCCATTTTCGGGTGGAAGTGCCCGCGGACCCGCACGACACTGGCGGGATGCACGCCGAGCTCTTTGCCCTTCCCGAGCGCGAGATTCTGTCCGACGGCGCCACCCTGCTGCGTGGCTTCGCCCGCGACGACATACCGCAGCTCCTTGCCGATATCGAGATCATCAGCGCCAGGTCGCCGTTCCGCCATATGATCGTGCTGACCGGGCAGCGCATGTCCGTCGCCATGACCAATGCCGGCGTCGGCTGGATCGCCGACCGCTCCGGCTATCGCTACGACTCGATCGATCCCGAGACCGGCCGGCCGTGGCCGGCGATGCCGAACTCCTTCCGCGCTCTCGCTGCCCGCGCCGCCACGGCGGCCGGCTTCCCAGACTTCACGCCGGATGGCTGCCTGATCAACCGCTACGCGCCGGGCTCGCGCCTCACTCTGCACCAGGACCGCAACGAGCGTGATTTCACCCAGCCGATCGTTTCGGTGTCGCTCGGCCTGCCGGCGAAATTCCTCTGGGGCGGTGGGGCCCGCCGGGACCGGCCGCGACGTATTCCCTTATCGAGCGGCGATGTCGTCGTCTGGGGCGGTCAGGCGCGGCTCAGCTTTCACGGCATCGACACGCTCGCCGCCGTCAGCGATACGCTGACCGGGCCGTGCCGGATCAACCTGACGTTCCGGAAGGCGCGCTAGCCTCCCACGATCCCGTCGCCGCGAGTTGCGGTGCGGCCTGTGGCTGCGACCAGCGCAAGGGCACGGCGTTCCGCCGCACGAGCCCACCCGTGACATGTAGCTTCAGCAGACGCTGGGCGCCGGCAAACGAAGCCAGTTCCGGCCCGTCCCAGACAACTATTCCCTCTCCGGTCAACGACAGGAGATCGCCGCTAGCGAAATCGACCACCAGGAGGCCGGCGCGCGGCTCGACCGCGATGTTGCCCAAGGTGTTGAAAGCGTTGTTGCCGCGAAAATCGGGCACCGTCAGGATCGTGGCCTCACCCTCTTCGGTTACCCGGATGAAGCCGGGCTTGCCGCCGCGATGCGACACGTCCACTCCGTAAGGGCTGTCGGGCCGTTCCGGTGCCGCCGCCGTGGCGATGAAGAACGTATCCGCCTGGCGCAGGAGTGACACCGCGGCGGCCGAGAGCCGCGCGGCCTCGCGCTGCGGCGGGGCAGCCTTGGGGGCCCCCGGATCGAGCACGAAGAACGGCGCGCGCGCCTGGATGTATTGCGGGCAATTGCCGAAGCTCTGGCGGACCTCCACCACGAACCCGCGCGCATCGAGCGCTGTGACGACGCCGTTCATGCGGTTGCGCCGGCGGGTATGGAGTTCGATGCCGAGCAGGCCCACCGCCGCACCAACGGCGAGGTTTTCCGCCAGCGGATCGTCGGCGGCAGGCTTTGCCCCGATCACCAGCGTCAAGGCGTCGGGCGACGCGACGAAGCCCGGCCGCCCCACCAGCAGCGAGGCGTGCGGCTGGCCCGCCGCATCCACGCTGCCCACCAGCAGGTACGGCAGCTTGGTGAACAGCTCGCGATGCTGATCGGGCATGAAATCGCGGATGCCGGGACCCATACGCTCGGCCCGGGCGCGCACGCCAGCCCGCTCCTGCACGGCGATCTCGCCGGGGTGAAAGGGTGTGTCGTCGGGTGGCCTGCCGGCGATCGCCATGGTGCTTCCAGTTCCGCCTCACGCCGCCTTGACGGCGCTGCGCGGCATGGGCACGAAGCCCGGCAGCGCCTCGATGCGCTGGAGCCAAGCGCGAACGCTCGGATAGGGCTCCAGCAACACCCCGCCCTCGGGGGCGTGCGCCGTGTAGGAATAGAGCGCAACGTCGGCGATGGTGGGCGTCTCACCGACGAGGAAAGGCCGCGCCTTGAGCTGCGCATCGAGCACGGTATAGAGCGCCTCGGCGATGGTCCGGGCGCGGGCCCCGTCGAGCGGCACGCCGAAAAGGGCCACCAGCCTTGCCGCAGCCGGCCCGTGCGCCAACTCACCGGCGGCGATCGACAGCCAGCGCTGCACCTGGGCCGCGCCAAGCGGGTCCTGTGGCAGCCAGCGGCGGTCTCGGTCGTAACGGCTCGCCAGGTAGACGAGAATGGCGTTGCTGTCGGCGAGCGTCACCTCGCCGTCCTCAAGCACGGGAATCTGGCCGAAGGGATTCTTGGCCAGGAAATCCGGCCGCTTGTGCGCGCCGCCGACCAAGTCCACCTCGACCCGCTCGAAGGGGAGACCGAGCAGCGACAGCATCAGCTCGACGCGATGGGCGTGGCCGGACAGCGAGAATCCGTGAACACGGATCGTAGGCGCGGGCATGCGGATCTCCTGGAAGCTTCGATGACCGGCAGAATGCGCCAGCCCGCCATATGAATTAATCTTAACAATTGACAAAATACTATTTCATATATTGAAACAATGTATGGACCGTATCGATGCCTTCAGGGCTTTTGTCGCCGTCGCCGATCTTCAGGGATTTGGTGCGGCGGCCCGTCGCCTCGGCCTGTCGCCGCCCGCGGTGACACGGGCGATTGCCGCGCTGGAAACCCGGCTCGGGTGCCGTCTTCTTCACCGCACCACCCGCCGGGTTCGTCTGACCGACACCGGGGAACGCTATCTGGCCGATATCCGCCGCATCCTGGGCGAGATCGACGACGCCGAGGCCTCCGCCGCCGGAGCCCAGGCGGAGCCGCGGGGACCCTTGGCGGTCACCGCCTCCCAAATGTTCGGCCGCCGCTTCGTTGCGCCCGTGATGCTTGCCTTCCTCGACCGCTATCCGCAGGTCGAGGGTCGCCTTGTCCTGCTCGACCGGGTGACGGACCTGATCGAGGAAGGGCTGGATGTTGCGGTCCGCATCGCCCCCCTGCCCGATTCCGCAATGAGCGCGGTGCGCATCGGAGAGGTGCGGCGCATCGTCTGCGCTTCACCCGCCTATCTCAAGGCGAAAGGCACTCCGACGCGGCCGGCCGACTTGGCACGGTTTGATGGCATCGCCTTCGCGCCAGCGGCGATGGGCGATCCATGGTCCTTCGTCGTCGGCTCGCGCCGCGTCGCCGTTGCGCCACGCACCCGGCTCCAGGCGAACGATACCGACGTGACGATTGCGGCGGCGCTTGCCGGGCGCGGGCTGACGCGCGTGCTGTCCTACCAGGTAGCGCGAGAGCTGAAGAACGGGCGGTTGAAGATCGTGCTGGAAGACTACGAACCGCCACCCATTCCGGTTCACCTCGTTCACCTTGAAGGGCGGCGTGCCAATGCGCGGGTGCGTGCCTTCATCGATTTCGCGGCCACACGGTTGCGCGCAGCCCTGGCCTGACGGCTACCAGATCGGCCCGATCTCCCGCTCGCCCCGATATTCCTCGATGCGCCGCACCGTGGCCGGCGAGACGTCCGCCGGCAGGGCGTCCAGATCGAACCATTGCGCGGCCGCGATTTCCAGCCGCTGCAGCTTTTCGACAGCCTCGGCTTGCACCACGAAGATATCGATCGTGTCGCGCTTGCCTTCGCGTTCACTGAAATAGGTCGCAAGCTTGCGATCGACTCTCGCGTGACGAATGCCCAGCTCCTCGCGCAGCTCGCGTGCCAGCGCCTGTTCGGCCGGCTCGCTCTCCTTGCGGCCGCCGCCCGGCAGATACCAGTAGCGGTCATAGGTGTGCTTCACCAGCAGCAGACGCCCGTCGGCTCCAAAGACAAACGCACGCACCCCGAATGTCCTCGGTCGGCGGATCCGCCAGTAGAGGCGCAGCGCGCGATTGATCAGCGTGGCGAGCGGCCGAAGCATGCAGGTAGCCTATACCGGCGCGCGAAAATCTGTATATCTCGGACGATGGCCGCTCCTGAATCCGCTCTCGTCGTGCTCGTGCCCGAAGCCGAGGCGCTGGTGAAGCCGTTCCGCGACGCCCACGACCCGTCAGCGGCTCTCGGCGTGCCGGCGCACGTGACTCTGATCTACCCTTTCAAACCGCCGGACGAGATCCTACCTCCGGTGTTCGACGGGCTGCGCCGGTGTTTTTCTGCCTTTCCGGCCTTCGACTACACCCTGGCAGCAATGCGGCGCTTCCCGCAGGTGCTGTACCTGGCGCCGAAGCCGGCCGAGCCGTTTCGCCGCCTCACTGAAGCCATCTGGCAGCGCCATCCCGAAACTCCGCCCTATGGTGGACGGTTTCCGGACATCGTTCCTCATCTCAGCCTCGCCGATCGGCTGAACGACGCATCGCTCGATCGCATTGAGGCTGAGTTCAAGGACGCGGCACGCGGCAGAATGCCGATCCGCGCGCGGGCCAAGGAGGTGGTCCTGCTGGAAAACAGAACGGGGCGCTGGCAACAGCTCGCGGCGTTGCCTCTCGGTTCCGGCTAGATCAGCCCGGGCTCGATCAGGCCGAAGGTGATGGCGCCGAGCGACAGGATGAGGCCGCAGAACAGTCCGGCCATCAGGCCGTCCAGCAACGGCCAGCGCTTGGGCTGGTAGGCTACCAGGGCGCCTGTCACGTAGCAGGCGATGATCGCCAGACCGGTCAGCGGCAGGCTCCACAGCAGGCTCCAGCCCAGCGCCGAGGCGAAGGCCGTCAGCACCGCCACGGCCAGTACAGGCTGGAACTCACGCGAGATCGGGCCCAGCCGCTGGGCGAGACCGGCAAGACGCTGGTTGAGCGCGCCCCCGACGAGCACGCCCGCGACAGCGCCCGCACCATAGAGGCCGGCAACGACCATGGGATGACCTACGGCGGGCAGCGCGATGATATCGGGAAGCACCAGCATCAGATCAGGCCGCTGTCCAGAAAGCGGTAACCGACCGCGATCATCGGTGTGACGAATCCGGCGAGAAGTCCGGCCATCAGCGCTTCATCGAGATTCCAACGCGTGGGGCGGCAGAACAGCAGCCCGCCGAGGATGTACATCACCACGCCGGCGAGAGTGATCAGCGGCAAATTCCAGAGATAGCCCCAGCCGAGCGCCGAGCCGAGGCCCGCCGCCACCAGAGCGGCGAGCGCCAGCCGATGATCGCCGGTTACGGCCGCCACATCGGCGCCGATGGCTGTCCAGCGGCGCTGAATGGCGCCGCCGACGGCAAGGCCGCCGAGCGCGGCAAGGCCGGCAAAAAGGCCGACCGCTATGGCATGGCCAAGCGCAGGCTGCGCCATAAGCTCATAAATCAGGAACACGAAGACCCCTGAACGTACGCGATCCCCCACGGACCGGAAGAAACGCTAACACGGAGTCACTGAAACCCGGCGCTACCGGAGCACCGAAATGCGAATGTCACGCCGCCGGAGACGCCGCAGACGCAGGCGTGAACGAGGCCGTATCGACAGGGCGCAGATGGCAGGCGACGAAATGCCCGGGGCGCACTTCGCGCATCGGCGGCTCGTCGAGCTTGCAGCGCGCCTCGGCATACGGGCAGCGCGTATGAAAGCGGCAGCCGGAAGGCGGATTGATCGGGCTTGGCACATCACCGGACAGGATGATGCGCTTGCGCCTTGCCGTCGGGTCGGCGACCGGCACAGCGGAGAGCAGCGCCTCGGTATAGGGATGCTGCGGGCGGGCGAAGAGCGAACGCTTGTCGGTGAGCTCGACGATCTTGCCGAGATACATCACCGCGATGCGGTGGCTGATGTGCTCCACCACCGCCAAGTCATGCGCAATGAAGAGATAGGACAGGCCGAACTCGCCCTGCAGGTCCATCAGCAAGTTGATCACCTGAGCCTGCACCGAGACGTCGAGCGCGGAGACGGGCTCGTCGCAGACGATCAGGCTGGGATTGAGCGCCAGGGCACGGGCGATGCCGATGCGCTGGCGCTGACCACCCGAGAATTCGTGCGGGTAACGCTGCATCTGCTCCGGCCGCAAGCCGACCCTGGCGAACAGGCCGGCAACCCGGTCCTGGAGCGTCTTGCCGGAATCGAGGTCATAGTTGACGAGGGGTTCGGCGACGATGTCGCCGGCGCTCATACGCGGATTGAGCGAGGAATACGGATCCTGGAACACGACCTGCAGCTCGCGGCGCCACGGGCGCATGGCGCCGCGCGACAGCCCGTCTATACGCTCCCCGTTAATCCGGATGGTACCGGCGGTCGGCTCGATCAGCCGCAGGATGGTCTTGCCGGCGGTCGACTTGCCACAGCCGGATTCCCCGACCAGGCCCAGCGTCTCGCCCTTGTTGAGAGTAAAGCTAATCCCATCGACGGCATACACCTGCCCGACGGTACGTGACAGCAATCCCTTGCGGACGGGGAAATGCTTCTTGAGGTCAGTGACCTGAAGCAGCGGCGCGCTCATGCCGCGGTCCTTTGCCATTCGTGGCAGGCGGCCCAGCGCCCTCGCTCGCGTTCCTCGAGGATCGGCACTTCGCGCCGGCAGCGCTCGTTCGCCAACGCACAGCGCGGTGCGAAGGCGCAGCCCTCGATCGGCTTGTTCAGCGCCGGCACCAGGCCAGGGATCTCGGTCAGGCGCTGCGCGCCCCCGACCAGGGTCGAGCCGAGCTTGGGCACGGAGTTCATCAGGCCGCGGGTATAGGGGTGCAGGGGTCGAGCGAAAAGCTGCTCGACCGACGCCTCCTCGACCTTGCGGCCTGCATACATCACCACCACACGCTGCGCCATCTCGGCGACCACGCCGAGGTCGTGGGTGATCAGGATGATGGCCGCCCCGGTCTTCTGCTTGAGCTCGCGCATCAGGTCGAGAATCTGAGCCTGGATGGTGACGTCGAGAGCGGTCGTCGGCTCGTCGGCGATCAGGAGCTTGGGGTTGCAAGCCAGGGCCATGGCGATCATCACGCGCTGGCGCATGCCGCCCGAAAGCTCGTGCGGATACTGCGTGACCCGGCGCGGCGCTTCGGGAATGTGGACGAGGCGCAGCATTTCAATCGCGCGCTGGGTCGCCTGTTCGGCGTCGAGCCCCTGGTGCAGACGCAGCGTCTCGCCGATCTGTCGACCGATGGTCAGGACCGGGTTGAGCGAGGTCATCGGCTCCTGGAAGATCATCGAAATCTCGTTGCCACGGATTCGCCGCATCTCGGCATCCGGCAGGCCGAGGAGCTCGCGTCCCTGGAAGCGGATCGAGCCGCTGATCCGGCCCGGCGGCTGCGGGATCAGCCTCAGGATCGACAGCGAGGTGACGCTCTTGCCGCAGCCTGATTCACCGACAACGGCCAAGGTCTCGCCGGCGTTGACCGAATAGGACACGCCGTCGACGGCCCGCACCACGCCGTCTCGCGTGTAGAAATGCGTCTTGAGGTCGTCGATGACGAGAAGGGGCCCGGTCATCTACATCCGCCGGGCGAGACGCGGATCGAGCGCGTCGCGCAGCCCGTCGCCCACCAGGTTCACCGCCAGCACAGCGACCGACAGGAAGAGGCCGGGGAACAGGATGATGTAATAGGCAATCTGAAACAGCGACCGGCCCTCGGCCATGATGTTGCCCCAGCTCGGAATGGTCGGCGGGGTCCCGGCGCCGATGAAGCTGAGGATCGCCTCGGTGATCATCGCCGAGGCGCAGATGTAGGTGCCCTGGACGAGCAGCGGGGCCACCGTGTTGGGCAGGATGTGGCGCAACAGGATGCGGTGGAAGCGCGTGCCCGAGGCCACCGCTGCTTCGACGAAGGGCTGCTCGCGCAGGCCGAGGACGACGCTGCGCACCAGCCGGGTGACGCGCGGTATCTCGGCGATGGTGATAGCGACGATCACGTTCTCGAGACTGGCCTTGGTCAGCGCCATCAGCGCGATAGCGAGCAGGATCGGCGGGATCGACATCAGCCCGTCCATCACCCGCATGATCAGCGTATCCGCCAGGCGCACGTAGCCGGTGATCAGGCCGAAGAACAGACCGAAGCCTATACTCAGGACCGCAACCGCGATACCGACGATCAGCGAGATGCGTGCCCCATAGACCGTGCGGCTGTAGACGTCACGGCCCAGCATGTCGGTGCCGAACCAGTAGAGATCGGAAGGTTGGCGCAGGCGGCGCATCGGTGACAGATCCTGCGGATCGATGGTTCCCAAATAGGGAGCGAAGACCGCCATCAGCACCATGCCGCCCAGCAGGATCAGACCGATGATCATCGTTGGATGGCGGCGCAACGCATCGCGCACCATGCCGCGAGCAGGGGCGATCTCAATCGGCGCGGCAGCGGGCACAGTCGCCATCAGTAGCGGATCCGCGGATCGAGGAACGTGTAGCTGATATCGACCGCCAGGTTGATCACCACGTAAGCGGCGGAGAAGATCAGGATCACGCCCTGGATGATCGGGTAATCACGGCGCAGAATCGCGTCAACCACCAGCCGGCCGATGCCGGGGATGGCGAACACCGTCTCGGTCACCACCACGCCGGAAATCAACAGCGCGATGCCGATGCCGATGATGGTGATGATCGGCACCGCGGCATTCTTGAGCGCGTGGCCGACCAGCACCTTGTCGGCGGCGAGGCCCTTGGCCTCGGCGGTTCGGATGTAGTCCTGCGACAGGACTTCGAGCATCGAGGCGCGCGTGATGCGAGCGATCAGCGCGATGTAGGTGATGCCAAGGGCTGCGCTGGGCAAAATCAGGCGCTCCAGGAACGGCCAGAAGCCCTCCCGGATGCTGGTGAAGCCCTGCACCGGCAGCCATTCGAGATAGATGGAAAAGAAGAAGATGAAAAGATAGGCCAGGACAAAAATCGGCACCGAAAACCCAAGCACGGCAAAACCCATCACCACCCGGTCGAGCCAGCGGCCGGCTCTCCAGGCGGCCAGCACGCCCATCGGCACGGCCAGCGACACCGAAACCAGCAGGGTCGTGAGAGTCAGCGCCACGGTCGGCTCCACGCGCTGGCCGATCAGCGTCGTCACCGGCAGGTTGGTGAAGATGGAAATGCCGAGATCACCGCGCACGACCATCCAGGCCCATTCGCCGAAGCGCTCCCAGAACGGCCGGTCGAGACCCAGCTTGGCGCGAATGCGGGCCACATCGTCGGGCGTGGCGAAATCACCGGCGATGATCACCGCCGGGTCGCCGGGCGTCAGGTACAACAGCGAAAAGACGAAGAGAGCGACCACCCCCATGACGGGAATGGTCGCCAGCAGCCGTCGGACGATATAGGCGAACACGTTGTTCAGAGGCCCTCGCCCGCCTCACGGCGGGCGAGGGTTATGCCGCGATTACTTCTTCTCGACGTTCCAAAGGAAGGTGACGGGGGCGATGATCACACCCTCGATATTCTTGCGGAACGCCGTCGGCAGGATGAACTGCGCCGTCGGAATGAACGGCACGACCTCCCAGCCGCGCTTCTGGATGTCCTCAGCGATCTTCTTCTGGGCGGCAACATCTGGCGCGTCGAACCAGGCAGCGCGGAGCTTCTCCAGTTCCTCGTCGTTCGACCAGCCGAACCAGCCTCGCTCGCCATTGCCGCGCATCGGCGCGTTGACGGCGGGGTTGGCAAGGTCCGTCCCCACCCACCAGGTGTGGAAGATGTTCCAGCCGCCCTTGTCGTTGGTCTCCTTGTTGGCGCGCCGGTTGAGCAGCGTGCCCCAATCGCTGACCGCGACCTCGGCGTTGACGCCGATTTTCTTGAGCGCGTCGGTCGTGAGCAGCGCCTGAGCGTGGACGATCGGCTGATCGGTAGCCGAGAGGACGAGCACCTTCTCGCCCTTGTAGCCGGACTCGGCAACCAGCGCCTTGCCCTTCTCGATGCTGCGCGGACCGCTCATCACCTCGCTACCGACAGTGCTCGCCATCGGCGTGCCGCAGGTGAAGAACGACATGCAGGGCTTGCCGTTCTTCTCGTCGCCGGCGATGCCCAGCAGGTATTCCCTCTGGTTGATGACGTGCAGCAGCGCCTGACGCATCTTCGGGTTATTGAACGGCGGGTGCATATGGTTGAAGCGCACGATGCCGATCGAGCCCAGCGGGTCGATGTTTTCGACCTTGATGTCGCGGTTGCGCTGGAGCAGCGGCACGAGATCGCCAGGCGGCTGCTCCCACCAGTCGACCTCGCCGGCGGCGAGCGCCGCGGCGGCCGTCGCCGTGTCAGGAATGGTCACCCACTCGACCCGGTCAACCTTGACTACCTTGCCGCCCGAGCCCCAGGACGGAGGCTCCTTGCGCGGCACGTAATCCGTGTTCTTGGCGTAGACCGCCTTGAC
>Ga0196963_10002542_pt1 | contig 10849 bp, 6 predicted proteins | sample S1_5metaG_FD_148600 | JGI IMG/M metagenome (GOLD analysis project Ga0196963, IMG submission 148600) | Soil microbial communities from Anza Borrego desert, Southern California, United States - S1_5 | ecosystem: Environmental > Terrestrial > Soil > Desert | place: USA: California | collected... | reverse complement strand
TGCAAGGCCGACCCCAGCATCCAGCGGATCACATCGGGGAACTTCCAGTTCCCGCTGGGGGCGTACCCGGTGGAGCCGCTGACGCCGCGGCAGGGGTACAGCGTGCACTTTGAGCCTGCGGACGGGGACGACGAGTCGGGCGAGTGGGAGGAGTGGCCCGACCGCTACGTGTACGACGCGGTGATCAGCGCCGAGCGGGTGGAGCCCTTGTGCCGCATGCTGTTCAGCCTCTTCCCGGGGCGGGTGTACCCGATCCTGGATGTGCTGGGGCACGACGCGTACCGCGAGATTGATCCTTACATCTCGTACGACCTGGTGGGGCTGGACCGGTTTACGGACGCGGTGCGGCGGTTCAGGGACTTCCTCTTCGAGGACGGGATGTGCGGCTTCGGGGCGATGAGCGAGGAGCCGTTCTTCTACATCTTCATCGACGAGCACAAGATCATCACGCTGCGGTGTGAGCCGGGGATCAAGGAGAAGGTGGAGAAGATCCTCGCGGCCTTCGACCTCGAGCAGGTGGAGGAGCCCGCCGGCGCCGACGCCGCGGCCCACGAGCACCGCGGGGTGCTGATGGTGCCCAGCGACAAGCCCGACCTGCTGAGCCAGGAGGAGATCGTGGAGCGGCTCAAGGACGAGTGGTCGCTGCTGCTCAATGTTGATCCGGACACGAACATCGACGACGAGGGGCGGGACCTGGGCGTGACGCCGTGGCGGGTGATCGTGCGGTGCGAGTACGAGCACAAGCCGGCGCGGTACGCCGAGGTCTTAGTCGATGCGCCGAACCTGCGCGAGGCCGAGGAGGTCGCCTTCGACGCCGTGGACGAACTGGTGAGCCTGGACCCGCCGGACGCCAAAGGTCCTGTGAGTCCTATGAGTCCTATCGCTCCTATTGCGGAGGCGGCCGGGACCACCAAGGCCCCCGAGACCCCGACCACCCCCAACGACGCCCCGGAGGAAGAGGTGACGTGGGAGGACGCGGTCATCGTGGCCGCGGACCGCGTGAGCGACGAGCTGCTGCAGAAGCTGATGGACGCGGCGCAAGCGTCGGTCGGGCGGAGGGTTACGGGCAACGACCCGCGGCGTCTGCGCGGGGGTACGGGCGGAAGTGAGAGTGGCGGCGGTGGGGGTGGGGGCGTGCACTCGGCGCGGTGGCTGGCGTGAGAAAAAGAGCAACTGGGCAAATGGCAAAGGGCAAATGGCATTGCCGGAAGGGATCGGTACGGGGTTCTGACTTGCCCTTTGCCGATTTGCCCTTTGGACCTTTTGCCTTCCGGTTTGCATCCCCCCGCGCCAGTCATTATCTTCCGCACTCGGCCGGAACCGGTGCGCGTCGGTAGCCATACCGACTTGCACGTGCCCGAAACGCTGTGACTGCTCCGCGCTGGTGCGCGGGATGGACGCGGCGGAGGGGCGTTCCCTGCCAGCCTTGATGCGCCGCCCGGGTGTCGCTGCCGCGTACGCAGCCCCGGGCACGCGGCCTGTGAAGGGCTTGGGCTGAGGGGAACACGTGAACCGGCGCGACGCTGCGAAGCTGCCTGGATGCAGGCCAGCGGACTCAGTGTTCTGTGGCCGGCGCTCCCGGCGCGAGGCCGGTGTTCCGGTGCCGGAAGTTCCGGCGGTCAGTGGTTGAGTTTCTGGAGACGACGCATGCACAGCTCCCCACGCTCGGTCCGCACCCTGCTCGCCGCCGCCGGCCTGGCCGTCGCGGCGTACGCCGCGCCTTACGCGATGGCGCAGAGCACGCCCGACACCACGACCGATGCTCCAAAGCAGAGCAGCGGGGCCAAGGCCACGCTCGACAAGGCGGCGGACCTTGTGGCCGCGGGCAAGTTCGTGCAGGCCAAGACGCTTGTGGCGGGGCTGACCAGCGAGGGCGGGCTGACGCTCTCCGATGAGGAGCGCACGCGGGCCCTGAACATCCTCACCAACGCCAACCGCCGCATCAAGGCGCTCTCGCCGGTGGAGCTGAGCCTGCAGACCGCCGCCGACGCCGTGGAGCGCGGCGACCTCCGCATGGCCGAGCGGCAGCTGGCCGCGGTGGCGACCAACGCGAAGGCCACCCGCGCCCAGGACGACGAGGCCAGGGGCCTCATGGAGCAGGTGAAGGCCAAGCGCACCGAGATGGTGCCGCACGTGGCGGGCCTGATCGCCCAGGCCAAGGGCGACTTCGATGCCGGCCGCTACGCCGACGCCAAGGCGGCCCTCGACGCCGTGTACCGCTCCGGCGCGGAACTGAGCGAGGTGCAGGAGGACACGATCGTCTCCTACCAGACGAAGATCGTGGACCTCGAGACCAAGCAGGGCTCGCTGTTCCGTGCGAGCGCGGGCATGATGCAGCCGGGCGTGATCCGCCCGCGCGACCCGCAGCCGGCGCAGCCCGAGACCCCGCCCGCAACGCCCCCGTCCGAGCCCGCCCCGTCCAACCCAGCCCCGGCCCCCGCGCAGCCGGTTGATCCGGTCCCGGACCAGCCCGCGGCCCCCGCACCCGCCCCGGCCACCACGCCCCTGACGGAGCCCGCGCCGGCGCCCGTGCAGCCCGAGAGCGACCCGATTAACCGCGCCCGCCGCCTTGAGGCGCAGGCCATCCTCGCCGAGGCGAACCAGCACTTCGACGCCGCCCAGTACAACAACGCCGCCGCCAAGTACAACCGCGCCCTGACCGAGTACGGCCAGTGGCTCACGGGCGAAGAGTCGAACATGGCCCGCAACCGCATGGCCGAGGCCCGCACCCGCCTGCACGAGGGCAACCCCACCGACCTGATCGACATCGCCGCCCGCAACAAGCTGCGCCACGACAACGCGGTGGCCGGCTTCATCAACAACATGGAGCGGGCCCGGCGCGCCCTGCAGACCGGCGACTTCAACACCGCCGTCGACCTCGTCGCCGCCGCTCGCCTGGAGATCAACAGCAGCGCCCAGTACTTCTCGCAGAGCGAGTACGACCAGCGGATGGCCGAGGCCAACGCCCTGCGGACGGAGATCGACACGGCCCGCCTGGAGGCCGACCGCGTCCGCATTCAGATCACCGAGACCGAGCTGCGGGTGCAGGCCGAGGAGGCCCGCCGCGTCGCCATCCTCGAGCGCGAGGCCAAGATCAACGAGTCCCTCGCCCGCGTCCGCGCCCTGCAGCGCGAGATGAAGTACGACGAGGCCCTGCAGGTCGTGGACCAGATCCTGTTCCTGGACCCCATCAATCCCACCGGCCTGATCCTTCGCGACGTGCTGACCGACGCGAAGATGTACACGATCTACTACGACACCCAGCGCACCAAGCGCTACTCCTACGCCAACCAGAGCCTGGATAACCAGGACGCGCTCATCGCGCCGCTGAACATCCTCGATTACCCCAGCGACTGGCCCAAGATCACCTACAGCCGCGGCGAGCCCGCCGCTTTCGCCGACGCTGAGGAGAACCGGCGCGTGCTGGCGACCCTGCAGACCAAGCGCATCCCCGCGAACTTCACCGAGAACCCCCTCTCGGCGGTCTTCACCTACATCGAGCAGGTCGCCAACGTCAACATGGACGTCGACTGGCCGCAGCTGGAGACCAAGGGCATTGACGCCGAGACGCCGGTGACGCTCAAGCTCACCAACGTCAGCATCGAGACCGTGCTCGACCGCATCGTGGAGAAGGTCAGCCAGGACCCCACCAGCGGCGCCGCCTGGGCGATCCAGAACGGCGTGCTCACGATCAGCAGCCGCGAGCAGATCAACAAGAACAAGGTCCTGTCGATCTACGACATCCGCGACCTGCTCATCGAGGTGCCCGACTACGCCAACGCCCCCGAGTTCGACCTGCAGACCGTGCTGCAGAACCAGGGCGGTCGCGGCGGCGGCGGTGGCGGCCAGTCGCCCTTCCGCGACAACAACCAGCAGCCCCCGCCCCGGCGCACGCTCCAGGAGCGCACGCAGGACATCGTTGACATCATCACGACCAACGTGGACACCACGGGTTGGCAGGCCAACGGCGGCGATGTCGGCGCGATCCAGGAGCTGCAGGGCAGCCTGATCATCACCAACACGCCCGCCAACCACCGTGCCGTGCAGGGCCTGCTCCGCAAGCTCCGCGATGTGCGCAGCATGCAGATCAACGTCGAGACCCGCTTCCTGCTCGTCAGCCAGGACTTCTTCGAGCAGGTCGGCTTCGACATCGACGTGTACTTCAACGCCAACAACAACCAGGTCCGCGCCGCCCGCGGCCAGCGCCGCGACGCTCAGGCGTCCGACTTCTTCGACTTCACCCAGGGCGGGTACCAGGGCGGCGTCTACAGCAGGCCCGACGTCGACCTCAACGCCGACGGCACCATCACCGGCAACGAGGCCGCCGGCAACTTCTACGGCCAGCGCCCCAGCCACCTCTCGCCCATCGGCGTGGGGCAGAACAGCCTGGGCCTGACTGAGGGCCTGTCCTCCGGCTCCTTCGCTAACAGCGTGCTGGGCTCGGCCCCCGCGATGGGCATCGCGGGCCAGTTCCTGGACGACATCCAGGTCGACTTCCTGATCAAGGCCACGCAGGCCGACCGCCGCACGGTCGCCCTGACCGCCCCGCGCCTGACCTTCACCAACGGCCAGACGTCCAACATCTACGTCGCCACGCAGATCGCCTTCGTGTCTGACCTCCAGCCGGTGGTCAGCGAGTCGGCGGTCGGCTTCGACCCCACGGTCGACGCCGTGACCGAGGGCGTCCGCATGCTGGTGGAGGGCACCGTCTCGGCCGACCGCCGCTATGTGACGCTGAACATCGACGCCGCGGTGGCCAAGGTCGAGGGGTTCCAGAACACCCCGATCTCCGCCGTCGCCGGCGGCCAGCTGGTGAACTCCGCGGCGACGCAGAGCTTCATCCAGCGTCCCACCGTGACCGTCACCCGCGTGCAGACGACGGTGACCGTGCCCGACCAGGGCACCATCCTCCTCGGCGGCCAGCGCCTGGTCACCGAGCAGGAGGTGGAGACGGGCGTGCCGGTGCTGAGCAAGGTGCCGGTGCTCAACCGCTTCTTCAGCAACCGCATCACCAGCAAGGAAGAGCAGACCCTGCTCATCCTGCTCAAGCCCACCATCCTCATCCAGAACGAGGAGGAGGAGCGCGCGTTCCCCGGCAACTCCGAGGCGTTCCGCTACTACACGACCCCCTGAGTTGATCCTGCTGTCAAACCCAAAGGCCCGGGCGCTCCTGCCCGGGCCTTTTTCGTTCCAGCGGCAGGACCCACCAACGCCCAGAACCCGCTAGAATCGCGGCCACAGGAGAGCCTCCATGCCCCCCGAGTCACGCATCCGGGTCAAGCGCATCAACGACGTCACGCAGGTGGAGTTCCTCGACCGCAACATCCTGGACGAGGGCAACATCCAGGTCATCGGCGACGAGATCGCCGCCCTCGTCGACGCCACGCCCAACCCCAAGCTGCTGCTCTCCTTCGCCAACGTCGAGCACCTCTCCTCCGCGGCCCTGGGCACGCTGATCACCATCAACAACCGCGTGAAGCAGCGGCAGGGCCAGCTGCGGCTCAGCAACATCGACCCGCAGATCTACGAGGTCTTCACCATCACCCGCCTCAACAAGCTCTTCAGCATCCACCCCACCGCGGAAGAGGCGATCAAGAGCCTGGCCTGACAGCCAACCGGCGCGCCCCCGCGCCCACCGAACCACGATGCACGCGTGATGGCCGCCGCGCTCCCACCCTCGCACCTCCGACTCGAGCTCATCAACGAGCGGGCCGCCATCGACAGCGCACAGAACGACCTGGTCGCCGAGCTCGAGAAGCGCGGCTACCCCAAGGCCTCGCTCTTTGCCGTGCGGCTCGCCGTCCACGAGGCCCTCACCAACGCCTTCGTCCACGGCCACAAGAACCTGCCCGACCAGCCCGTGCGCTTCGAGTACACCGTCGCCGACGACCACGCGGAGATTGAGATCGAGGACCGCGGGCCCGGCTTCGACCCCGCCAGCATCCCCGACCCCACGCTCGATGAAAACCTCGAACGCGGCTGCGGGCGCGGCCTGCTGCTCATCCGCGCCTACATGAGCATCGCAGAGTACAGCGCCAGCGGGAACGTGCTGCGGATGGTGTACCAGCGGCCATGATCTCTGTTCATGGTGGGTGATTCTTTTCTATCAGGAACACACATGCGAATCTTCGTTGCTGGGCTGGTGCTCGGGCTGTTGGTTTCGGCCGCCGCGGGGCAGCTGTCGCGTGAGAAGCAGGGCGGGGGCACGCCGGCGGTCAAGCTCATGAAGCCCGGCGCGGGTGAGGCAGCCCGCGTGCTGGCCTACGCCATCCCCGACGGCACCAGGCTGCAGTGCGAGGTTGACGTCAAGATCAGCAGCACGAAGGGCGAAGCCGACGGGAAGAAGAGCACGAACGTGCTCAAGAGGGAGCGCTTCGAGGTCCAGCTCACAGTCGCGGGCAAGGAGCCGGGCGGTTACCGCGTGTTCGTAAAAGTGCAGGACCTTGCGTTCCTGACCGCCGACGGCAAGCGGGCGACGGACGCCCTCAGCCGCATGATCGAGGCGGGGTTCAAGGGTTCCCAGGGCGAGTTCCTGCTGCCTGACCATGCGCTCCCGACGGGGCTGCGGCTGAAGGATGAGGCCCACGGCACCAGCGTGGAGCACATCCTGCTCCCCATCGCGGCGTTGTTCGGGCCCTACCCCGCGGAGCCGGTTGGAACGGGAGCGCGTTGGTCGGCGCCGGCGCTGTACTTCGGCGACCGTACGCTCGAGGAGCCCCCGGCGGACGACATCGAAACCTTCGAGCTCACGTCCCGCGGCGACGAGCTTGAAGTGCGGCGCTCGCGACAGCAGGGGGCGTTCCCAGAGGTGATGGGCGGCGTGGCAGTGGGGAGGCTGATGAACAGCCCCAGGGTGTCGTACTCAAGCCTCGTTCGCGTGAACCCGAAGACGCTGCTGCCCACCGCTGGGCGCGTGCAGCGGGAGATCACCTCCGTGGAGATGGTCGAAGGGCGGCCGGTCTCCAGCACGGAGACGCAGGCGTGGACCGTGATCGTGAGCGAGGTCCGGCGCGAGCAGCCGCCAGCGGGCGAGTCGAAGGCGCCGCCCGAGCCCACGCTGAAGGTGATCGATGCGGGCATCGAGCCGCGTGCCGACCTGACGCCACGCCCGAAGATCGGCGAGATCGGCGAGTACGAGCTGCGCTTGAAGCAGGGCGAGCGGAAAGCGTTCGCCGACAAGCAGGACCCGGTGCCGCTGGAGCCGGAGGTAGCGCTGCGGTTCACGCTTTCGGTTGCGGAGGTGAGCGGGGGGTGGGCTGCCTGTGACCTGTCGGTGCTCTCTGCGGAGTTCGTCGGCGACAAGGCGGGTATTCCGGAGTCGAAGCGGGCCGCCTGGGAGCAGGAGTTGGCGGCGATGAAGGGTCTGAAGTCGCGGGCGCGTTTCTCGCTCACGTCGCCGAAGGTGGAGTTCGACGGAAAGGCGGCCGGGCTCCTCACCGCGATCGAGCATGTGCGGATGGCACTTCCCGCTGGGCCGCTGGGAGTGCAGGCGTCGTGGAAGGCGGAGCAGCCGCCGGAGGTGGCCAAGCTCTTTGCGGAGCGAGGCGGCACGTACACCTCGGCGGGGGCTGTCAAGGCCATCGTTGATGGCGCCTACCAGATCGAATCAACAACCGGCGTGAACGTTTCCGAGAAGCGTGGCGAGGTCACCTCCAACGTGGACTCGCGCGAGACCCGCATGTGCGTGCTCAGGCCCGGTGACCTGCTGCCGTCATCCGGGCAGCACTCGCTCCGCGTCAGGATCCGCTCGCAGTCCAAGCCAGAGATCGTCGTGTACATCGATCAGGAAGCGCACGTGACGCTGCAGAAGCTCCGCTGACCCAGAACGCCGCGTGGGTTGAGCAGCAAAGCAACGGAAAGGGCCCGCGCGCTGATGATCGCGCGGGCCCTTGTATGTCCGACTCGTGACAGCGCGAGTGCGCCATCATGGTGTGGCCGCTCAGCGGCGGCGCCGCACCGCCAGCCCGCACAGGCCCGCGGCCGCGAGGGCGGCGGTGGTGGGCAGCGGGATCACGCCGTTGGGCGGGTTGTTGACGAAGGCGTCGCTGTCCCCCGTGGCCCCGATGGACTGCACGTGGAAGCCGATGCGCAGGGCCCCGCTGTTGAGGGCCGCGAGCACGTCCGCGAAGTTGTTGCCGCCCAGCAGGTCATAGGACACCACCAGCACATCACCCGCGGCGTTGATGCCGTTGTTCGGGTTGCCCGAGGCGCCCACGCTCAGGGTGGCATCGGCCTGGAAGGGCGGGGTGAGGTTCTGCCCGCCGGGAAGATTGGGGGGGGTCACGCCACCGCTGGTGAAGTTGGTGCCCGTCTGTGTCACGAACGAGTCGAAGGCCAGCAGGTCGGCGCGATCATCGAAGTAGATCGACATGATGCTGCTGGCGATCGTGGCATTGTTGGTGAAGCGGAAGGTCACGGTGTCGCCCGGGCCGTCGTCCACCACGGCGGTGAACTGGCTGGCCACGTCCACCGGGGCGTTGCCGTTGATGCGGCTGAAGGAAAGGGTGACCGGCTGCGCCAGCGCGGGCGCGGCCAGGGCCAGTGCGGCCAGTACAGCAATGTTTCTCATCGTCCGAGCTCCTTGGATGAACAAGCCCCGCCGGGGGAATCACGAAGGCGGTGCAGGGCCAAAGGTGCGGGACAGATGACCGCTGTGCGCGGGCGTGATCGCCGTGAGCCGGTGATCAGCCCGGACCATGCGCGAGCGCCCCCGGCTGAGCCGCGATTGCGTTCGTGCGGCCCATGTCAGATTTATGTGCCAATCGGAGAACCGACTGGGGCGTGCGGTGCTCGGGGTCGGGTGAGCGCTGCAAATCAGTCAGGTCCTGGAACGCACAAGGTCCGGCGTTGCCACGCCGTCCCTCGAGCGCCCACGGGAGTGCCGCGGGCAGGCCGACAGGACGTGCCCGTCTCGGCGGGACGGGGTACCCAGAGGGTTACTTGACACGCCTGTACACTGGCGCGACGGAGGCCCCCATGCGTACACCCCGCGGCGCGTTCCTTCTCGCCCTTGTCACCACCATCCCCGGGCTGGCGCTCAGCGTTAGCGGCGGGGACTGGACCAACGCGGGCGGCAACCAGGGACGCAACGGCCTGTCGAGCGAGCTGGGGCCGGATAGCGCAACGGACGTGCTGTGGACGGGAGGGCGGAGCTCGATGATCGCCTGGCAGCCGGTGATCGCGGGCCGCCGGGTGTTCGTCGTGCGGCAGTCGCAGTTCATGCCAGAGCAGACGGGGTCGCCCGTGGTGTGCATGGACCTTGATGACGGCCACGAGGTGTGGTTCAAGACCATCCCCGCCAATCAGGGTGACTGGACCACGTGGCTCGCCGGCGTCAGCCACGGGCGCGTGTTCGTCTCCCGCAGCGGCAACGGCGCGACGGTGAGCGCCAAGCTGTGGGCCCTTGACGCGGCGAGCGGCAACCACCTGTGGCCGACCGGCAGCCAGGACCTCATCGACGCCGGTCCGTACGACGGCGTGGTCTTCGCCGATGACGGCGACCCGGTGGTCGCGAGCTTCCGCACCATCAAGCGCATCAATGCCGAGGACGGCACGACGGTGTGGACGGCCGCGCGGGTGGGCTCGGTGAGCGGCAACTGCGGCGGGGCCATCCACAACGGCGCCGTGTACGTGGCCGATGCGGTGGTGGGGGGGCACGCGATCAAGAAGTTCGACCTGGTCACCGGCGCGTTCCTGTACCAGAGCCCGGTGATGGCGGGTTTCACCATTCAGAACACGCCGATGGTCTCGCCCGACGGCACGATCTACCTCTCGCGGGTGCAGAACAACGCGGGGGTGGACTACTTCTACGCCATCAACGACAACGGCTCGCAGATGAGCATCCGCTGGTCGGCGCCCGCGGGGTACTCCACCAGCAGCGAGTTCGCCGTGGGCAATGACGGCAGCGTATACATGTGGGGGCCGGTGGTGCAGAACGCGGCCTTCATTGAGCGCCGCGCCGCCGCGGACGGGGCGCTCATCAGCCAGACTGAGGCCCGCATCCCCGCCGACTTCGCCGCCCCCCGTCTTGCGGTGGACCGCGATGGGCGGGTGTACTTCTCCAACGGCGCCTTCAGCAACGGGCGGCTGTACTCGTTCAATGCCGACCTGACGCAGCGCTGGTCGATCCCCGTGCCCAACATCAACATCGGCGCCCCCGCGCTGGGCGAGGGCGGCACGCTGGTGGTCGCGGGCGTGGGGACCAACATCTTCGCCCTCCGCACCGACCGCCCGCCCGCCTGCGGCACGGCGGACTACAACGGCGACGGCGACATTGGCACCGACCAGGACATCGAGGCCTTCTTCGCCTGCCTGGGCGGGAGCTGCTGCGCGACCTGCTTCGAGGGCGGCAGCGACTTCAACGCCGACGGCGACGCGGGGACTGACCAGGACATCGAGAGCTTCTTCCGCGTGCTGGGCGGGGGGCCGTGCTGAGGTAGTGCCGAGCTCAACTGCGGCGTGCCATCGAGATGTCCTCATCTTGATGTTCTGCGGCGCCAGTCTCGAGCACTCCCCAAGGTGTGCGGCTCCGGCCCAAGGATGAGCGCCACGTTAGCGGCCGCTCAACGGCTCTCACGCTCTCAGGAGCACGCCCGGGCTCTGATTGGGGGGAGATACCCCATCAACCGGCCAGCATCCACCCCGTAACTTGGGCTGCACCGCTGGAAGTGAGCCTCGGCCACGACCATGCGTGCCCAAGTCACGGAGGTCCGATGAAGAAGTCTTCAGCTTTCCTGCTCGCGGCCGTTGCCGCCACGCTCGCCACCCAGGCCGGCGCGGCGATCACCAGCTACGACCTGTTCGCGAGCAACTACCACTGGCAGTACGGCACCACCGCCAGCACGACGCC
>Ga0196963_10002541_pt1 | contig 10851 bp, 9 predicted proteins | sample S1_5metaG_FD_148600 | JGI IMG/M metagenome (GOLD analysis project Ga0196963, IMG submission 148600) | Soil microbial communities from Anza Borrego desert, Southern California, United States - S1_5 | ecosystem: Environmental > Terrestrial > Soil > Desert | place: USA: California | collected... | reverse complement strand
CGCAGCGCGCTGGTGAAGAAACTGATCGCCGACGGCGCGATCGGCGAGGTGCGCATGCTGCACGCGACCTACAGCTTCGCGGGCGCGCCGCTCAACCGTCCGCGCCTGTGGACGCGCGCGACGGGCGGCGGCGGGATCATGGACGTCGGCGTGTATCCGCTGAGCTGGCTGCGCATGCTCGCGGGCGAGCGATCGCCATCACCGCCACCGCGCATCTCAACGCCGACGGCGTCGACGAGTGGTGCGGCGGCGCGCTGCGTTTCGCCAACGACGTGGTCGGCACCTTCACCGCGGCGGTGAACTGCTTCCAGCCGAGCGTGGCGGCGGTGTTCGGCGCCGACGGCTGGATCGAGCTTCCCGAGCCGTGGCGCTCGCCGCGCAGCGTGCCGTCGTGCATCCTGCACCGCACCGGCAAGCCGGACGAGCCGTTCACCGCCGACGATGGCCTCGGCGGCCTGGCGCGCGAGGCGCTGGTGGTCGCGACGCATCTCGCCGAACGCGAGGCGCCGTACTTCACCCACCAGGACTCGATCGCCCAGGCGCGCATGCTCGACGCGCTGCGCCACGAGGTCGGGGTGTGGTGGGACGGGGAGCGCTGACGCTCGAAGCTCGAAGCGCGAAGCTCGAAGCCGGAAGCCGGAAGCCCGAAGCCCGAAGCCGGAAGCCCGAAGCCCGAAGCCCAAAGCTCAGGATCCGTCAGCGCTGCGTGCGCTCGTGCACGTGTTTCACCAACGCCACCGCCTGCTCCGGATCCGTCTCCTTCATCACCCCGTGGCCGAGGTTGAAGATGTGCCCCGGCCGCCCCGCGGCGGCGGCGATCACCGCATCGGCGCCGTCGAGCAGGCGCTCGCGCGGCCCGAGCAGCAGGCACGGATCGAGGTTGCCCTGCACCGAGACGCGCCCCGGTCCGCCGGCGGTGGTCCACGCCGCATCGAGGTCGGTGATCGCGTCGACGCCGACCACGTCGCAGCCGGTGGCGGCGATCGGGTGGATGAGGTGGCCGGTGTCGGTGCCGAAGACGATCACCGGCACGCCGGCGGGCACCGCGTCGACCAGGCGGTTGAGCCACGGCGCGACGAACTCGGCGAAGTCGTCGCGGGTCAGGTTGCCGACCCACGAGTCGAAGATCTGCAGCGCGCTGGCGCCGGCGGCGATCTGCGCGGCGAGGTAGAGCGACAGCGTCTCGACCAGGCGCTCCATCAGCGCCGCCCAGGTCGCGGGCTCGCGGTACATCAGCGACTTGGTGCGCGCGAAGTGGCGGCTCGACCCGCCCTCGATCGCGTAGCTGGCGAGCGTGAACGGCGCGCCGCAGAAGCCGATCAGCGGGATGTCGGCGGGCAGGCCGCGCGCGGTCAGGCGGATGGCGTCGTGGACGTAGCCGAGGTCGGCGGCGGCCGCGGCACCCGGACGCAGGGCGTCGACGTCGGCGCGCGACGCGATCGGCCTGGACAGCGTCGGGCCGTCGCCGGCGGCGAAGGCCAGCGGCAGGCCGAGCGCCTCGAGCGCGATCAGGATGTCCGAGAAGATGATCGCCGCGTCGACGTCGAGCCGCTCGCGCGCGAACAGCGTCGCCTCGGCGGCCAGCGCCGGCGTCCGGCAGAGCTCGAGGAACGACGTGCGGCTGCGCAGCGCGCGGTACTCGGCCATGTAGCGGCCGGCCTGGCGCATCAGCCACACCGGCGTGCGCGGGGCGGGTTCGCCGCGGCAGGTCCTGAGGAAGGCGCTGTCCCACAGCGCCGCCGGCAGCTTGAGGACGTTGCCGGATTCGCGGTAGCGCGCGCGCATGCGCCGCACGCTAGGTCGTGGCGGGCGGCGAGCGAGGCGTCTGCGCCGGCTGCTCGCCGGGAGGGCGCGTGCGCCAGCGCTTGTGCCACCACACCCACTGCTCGGGCGCGCGGCGGACCAGCGCCTCCTGGTAGGCGGTGGTCCACGCGGTCAGCCACAGCGCGGCGTCGTCGCGATCGAGCCCCGCCGGCGCGCGCGTGCGCGGGCCCCAGTGCATGACCCAGCGGCCGGCGCGCAGGTAGCAGAACGCCGGCTGCACCGGCACGCGCGCCATCGCCGCGAGCATGCCCGGTCCGCTCGGCGTCGCCGCCGCGATGCCGAACCACGGCACGAACACGCTCGCCAGGCGCGGCACGTCCTGGTCGGGCAGCGTCGCCAGCATGCGGCCCTGGCGCAGCTCGCGCAGGCTGGCCATGACCGGCGCGCCCTGCGGGATCAGGCGGTTGGTGCCGCGCGTGCGCAGCTCGCGCACGACCGCGTCGATCCCGGCGTCGCGCATCGGCTTGCCGATGCTCGACAGCGGCAGGACCGATCCGCCGAGACGGCCGAGCAGCTCCCAGTTGCCGAAGTGCCCGGTGACGCCGACGACGCCTTCGCCGCGCGCGCAGGCCGCGCGGCTGCGCGCGAGCCACGCGCGGCCCTCGATCGGCATGTCGCGGCGCAGGACGGCGGCGCTGCGCTGGTTGGTCGCCACCGTCCACAGCGCCATGCGGCCGGTGTGGCGGAACGCGGCGCGCGCCGTGCGCCGGATCCAGGTCGCGTCGCGCCGCGGGAACGCGCGCGCCAGGTGCTCGCGCGCGCGGCGCTGGTCGCGCATCGGCAGCGCGCCGAAGGCGTCGCCGAGCACGCCGCCGAACCACAGCGCGAACCACGGCGGCAGCGCGCGCCCGGTGCGCAGCGCGAATCGCGCGAAGCGCCCGGCGACGGTGTCGGTGGCCAGCGTCGCGCGCGGCGTGGCGTCGGACGCGGTCACGGCTTCGACAGGCAGACGCACGGCGATGCGGCGCACGTCGGGCAGGTGCCCGGGTACTTCGCCTCGGTCACCGCGGCGAGGTCGACGCCGGCGATGTGCGCCAGGGACACCAGCCAGGCGAGGCAGTCGGCGAACTCGCCGTCGAGGTCGTGCTTGTCGGGCTCGCGCAGGGCCTCGGCCAACTCGCCGACCTCCTCGATGAAGTACATGAAGGTGCCGGCGGTGCCGCGGCCGGCGTCCTTGCCGCCGTAGGTCGCGGCGAGCCGCGCCTGGAACGCGCGCAGGTCCATCTCAGGCCCACGCCGCGCGCAGCTTGGCCGCCATGCGCGCCATCTCGCCGTCGCGATAGGCGGTGCCGTGCGGATGGGTGAGGCGGTGGTCGCCGGCGTGGCGCGGGATGACGTGGATGTGCGCGTGCGGCACGGCCTGGTTGGCCTCGGGTCCGTCGTTGACCAGCACGTTCACCGCGGGCGCGCCGGTGGCCTTCTTCACGCAGGCGATCAGCCGGACGAGGCTCGGGCCGAGCGCGGCGAGGGTGTCGGCGGGCAGGTCGCCGAGGTACTGCCGTTCCGCGCGCGGCACGAGCAGCACGTGGCCGGGATTCGCCGGGCTGATGTCGAGGAAGGCGACGAACAGCGGCTCCTGGAAGACGAACTCGGCCGGCACCTGGCCGGCGATCAGCTTGGTGAACAGGGACGGCATCGGGACTCCTCCTGGTTCTCGCGGGTGATGACCGACGCCCGGCCTCGCAGCGTCGGAAGCTCGAGGCTCGAAGCTCGAAGCTCGAAGCTCGAAGCTCGAGGCTCGAAGTCCGAAGCTCGAAGCTCGAAGCCCGAATCCCCGCGCCGGGGCGCCGATACTCCCCGCCGCTGCCCCCCGGCAAGCGCACGCCGGGTGGAGCCGCACCCAGGCGCCCCTGGCCCGCACCCCGACCGACCTATCATCCGCGGCGTGAACATGATCCCCGACGACGTCTGGCAGAAGATCCTCCCCACCCTGCGCACGCGGTGCCCGCGGCTGACCGAGCAGGACCTGCGCGAGACCGAGCAGCGCGTCGATCTGCTCATCGCCAAGATCCAGAACCGCCATTGGTCGAGCCGCATGGCCGCCCAGCAGCTGGTGCTCGGCCTGCTGTCCGGCGCTGGCGCCATCCCGGCGGGTCGCGCGTGAACCCGCTGCTCGCGCACGGCGCGCTGCCGCGCTTCGCCGAGATCCGCGCCGAGCACGTCGAACCCGCGATCACCCGGCTGATCGCCGAGCAGGATGCGGCGCTGACCGCGATCGAGGCGCGCGCGGCGACCGCGACCGACATCTGGGGCCAGGTCATCGACGCCCTGTCCCTGGCGCTCGAGCCGCTCGGCTGGGCGTGGGGCGTGGTCAACCACCTGATGGGCGTGCGCAACGCGCCCGACCTGCGCGCGGCGCACGAGGCGGTGCAGCCGGCGGTCGTCCAGGCGTCGATGCGCGTCAGCCAGAGCAGGCCGGTGTACCTCGCCGCCAAGCGTCTGGCCGCGGCGCCGGAATGGCCGCGCCTGGCCGAGGCCCAGCGCCGCATCGTCCAGGCGCTGGTGCGCGATGCCGAGCTCGCCGGCGTCGGCCTCGAAGGCGCGGCGCGCGAACGCTTCAACGCGATCGAGACCGAGCTCGCCGAGCTGTCGACGACCTACTCCAACCACGTGCTCGACGCGACCAAGGCCTTCGCGCTGACGCTGACGACCAAGGACGAGGTCGCCGGCCTGCCCGACAGCCTGCTCGCCGGCGCGGCCCAGGCGGCGCGCGCGGCCGGAGCGGCCGACGCCACCGCCGCCGCCGGCCCGTGGCGCATCACCCTCGATTTCCCGAGCTACGGCCCGTTCATGGAGCACAGCCTGCGCCGCGACCTGCGCGAGCGCGTGCTGCGCGCGCAGATCAGCCGCGCCTCGCAGGGCGAGACCGACAACCAGCCGGTGATCGAGCGCATCCTGGCGCTGCGCCTCGAGGAGGCGCGCCTGCTCGGCTTCGCCTCGTACGCCGAGCTCAGCGTGGCGCGCAAGATGGCCGGCACGGTCGGCGCCGTCGAGCGCCTGCTCGACGAGCTGCGCGCCGTCGCCATGCCGCGGATGCGCCAGGAGTTCGCCGAGCTCCAGGACTTCGCCCGCGCCGAGCTCAAGGATCCGGCGTTCGAGCTGCGCCACTGGGACGGCGCCTTCTGGGCCGAGCGCCTGCGCGAGCGCCGCTACTCGTACAGCGACGAGGCGCTGCGGCCCTACTTCGCGCTGCCGCGCGTGCTCGACGGGCTGTTCGCCCTGGCCAGCCGCCTGTTCGGCGTGCGCATCGAGCGCGCCGATGCGACCGAGACCTGGCACGGCGACGTCGGCTGGTTCCGCGTGCGCGACCTTTCCGGCGAGAAGGCGGGCGCGGACATCGCGGCGTTCTACCTCGACCCCTACAGCCGGCCTGCGGACAAGCGCGGCGGCGCGTGGATGGATATCTGCCTCAACCGCCGCCGCCTCGGCTCCGGGCTGCGCCTGCCGGTCGCCTACCTGATCTGCAACCAGACGCCGCCGGTCGACGGCAAGCCGTCGCTGATGACCTTCCGCGAGGTCGAGACCCTGTTCCACGAGTTCGGCCACGGCCTGCAGCACATGCTGACGACCGTCGACCACGCCGACGCCGCGGGCATCAACAACGTCGAGTGGGACGCGGTCGAGCTGCCCAGCCAGTTCATGGAGAACTGGTGCTACCACCGCGAGACGGTGATCGGCGCGAACGGCTTCGCCAAGCACTGGCAGACCGGCGAGCCGCTGCCGGCGGCGACCTTCGAGAAGATCGCCGCCGCGCGCACCTTCCGCGCCGCGACCATGATCATGCGCCAGGTGTACTTCGCGACGCTCGACATCGAGCTGCACCACCGCTTCAAGCCCGGCGCCGAGAAGCCGCAGGACGTGGTCGCACGCATCGCCCCGCTCAACACCGTGCTGCTGCCGCTGCAGGAAGACCGCGCGCTGTGCTCGTTCAGCCACATCTTCGCCGGCGGCTACAGCGCCGGGTACTACTCGTACAAGTGGGCCGAGGTGCTGAGCGCCGACGCGTTCTCGGCGTTCGCCGAGGCCGGCCTCGAGGATCCGGCCGCGATCGCCCGCGTCGGCCGACGCTTCCGCGACACCGTGCTCGCGCAGGGCGGCAGCCGCCATCCGATGCAGGTGTTCAAGGACTTCCGCGGGCGCGAACCGTCGACGACGGCGTTGCTGAAGCAGGCGGGGTTGGCGTAGCGCGAGGCTCGGGGCTCGGGGCTCGGGGCTCGGGGCTCGGGGCTCGAGGCGCGAAGCTCGAAGCTCGAAGCGCGAAGCTCGAAGCTCGAAGCTCGAAGCTCGAAGCTCGACGCGCGAAGCCCGAAGCTCGAAGCGCGTCAACCCGCGCCAGCAGCGGTGGACAGCGAGAATGGCAGCTCGTCGACGCCGTACGTCCGCAGCGGCGCGGGCGTCGCCGCCATGGTGAACGCGAGCTCGCCGCCGCGCATCAGATCGTCGTGGCCGATCCACAGCGCGCGGTGCTCGGCGCCATCGCGCTGCACGCGGTCGACGTAGACCCGGTCGCGCGACGTGGACTCGGCGGTGATCACCAGGCGGCGCCCGCCGGCCAGGCGCAGGGTCGCCTTCGGGAACACCGGGCTGCCGAGCACGTACGTCGGATGCCCCGGGCAGAGCGGGAAGACCCCGAGCGCGCCGAGCACGTACCAGCTCGCCATCTCGCCGTTGTCCTCGTCGCCGGGGAACGCGTCCGGCGTGTAGAGCTCGGCGAGGACGCGGCGCACCCAGTGCTGCGTGCGGTCGGGACGGCCGGCGCACGCGTACAGCCAGAGGACGTGGTGCACCGGCTGGTTCGAGTGCGCGTACTGGCCGAAGGCCGCCGCGGCCATCTCGGTCATCTCGTGGATCTCCATGCCGTACGAGCCCGCGGCGAAGGTCGGCGGCAGCGCGAGCATGCGGTCGAGCTTGGCGGCGGCCGCCTCGGCGCCGCCGAGCAGCGCGATCAGCCCGGCAGGATCGTGCGGCACCGCCCACGTCGCCTGCCACGGCCCGCATTCGATGTAGGGATCGCCCCAGGTGAACTCGCCGAACGGCTCGAGCCACGAGCCGTCCGCGTTGCGCCCGCGCATGAAGCCGACGCGCGCGTCGAACACGTTGCGGTAGTTCGCGGCGCGCGCGGCGAACACGCCGTGGTCCTCGGCGCGCCCCAGCGCCCGCGCGATCTGCGCCAGGCAGAAGTCGTTGTACGCGTTGTCCAGCGTGCGCGCGACCGAGCCCGGGCAGCGGTCGGCGGGCACGTAGCCCAGGGCGTGGTAGTCGCCGAGCGCGCGCCGGCCGAAGCGCTCGCCGTCGTCGCCCGGCTCGGTGCCGTTGCGCCGGCACGCCGCGTACGCGGCCTCGAGATCGAAGCCGCGCACGCCCTTCACCACCGCGTCGGCGATGATCGCGTCGCTGTGGCTGCCGATCATGCAGCCCTTGTAGCCGGGGCTGCTCCAGCTCGGGAACCAGCCGCCCTCGCGCGCCGCCTGCACCCAGCCCTCGAGGATCTCGGCGAGCCGCTCGGGATAGAGCAGCGCGAGCAGCGGGTACACCGTGCGGTAGGTGTCCCAGAAGCCATTGTCGGCGTAGAGCACGCCCGGATGGACGCCGCCGTCGTACGGGCTGTGGTGGCGCGGCGCTCCGGCGTCGTCGATCTCGTACCAGATGCGCGGGAAGAGCAGCGCGCGGTACAGGCACGAATAGAAGACCCGGCGCTCGGCGTCGCTGCCGCCTTCGACCGCGGCGCGGCCGAGCATGTCGTTCCAGACCGTGGCACCCTCGGCGCGCACCGCGTCGAACGGGCGCTCGCCGATCTCGCGCGCGAGGCTCAGGCGCGCCTGCGCGGCGTCGATGAACGAGGTCGCGATGCGCAGCTCGACGACCTCCGAAGCGAACTCGAGGAACGCGCCGACGCGCTCGCCGGCGTGCTCGGCGCGGTCGCGCCAGATCTCGTCGCCATGGAACAGGCCGAAGCCGGTGATCGGCGCGCTGCAGGTCGCGACGATGTGCGTGGCGAAGGCGTCGGTGGTCGCCTTCCAGTCCTGCGCGCGCGTCATCGCCGTCAGCGAGCGCCCGTCGCGGTCGATCGCGAACGAGGATGCGCCGGCGAAGGTGTCGATGATGATCCGCCCGCCGCCGCGCGGGAAGCGCACGCGCACGACCGCGCAGCGCTCGGTCGGCGTCAGCTCGATCGTCGTGTCGTAGCGCAGCAGCGTCGCGCGCAGCCAGTGCGGGGCGATGACCGTGTCCTCGGGCCGGTGCGCGGCGGCGCGTCCGCGCGGCGAGAGGTTCGGCGCCCCGGTCTGCGCCATGACGACGAAGTGGCCGTAGTCCCCGATCCACGGGCTGGGCTGATGGGTCGCGCGGATGCCCTGCAGCTTGCGCTCGCGCGGATCGAAGAACCAGCCGCCCTCGCCGGTCTGCGGCGACCACGCCGTCATCCCGAACGGGCGCGCGACCAGCGGCAGGGTGTTGCCGCGCGAGAAGCCGTGGTGCGAATCGGTGCCCTGCAGCGGGTCGACCTCGCGGACGGGACCATCGGCCAGGAGATCGCGCGCCATCGGTCCTCCATCGCAGGGCGCGGATCGTGGTGGAGACGGTGGCGCGGACCAGGGCGTCGCGTCGAGCTGCGCGTGCTCACGCGTCGCGTCGGGCTCGCGGCCTCGCGCTTCTGGCCTCGACCTGACCAGGGCGACGTGAGGCTAACGCCGCGATCCGCTGCCGAGACGCTCCGGGGAATCCGCAGCGCCAAGCCGTAGGGGCTGCACCTCGAGACGATCGAGCGGGCTGCGCACCGCGTGGCCGTTCCGCTGCAGGACATGCGTGTAGATCTGCGTCGTGCTGACGTCGTTGTGGCCGAGCAGCTCCTGCACCGTGCGGATGTCCGAGCCCGCCTCGAGCAGATGCGTGGCGAACGAATGGCGGAAGGTGTGGCAGCTCGCCGGCTTGGCGATGTCGGCGTCGAGCACCGCCTGGCGCACCGCGCGCTGCAGACCCTGCTCGCCGGCATGGTGGCGGTGGATGGCGCCGCCGCGCGGATCGCGCGACAGTCCGGCGGCGGGAAAGATCCACTGCCATGACCATTCGCGGCAGGCGTTCGGATATTTCCGGGCGAGGCCTTCGGGCAGCCACACCGAACCCAGGCCGCGGCCCAGGTCATCGGCATGCAGGCGACGCACGCGCTCGATCTGGAGGCGCAGGCCGTCGACCAGGCGGTCGGGCAGCACGGTGAAGCGGTCCTTGTGCCCCTTGCCGTCGCGGACGGTGATCTGGCGGCGCGCCAGGTCGACGTCCTTCACCCGCAGCCGCAGGCATTCCATGAGGCGCATGCCCGAACCGTAGAGCAGCTCGGCCATCAGCGCGTAGGGGCGGCGGATCCGCGCGAGCACCCGGGCGACCTCGTCGCGCGTCAGCACCACCGGGACGCGTGTCGCCTTGCGCGCCCGGGTGACCCCGTCGAGCCAACCGATCTCGAGCGCCAGGACCTGCTGGTAGAGGAAGAGCAGGGCGTTGAGCGCCTGGGTCTGGGTCGACGCGGCGACCTTGCGATCGACGGCGAGGTGGGTCAGGAAGGCTTCGACCTCCGGTTTGCCCATCTGGCTCGGGCGACGCCAGGCGTGGTGCTCGACGTAGCGCAGGATCCATTGCAGGTAGGCCTGCTCGGTGCGGTAGCTGTAGTGGCGCGTTCGCGTCGTCTGGCGGACGGCGTCGGTGAGGACGGGGAGCCAGGCAGGGGGAGGGCCGGCGGCGCGGGCATAGGTCATTACAGACCCATAGCGGAAAGCGGCAGTCATGGAATGGCGGAGCGGGGGCGGGTGACGTCATATGGGGGAACGATCGATTGCTGGTGGTGCCAAGTCATTGATGGCACAGAGGCGGGCGGTACGAAGTGACGTGATGTTCTGCGTCACGTATCGGGCTGGCTGACGTCGATATCTTGTTAGGCGTCAACCCAGGCACGTCTTTTGGATTACGGACTCGTTCGGCAATCGCCTGTGCTTTGCGGAACTTCAAGGCGCGTCTCATTGCGCTCAAAACTGCCATCGATCTCCACCTCTGGGAAATCGGCTCAAAGTCGAATGATCACTCACAGTTTCCGCCTAACTTGCGCATGCACCGGAGCGCGGTCCCGGCCGCTTTGGACCACGTTGCTTTGTGCCGCGCCCGGTGATGCTGGTCGTTAGGCATCATGCACCAACATCGCATAAAGAATGAAGTCGCTCTCACGCAACTTGCCAACTCGGCGGGTACGCTTGTCGTGGGGCAGGGCCACAAGCGCGGCGTCCGCATGTGGTATCACGAAGCTGACCTGGTTCGGGCGTGTCCCCACCCAATCGAAACTGACGTTACGGAGCTCCATGAAATGTACTTTACCGGCAGATCAGACCTTCCGTATGTCTCATGGATCAATCGCCTCCATGCCTCAACTCCGCCCAGGTCCGTGAACTGCAAGCAGACTTTAAAGAAAATTTGCGGGTATGTCGAACTCCGGGATTTGAGAGACGCCGGAGTCGCTTGCCCGGTGATCTTCATTCCGATTATCGATGGCCATGGCGATGTCTAACTTGCGCGTGCACCGGAGTGCATTCCACGCCGCTTTGGACACGTTGCTTTCACCCGCGCCCGGTGATGCTGGTCGTTAGGCAGCGCAAAATGCGTCGATTCCTCCTCGCGCTTTGTCTCGTCGTCGCGCTGTTCGGCGCTTACGTGGCGGGATCGATGTCTCGCAAGTTCGGCAACATGGGGTCTGAATACGCAACGGCTGAAGTGATCAGAAAGGTGCGTGAATTTGTAGAGGCGCACGATGGTGCCTGGCCTAGGTCTTGGGCCGACTTGGGAATGGCCGATAGCGGGCTTACAAGGGTCGACTTCTCTCTCGATGTCGCTTCATGCGATGGATTGGACTTCTCTAAGTCGATCAACACGCGGTCGGGCTGTTGGTACACCTATCCAGACTATTCAGAATTGATGGCCCAATTGTGGGATTCTATTAAGGCGCACAGAAAGCCTGTCGATGGTGCGCTCCCACAGTGAATGCCACGCTCT
>Ga0196963_10002539_pt1 | contig 10852 bp, 7 predicted proteins | sample S1_5metaG_FD_148600 | JGI IMG/M metagenome (GOLD analysis project Ga0196963, IMG submission 148600) | Soil microbial communities from Anza Borrego desert, Southern California, United States - S1_5 | ecosystem: Environmental > Terrestrial > Soil > Desert | place: USA: California | collected... | reverse complement strand
ACAAATTGCTTGTTTGGATTTGTTGCGGCAATCAGGTGGTGATCCGAATCGACTTCCTGAGATGATGAGGAGATATCTCGCAAGAGCTGAGCGTCCCAAGTCTGGCACTGCCGCGATCGCCGCCTTACTCCGAGATAGGCAAGAAGAGATTGATATTGGTGATGATGAATTTTGCCGATTCTGCGATTCTTATCGCTTGTCACGCGAAGAACTCAGAGAGATTCATGCAGGCAAAGAAATTGGTGATCATCAACTCTTACCACTCTCACGCATCTTAGGGAGATCAGTCGAGGAGCTAGCAGATATCCGGGACGGTGCTAGAACATCAGGCAATCGCTAAAAAGGGACAAGCTGTAGTGGAGGGTAGAGTCATCCTATCCTTTGTTACAGCCTCGATTTTTAATGGGCTATAGCGATGCTTTTTGGATGAGGCAATCTATTACCACTGCTGAATCACAATGAAACCTAGAATTATTGCGATCGCTCTCTTGCTAAGCAGCATCGGTTCAAGTGCGATCGCTAAACCCCAAAATTATCAAGCTACGATCCAGGGACAGCCAGCGAAAAACTGTTTAGATTCTGCCTTTACGGCTACCCCTATTTCTTTGCAAAAATCAGGTGTTGAGATTTGAACGCAGATGAAAACAGATTAACGCAGATAGAGCGCGTAGCGCATGCCGTAGGCGCGCAGATGTTCTACCCAGTGATTATCTCTGCATAGACTAAGGAATTTATCAATTCCCAATTTTTTTATTGCTGTTAATAGCAGGCTAAGCTTAGGCGATTACATTTTGCGGCTGTTTGCGCCTTAGTAGTGAACCTACACCGAAAAAGCTGAAGGGTAATAAACTTGTATTACCAGTGAAATTAGGTACCGATATAGGCTTACTAGTACCTGTAAATTCAGTAATTAGTCCGATTGAATCCGTTGATCCATAAGAGGTACAGCTGATAACCGTACCACTGGTATCTATATCTAAAAGGCCACTCCCATTATTTTGGTTGTTGCTTACAACGATATCTATGAGTAAGTTACCTTTAGCAGGATCATAAAAGAAGTCGCTAGCCCCAGAGATATCAAACTTAATTCCTGTATTACCGCTTAAAATGCCTTCAAAAAAGGTTTTGACATCAGATCCTAAGTTATTAGCAAAATTAGAATTTAATTTCTTGACTTGTCTCTGGGTGGTTGACAGCCGAATCTTATAATTCGCTGTTGAGATTATTGCTGTCCCTGGGAAAAACTCAGAATTAAAAAAAGATAATTTACTAATGTATAAAGGTTGAGAAAAAGCAGAGGCACTATAAATCTGTTGATATCTTCCGTTACCGTAAGAGATAAAAGGATAACCGTTTCCATTGTTATGGTTGGCTGAGCCTACTCTGACACTTTTTAGGTTTAATTTTTTTATATTTCCTTGATCTGTGCGTGCGGTTTCAGCCGTGCTTGCCGAGTTTCTGTTTATAACAATTGAAATTGCCATGAATTTATCCCTAAATTATTTGATGCTTAGCCCTGCTTAGAGTTAGCGATGTGTAATTGCTTAAAAGAAGTAATGTGCTTAGTAATTTCGCGATTACCCATATTTAAAATGTTTTGTCAAGTATACTGAGCTGTATTTTTGGAAGCAATTGTTCTGGAATAGCTTTGCCAAATCTTTAAACAGAACCCGTTATTTATAAAGTAGATTTAAAGCGATGAATGCCAAAAATTGAGTAATCGAGATTACAAGTTGTCGATATCAGCTTGCTCATGTAGAGCGTAGATTTCACCGACGCACTTGCCTCTGCCCTGAGTTGAAAGCTGTTGTAACTAGATTTGGTATCTTCTTCGTTCATAATTCATAGTCATAATGAATATGATTTAAGTAGGGGTGTTGCCATGAAGCCACACCCTCGCTGCGAACGTGATTTATAGGCAACGCTTTCTGATGCAGATAAGCGATCGCATTCCCCGATTCGCTTAGCCATCAATTGCTTAACCGGGATGGTTTCACATGTCCACCACAACTGATCGCTACGTTCGTGTTGCCACACTTACAGAAGTCCAAACTACTGGCAGTTTAGTCGTCGCCATTGAAGGGTATACCCTAGGGTTATTCAGCCAAGGTGACAAGATATATGCCGTAGATAACCGCTGTCCCCATATGGGCTTTCCCTTGCATCGAGGCACGGTTAAGGACTGTATTCTTACCTGTGATTGGCACCATGCCCGCTTTGATCTGGCTAGCGGCGGCACCTTTGATGCTTGGGCAGATGACGTGCGATCGTTTCCCGTGCTGATTCGTCAAGCAGAAGTTTGGGTTGATTTAACCCCGCAGACTGAACCCCAAGCCCATCTTCACCAAGGACTGCGACGAGTAGCTTCCTCGAATTTATTACGGGGGGTTTTCGATGCGGCAATGAGTATCTACCTAGATCGTTATCTCAATATTCCCCCAGCCCGACTGCCTGATCCAGCGGATACCGTAGAAAACCCAGACTTACTATTAAAAGAACTGCCAGATTTACTAGATCGACAACAGCAAGTCAACGCCGCCGGAAAATTAGTTGCTCGTTATCTTTACAGTGGCGGCAAACCGGAACGACTCCTCGCGATGTTAGGGAAGTTGCTGCTGAGAGAAGATCGCGACTTTCACACGATTCAGGAAGTGGAAGCGGCTTTCCGTCAATATTCCCTATTGCGCGAAACTCCTGCGGGAGTGCCCGTATTAATTGCCGTAGCCCGATATTTAGCTGCACACGCGCCCACAATGAGATCGCAAGGTCAGATCTACGAAATGGCGACTCGGCTACATCGAGGCGATCGCGTATTTGAAGATACTTAACTCAAAAAGGATTAACTATGGCTCATCTCAATCAACGCTATAGCAAAAATGTCAGCGGCGATTTTTACGTCGATACGACCTGTATTGATTGCGATACCTGCCGCTGGATGGCTCCAGACGTATTTCATCAAGCCGGAGATCAATCAGCGGTTTACCACCAACCAGAGAATCAAATAGAACGGTTGCGAGCCATGCAAGCGTTGTTAGCTTGTCCCACAGCGTCTATTGGTACCGTAGGAAAACCGATAGATATTAAACAGGCTCAGGAAACGTTTCCCATTTTGGTAGCTGAAAATATTTATCATTGCGGTTACCACTCCGAAAAATCTTACGCCGCCGCCAGCTATCTGATTCAACGACCGGAAGGTAACATTCTCGTTGATTCTCCTCGCTTTGCCCCACCTTTAGTCAAACGACTTGAAGAAATGGGAGGAATTCAATATTTGTATCTCACCCATCGAGATGATGTGGCAGATCACGAAAAATTCCAAGAGCATTTTGGCTGTACGCGCATCCTCCACAGCTTGGAGATCGGGAATGGTACCCGTGATATCGAAATTCAACTCTCTGGTTCAGAGCCAGTTGAATTTTCGCCTGACCTATTAATTATCCCGGTTCCCGGTCATACCAAAGGTCATACAGTACTGCTTTATAACCAGAAATTTCTCTTTAGTGGGGATCATCTCGCCTGGTCACCCGAACTGAGCCATTTAATTGCCTTCCGGGATGCTTGCTGGTATTCCTGGTCTGAACAGATTAAATCTATGGAAAAGCTGGCTAATTACTCTTTTGCATGGGTTCTCCCAGGGCATGGACGCCGCTATTATGCTGATCGAGAAACCATGCGCCAGCAGATGCAGCAGTGTCTTGCTTGGATGAAAGTTGCCTAACTTCCAGGGAGGTTCTCAGGTTAGTCAAAATGCCTAACGACTAACCTGCGAGCGATCGCGTTTTAGGGATTGGGAATTGGGTAAAACCCTGCATGGCTCAGCAAATCTTTAGTTTTTCACTTTTTAACTGGGTAATTCCTCTTTTGTTATTTCCGGGTGAGAACCACGATTTTTGTAGGGGCGAAGCATTCTTGCGTCAAAGTTGGCATGAAGCGTAGAACCTCTATCCAAGAATGCTTCGCTCAAACTCCAAGCCCCAAAGTAAAAAAAGAGGGGTAATATCAATTCTCTTAAAGTAAGCGACAGATAAGCAACGCAGAGACAATCACTCGGTAGAACATCTGCGTTCAAATCGCAAGACTTGATTTAGGCGAGCAAGTCTCATGTGATTCTTAAAAATTGGTCAAATAAGCTTTTAGATGAGCTATCCACCATCATTATCCAAATTGGTATAAAGCACTGCTTTAGCCAACGAATATAGAGAAATATTCTGGGTAGGAATCTATTCCCAAGAGTCTGTGTCCCTCAATACCCCGACAACGAACGCATTTCTAAAAATAGCTCTAAGCGTGGAAAAAATGGGGGTACCTCAATCGAGGGACTAGACCTTAGCAAAAACTTTGCTTAAAATCTAACACCGAGAACCCCACCTCGTTACAATATCGAGGATAACTAGAGTGAACAGCTTCCTACCCTTTCTATGACACCTTCATTGCGAGTGCCTCTGAAAACAGGTTTAGCCAGTGGACGAGCCGAAACAAGGTCTAAAAGTGGCGAGGCTGCAATGAAGTGTGGGAACACTAAATTGTAAAAAACTCTAGAAAATTTTTGACAGGTTCCTTAAAGTTAGCTGTGAAGAAACCGAATTCATTTTTGCAGATCTTCTAGCTATACGAACATTTTAGCCGCTATAGCGCGGCTAGTTACCGATAACGCCACTTTTAGACAATCAATGAACAGAAACCAAGTGCCACCAAAACAGGGCTTATACGATCCACAGTTTGAACACGATGCTTGCGGTGTCGGGTTCATTGTGCATATGAAGGGGAACACGTCACATGAGATCGTAGCGCAAGCCTTGACGATGCTCGTGAACCTTGACCACCGGGGTGCCTGCGGTGCGGAAACGAATTCAGGAGATGGCGCAGGCATTTTGATGCAAGTGCCGCATAAGTTCCTGAAAAAGGTGGCAACGGCAGCCAATATTACCCTGCCAGAAGTGGGACAGTATGGCGTCGGCATGATCTATTGTTCGCCCGATCGCGCCGTGCGGGAACAAAGTCGCAAGATTTTTGAAACCATTGTTGCAGAAGAAGGTCAGCAGGTACTAGGTTGGCGCGATGTACCAACGGATAACTCTTCGCTGGGCAATACGGCTAAGTCCAGCGAACCCTTCATGCAGCAGGTGTTTATCCAGCGTAGCCCCGATCTGGTTGACGACTTGGCTTTCGAGCGGAAACTCTACATTATCCGCAAGCGATCGCATAATGCTATTCGCGCCCCGCAAATCGACACCTATTGGTATCCTTCCAGCATTTCTAGCCGCACGTTGGTCTATAAAGGAATGCTGATGCCCGTGCAAGTCGGAGAGTATTATCTTGATCTCCACGATCCAGATATGGAAAGTGCTTTGGCGCTAGTACACTCACGCTTTAGTACGAATACCTTCCCCAGTTGGGAACGCAGTCACCCCTACCGCTACATTGCCCATAACGGGGAAATTAACACGTTGCGCGGCAATATTAACTGGATGCACGCGCGGCAGTCGTTGTTTGAGTCCGATCTGTTCGGCGACGACATGAAGAAAGCGCAACCCGTGATCAATATTGAGGGTAGCGACTCCCTGATTTTTGACAATGCCTTAGAACTTCTGGTGCTAGCCGGGCGATCGCTTCCTCATGCTGCCATGATGATGATCCCGGAACCCTGGACAGCGCACGAGTCCATGAGTGCGGAGAAAAAGGCGTTCTACAAATACCATTCCTGCTTGATGGAACCTTGGGATGGCCCTGCCTCCATTGCCTTCACGGATGGTAAGACGATGGGTGCGGTGCTAGACCGTAACGGATTGCGCCCCTCGCGTTACTACGTCACTAAAGATGACCTAGTGATTATGGCATCGGAAGCGGGTGTGTTGCCCATTGAACCGGAACGAGTCGCGTTTAAAGGTCGCCTGCAACCGGGTCGGATGTTCTTGGTAGACACAGAACAAGGGCGGATTATCCCGGATGAGGAAATTAAACACCAAATCGCCACGGAGCAGCCCTATCAAGAGTGGATCGACCAACACATGGTCGAACTATCTCAGTTAAAAGACGCCCCCACAGAGGTAGAGATGCAAAATCTCGCCTCTATACAGGATGCTCCCGATTTAATCCAGCGCCAAATTGCCTTTGGTTACACCTTCGAGGATTTACGCCTGCTGCTGACTCCCATGGCACGCGATGGCGTGGAAGCAGTCGGTTCGATGGGGACAGATACGCCTTTAGCAGTTCTTTCTGACCGTTCTAAACTGCTTTACGACTATTTCCACCAACTGTTTGCTCAAGTTACTAACCCCCCCATTGATTCTATCCGTGAGGAGATCGTGACCTCACCTGTCACCACGATTGGGGCAGAGCGGAACTTGCTTAAACCAGAACCAAAAAGCTGTCATCTGATTGAGCTAAAAACGCCGATTCTCAGTAATGAAGAACTGGCAAAACTCAAGCATATCCATGAGGGTGAGTTTAAATCCGTCACGATTCCGATTCTGTTTAACCCGCAAGCAGGGGTACAGGGTCTAGAAACGGTGATGCAAGAGATTTGCGCCCAAGCCGATCAAGCGATCGCCTCTGGGGTGAATATCATCATCTTGAGCGATCGCGGCATCAACAAAGACAATGCTCCGATTCCTGCACTACTGGCAGTTTCCGGCTTGCATCACCACTTGATTCGCGAAGGAACGCGGACTAGAGTAGGACTCGTTCTGGAATCTGGTGAACCCCGTGAGGTGCATCACTACGCCACCCTCATTGGTTATGGTTGCGGCGCTATCAATCCCTATCTGGCTTTCGAGACGATTGAGGGGATGATCCGCGAAGGTTTACTGGTCAATGTAGACTATAAAACCGCCTGCAAGAACTACATCAAAGCCGCTACTAAGGGTGTAACCAAGGTCGCTTCTAAAATTGGCATTTCTACCATTCAAAGCTATCGCGGCGCTCAAATCTTTGAAGCGGTGGGACTCAATAAGTCAGTAATCGACAAATACTTCTCTTGGACAGCCTCCCGAATTGGCGGGGCAGATCTCGCAGTCATCACCCAAGAAGCGATTTTGCGCCATAATCACGCTTTCCCTGATCGCCCTACCAACGGTCATACCCTGGATGTTGGCGGCGAATATCAGTGGCGCAAAGAAGGTGAAGTGCATTTGTTTAGCCCCCAAACCATCCACACACTGCAAAAAGCAGCACGGGAGGGGAATTACGAGCTTTACAAGCAATATGCCAAGCTGGTAAACGAACAAAATCAGAAATATTTCACCCTGCGCGGTCTACTAGAATTCAAGCAGCGTGAATCTGTGCCCATCGAGGAAGTGGAATCGATTGAAGCGATTATGAAACGCTTCAAAACGGGTGCAATGAGCTATGGGTCAATCTCTCAGGAGACACACGAAGCCCTCGCGATCGCCATGAACCGCATCGGCGGCAAATCTAATACAGGAGAAGGGGGCGAAGACCCAGAACGCTACACTTGGACAAATGAGCAGGGCGACTCTAAAAATAGCGCGATTAAACAAGTTGCTTCCGGTCGCTTTGGCGTTAACAGCTTGTATCTGTCCCAAGCGAAAGAGATTCAGATCAAGATGGCGCAGGGTGCGAAACCTGGAGAAGGGGGACAACTCCCCGGCGGTAAAGTTTATCCCTGGATTGCCAAGGTGCGTTACTCAACTCCCGGCGTGGGCTTAATCTCACCACCACCACACCACGACATCTACTCCATCGAAGACCTTGCCCAGTTGATCCACGACTTGAAGAATGCCAACCGGGAAGCCAGAATTAGCGTCAAGTTAGTTTCTGAAGTGGGCGTGGGAACCATTGCCGCCGGGGTGGCTAAAGCCCATGCTGATGTCGTGCTGGTTTCCGGTTTTGATGGCGGTACAGGTGCCTCGCCACAGACTTCCATCAAACACGCTGGACTCCCGTGGGAACTCGGTCTTGCTGAAACACACCAAACCCTGGTGCTGAATAATCTCCGCAGTCGCATTGTCGTTGAAACTGACGGACAGATGAAGACGGGGCGGGATGTCGTGATTGCTGCCCTCTTGGGTGCGGAAGAGTTCGGTTTTTCCACCGCGCCTCTAGTTACCCTCGGCTGCATCATGATGCGCGTCTGCCACCTGAATACTTGTCCTGTGGGCGTTGCTACCCAAAACCCAGAACTGCGGAAGAACTTCACAGGTGATCCGGAACACGCAGCGAACTACATGCGGTTCATCGCCCAAGAAGTTCGGGAACTGATGGCGCAACTCGGTTTCCGTACCCTGGATGAAATGGTGGGTCGCACTGATATTCTTGAAGCCCGCAAAGCGGTAGAACATTGGAAAGCCAAAAATATTGACCTGGCTAATATCCTCTACCAGCCGGAAGTTGGATCAGAGGTGGGTCGCTACTGCCAAATCTCACAAGATCACGGTTTGGATAAATCTCTCGACATTACCGTGTTACTCGACCTGTGCAAGGCAGCGATTGAAAACGGCGAACCTGTGAAAGCCACGTTACCCATCAAAAACGTGAACCGCACTGTCGGCACAATTTTAGGTAACGAAATTACCAAGCGTCATTGGGAAGGACTGCCAGAAGATACTGTACACTTGCACTTCCAAGGAAGTGCAGGTCAGAGTTTTGGCGCGTTTGTGCCCAAAGGTGTCACCCTGGAACTCGAAGGCGATGCTAATGACTACGTTGGTAAGGGTTTAAGCGGCGGCAAGATCATCGTCTATCCCGGTGCTGGTTCAACCTTTAAGGCTGAAGAAAATATCATTGCCGGTAATGTTGCCCTCTACGGTGCTACATCAGGTGAGGTGTATCTGCGGGGAATGGCAGGTGAACGTTTTGGTGTCAGGAATTCCGGCGCGATCGCAGTTGTGGAAGGAGTCGGCGATCACGGTTGCGAATACATGACAGGCGGTAAAGTCATCGTTCTCGGTGCTACCGGACGCAACTTGGCGGCAGGAATGAGTGGCGGTGTTGCCTACATCTTGGATGAAACAGGTGACTTCCCCACACGTTGCAATCAGCAAATGGTGGGATTGGAAAAACTGGAAGATCCGGAAGAAATCGCCGACTTGCGCGAAATCATCCAGAAACACGCCGACTACACCCAAAGCGAAAAGGCAGCCCAAGTCCTCGCCAACTGGGAGGAAATGCTACCGAAATTCGTCAAAGTGATGCCGAAGGATTACAAACGAGTGTTGCAGGCATTAAAGGATGCGATCGCGGCTGGTTTAAGTGGTGATGACGCACTTACCGCTGCCTTTGAGCAAAACGCCCGTGACGTTTCCCGCATCGGTGGTGGCTAAGCCAAGATAACAGTAGGTTGGATTTTCTTCGCGTTAATCCAACCTACAAAAAATCGAGCCAAATTTAAAATGTTACGCTTGAGAAAAAGTTGATTTCTTTATCTGTAGAACAAGCAATCAAATCAGTTGAGATTTGTCAAAGCCTCTCCGATTTACACCAAGATATTGTTTTATTCCGTTTTGACTCACTAAAGGGAGAAATTTATATCTTAGCCGGACAAAATATTGAGATTGTAATTGATTCAGATGGAAATTTGGAGTTTGTGCCAAATGAAACCTAACTTTGAAACGATGAGTAAAGCTGAATTAAGGGCTTATGTATTAGAGCATAGGGAAGATATGGAGGCACTACGCTCGCTTATGAGTCGTAGAGATCCCAATGCAACCAAGTACAATTTTCCCAATACAGAAGAAGGACTGGAACAAACCAAAGCAATAATCAAACGCCAAATTGAGAAAGGTTTGGAGAGATAGTCATGTTAAAACTATCACTCTCTGTGAAATTGGCGATCGCGGCAGGTTTAAGCGGCGACGACGCACTGTCGCTGCTTTTGAGCAAAACGCCCGTGACGTTTCTCGCATCGGTGGAGGCTAAGGGGCTTAAGCCCCTTGTTAGTCATTAAAATTAGCACACTCAACATCATGTGGACTGCACAAACATATTTAGGCACACACGTAGCAACTGCCAAATACTTCATTTATCTCTTATCTGAAGACTACATTCAAGAACAGCGGGGTTTTCAAGATTATGTTATCCAGAGTCTTCGGCAATTGGGAATGCGTACAGGACATGAATCAGCAATTTTTGCACCTGATGATTGTGCTAGAGATTTCATAAAAGAGGAACTTTTTGATCTCTTTAGAGGCAACCTGATGCAGAAGATTTTGGGTAAAACGCCAGGTTTATTGTTTACAGATAAAAATCTAAAAGATTTAAGTCCTGCTGATGATAGGTGGGTGTACCTTTCATTACAGCCTTATGCTGATGGTCGTAGTCATGAACGATTAAATGATCTTTTTATGCGTATGGAAGAAATAATTAAAAATTCTAGCGATTTACTAAAAGAAATAGATGGTTCTAAATGGCGTTCATTCTGGGACATCATTAGAGATACAGCTATGCTCGAACCAAACTTTTATGGTATAGGCTTTGATTTTAAGGCTGCTCGTTCCAAATTTTTAGTGTCAAAAAATATAAAATAATATGCTCTTAATAATATTAGATGTCGAATTTAACGATGCAACGGACATACCTATGAATCTATTGGTTTGCGACCTAATCAATTTATAGTGCTGCACTTTGATCCATTATTTGCTGTCTGACCTGGAAAAGAGCGATCGCAATTATCAAATAATTTATTTAGAGAATAGCCTATGTGGACGATTGAACAAATTGAGACCGCTATTTTGCAACTCCCACCAGAGCAGTTTCGGAAGCTACAAGAATGGTTTTTGCAGTTAGATGAACAACGATGGGATGAGCAACTAGAGCAAGATGTTGCTGACGGTAAACTAGAGGCATTAGCACAGGAGGCGATCGCTGAATTCTCTATTTTATTCTGTGATCTCTA
>Ga0196963_10002538_pt1 | contig 10853 bp, 11 predicted proteins | sample S1_5metaG_FD_148600 | JGI IMG/M metagenome (GOLD analysis project Ga0196963, IMG submission 148600) | Soil microbial communities from Anza Borrego desert, Southern California, United States - S1_5 | ecosystem: Environmental > Terrestrial > Soil > Desert | place: USA: California | collected... | reverse complement strand
GAATCGCGCAGCAGCATCCCGAACGAGGCGACCGCAGCGGCAAACTGAAAGTCCTTGGTCGCGGCTGCAAAACCTTGGCCGCTATCCTTTACCGGATAGGTCAACAGCGTGCTCGCGCCGCCCGCCGGTGGCTGATAGCGAAGCTTGAGCGTGAGGAGTTCGCCACTTCTCGCAGCATCGGCCAGTTCGGCCGGCTGCTTTGCCTTTTCTTCCACGCCTTGATACTTCAGCGGATCGACGGCGGGCTGGGTGAAATCGCTGGCGACTCCGGCGGGAATCAGCTCATAGAGCGCGGTCACGCGATGTCCCGCGCCGATGTCGCCGGCGTCCTTCTTGTCGTCATTGAAGTCGCGAGCGGCGAGCTGGCGGTTTTCATAGCCGATCAGCCGATAGGCGGCGACCTGAGCGGGATTGAACTCGACTTGAATCTTCACATCCTTGGCGATCGTCACCAGCGTGCCTTCCAGCTGCTCGACGAATACTTTGCGGGCTTCGGCATCACTGTCGATGAATGCATAGTTGCCGTTGGCCTTGTTCGACAACTCCTCCAGCATGGCGTCGTTGTGATTTCCCATCCCAAAGCCGAGCACGCTGAGATAAATGCCCTGATCGGCTTTCTCCTTGGCCATGCGAACCAGATCGCCGGTGCCCGTCACGCCCACGTTGAAGTCGCCGTCGGTGCAGAGGATGACGCGGTTCACGCCCCCCTTGAGAAAGTTTTGCTGCGCGAGCTGATAGGCCAGCTGAATCCCCTGGCCGCCATTGGTCGAACCGCTGGCATTCAAGCCGTTGATCGCGGTGAGAATTGTCGCGTGCTCCTGGCCGCTCGTGGCCGGCAGGATTTGACCGGCCGCGCCGGCATACACGACGATCGACACGCGGTCGTTCGCGCCCAACTGGCGCACGAGCTGCGCCAGCGACAACTGCACGAGCGGCAAGCGGTTCGGCGGCGCCATCGAGCCCGAAACGTCAATCAAAAAGACCAGGTTCGAAGCGGGCCGGTCGCCGTGCAGCTTTTTCGCTTGCAGCGCACAGCGGACGAGCCGGTGCTTGGGCTGCCAGGGGCATTCCGCCGTTTCGAGATGGACCGCAAACGGCTTGTCATCCGCCGGCCCTGCATAGTCATAGTCGAAATAATTGATGAGATCTTCGATCCGCACCGCATCGGCGGGCGGCAGCGTCTGGCGCTCGAGCAGGAACATCCGCGTCTTCGCATAACTGGCCGTGTCGACGTCGATCGAAAACGTCGAGAGGGGCGAATCCTTCACCGCTTGAAAATCGTTTTCGGTCAGATGCGAGAATTTGTCGCCGGGGTTGCCGGGGCCGGTGCCGTAACCAGGTTGCGGCTCGCTGCGGCCGGCGATGCCTTGCCCTGGGATCGAGCCGAGCGAATTCAGTAGATCTTTGCGCGGTGCAGTTTGCTCGCCAAACTCGGACAGCTCGACGACTGCCGGCGCCGCATCCACATCCAAGGCCGGTGGAGGCGGCGCTCTCGTGGCTGCTGGCGGCGTCGTTTCGAATTCATAGCGGAGCTCTTCGGCCGGTTGATCGCCCACTGCCTGAGGCGAACTGCTGAGCTGCCTTTCCGCGCCGTCGTTGCCACAACCCGCGACCCAAAGCAAACCAAACGCCAGCACGAACAGACCCGATGCGCGGACCATAGGTGGAACTCCGAACAGGGAGAGAACGGGTGCACGCCGCAGCGCGCTCCGCATAGTGCGAACGCACGAGACAAGAATCGGTTACAGCCAACAGCTACGATCCGCCGGGCCAACAGAATATTCCCGGCCGCGCCGTGATCTTCGTTCGCGGTGTGGAGAAGAAGAATTATTCCCGCACGCCTGGAACTCACTTCACGTTCGCGAGGACGGTAGCACCCATTTGCTCCGTGGTCAGTTTGCCGCCCAGGTCGGGCGTCGCAGCGCCGGCGAGGAGCGTTTGTTCCACGGCGGCGCGGATCCGCTGTGCCGCAGCGGGCTGGCCCAAATGATCGAGCAGCATGGCGCCGCTGAGAATCGCAGCGATCGGGTTGGCGATTCCCTTGCCCGCGATGTCCGGCGCGCTGCCGTGGACCGGCTCGAACATCGAAGGAAAATTCTTCTCGGGGTTGGTGTTCGTGCTTGGCGCAAGTCCCAAACCGCCAGCAAGCACGCCGCCCAGATCAGTCAGCAGGTCGCCGAAGAGATTCGAAGCGACGACCACGTCGAACTTCTCCGGCCAGCGGACCATGTTCATCGCGCACGCATCGCAATGTTGCCGCTCGCTCTCGATATCGGGGTACTGCGGGACGAGTTCGGTGAGAATGTCGTCCCACAGCACATACGCATGCCGCTGGGCGTTCGACTTCGTCACCATCGTCAACTTTTTCCGCCGCTTCCGCGCCATTTCAAAGCCATAGCGCAAAATCCGCTCGACCCCTTTCCGCGTGTGCACCGCCGTTTGCACCGCGAACTCATCGGGCGTGCCGCGCTTGAGTCTCCCGCCGTTGTCGACGTATTCCCCTTCGGAGTTTTCCCGCAGCACCACGAAATCGATTTCACCAGGCCCTTTGCCGGCCAGCACGCTTTTCAGCCCGCGATAGAGCTTCGCCGGGCGCATGCAGGCGTATTGATCGAAGGCCTGGCGGATTTGCACGAGCGGCCACAGCGTTTCATGATCGGGCAAGAGCGCCGGCCAGCCGACGGCGCCGAGCAGGATGGCGTCGAAGGGGCGGACGATGCTCAAAAAATTCTCGGGCACGACGCGGCCGTGCTGCTTCCAATATTCGATGCCCCAAGGAAGCGTGGTGAATTCCAGATGCAGATCGGGCTCCAGCCGCGCCGCCGCGGCCAGCACGCGCATCGCCTCGGCCGTCACTTCCGGACCAATTCCGTCGCCCGGATAGGCAGCGATCTTCAACGTGGGCACGCTCAGCGCTCCTGAGAGGGTGGCTTCTTTTCGTTTCGCTCGCGGTGCTCCCGCCGCAGCCGTTCGAGCTCGCCTCGCAGCGCGTCGCGATCGGTTTGCAGCCGGTCGAGCTGGCCGCGGTAATGCTGCCGCGAAGCGAGCCAATCGCTGGCCGCCAGCAGCAGCAACCACAGTAACAAAAGCCCGACGCCGGACCAGTAGAGCAGCCGGGGCAAGTCATCTTTGAAGAGTCGATCGAGCCACAACTCTCCCAGCACGAGTAAACCGATCACGCCCAGCATCGCGCTCGTTTGGAGCCGCCGGCGAAATCGCCGCGACTGAAACTCGCGCTCCACTTCCGCCAGTCCGCCATGATCGGCCGTCCGCCAGGCGCGCAGATGAACGACAACCATGACCACCGAAGCAATCAAGAGCGCGAGCGAAAGGGCGATCGTCGGCATCACGCGGCAATCCTCACGCCTCCGCCGGATGTTTCCAGGGCGCGCGATAAGGCCGTTTGAGCAGCTTGTTCGCCACGTCGTCATTCGCTATCTTGTGCGCGGCGGCATCCCAAGCGAGCGACCGGCCGAGTTGCATCGAGAGATTGGCCAGGATGCAGCTCGTCGTGCTGATGTGTCCCTGCTCGATGTCCGCAACGGGCTTGCCGCGGCTCTCGATGCAGGCGAGGAAATCTTTCAGATGGCCGCGGATCGCCGGGGCCACGTGTTTCTCCAAATCCTTTTCGGTTTTGTCCTCGGGAAACTCTTCGAGCTCCATCTTCACATCGACGTGCTCTGCTGCGCCGCCGCCCGTGGGCGTAAAGTCGTAACCGTTGACGCTAGCCTTGAGCGTTCCCTTGTCGCCATAGAATGTCGCGCCCCAGGGATACTTGGGATCGGGCGGCGCGCCCCAGGTGCGATGCGTCCAGACAACCGGCAAGTCGCCGAAGTCGAACGTCGCGGTTTGCGTATCGCTGATGTTGGCACGGCTCTTCTTATCGACGAGGATGCCGCCGGTCGATTCGACTCGCTGCGGCCAGCCGAGATCGAGCATCCAGCGGACCATGTCGAGCATGTGGATGCACATGTCGCCGACGATGCCGTTGCCATATTCGTTGAAGGCACGCCAGCGGCGCGGATGGACGAGCGAGTTGTAAGGCCGCAGCGGCGCCGGCCCGGTCCACATTTCATAATCGAGATGATCGGGCGGCGTCGAATCGGGCGGGTTCTCCTTGGCCCGCATGTGGTAATAGCAGTAAATCTCGACAAGCGCGATCTTGCCAAGTTTTCCTTCCTTGATGACGCGATCGCGGGCTTGAATGAGGTGCGGCGTACTCCGCCGCTGCGTGCCGACCTGCACCACCCGCTTGAGCTTGCGGGCCGCGTCGAGCATCGCCTTCCCCTCGGCGATATCGATGCTGATGGGCTTTTGCACCCAGACGTCGGCGCCCATTTCCATCGCGGCGATGGCCGGCAGGGCGTGCCAATGATCGGGTGTGTCGACCAGCACGATGTCGACGTCTTTTTCCTTGAGCAGCTCGCGATAGTCGCCGTAGATCCGCGGCTTCTTTTTCGAAGCCTGCCGCGTGGCGACGAGTTCCGCGGCCTCGGCGACCATATTCTTGTCGACATCGCAGAGCGACACGACTTCCACCGGCGAAACCTGAATCAGCCGCAACAAATCACACTTCCCATACCAGCCGCTGCCGATGAGCGCCACGCGCTTGGGCTTGTCATTCGCCACAGCAAAGGCGCGAGCATGCAAACGCGACAAGGCCAGCCCTGCGGAAGCGCCGGCCAGGGAATGGGAGAGAAAACGGCGGCGATTCATGGTGTTGCCTCGCGCTGAAAAACCAGGACGGAAGTTCATCAACTGCGGTCACTTTACCGCCGCCGCCGGCCCGCGGGGAGTAGTCCCGCCTGGAGCTGTGCGCTGCGCAGAAATAATTTGCAAACGGCCCGGCAGCGCGCTATCATCTGGCGGCTGGCTGCCAGGCGACGGTCTCCTTTTCTCAGCGTTTCTGCAAACAACGCTTCGCGGCCAGCGATTCGATCGGATGGGTCCTGTTGCCGGCTGCTTCACTCGAAGCAGCTGCGGAGGGTTGATCGATGCATAAGCGGGCCGGCCGTGGAAGCAAGCTCCCAGCGGGTTTCACACTCGTGGAGTTGCTCGTCGTCATTGCCATTATTGGCGTGCTGGTGGCGCTCTTGCTGCCAGCCGTGCAGGCGGCGCGGGAAGCGGCCCGGCGGGCGCAATGCACCAACAATCTCAAGCAGATCGGCGTCGCGCTGCACAACTATCACGACACGCTCCGGTCGCTTCCTTCGGGCTGGATCATGAAGGCGGGCAACGAAGCCGAATGGGGCTGGCCCAGCTTCATCTTGCCGTTCGCCGAGCAACAGCCGCTGCACGAAAAGCTCGGCGTCACGCGGCGCCGGCTGTGGGATGTGGTCAAAGATACGACCGATCAAAAGCTGCTGCAGACGAAGCTCAAGCTCTACCGCTGCCCGTCCGACATCACGCCCGCGCTCTCGCCGGCCGGGCTGAGCGGCTTGCCCTGTCACCGGCATTTTCAATGCAGCGGCTGCGACATCAATTTCGAGCTGGCCACGAACAACTACATGGGCAACGCCGGCTTCTTCGATCCCAGCGGCGTGAACGAGCACAATCTGGAGCTCCTCCGCACCGGCGTGCTGCATGCCAACCATGCGTACAACTTCAAGGACGTCACTGACGGACTTAGCCAGACGATTGCGGTGGGCGAGCGCGACTTTCGCTGTCGCGCCGGCGTGTGGGCCGGTTCCCGCAATCCGCCGGGGCCTGATATGTGGGGCTCGTATTTCATCCGAGGTCGCGTCACCATCAAGGTGAACGATCCCCGTCGGCCGCCGACGGCCTGCAGTGAGACCTCTTGCACGGAAGGTTTTGGCAGTTTGCATCCCGGCGGCGCGATGTTTTTGTTCTGCGACGGCAGTGTGCATTACATCAATAACAACATTCATTACGACATCAACGGCGCCGATCCGCAGAGCCCCTCTGGAGAGATCGACTACAGCCAGATGGGCGCTTATCAGCGGCTGGGCATGCGGCATGACGGTCAGACGGTGGCGGGTTTCTGAAACGATGAATAGGCGTGCTCCCGCTCTGTTGATTCTCTTGCCACTCCTCCTCGCCGGCTGCAATGACAAATTCGGCGGCGTGAAGGGGAAGGTGACCCTCGATGGCCAACCGCTGGTCGGCGCGACGGTGGAGTTCAATCCCGAAGGCGGCTCGCCCGCCTACGGCGTGACCAACGAAGCGGGCGAGTATGAGCTGCTCTGGTCGCCGGAGCAGTCGGGCGCGCCGATCGGCAAAAACAAAGTTCGCATCACCAGCTTCAGCGAAGCCCAGCCCCGTATCAAAGAACGCGTGCCGCTGAAGTACAATCGACAGTCGGAGCTGATCCGCGACGTCGGCCCCGGCAAGCAAGTTTTCGATTTCGATCTCAGCACGCGGTAACTCTGCTCCGTGACCAACGAATCCGCTGTCAACTTTCTTCCTCGCGAAGGACGTCTCGCTGCCATCGATTACGGCAGCGTGCGGATTGGTCTGGCGATTACCGATCCCGACCAGAAGTTTGCCAGCCCGCTGGAAAACTACACCCGCCGCGGCGAACAGCAAGACGCCATCTGGCTGAAGCAGATCGTGCAGCAGGAGCGGATCGCGGGCCTCGTCGTCGGTTTACCAATTCATCTGAGCGGCGAGGAAAGCGAAAAGTCGCTCGAAGCCCGCCAGTTCGCCGCCTGGCTGCAAACGCTCGTCACGGTTCCCGTCGTCCTCTTCGACGAGCGATTTACCACATCGCAGGCGAACGAGCTGCTGGCCGAAGCCGGCTTCACCAGCAAGCAGCGGAAAGAACGCCGCGACAAGCTGGCCGCGTACGTTCTATTGCTGAGCTATCTCGAGTCCAATCGCGCCGGCCGGGCCAATATCAAGCCGCTCGATGATCGATCGAAGTAGCCACGCTCGCCAGAGCGTGGGTGGCGACTATTCTTCTTCCGGAAACCGTGGCGGCGGAGGTGTGTTCGGATAAACGCCAAACCATTCCTCGGAAAGTGTCGTGTCGAAGAACTGCAGCCACGTCCTCAGCGGTGCTCGCTGCCGCGTCAGGACTTGCCGGATGATTGGCAGCGCTGGCATTACATTGGTGATGGCCAGATCGACATAACTATATCGAATGCCGCTTCCGCCGCCGATGGAGCCTCCGATGCCCGCTTGCTGCAGCGCGGCATCGAGCGGATCTTCCAGGCCCGCGCGATGCTCGACCCGCTGGCTGCCATCGACTTCGCTCGCGTCGATCTTCAAGTAGCAGAAATATTCTTTATGACGCGAATGGCAGCGCGAATCAAACAGCCTGCCGCTCATCACCGCTTCGATCAATTCGAGGCAGCACGTCGTGCCGACGATCAGATCGCTACGCTCGGGAAAATCTTCGAAGTCCCCCTCCGGCTCCAATCGATAGCTCGACCATTGCGCCGTCTCTTTATCGAGCCTGAACAGCGGCTCGGCAGGCAGCTGATCGAGCATGCTGCGGGCGACGGCGGATACCGTGTCAGCCGCCCGCTCCAGCGGCAGCCAGCGATGTCCCGGCTCGCGCGGGTCGACGGCATCGATCGCGCCGATCCAGCCGTCGAGCGTTTCTTCGCCCAGCAGCGTTTCGGTCAACACGAACGCGACGTTGCGCGCCTGGTCTTCGGACCATTTCTCCTGCGGAAATGTAAACAACACGTCGATCTTGCGATGCCGCCCGATGCGGGCTTCGATCATCGCCTGCTGAAACTCGACGCCGCAGCGCCCCTCGACAGCAGCCCGCGCGTGATCGACATCTTCCGGCAAGCGATGCGAATAGAATTCCCAGCCGGGAATTTGCGGGGCCTTGCCGAGCACCTGGTTGAGCATCGGTCGCAGCCAATGGACCGATTCGGGAGTGATGACGAGCCGATGACCGCCGGCCTGGACGTTGTTCGAGCGGCGGGCGGGGCCGAACTCCCAGCAGAGGCGGGGATCGACGGCGAGCAAGTGATCGTCCATGAACTGGACGATGTCGAACTTGCCGGGCTGCGTGAACGTTGCCGAAATGTTGGCGGCGTTCGCTTGAAAGGCCCGCCACCAGCGTTCGCTGGCCGCGGCCACCTGCTGCTTCCATTGCTGCTCGGCGGCGTTGTTCGGATCAGCGAGAATCCACCGCATGGCAGCACCTGCAGTCTTAGCCCTTCTTTGCCGCCGCTTTGGCGCGATGCTTGATCTTCCGCTTGACCCGCTTCTTGGGCTTGGCCGCGGTGGCGTGGCAGCGCTTGCAGCGGGTCTTCTGGTTGTTGAGCTTGGCGTGGCACTTGGGGCAGCGGCGTTCGCCGGTCTGATGCACGAATTTGGTGCGCGGGCGGGTTTTCATCGGAATCGTCTCAAGACCCAGAGTGATTTGCAGGGATATTTAATAGCCCCGTACTGTAGCGGATTCAGGATTCAGGAGCCAGAGGTCAGGAGTCAGGGAAATTGGCCTCTTGCACTGAACGCCGTTCCCCGATTCCCGGCTACGGCTCTTGTCGAAACTGGAACTCGCCTGTAAATTACGCGTTTCCCCAAATCGGACCGAGATCGGCCGCGAGCTTTCTTTCGCGCGGCGTGAACCCTGGAGAGATGTCGTGGCTGGCACGAAGACTTACATCGCCAAACCCGGCGAAATTGCTGAAAAATGGTGGCTCGTCGACGCCACCGATAAGACCGTGGGCCGCCTCGCAAGCGACATCGCCATGGTGCTGATGGGCAAGCACCGCCCGACTTACACTCCCCACGTGCTCACCGGCGACGCCGTCGTCGTCATCAACTGCGAAAAGGTCCATTTCAGCGGCCGCAAGTGGGAACAAAAAACCTACGCCTGGTTCACGGGTTACACCGGCCAGCGGACCGTGACGGCCGGCAAACGGCAGACGTCGGCTCCCGATCGCATCCTCCGCGATGCCGTCCGCCGCATGTTGCCCAAGAACAAGCTGGCCACCAAGATGCTCGCCCGCCTCAAGATCTACAGCGGCACGGCTCATCCTCACCAGGCCCAGCAGCCCGAACCGCGTGAAATGGGCGTGAAATAGTGTTATTGCTGCGAGTACGCAGATTGTTTTCCTACTAGCCTGAAGCGCGAGCGAAGGGCATTCATCGGAACCACAGCGACAGACAATCATGGTTGCCACCAAAAAAGACAAACTGACCGGTGACGCTCTCGGCACGGGCCGTCGCAAGACGGCTGTGGCCCGTGTTCGTATTCGCGCCGGCAGCGGCGTGATCACGATCAACGACCGCCCGCTCGAAGATTACTTCTCGGTCGAGACCGATCGCATGAACGTGGTCGAAGCGCTCGAAGCGACAGGCCATCGTGGCGACATGGACGTGCTCGTCCGCGTCAGCGGCGGCGGACCCACGGGCCAATCGGGCGCCATCCGCATGGGCATCTCCCGCGCCTTGCTCGCACTCGACACTGAGTCGTTCACCACCCTCCGTGGCGGCGGCTTCCTCACGCGCGATTCACGCATGAAAGAACGCAAGCATTACGGCCTGCGTGGCGCCCGCCGCGGCACTCAGTTCTCGAAACGATAAATTGCCGAAGCTGCGTGCTACTGGCTTGGCCAGTGTTGTGCAGCAGATTAAGCCCTCTCCAAAAACCCGCGATCAACCGATCGCGGGTTTTTCTGTCGCCTTTTCAAATCGCTTGCCCACGAAGCGACGACAAAAATCCACTTATTTTTCCACCTTGATCGGCCGCCACTGGAAATTGCGGATGGCCGATTTGGTGCGATAGGTCGAAATGCCCAGCGGCTTCGTGACGTCGACCTCGAACCGCGTGGAGACCTTCTTCTCCTTGATGTCGACGTCGACCATCTGATCCTTATCGATCCAGGCCTGCAGCCGGTTGCCAGTCACGCGCACGCGGATGGTGTACCACTTGTTGGGGTCGAACTTCTTGTAGGCCGTCGTTTCATTCTCGCTGGCATCCATGCCGTCAAGGCTCGAAATCCCGACCAGCCCGCCGCCCCATCCGCCGCAAATCAGGCTGGCATGCGAATCGTGCACGGGAAACGTCAAGCCGCAGAAAAAGTCATCGCCGGCGAGCTTGTTCGCTTCAAGCATGAGCTCGTAATTGTCCTTCGGCAGCCCGTCGGCTTTTTCGATGACAATGCCCGTGAGCGGATCGCCCGTCTCGAGAATGATCTGCCCCTTGCCGTCGACCTTCACTTCCCCCTCGCCGCCAAAGTTGATGCTCTTCCAGCCTTTGAGCGTCTTGCCGTCGTAGAGCGGTTTCCACTCCTTGGGATCGACGGGTTTCTCCGCCGGCTTCTCTTGGGCGAAGGTCACGATAGGAGCGGATACGATCAGCGCGAAGCAAAGGACTGACAGGCGGGAAACGAAGGTGGTGGACATGGCGGAATTCTCCGGCGCGACATGGTTGCGGATCGAATGACTATAGCAGAAGAATGCCTTGTAGCCACGTTCGCCAGAACGTGGGAGACCTCGCCGATAAATCCGGCGATCCCACGGTCTGGCGACCGTGGCTACCTAGCCCGCAACGGACGCGCTGAGTACTCTCAGGATATGTCGCAGCCGTCCGCCAATTCGAAGTCGCCCCGCAAGCGGTTTGATTCGCCCGAGCAGGAAGCCTATCTCCATTTGTGGCGGACTTACGATCGCCTGAAAGCCATCGAAGAGCGGCTCTTCGCCCAGTACGATCTCTCGCCGCAGCAGTACAACGCGCTGCGGCTGCTACGTGCGGCTCAGCCCGAGACTCTGCCCACGCTGGCCCTCGGCGCGCGGCTCATTTCGCGCGCCCCCGATATGACGCGGCTGCTCGACCGGCTGGAAGAGCGGCAGCTGGTCGCCCGCGAGCGGCGGCCGGAAAATCGCCGCGTGGTGGAAGTGGCAATCACGGCCGCCGGCCTGGC
>Ga0196963_10002537_pt1 | contig 10860 bp, 7 predicted proteins | sample S1_5metaG_FD_148600 | JGI IMG/M metagenome (GOLD analysis project Ga0196963, IMG submission 148600) | Soil microbial communities from Anza Borrego desert, Southern California, United States - S1_5 | ecosystem: Environmental > Terrestrial > Soil > Desert | place: USA: California | collected... | reverse complement strand
GCGCTTCCTGGTGTCCTACATCAGCCGCTTCATGACGCTGGAGCCGGGCGACGTCATCGCCACGGGCACCCCGCCCGGCGTCGGCATGGGCCAGAAGCCGCCCGTCTTCCTGCGCCCCGGCCAGACGATCCGCCTGTCGGTGGAGGGGCTGGGGGTGCAGACCCAGCGTACCGTGGCGGCGGAGTAGCGGCGGAGCAGCGGCGGGCTACTCGAACCGGAGCGCCTCGATCGGGTCCAGGCGGGCGGCGCGACGGGCCGGCCAGAATCCGAAGAACATGCCGATCCCGGCGGCGATGGCGAAGCTCATCAGGATGGCGCCCGGCTGCACCAGCACCGGCCAGCCCGCCCACTTCGCCACCGCGGCCGAGGCGCCGATGCCCAGCGTGATGCCAATCGCCCCGCCGATCAGGCAGAGCACCACCGCCTCGACCAGGAACTGCAGCAGGATGTCGCGCCGGCGGGCGCCGACGGCGAGGCGCAGCCCGATCTCCCGCGTCCGCTCGGTCACCGAGACCAGCATGATGTTCATGATGCCGATCCCGCCCACCAGCAGCGACACCGACGCGATGGAGGCGACCAGCAGGCTCATCGACCGCGTCGTCTCCTGGGCGATGGAGACGAACTCCGCGAGGTTGCGCACCTCGAACGGGTCGGGCTGGCCCGGCGGCACGCGCAGGCGCTGGCGCAGCAGCGCCGCCATCTCCTCGCGCGCCGGCTCCAGCGCCTCCGCCGTCGCCGTCTTGACCACGATCAGGTCGACCCGGCGCGGCGCCACCTGGCTGTTGCCGAGGATGCGCCGCGAGGTCGGCAGCGGCACCATGACGGTGCGGTCCTGGTCCATGCCGAAGGTGGTCTGGCCCTTGGCCTTCAGCGTGCCGACGATGGTCATGGGCGTGCGGTTGATGCGCACGCTCTGGCCGACGGGGTCGGCCTCGCCGAACAGTTCGCGGGCGACGGTGGCGCCGACCAGCACCACCTGCCCGCCCGACCGCGCCTCCGACGCGGAGAAGCCGCGGCCCGCGTCCACCGTCCACTCGCGCGCCTCCATGTAGTCGGGGGTGACCCCTTCCAGCCGGGCGCTGGCGTTGGCGCGGCCGGCCACGACCTGGACCTGGCCGTTGCGGGCGGGGGCGGCCAGCTCCACCCCCGGCACCTCGCGGGCGATGGCGACGGCGTCCTCCTCGCTGATCGGCTGCACCGTCTGCATGGAGACGCCGCCGAACCGGCGGGAGCCGGGCGTCACCAGCAGCAGGTTGGCGCCCATGGAGCTGACCTGCTGCTGCACCTGGTCGCGCACGCCGGAGCCCAGCGCCACCGTCGCGATGACCGCGGCGACGCCGATGACGATCCCCAGCATGGTCAGCAGGCTGCGCAGCGCGTTGGTGCGGATCGCCACCAGGGCGATGCGCAGGGCGTCGGTCACGCTCATGCCGCCCGCCCCCCGCCCGTCTGGTTCCCATCCAGCGCCGACAGCTCCGCCGCCAGGTCGCGCGGCCGGTCGTTGCGGCGGTCCTCCACCAGCCTTCCGTCGCGGAAGGCCAGCACCCGGCCGGCGCAGGCCGCGACCTCGGGGTCGTGGGTGACGACGAGGACGGTCAGGCCGTCCCGGTTCAGCCGCTGGAACAGCTCCATGATCTCCATGCCGGTGCGGCTGTCGAGCGCGCCCGTGGGCTCGTCCGCCAGCAGGATGGCGGGGTCGTTGACCAGCGCGCGGGCGATGGCCACGCGCTGCTGCTGACCGCCGGAAAGCTGCGCCGGGGTGTGGTCAAGGCGCCGGCCCAGCCCCACCTCCTCCAGCCGGCGGCGTGCCGTCTCCCGCCCCTGCGCGCCGGCACGGCCCGTGTAGATGAGCGGCATGGCGACGTTGTCGAGTGCCGTGGTACGGGCCAGCAGGTTGAACTGCTGGAAGACGAAGCCGATGCGCTTGGCCCGGATTTCCGCCAGCCGGTCGGGCGGCAGGGCCGACACGTCCTCCCCGTCCAGCAGGATGCGGCCCTCCGTGGGGCGGTCCAGGCATCCCACCAGGTTCATGAAGGTGGACTTGCCGGAGCCCGACGGGCCGGTGACGGCGACGAACTCGCCGCGCGCCACCGCCACCGTCACGCCGTCCAGCGCCCGCACGGTGCCGCCGCCCAGCGCGTAGCCGCGCGCGAGGGCGGTGCAGGCGATGATGGGGGTGTCCATCCGTCCGGCGCCCCTAGAACCGGAATCCGGCCGGGCGCGGGGCCGCGGCACCCTGGCGCTCGGCCCGCACGATGAGCTGGTCGCCGGGCTTCAGCGGCCCCGCCGCCATCTCCGTCCAGTCGGCGTTCTCAAGCCCCAGCGTCACCTGCACCGGTTCCGGAGCGCCGCCGCGGCCCAGGACCCAGACGGTGCCCCGGCGGGTGCCGTCGGCGGCCGGGGCGGCCTCCCCGGGTGCGCGTTTCGGGCCGGCCGGCGGACCCTGCTCGGCGGCCACCGCGGCGCCGGGGGTGCGGGCGGCGCCGGGCCGCGCCTCGGGGCGGGGGCGGAAGCGGAGTGCTGCGGCCGGGATCTTCACCGCCCGCTCCCGCTCGCCCATGACGATGTCGAGCTTGGCGGTGAGGCCGGGCAGCAGCCGCTCGCCGGGATTGTCCGCGGCGACCACGACCGTGTAGGTGACGACGTTCTGCTGCTCCTTCGGCGCCTTGCGGATCTGGCGCACGGTACCGGCGAAGCCGGTGCCGGGGAAGGCGTCGACGGTGAAGCGCACCGGCTGGCCCTCGCGCACGCGGCCGATGTCGGCCTCGTCCACCCGCGCCTCCACCTCCATGCGCTCCAGGCTGCTGGCGATTGTGAAGAGGGTGGGTGCCGTCATGCTGGCCTGCACGGTCTGGCCCGGCTCCACCTCGCGCTTGATGACGACGCCGTCGATGGGGGCGCGGATGACGCTGCGCTCCAGGTCGGTGGCGGCCTGCTTCAGCGCCGCGTCCTGCTGCAGCACGCCGGCGCGGGCGCTCATGATCTGCGCGTCGGCCATGCGCAGGTCGGCCTCCGCCGTGTCGAGGCGCGTGCGCGCCGTCTCGAAGTCGCGCTCCGACAGGTTGCCCTGTTTGCGCAGCGCCTGGCGCCGCTCGAAGTCCCGCCTTGCGTCGGCAAGCTGCACGGCGGCGCGGTTGCGCGCGGCCTCCGTCTCTGCCACGCGGGCGCGGGCGACCTCCAGCTGCGCCTCGGCCTGGGCCACCCGCGCCTCGAAGGTGCGGGGGTCGAGGCGGGCCAGCACGTCGCCCCGGGCGACGCGGCTGTTGTAGTCCACCGCCACCTCGGCGATCTGCCCGGACAGCTGGGAGCCCACGACCACCTCCCCCGCGGCGCGCAGCGCGCCCGAGGTGGAGACGGCGCTGACGATCGGCCCCTCCTCCACCGCGGCGAAGGTGTAGACGGTGCGCGCCTCGTCGGCCGGCGACAGCAGGTACCAGGCCCCGCCCGACAGCACCGTCAGGGTCCCGAGCACGGCCAGGCGGCGGCGCAGGCCGGCACCCGCCAGGGAACGGAGGAAGGAGGAACGGTCGCTCATGTCACGCTTCGGTTCGGAGGGCGCGGGCGCCGGGAATGCCGCCCGGTTCTTATACGGCCGGGCCCGGCGGACCCTGCACCGAATGTTAAGCATCCGGAGAAATCATGGCCGGGAGAAGGCGGAAGGGGGTATCTTCCCTCCTTCGGAGCCAGACCCGCCGCATCCCGCCGCCGCACCCCGCCAGAGCATCGCCGCATGTCCCTGCCCCCGCAGCCCCCCCGGCCCATCGCCTTCCCCGGTCAGCCCGGGCAGCCGGTGCTCTCGGTGGTCGTCCCGATGCACAACGAGCAGGCGAACGTCGGCCCGCTGTTCCGGCGCCTGCAGGGCGTGCTGGAGCGCCTGGGCCTGCCCTACGAGGTGGTCTGCGTCGACGACGGCAGCCGCGACGGCACCTGGGCGGCGCTGGAGGCGGCGCGCGTCGCCAACCCGCGCGTCAAGCTGCTGCGCTTCAGCCGCAACTTCGGCAAGGAGATGGCGATGACGGCGGGCCTGCGCCAGGCCTCCGGCCGCGCCGCCGTCATCATGGACGCCGACCTGCAGCACCCGCCCGAGCTGATCGAGGAGTTCGTCGCCCGCTGGCGGGAGGGCGCGCAGATGGTCTACGCGGTGCGCCGCAGCCGCGACACCGACCCGACGCTGCGCCGCCACCTGAGCGAACTCTACTACCGGCTCCTCGGCGCCCTTTCGGAGGTCGAGCTGCCGCGCGGCGCCGGCGATTTCCGCCTGCTGGACCGCGCCGTCGTCGACGCGCTGAACGCCATGCCGGAGCGCGGGCGCTTCCTCAAGGGGATGTACAGCTGGGTCGGCTTCCGCCAGGCGGCGGTGCCCTTCGACCCGGCGCCGCGCCACGCCGGCACGTCGGCGTTCGGGTTCTGGCGCCTGCTGCGCTTCGGCTTCGACGGCATCGCCTCCTTCAGCACCCTGCCGCTGCGCGTCTGGTCCTGGCTGGGGCTGGTGGTGGCGGCGCTGGCCTGCGTCTATGCCGGGGTGATCATCGCCAAGACCATGATCTACGGCATCGAGGTGCCGGGCTACGCCTCGCTGATGGCGGCGACGCTGTTCCTGGGCGGGGTGCAGCTGATCTGCCTGGGCGTGCTGGGCGACTATCTCGGCCGCGTCTTCACCGAGGTGAAGGGCCGCCCGCTCTACATCGTCGCCGACGCCCAGGGCTTCGCCCGGGCCGAGGAGGCGCGCCCGCCGGCCGACGGCCGGCAGAGCCTGCCCTGACCCCCTCGCCGTCCGGCCCCGTAGCCCGGCGCTTCTGGAGCGGGCTGTACGCCGCCGCCATGGTCCTGGCGGCGTGCCTGATGCTGGCCGGCTTCCGCGACCACGGCATCACCTGGGACGAGCCGCTGCACGTGGAGTACGGCGAGCGGGCGCTGGACTGGTACCTGAGCCTGGGCGCCGACCGCTCGGTGCTGGAGTTCCAGAACCTCTACCTCTACGGCGCCCTGTACGACACGATGGCGGCCGCCATCTCGCTGCTGTCGCCCTTCGACGCCTACGGGACGCGCCGGCTGCTGGGCGGGCTGCTGGGGCTGCTGGGCGTGGCGGCGGTGCACCGCATCGCGCGCGACCTTGGCGGCGCGCGCGCCGGGGCCCTGGCGGCGGTGCTGCTGCTGCTGACGCCGGACTGGTGGGGCCACGCCTTCAACAATCCCAAGGACACGCCCTTCGCCGTCGCCGGCGCCTGGTCGGCGGTGTTCCTGGTACGGCTGGCCACGGCGCTGCCGGAGCCGCGGCTGCGCGACGCGGTCGGGTTCGGCTTGGCGCTGGGGGCCGCGCTGGGCATCCGGGTCGGCGGCGTGCTGTTCCTGGGGCCGCTGGGCGTGGTGGGGCTGGCCTGGGTGCTGCTGCGGCTGGGCCGGGGCGCCGGCCCGCTGCCCGTCCTGGCGGAGGCGGGGCGCATCGCGCTGGTCTTCGCCGCCGCCCTGCCGGTGGCCTGGGCCCTCATGGTGGCGGCATGGCCGTGGGCGCAGCTGGACCCGGTCGGCCACCCCGTCCGGGCGCTGGCGGAATTCTCGCGCTTCCCCCTGGACTTCACCTTCCTGTTCGCCGGCCAGACACTGCGCACCACCGAGCTGCCCTGGTGGTACCTGCCGATGGGCCTCGCCGTGAAGCTGCCGGTGCCGCTGTTCCTGGCGGTCGCCGGCGCCGCGGGGCTGGGGCTGTCGGCGCTGCTGCGCGGGCGGGTGCGGATGGAGGCGGTGGCGCTCGCCGCCGCCCTGCTGCTGCCGCCGCTGGCGGTGCTGGCGACCCACGCGGTGCTCTATGACGGCATCCGCCACATGCTGTTCCTGGTGCCGCTGCTGGCCGCGGCCGCCGGCGTCGCGCTGGACCGGCTGGCGTTGGCCCTGCCGGCCAGCCGCCGGGGCTTCCGGCCGGCGGCGCTGGCGGGGGCGGCGCTGGCCGGCTACGCCGCCGCCCAGGCCGCCACCATGGTCCGGCTGCACCCCTACCAGACCATCTGGCACAACGCCCTGGCCGGCGGCGTGACCGGGGCCGCGGGGCGGTTCGAGCTGGACTACTGGGGCTCCGCCATGTCGGAGGCGGCGCGCGCGCTGACCGCCGCCATCCTGCGCCGGGAGGGGGTGATGTCGCTGACCAGGCCCTACCGCGTGCGCCTCTGCGGCCCGCCCGGTTCCGCCCTCTACTACCTGCCGCCAAGCTGGCGCGGCGTCGGCGAGGGCGAGGCGGATTTCTACGTCGCCTACACCCGCGGCCGCTGCCCCGGCGCGCCCGAGGGGGCGGAGCTGGTGCGGGTGGAGCGCATGGGCATCCCGCTGGCCTTCGTCCTGGACCTGCGCGGCGCGCGGCCTTAGGAGCCCTTCCCTAGGGACGCTTCGCCGGGGCCGGTTCCTGGCGCTTGCGGGGCTGGTCGCCCTTGCCCGGCGTGTCGCGGGCCTCGCGGATCAGGTCCTGGCAGGGGCTGTCCTCGCCGCCGCCGGTCTCGATCAGCGGGATCAGGGCCGCCAGCGGGGTCAGCAGCGTGCCGAGCGCCACCGCGGCGGCCCCCTTCGCCGCCAGCGGCCCCGCCTCCACCCCCACCTCGGGCTCGGAGAAGGTGCCGCCGAAGGTGATGGGCGTGCGGGCCGACGCGATGCTGGCGTCCTTGGGGTGGGCGAGGATGCGGCCGTCCAGCGTCTCCTTGGCCAGCCCGATCGTCATCTCGCCGGCGACGTTGGTGTCCTCGGTGTCGAAGACCAGGGTCTTGGACTTCATAACGCCGTCCTCCACGTCGAAGGCGGCCACCATGCAGCGCACCGGCACCGACTGGTCCTTGGTCAGCACGAAGCCCAGCGCCTCCGCCAGGTCGATGCCGGTGACCTCCATCAGCAGCGTGCTGAAGCGCCCGCCCTGCATGATGAGGGCCGATTCGCCGTCGGCGTTGCCCAGGATGCCGGCCAGCGACTTGCCGCTGCCTTGCAGGTCCAGGTGACCGCCGATGGTGCCCTCGGTCTCCTCCTCGAAGGGCGTGCCCTTGAACAGGGGCTTCAGCTGCACGCCGCGGATGTCGATGTCGAAGGCGGCGGAGGGCACCTGCTCGCGCCCGTTCAGCACGATGCTGCCGCCGACCGTGCCCAGCGCCAGGGTGACGTTGAAGGGCTGCACCACGGCGCGCCCGTTCTCCAGCTTCAGCCCGGCCTTCACCCCCTGCATGGGCACCGGCCCCTCGATGTCCTGGGCGCTGAAGCTGATGTCCATGTCGGCCACGCGCAGCCGCTCCAGGTTGATCTCGGTGTCGGGGATCAGCTTGCCGTCGTTGTCCTCCTCGCCCGGAGTCATGCCGATGAAGCCGCCGAGGTCGGCCAGGCGCAGCTGCTTCGACACCAGCTCCGCCCGCACGACCGGGCGCGGCTCCTGCGGGGTGACGCTGAGCCAGCCGGACAGGTCGCTCTCGCCGACCTTGCCGTCGATCTCCTCGGCCCGCCATTCCGCCTCGCGCCGGATCAGCCGGGTGTTCAGGTGGTAGGGGCCGGTCGGCGGCAGCGGCACGCTGACCAGCGAATAGGTCTCCGCCAGGTTGGGGCCCTTCAGCGCCAGCCGCAGATCGACGCCGCGCAGCTTCACCGGCTCGGTCAGGGTGCCCTCCGCGGTCAGCGAGGTCTTGCCCAGCGAGACCGCCAGCTTCAGCGGGTAGGGCTCCTCCGTCTCGCGCAGCGTGATGAGCGGCGCGCCGGTGAACTCGATCTTCAGCGGCTTGCCCTCCATGGTGCCGCTGCCGTCGAGGCGCACCTGCCGGTCGCCGCTGCCCTCCGCCACGACGGTGTGGATGCGGCTGTCGATGTCGATGTCCGCCTTGGGGTCGCGGTAGATGAGCTGGCCCTCCTCGATCGCCAGCGTGCCGATGACGGGGAACTCCGAGCGCTCCTCCGGCGACACCGCCTCCGCCGCGGCCTCCGCCTCGGCCGGCACGTCGAAGACCCAGTTGCCCACCCCTTCCGCGTTCTTCTCCAGCAGCAGCCAGGGCTCGGCCACGATGACCTCGGGCAGGTCGATGCGGCCGGTCAGCAGCGGCAGCAGCTTCACCACCGCCTCCATGCGCCCGACCCGCGCCATCAGCGGGTCGCTGCCCCATTCGGCGTTGGCCATGGTGATGCCGCCCAGCGTGATACGCGGCGACAGCGACCAGTCGATGTCGACCGGCCCGGCGATCTCCACCTTGCGCCCCGTCGTCTCCGTCATTCGGTCTGCGGCGTAGCGGGCCAGCCGCTCCGGTCCCATGGTGACGATCAGGACGGCGCCCCCGACCACCAGGACGACAAGGACGAGACCGACGATCAGCAGTGCCCGGCGCATGGGGCCGACTCCCTGGATGTTCTCTCCATTCGGAACCCAAGGGAGCATTGATGGTTCCGCGTACCCTTCCGGCTAGGCGGGGCGGCGTACCCGTCTAATCCCTGCGGAGAATCCGTTGGCAGACCGCGGCGTGCCGGCGGGCGCGCTCGGCCAGCGGTCCGGCAGCGCCGGCGTCCAGCAGGGCCCGCCAGAAGGACAGCGCCTCCCGGTAGCGGCCGTGGCGTTGCAGGATCATGGCGAGCGCGTAGCGCAGCCCGCCGTCGGTCGGGCGCTGGCGCAAGGCCGCGCAGAGATGGGCCACCGCGGCGTCGACCTTGCCTGACCGGGCGGCGCTGCGGGCCAGCGCCAGGCTCGCCTCGGAGAAGCCGGGATCGCGGTCCAGCGCCCGGTGCCAGCACACCTCCGCCTCCGCCCGCCGCCCGGACAGGGCCAGCACCTCGCCCAGCCGGTAGAGGACGGCGGGGTCCCACGGCGTCAGGCGCAGCGCGGTGCCGAGCGCCCGCTCGCTGAGGTCGATGGCGCGGTGCCGGCGCATGAGTTCGGCGAAGTCCAGCAGCTGGTCGGCGCTGGCCGGCGGCGACTCCAGGGGCAGCAGGAACTGCCCCTCCGGGTCGACCAGCCGCCCGCGGCCGTCGCGTACCGGGCCGACCGGGTCGCCGGCGGCCTCCGACAGGCCCATCCCCTGCTCCCGGCGCAGGCGCAGCGCCCCCTCGATCACGTCGCCCAGGGTGACGCCGTCGCGCAGCATGCCGCGCACCCGCCGCGCCGCCACCAGGTCGCGGAAGCCGTAGAGCCCGCCGGCCGGCTCCAGCACGTCGAAGAGGGAGAGCCAGAACACCGCCTCCGGCCGCAGGCCCGACAGGGCGGACAGCCGCTCCGCCGACAGGTCGCGGTTGGCCGGCGGCGGCGGGCCGTCCAGGCCGAGGCGGCGGCGGAACTCGCCCTCGCTGATGAACTCCGCCCCCGGCGGCGCCTGGTGCAGCATCAGGGCCGGCAGCAGGCCGGAGCGCAGGTGCTTCAGCGCGCCGTGGGCGACCGCCACCGTCGTGACCTGGCGGCCCAGGCGCGGCGACAGCCGGCCGCCGCGGTCGCGCACCGCGTCGGCCACGCGGCGGGGCAGCAGCCCCTCGGCCCGGCCGATCAGGTGGACGACCGCCCCGGCCAGCCCGCCCGGCGCCGGGCCGCCGGGGCCGCCGCCCTCCGGCAGGGGCGCGCCGCCCGGCACCGGCAGCCGGATCAGCCGCCCCGTCGCACCCTGGAGGCTCCTGGCATCGAACCTGGCGCTCATGCGTCGGTCATTCCCCGTCCCCGTCCGGCACGCGCAGTCCGCGGGCCACCAGCCGCCCCAACGCGCGGCATCGGTCGAAGTTACGGGAAACCGTTGGTTCCTATGCGCCAGCGCCACGGCTTCGGGAGTGGCGGTAATCCCGCTCCCGAAGCCCCTGTTCCGGAAGGAAAAGCCGGTTCCGCCGCCCTACCCCGCCCGCCGGGCGGCGGCAGCCCGCCTCCCCTTCCGCGCGGTCGGAAGCCCCTGCCGGAGGTCGAAGAACCCCTCCCATGGATCGGAGGGGCGCGCCGCAAGCTGGGCGCAGACCGTTTCCACACCGAAATGGTTGCCGCCGGTGATGCCGGACAGCTCCTCCCAGGCGATGGGGACGGCGACGGGGGCGCCCGCACGGGCGCGGGTGGAGTATGGCGCCACGGCGCTGGCACCGCGGGTGTTGCGGAGATAATCGACGAAGATGCGCCCGCCGCGCTCCTCCTTCGCCATGGCCGTGGTGTAGCGGTCGGGCGCGTCGGCCGCCATGGCGGCGGCGACCGATTCGGCGAACTCCTTCAGGGCGTCCCAGCCGGCCTCGGGGGCCAGCGGCGCCACCACGTGCAGCCCCTTGCCGCCGGTGGTCTTCACGAAGCTCTCCAGCCCCGCCGCCTTGAGCCGCTCGCGCGATTCCAGCGCCGCCGCCACCACGGCCTCCCAGCCGACGCCCTCGCCCGGGTCGAAGTCCAGGACCAGCCGGTCCGGCGTCTCCAGCCGGTCCACCGTGGCGCCCCAGGGGTGCAGCTCCAGCGCGCCGCCCTGCGCCAAAGCGACCAAGCCGGGCAGGCAGTCCACCATCAGATAGTCGCGCACGCCGGCCGATTCGGCGATGGGCACGCGCTGCACGGCGGGATGCAGGCCGGCCCAGGCGTGCTTCTGGATGAAGCAGACCTTGGAGGGGCCGGAGGGGCAGCGCTTCAGCGCCAGCGGCCGCCCGGTCAGGTGGGGCAGGATCCAGGCGGCGATGCCGGCGTAATAGTCGATCAGCCCGCGCTTGGTCAGCCCCTGCTCCGCCCAGAGCACGCGGTCGGGATGGGTGACGCGGACGCCGTAGAGCTGCAGGTCGCCCGCCGCCCGCCGCGCGCCCGCGGCCTGCCGCCGGGCGGCGCGCTCCAGCCGCTCCTCGTCCTCCCGGGGGTGGTATCCGCCCGACCTGTTGGTTCCCTCCGCCATGCGAAGGCAAACAGCGAAGCTCCCCATCCGGCAC
>Ga0196963_10002536_pt1 | contig 10863 bp, 12 predicted proteins | sample S1_5metaG_FD_148600 | JGI IMG/M metagenome (GOLD analysis project Ga0196963, IMG submission 148600) | Soil microbial communities from Anza Borrego desert, Southern California, United States - S1_5 | ecosystem: Environmental > Terrestrial > Soil > Desert | place: USA: California | collected... | reverse complement strand
ATTTCGCGCCGTAACCCCGGCTTGGCCTCCCGAAGGAACACCCCGGCTCGAACTCCTGCTGCCGGGATTGAATACCGCCGTGCTGATTGCCAGCAGTTTTGTGATCCATCAAGCGGATGCTGCCATTAAAAAGAACAATGTATCCGGTTTGCGAACTTGGTTTGCAGTAACGGCTTTGATGGGCGCAGTTTTCTTAGCTGGTCAGATTTATGAATACTTCCACTTAGAATTTAGTCTCACGACTAACATCTTTGCCAGCACATTCTTTGTTCTGACAGGCTTCCACGGTCTTCACGTTACATTTGGGCTACTGCTGATTTTGGCGGTGTTGTGGCGATCGCTCAAGCAAGACCATTACAACGAGCAAGACCACTTTGGCGTAGAAGCGGCAGAAATTTACTGGCACTTTGTTGATGTCGTGTGGATCATTCTGTTTTTACTGCTGTATATACTTTAAAGGTTTCATTTTCTGCATTCTTTCGTTAATAAGCTCCACTTTGGGGCTTTTTTTGTTTAAATACCCATAAATCAGTAGGGGCACAATGCATTGCATTGCGCCCCTCTTAACTAACAGAAATCAGTTATAAGTCTAAATCAGACCCCAGAAGTGCAGGAGACCTTGACCAGAAAATAGTTCAATCAGTAAAGCGCTTGCAAAGCCTAGCATTGCTAAACGACCATTCCAAATTTCTGCTTGAGGAGTAAAGCCACCTTTCCAGGCATTCCGATCTTCAATGTTCGTGATTGGAGGTGTAACTGTTTTGGGTGCGTCTTGGATAGTTGGCATTGTTGTCCCTCTGTATTACTCGCATCTATAAATAAATGTAACGAATACTGGGGTTGGTACTATCCGTCTGACGGCATAAAATATTATGCTTGAGGATTGTGCAAATTGAAAGACACCGGATCAGGCTTTTTTGCTACCCTAGACAAATTTCTGCGAGAGAACTTACGCATTTTTCTGAAAGCATCAAGGTTCTAGCTCCTGAATTTTCTTTCCTACAAATGACGACTAACGGGATAGAAGATATATATAACTTTCTCAGGCTGTCTAATACAGTAGCAACCGCCGGACAACCTACAGAGGCGCAATTCTCACTAATTAAGGCAGCGGGTTATCAAGTAGTGATTAACCTGGCACTCCGAGACTCTCCCAACGCTTTAGCCCATGAACAGGCAATTGTAGAAGCCTTAGGAATGCAGTATGTACAGATTCCTGTGATTTGGGAAATGCCGACGCTGCAAGATATTGCCCATTTCTTTACAGTCATGACAAGAAACGCTGAGCAATCAGTATTTGTTCATTGTGCTGCCAATAAACGGGTTTCGGCTTTTATGTATCTTTATCGACGCCTTCAGTTAGGGATGAGTGAGGAGGAAGCAAAAAGAGACTTACATCAAGTTTGGGTTCCCAATGAAGTTTGGCAGGTGTTTATGCAACAGGCGATCGCGCATTATTCGCCAGCTATTCCACTTAATAGACCTCTTGCATAAATTCTGAAATGCCCCCTAAATCCACGCCAGATGCTCTCAGGCTATCTGCATTCGGGTTTCCCTCACGGAAAACATTTTGCAGTCCTGGAAAGTTCGGATCTAGACCCAGTGGATTGACTCCTCTAGCTTGTTGTTGAGCATATTTCTCATCTCATCAAGAGGGATGTTGCGAGCCCCGCGCTTGATACGACTGACATTATTGGTGCAACGAGTCAGTTTAACCGAAAAGCTACCATACCACGAGCTTAAGCTTTGGTTGCAAGCGTTAATTAATGTTAAATTTCAAGCGCTAACAAGAGTACGATTCTGTGTCTATCTGTAGTTAAAATTTCCAAGAGGCTATTTTCGGAAAAAGTTTAATGAACTAAATATACGTATTAAAAAAGCTCCCATAATACCAATGGCTAAAAATATTAGCCCATCATTAGGTTGATGAAATGTTTGTGAAGCAAACACGTATCCAATACTAGCCATGCTTGCTAAAACCAAGAGCCGAAAAAAGTCTAAGTACAAAGACTTTAGGCTATTACCTTTTCTAAAGTCTCGCCAAAAAGTAATTGTATCGGCAATGAAAAAGGAGCCGATTGTTGAAAAAACTACTAAACATACAATATATTTCATGTCTTTATATATAAATGAAAATTATAGGTACTCTAGTAGACCTCTTGCAAAAGTAACTTTTGCTATTCGCTCTGTGGTGCGCCGGAGTTATGCCTGGGACTCTCCTTCACCAACTACACCTTGGGCAACTATATTCTGGCTAGTCACAATGATTCCTATTTACTTCCTATCCCGGCTGTACCCCCACAAAAGTTTCTGGTTGGGGAATAGCACCAATGGGGAATATCTTCTTTTTCTAAAGAGGTACTGATCGTTGTATAAAAATCAATAGGTTCAACATATTCATATTCAACATTGCAAATTTCCTCAAAATAATAGTGATCTCCAAAGATTGCATCACAATAAGGACAGCCAAAGGATAGATATGATGCTCGAACAGTTTTGCTATATCGAGATTTTATAGCACCCATCCTTATCTGTTGACCTTTTTCTGTCTTAAGTAATTCATAAACTTTCTTGATGATTTCAGGTCTAAAATGAGGATTATCTATAATTTGTCCATCAACTAAATCCAACAATGGCCAATTGCATATGGATTTACAAACCTGATTTCTAACATGATAAATGTAATAATTTTGCTTACATTTCTAACAGGCAACTGGAAAAAATCGTATTCTAATATCTTGTTGTTTTTTATATTGGTAAAATTGGCAAAAACAAAAATAATGAGATAGCAATGCACTGATGAAATCAGAAATTTTAAATTTGACGTTATTGTTTTTAATAATAGGATATTCGTTTTCATCAAATTCTAAACAAAACATAGGAATATCTGATCTTGCTTCAAATGTCGGCAATTTTTTAAATAACCAGCAGCAACGAACTCCATCCTTAATATATTTTTCTTAATGTTTACTAGGGGATAAGTAGTGCTAATTGTGCCGTACTGCCATCCCTGCCTCTGGATCAAAGAGATGAATTTTATCTGCGCTAAGGGATAACCAAAGTTGCTCACCAATTTGTACAGATCGATCTGGGAGAATGCGGACTTGTAGCGGAGAGCCATCCGCTTCAGGATCAGTTAGATGAACCGATAAATAGGTTTCATTGCCCAAGGCTTCTACAAGATCAACTTGCACTGATAGATTTTTAGGTGCAGGAACGCCGATGCTTAAGTGTTCGGGGCGAATTCCTAACAGCAGCGATCGCCCGTCATAGCTTTTTAACACCGATTCCCACATATCTGGGAGGGTGAGGCGAAACTGATGATGGGTAATTAACAGCGGTGCTTTCACCTGTACTGGGAGAAAATTCATCGGGGGTGAACCAATGAATTCAGCCACAAAACGGTTCGCTGGGCGGTTGTAAAGTTCTAAGGGTGAGGCAATCTGCTGAATTTGACCCGCATTCATCACCGCAATGCGATCGCCCATTGTCATGGCTTCAGTTTGATCGTGAGTCACATAAATCGTCGTTGTCCCTAATTGCCGCTGAAGTTTAACAATTTGGGCGCGAGTTTCTGCCCGCAGTTTGGCATCTAAGTTAGAAAGCGGTTCATCCATCAAAAAGACTTGCGGATTCCGGGCGATCGCTCGTCCTAAGGCAACCCGCTGTTTTTGCCCACCAGAAAGTTGTTTGGGAAGCCTGTTTAATAAAGCTTCAATTTGTAGCAGTTGCGCGACGTGACGGACTTGAACATCAACAGCTTTCTCCCGTTCCGTCATATACCGCAATCCCTTGGGGAGCGATCGCGTCATTCCCACCAGTAAGTTTTCTGCCCAGATTGGCAAAGATTTTTCAGCATTTGCTTCTTTATGACTTTGCTCCCTCACTGCCTTACCTGTACGCCGCAGCCCAAAGGCGATATTGTCGTAAACCGTCATGTGGGGATACAGAGCATAATTCTGAAACACCATGGCGATGTCTCGTTCTTTCGGGGGCAAGTCATTCACCAAGCGATCGCCCACCCAGATATTCCCTCCAGTCAACTCCTCTAGCCCAGCCAGCAATCGCAGCAGCGTGCTTTTCCCACAACCCGATGGCCCAACTAAGACCATAAATTCCCCATCACGTACCCTGAGATTGATCCGCCGTAAGACGTTCGTACCGCTAGAGGGAGGCGAAGATTGCTCAACTGCGAGGATAGGTGCTGCATCTTCTGGATTCAACAGCGGTTCTGCCGTCACTGGTGCAACGACGCGCTCTTGTTTCCGAGCCGCAAAGCTTTTATAAACGTTTTCAATAACAACCTTTGCCACGGTGTTTTAAATATAGGGGTTCAAAATTAGGGATGAGGTGCGATTATTTTACGCCTGTAAACGTTTGATCTGCTAGGTGTTACCACCTTAGATATTGAGCGACTAATCCCATCCTACTTTGACAGTTAAATTGATTTTGCGGGATCTTGCCATCAAACTTTCTTTGAGTTAGTATTTGATTAATCAGTCAATCAACTGTAAGTTATGCCTGCACGGGATGAACAGGATTTCGAGAGTCGGCGGCAGCAAATCATTGATGGTGCCTTGCAAGTCTTTTCTAGCAAAGGGTTTGAGAAGGCAACCAATAAAGATATTGCTTCAGCCTCGGCAATTGGTTCACCCGGTCTGATTTACCACTACTTCAAAGATAAAAGCGACCTATTTCGGCAGGTACTAGAGCAAAGGATGCCAGTGCTGCAATTACTCACTAAAAGTGAGGAGATGATGGGATTACCTCCAGAAGAAGCGCTGACTCTGTTTGCTAGCAAGTTTCTCAAAGTCGTTGATAGTCCTACTTCAATTGCCTTATTAAAACTGATGTTTGGGGAAGCGATTCGGCAACCCCTAGTTGCTGAAATGCTCAATAAATTTGGCCCTGGTCGTGGGTTTGCCTTCTTAACTCGTTACTTAGCGAAGCAGATGGATGCGGGGGTACTACGTCCTATGGACCCTGGCGCAGCGGCTCGTTGTTTCATTGGCTCTCTGCTGGCTTTTGTCATTACTCGCGAAGTCTTTCCCCAACCAGATTCCAGCAATCTCAGTGCTGAAACAATGGTGAAAACCCTGGTTGAAGTTTTCCTGAAAGGAATGGAAATGCCTGTCCAAGAGGGTTGAGGTTAAGAAGCCGATAAATTACAAGGTTTTGCGATCGCTCTAACCCTACAACAAACGATTAAAACGACCTACTTAGTAAACTTTTCTCAACTTATTGATTAACCAATCAATCAATTCAAGGAGTATCGCTCATGGCTACTAACACCCAATCTATACAAGATGAGCATTTGTCCCAAACTCCTACGGTGCAAGATGTCCAACAAACCGATTGCTGCATCGTTGGCGGAGGGCCTGCTGGGGCAGTTTTAGCGCTTCTTTTAGCACGACAAGGAATCCCGGTGATGCTGTTGGAGGCGCACAAAGATTTCGACCGTGATTTTCGGGGCGATACGGTTCATCCTTCAACGATGCAGATTATGGAGGAACTTGGTTTAGCCGATCGCTTGCTAGAATTACCGCACTCTAAAATGCGGAGTATTACCGTTCAGACGGCAGAAAGCACTTTAACGTTGGCAGATTTCAACCACCTGAAAACGAAGTATCCCTATGTGATGCTGCTGCCGCAAGTGAGATTTTTGCAGTTTATTACCGAGGAAGCGCAAAAGTATCCCAACTTTCAGTTAGTAATGGGCGCGAATGTTCAAGAACTGATTGAAGAGGAGGGAGTGGTTAAAGGGGTTCGTTATCGGGGACACGGCGGTTTGCATGAAGTGAGGGCACAGCTAACCGTTGGGGCAGATGGTCGCCACTCCCGTTTACGACAACTTAGTGGTTTTGAATCAGTGGAAACGTCGCCGCCGATGGATGTCCTTTGGTTTCGCCTCCCCCGCAGACCCGGAGACCATGAAGGTGGACTTGGTCGCATTGGCAATGGTCACATTTTAGCCATGCTTGATCGCTCGGATAGTTGGCAGATTGCCTATGTCATCCCAAAAGGAGGATACCAGCAGATTCGGGCAGATGGTCTAGAGGCGTTGCGACAAGAGATTGCCAAGGTTGCCCCAGATCTGAGCGATCGCGTAGACTCTCTCAAGGAGTGGTCGCAGGTAGCGTTTCTTTCCGTTGAGTCCAGCCGCGTGAAGCAGTGGTATCGTCCGGGATTACTGCTGATTGGTGATGCTGCCCATGTAATGTCTCCCGTTGGGGGAGTGGGCATCAACTACGCCGTTCAGGATGCAGTTGTTGCGGCAAATGTTCTCAGCAAACCCCTTAAAGCTGGCAATGTGAAGCCGAGTGATCTGGCAGCGGTTCAGAGACAGCGGGAGTGGCCTACACGAATTATCCAAGCGTTTCAATCTTTAATCCAGAAAAATATATTTGCCCGTGTACTTAATTCAGGAGAGTCGGTGCAGCCACCCTTTGTACTGCGCTTACCGATTCTGCGCGATCTCCCCGTGCGGTTAATTGCCTTTGGAGTTTGGCCTGTTCATGTTAATCGGCAGATTCTTGAGACAACTCTTTAGGAGGTTAACTTAACTGGTTTGAGATCGACCTACAGGATGGGGAGACCCGATAACATTCACGTTAGGTTTAGAAAAAAACCAAGTGTTCTATGCTATCCGTAGATCTCTCCATCCCTGTCCTGATTAAAACCTTTGTTGCTGTCTTCGTCTTGGCAGATTCCTTGGGCAACGCACCCATTTTTTTAGCCCTGACCAAGGGCATGACCCAAGAGGAAAAAGACAATGTAGTGAACCGCGCTAGTATCGTCGCTACAGGAGTGATGCTGGCGTTTGCTTTTGGGGGTAAAGCGATTCTGGGTTATTTAGACATCAGCATGGGGTCTTTGCGAGTCGCTGGCGGACTGCTTCTGCTGATCATCGCTTTCAAAATGCTAGAAGGAGAACTAGAAACGCCAGTGGTTGATAAAGAGCGCGATGTGGCAATTACTCCTTTAGCTTTGCCTTTGTTAGCCGGGCCAGGAACCTTAGCTACAGTGATGTTGTTGATGTCTGAATCTCCGACTGCTCACTTAAGCGTAGTCGTGGGGATTGTGTCTGCGATGCTTTTAAGCTGGTTTATTGTGCGTCTGGCAGCTCGCATCGATCACTTGATTGGCGCAACAGGCGAGGTGATCATTATTAAACTGTCAGGTTTTCTGCTGGCAGCCTTAGCAGTGGAAATTGGCAGTAATGGGATTCGAGAATTGTTTCTCAACTAACTGTCTTAGAGCGCGATCGCTTGACATATCCTTAGTCAATAATTGATGATGAAAGATTGTCTGTCTATTCCTGCTCGGATCAGGTTAAGACATTCCAAAAGCTGTTTGAGAATTATTAAACCCTAACCTCATCCCAAATCCCATTCAGCTACCTGTACGGCAATTCCAAGGACTATCTCATGAGTTACGCAATTATTGAAACTGGCGGCAAACAACTTCGGGTTGAACCCGGTCGCTTCTACGATATTGAACTGTTGCCTGTTGAAGCAGACGAAACTATCACCATTGATAAAGTTCTGCTGATTCAGAATGATGGCGAGGTGCATATTGGTCAACCTTTAGTTGAAGGTGCCAGTGTTGAAGGCACTATCATGCGCCACTTCCGGGGTCGCAAAGTCATCGTCTACAAAATGCGCCCCAAAAAGAAAACCCGTAAAAAGCGGGGACATCGTCAAGAAATCACTCGCTTGATGATTAACTCTATCAGTGTTAATGGTTCGGTAATTGCTTCTCAGCAAGCAGCATCAGCAACGCCAGACGCTCAAGAAACAGCCGCTGAGTAAAACACTGATCCAGAATAGAAATAGTAAGCATAGACAGAGGACATCATGGCTCATAAGAAAGGTACAGGTAGTACGCGCAACGGTCGCGACTCTAATGCTCAGCGCCTAGGCGTAAAGCGCTTCGGTGGTCAAGTTGTGAGAGCGGGTAATATTTTGGTGCGTCAACGTGGCACCAGTTTCCACCCTGGTAACAATGTGGGTTTAGGCAAAGACTACACCCTGTTTTCCTTGATTGACGGCATTGTCACCTTTGAAAGAAAAGGTAAAAACCGCAAGAAGGTCAGCGTTTATCCAGCACCCGCACCCGCAGAAACCACTCCCGTAGCAGAAGCGGCAACAGCTACGGCTTAAGCCTCTAGAGCATTGGGACAGTCAAAACTCTAAACGAGTTTTAATGAGATTCACTGAATCCAGATTTTTATGAACCCAGTAGGGGCAAGGTATATCCTTGCCCCTATAATTTCTAGGCATCTCCCAGAAAACTAGATTTAACAAAAACTATGTTTCCAACTCATCGCCCTCGCCGCCTTCGTACTCATCCCCAGCTGCGCCGGATGGTGCGTGAAACCGTTCTGACAACGAGTGATTTAATCTATCCCTTGTTTGCAGTTCCGGGTGAAAGCATTGCCAAAGAAGTTAAATCCATGCCAGGGGTTTATCAGCTCTCTGTCGATAAAATCGTGCAAGAGGCAAAAGAGGTCTATGATCTCGGCATCCCCGCGATTATTCTATTTGGCATTCCCGAAGACAAAGATGCAGATGCCACGGGTGCTTGGCATGATTGCGGTATTGTCCAGAAAGCTGCAACTGCTGTTAAAGAAGCAGTGCCAGACTTAATTGTGATTGCTGATACTTGCTTGTGCGAATATACCAGTCATGGTCACTGCGGCTATTTGGAAGTGGGCGACTTAACAGGTCGGGTATTGAATGATCCCACCTTAGAATTATTAAAGAAAACAGCCGTAGCTCAAGCCAAAGCTGGAGCGGATATTATTGCTCCTTCTGGGATGATGGATGGCTTTGTGCAAGCGGTTCGCACAGCATTGGATGAAGCGGGATTTCAGGATACACCCGTTCTTTCTTATGCGGCTAAGTATGCTTCAGCTTATTATGGCCCCTTCCGAGATGCGGCGGAGTCAACCCCCCAATTTGGCGATCGCCGCACCTATCAAATGGACCCTGGTAATGCGGTAGAAGCCCTGAAAGAAATCGAACTTGACATCGCAGAAGGGGCTGATATGCTGATGGTGAAACCAGCCCTAGCTTATATGGACATTATCTGGCGCATAAAGGAAGCCACTAACTTACCAGTTGCCGCCTATAACGTCTCTGGTGAATATTCCATGGTTAAAGCTGCTGCGCTCAACGGTTGGATTGATGAAGAACGAGTGGTGATGGAAACCCTAATCGGCTTCAAACGCGCAGGTGCTGACTTAATTCTTACTTATCATGCAAAAGATGCAGCTCGTTGGCTGCAAAAACAATAGCCTTAAGAGGGAAGTATTCAAAGTTCCTATTGGTTATATCGGACGGGATAGGTAAGGTGCTTATCCCGTCTTTTTTGTAGAGCCTTTAGAGCTACCCTCTATGTTAGGAAATGCTTACAAAAAAAAGCTAAGAAACCAGCGAATTTGTCAAGAACTTGTTAATATTTTAAAAAGTGGAACTGCTTAGGCTCTCTTAGCTAATAGCATCCAGCGAGCCAATAATTTCTATTTATAAGTTATATAAGAACTTTCTAAATAGAAGGACTTTTAAGCAGAATTTATTTAATTTAGCTTGAACATTTAACAGTTTCCAGAGCCGCTGGTAAGTTGTGGATTCCCTGAAGAATTTTTGGTCTCGGCTAAAAGCTTAGACAAGTGCCAATATTAACTCAGGCTGGTGTCTTAAAGAATGTGGCGTCAGCATCTGGGTCAGTGCTGAATGAAGTTGTGAAGGATATAAGTAACAATGGATTGTCGTCATATTCAATTTTGTGACCGGAAATCAAAGATAGACATCAACCAACTCCAAGAGTTGTTTCAATCGGCAGCCTTCTGGGCACAAGATCGAAAAGTTGAAGATTTAGAAATTGCGATCGCTAATAGTGAACCTGTAATCACAGTTTGGGATGCTGAGCGACTGATTGGGTTTGCACGCGCCACTTCAGACGGTATTTATCGTGCCACTATTTGGGATGTAGTCATTCATCTCGACTATCGCGGCGCTGGCTTAGGGCGCAAGTTAGTCGAAACCGTCTTAAGCCATCCCCGCATGAACCGAGTAGAACGTGTTTATCTCATGACTAGTATGCAACAGCGCTTCTACGAGCGCATCGGTTTTGAGTGCAACGCTTCTACAACGATGGTGCTATTTAATAACGAACCCTTGCTTAGCCCTCTTCCGGCTCAAGCGATGCAGTCTCAGGAGATGCCAGGGGCATAGACACCTGAATTCGGGTGAAATTACCCGGTGTTGCCGTCGATGAGTTCTCTGCTGGCAGTGCAACCACTTCTAGTTGCCCCTGCATGACTTCAATTAATGTTTGATTCATTAATAGCTGCATTCCTGGTGATAGAGTTTGCTCTCCAGGCTGCGTTTCTGTTTCAGGAGAAGATTCTAGGAGATCCACCGGATCACTCCAGGCATCAGGGGGGCATTCAACATCAATCCAGATGTCAATATACCCAGAAGTGGCAGCAGGTTGAGCAGAAATGCAAATGCTGCCTTCCTGCATTTTGTTAATTGCCGTATCCACCAAACTCACTAATACCTGCCGTAGACGTCGTAAATCTGCCAGAACATAAATTTCTGAGTTGGGTGGCGAAACTTCAAGACGGTAACCGCGATTAGCAACTTGTAGGTGAGTCAAAGTGTAAACTTCATCTAAAACCTCAGACAGTTGTAGTGGTTGAAGGGTTAGCTGACTGCTGCCATGTTCAGTTTTAGCAACGCTAATCACTTCGTCTAAAAGTTTGACTAGTTTCAAGGCTGAAGTATTCGCTTGGGCAACGCATAGTCGCTCTTCAGCGGAGTCGTCACATAAATCAGCCAAAACCATCTGATGTAG
>Ga0196963_10002535_pt1 | contig 10867 bp, 7 predicted proteins | sample S1_5metaG_FD_148600 | JGI IMG/M metagenome (GOLD analysis project Ga0196963, IMG submission 148600) | Soil microbial communities from Anza Borrego desert, Southern California, United States - S1_5 | ecosystem: Environmental > Terrestrial > Soil > Desert | place: USA: California | collected... | reverse complement strand
GTGGGGTTGTAGTTGGGGGCGTCGTCGGCCGCGAACGTGTCGATGTACGCCACCTGGGTCGGGCTCAGCGGGTTGGTCGAGGCGTCGAAGACGCGGAGCCCGGAGCGATAGTTGCTCTCGAAGATCATCCCGTCCTTCACGTAGAGGTTGTGGTCCACGCTCGGACGGCCGCTGGCGAAGGAGCCGACGTAGATCGGGTTGCTCGGGTTGGAGACGTTGAGCACGCGCGTGACCGAGGCCGGGGCCCCGATCGTCTCGTCGAGCTCGTCATTGATATAGAGGTACGTCTTGTCCTCGCTCAGCCACCCCTGGTGCGGCCCCTTCATGTTCGGGTACGACCCGGTGGCGATGCGATGGATGTTGGCCTTGTTCGTCACGTCCAGGATGTCCACGCCCCCGTTCCCATAGATATAGAACGAGTAGGCGATCTCGCGCGGGCCCGGCAGACCGGGGAGCCCGTTGGGATAGCTCACGACCGCCGCCTCGTGGGCGTAGCGGGCGCCCGGCTCGGTCCACTGCCCGACGATCACGGGGTTCTCGGGGTCCGCCAGGCTCATGACCAGCAGGGCCCCGCCCCCCAGGTTGCTCCCGCAGACGTACAGGTAGGGCGAGGTGGGATCGTCCTCGTTGGCGATGAGCGTGTGCGTGCGCGTGTGCCCGCCCACGAGCCGCGCGCCCACGTACCGCAGACGGTTGGTCGCGGCGTCGATGTTCGACATGTCCACGATCTGCACGCCGCTGTTGCCCGCCTCGCTGGCCATGTACGCGTAATGCCCGCGCACCGCGATGTCGCGCCACAGGCTGTCGTTGCCGTCGATGAACCCGACGATCACGGGATTGACCGGATCGGTCACCTCGACGAAGTGGGTCCCGTTGAACGAGCCCATGATGGCGTACTCGCGCCCCGAGGGGGAGACATAGCCCCAGCAGTCGTTCCCGTTCTGTCCGCCCCCGAGCGTGCCGAGCGTCAGGTGCGAGAGGAGCTGGATGCCCTGGGCCGGAAAGGCACTCCCCCCGGGGCCGCGGAGCATCCCCGACTCGTCGGGCGAGAGGGGCTGGCCGGTCAGCGAGGGGCCGGCGTACGGGGGCAGCCGGTCGCGCAGCTTGCGCCAGTCCTCCTCGTGCGCCGAACCGCTGATCGCCAGGGCGCACAGGCCGATGAGCCCGAGCAGGGCCAGCGCCGGACGCGACAACAGCGGGGCAAGGCCAACGCGCATGGGAGAGACTCCTGCCAGGAGCGCCGGGCCCGGAACCGGGGGCGCCGCACGAGAATTGCGAACGACGACTCGTCCAGTGTACACGCGGACGACGTATGTGACTGCCGCGTGCACTGTTCGCAGCCGGCCTGCGGCCGGCCGCACCAACCAAAGAACCAAAGCATGAATCGCCCGCGCACATCCGGAGTCAGCCCCCTGGCCCGCCCGCTCGGCCTGTTGATCGTGGCCGGCCTTTCCCTGACAGTCTCCGCACAAAGCGGGGCGTTGGTCGCGCCCCCCAGGCCGGCACCCGGCCCGCCCTCGGCCCCCGCCGCGGCCCCGGGCGGCCACTTCCTGCTCGCCGACACGCTCCGGCCGCGGGTGACGATCTCCTGGCCCACCACCGCCGGCGGGCGCGCCGAGCACACCGCCGAGCTGGCCTACCGCGACCCCGAGGGCCGCGTGCCCATCGGGGGCAACCTGGAGGCCTTTGTCACGCTCGGCGGCTCGCGGAGCGACTTCGGCGCCGCCGACCCGGCCGGGGCCGTCGTGCGCGTCGGCTTCTATAAAAAGGACAAGTCCCGGCCCTTCTTCGACGCCCTGGCCCCCGACAGCCGCATCACCGTTACCCTCACGGGAGTCACGTTCGTCCGGCCCGCGATCGCCGACGCGGCCTCGATCATCCACCACGTGAAGTTCGAGGAGGCCAGCTCGGTGCTGGGGTGCGTGAGCCCGGCCCTCTCGCCCGACCAGGTCAATACCTACAACACCGCCGACGCCGCGCTCGACCTCAACGGGAAGCTCACCCCAAAGAACAGCCGGCGCGGGGTGCTGACCTCCCCGGGCGGGGTCAGCACGAACACCGCGGCAGACGGCTCGGTCGGGCTGGAGGCGCACCTGCCCTACGCCCTCTTCAAGCACGTCGATGACCCGTGGCTGCGCGCCACCCCCGGCTCGTTCGTCGAGCCGTTCCATTTCCACGTCGAGATGCAGGTGCTCCCGGCCGACCGCCTCATGCCCGACCGCCAGGGCGCCAGCCCGCCGCCCCCGCCAGTGCACGTCGGCTCCCCACCGCGAGCCAAGTCCGGCCCGCCCGCTCCGTCGCGGCCATAGCGTTCGAGATGGACCACGCCCTCGTGCTGGGCGGGACCGGCATGCTCGCGGGTGTCTGCCTCGGGCTCGCCGACCGGGGCTGCGCGGTCTCGGTCGTGGCGCGCGGGCACGCCCGCCTGGCGGCACTGGCGCGGCGGAGCGCGGGGCTGGCCGGCCCCATCAACCCCGTGCCGGTCGACTACCACGATCACGGCGCCCTCGCGGCGGGCATCCGCGCCGCCGGCATGGCCCACGGGCCCGTGCGCCTGGTCGTCGCCTGGGTCCGCTCGTCGGCGACCGGCACCCTGGAACTCGTCTGCGACCTGGTCGCGAGTGAGCGCGCGCCCCGCGACGTCCTGCACGTGCGCTCGAGCGCGGCCGCCGACCCGATGGACCGGGCAACCGCACGCTCACAAGCGCTCGCTCTCGAGAGACTGCCGGGCGTCCGCTACCGCCAGGTCGTGCTGGGCTTCGTTCACGAGCAAGGGTCGGCGCGCTGGCTGACCGACGCCGAGATCGCCGCCGGCGTGCTGGGCGCACTCGACTCCGGCGCGTCGCTCACCGTCGTCGGCACGGTCCGCCCCTGGTCGGCCCGCCCCGGCGCGGGGGCCGCCCCCACCGGTTGAACGCGCTCGGCCCCGAGAGCGGGCACCGCCGGTGCCGGGGCCCGGGGGTAGTGGGTCAGATTGAAACCTGACCTGATGGCCCGCTCCGTCCCGGGAGCGTAGGCTGCGTTATGCCTAAGCGGTCAAGCAAGCGGCCCGACCCCAACCAGATCGCCGCGCGGATCGTCGCCCGGGCCACCGGCGCCGGCAAGGGGACCCAGCCGCCCGAGCCGGACGCGAAGAAGAACCCCGCGGCGGTCGAGCTCGGGCGGCTGGGCGGGCAGAAGGGCGGCCCGGCGCGGGCCAAGAAACTCTCCAAGGCCCGTCGCAGCGAGATCGCCCGACGCGCGGCCAAGGCACGCTGGGAGGATCACCCCTCAGGGTGATTCCTTCGACACCGCCACGCCGTCGAACCACAGGTCGTCGCCGCCGCCCGGGGCGCCGTCGGGCCCGAAGCAGACGATGCACAGCGAGCCCAGGTCGGTGCCCTCGATGAGGAGGTCCTGCGAGGGCTTCCAGGGATTCTCCGGGAGCGCGGATATCCCCCACACCCGGAGCTCCTTCATGAGCGGCACGCGACCGTACTTCTCCATGTAGCTGCTCGCGGCCGCGTGAGTGGCGATGAGCCGCCGCCGCGCGATCAGCGCGGGATCCTGGATCTGGTCGGGGGAGACCGTCGCCGGCGGTGGCAGCGGGGGGGCCGAGCCGAGGGACCGCTTGTAGGCCGTCGCGACGACTCCGACGCCACCGAAGAAGACCAGCCACGGGACGACGGTGAAGAGGAAGACGAAGAGGACCAGCCCGCCGCAGACACCAAGACCGATGGCCATGCAGCCGGGAGCCTGGCGCGGTTCAGTGTTCATGGTGGCGTCCTCCCGCAGCGCGTTCCGCTCGCCCCCTCCCCGCTCGATTCACCAGCTGCATGACCGACTCCTTTCGCCTCATGGCGGGCGAAAAAAAGGAGCGCCGGACCAGGCACCGCCAGAGGTCCCCCTGCCAGGGGCACATGCACGGCAACCCGGCCGACGCCCCTTGCGGGGCGCGGCTCGGGCGCGCTGCATGCTTTGAGAAACGAACGCCTCGCGGCGCTCGATTGGCAGGTATTCCTCTGGGCAACGCCCGACGCTTCGCGCGTCGTTTGGATGTCGGGTCGCGTTCAGCGACCAGATCGGCCCGGGGCTCCTAAACCAGGCCCGGCCGGGGCGCCACTCGGCGTCCGGCTGGGCCCTCCAGGACCGGTCTACAGGGTGTTTTCAGGCCGACGCGTGGGGTGTCGCGCACCGCCCCGCAAAGCGCGGCGGACTCGCGGCGAGTCCTGCCGCGTCTTGTCCGGGGGATCGTAGCCCCCAGGTCAAGAAAACGACCCCGCGCTGCTAGCAACAGCCGGGGTCAGGCGGGGGCTGGAGTTCAACGCTCGGAGAAGACAACAGCCCCGACAGCAGACATAGACGCGGCAGGCGCACTGCCCTCCCTTGCCCAGCCCGCCGGTCCCCGGCGTGGCGGGCCGGAGTCTACCCGGGGCGTCAAGACGACTAGGTCTTAGAGAGCAATCACAGATCGCGGCGGAGCCGCGGAACAGCGAGGTGCACGGATGACCTGATGACCCTAACCACCTTAACAACAAAAACGAAAACGCCCGCCTGCAAGCGGGCGTCAGCGTGGCTTGTGGGCCAGTGACTGTCAGGTCCAACTCATCTGACAGTATCCCACAGTTCACAGGCTTGTCAAACAACTGCTCCGAGTTGGGAGATATCACTATGTTCGGACGGCGGAACGGCCGTCGCCATCTTCGTCCGCGCTGGGCTCGTCCCGGCTCGTACGGGCTGAGTTGGCGCTCCTGTTTTTATTAGCCCTAACCGGCCACCGGGGCCCACCAGCCCCGGCGGCCATTCTCTCCGCTCCGGTTGCTATGCCTGAGCGGTCAAGCATACTGAGGTCGCATGAATCGTCTGACGCGGGCCCAACGGAGAGCGGTCATCGCCTGCCTGGTCGAGGGCAGCAGCGTCCGGGCCACCTGCCGCATGACCGGCGTGGCCAAGGGGACCGTGCTGCGCTTCCTCCGCGACATGGGGGAGGTCTGCGAGGAGTACCACGACACCCACGCCCGCGGGCTGCGCTCCGAGCGCATCCAGGCCGACGAGATCTGGAGCTTCTGCTACTGCAAGGAGAAGAACCTGCCCGACTGCAAGCGGGGCGAGCCGGGCGTCGGGTCGGTCTGGACCTGGACGGCCCTCGACCAGGACTCCAAGTTCATGGTCTCGTGGTATGTCGGCGACCGGGACGCCCGCTGCGCCGTCTGGTTCATGCGCGACCTGGCCTCGCGGCTGGGGAATCGGGTCGAGCTCACCACCGACGGGCACCACGTCTACGAGCGGGCGGTGGAGAAGGCGTTCGGCTGGGACGTCGACTACGCCCAGCTGCTCAAGGTCTACGGGGAGTCATGGGACGAGGAGGCCCGGTACAGCCCCTGCGCCTGCCTCCACTCGATGAAGGTGCCGGTATTCGGGCGGCCGATCCCCGGGGACATCTGCACCAGCCACGTGGAGCGGCAGAACCTGACCATGCGGATGGGCATGCGGCGATTCACCCGGCTGACCAACGCTTTCTCCAAGAAGCTGGCGAACCTGCGGGCCGCCGTGGCCCTGCACTTCGTGCACTACAACTTCTGCCGGGTACACACGGCCCTGCGGGTGACCCCGGCGATGGAGCTGGGGATCGCCGACCACGTGTGGGAGCTGGACGAGCTGGTGGGGCTGCTCGAGGCCAGGGAGGCGGCGGCGTTGGCGTCCGGGTCCCTGAAGCGTGGCCCCTACCGCAAGCGGCGAAAATCCGCTGCCGGTTCAGACTGACCCACTACCGGCCCGGGCGACAAGGTTGACGCCCCGGGCCCGGCCCCTACGATTCGCGGCTCGGCCCCTGGCCGCGCGACATCCCACGACCGCCGGGGGCGTAGCTCAGTTTTGGTAGAGCGCTTCCATGGCATGGAAGAGGTCACGAGTTCGAGTCTCGTCGCCTCCACTTGTCCCGGCGAAACGCCGCAGACCCGCGTCTGCGGCGTTCTCTTTTCACCCAAAGGCCTCCCCACCTCGGTGCGTGTCGAGGCGGTCGCCGCCGAGCCGGGAGTGATCGTGTCGCGCCGACCACGGCGTGCGCCCCCGCCGATCCTCGCCGTGCGGGACCAGCTCCGATCGGGTACAACACCCGCCCGCGGTGGCCCTGCGTTCCGCCCCCGCGCCGCCGACCCGCCCACGGTCGCGCCATGAGGCTCTGACGCATGCCCAGCCTCTCGTCACGCCAGCCCGCGCCGCTCGCCGCGATCCTGCCGGTGCTCGCCGGGGCGTTCGTTCTTGCGAGCCCCGCCCTGGCACAGGACGAGCAGCGCCGCCTCGAGCGCGCCGCGCGGCGGCTGCCCGACCCGGCTCCCGGCCCGGCCTCCCGCCCGGGATCGCTCTCCTTCACCGAGCGCGCCTATCTCGACGCGGGCGGGGCCGCCACCATCACGGGCCTCTGGCTCGATGACAGCGCCGACAACGCCCGCCGGCTCATCCAGTACGAGACCGCGGTCTACGCCCGCGGGTCTCTGGGCCCCCACACGCTCTTTGCGCGCGCCCGCGCCCGATACCGCGACTTCAGCCCGGGCGATTCCTTCGACGGCCGCGGCGACCGGTGGGTCGAGCCCTGGCTGGACCTCTACTGGTACGAGCTCACGCTCGCCGGCGACCCCGCCACTCCCGGCGCGGGCTCGGCCGACCTGCCCGGCGCCACCACCTTCAGCGTGCGCGCGGGCCGGCAGTACGTCGACTGGGCCGGCGGGCTCGCCCTCTCGGAGAACCTCTACGCCGTGCGACCGACGCTCCTGCTCGCGGGCGGGCGCCTCGGGTTCGAGGCCCTGGCGGGGATCACGCCCTCGGACCAGAGCGTCGTGGACTTCGACGCCAGCCGCGCCGAGTTCGACAGCGACACACGCCGCGGCTTCTTCGGCGGGCTGGTGCGCTATCGCACCACCGGCGCGGACCAGGTGTACGCCTACGTCCTCCACATGCCGGACTACAACACCGACACCGCGGCCCGCTTCGGCGTGCTGACCCCGGTGAACTTCGACTACGAGGCGACCTACTGGGGGCTCGGCGCCTCGGGGAGCCTCGGCCCGGACTGGCTCTACCTCGCCGAGGCGGTCTACCAGACCGGGCACAGCATGTCCGACCCGCTGCGCACCGCGGCACAGACCCGCGAGGAGATCTCCGCCTTCGCGGGCCGCGGCCAGCTCAGCTACCTCCTCGGCGACCCGGGGCTGACCCGCCTCGAGGCCGAGCTCCTGCTCGCCAGCGGCGACGCCGACCGCCAGCTCGCCAGCGAGACCGTCGGGGGGAACCTCGCCGGCACCGACGACCACGGGTTCAACAGCCTCGGCCTTGCCAACACCGGCCTGGCCTTCGCCCCCTCGCTGAGCAACATCGCTACCCTCCGGCTCGGCGCCAGCACCTTCCCCCTCCGGCAACGGGCGGCCCTTGACCGCCTCTCCATCGGCGCCGACGTGCTGGTCTTCGCCAAGCTCAACGACGACGCGCCGATCGACGAGCCGACGCGCCGCGAGGCCTTCCTCGGACTCGAAACCGACGCCTTCGTCAACTGGCGCCTGACGAGCGATCTCTCGCTGAGCGGGCGCTACGGCGTCTTCTTCCCCGGCTCGGCCATCCTGCTCGAGCGCGATACCCGACACTTCGTCATGGTCTCGGTCACCCTGTCGTTCTAAACGCCGCGGCCCGGACCCCGCGGCCGCGCCGCCCGAGCACTCCCCCATGAACCCTACCCGAGCTTCGCTCCGCCCCCGTTCGTCGGTCCTGCGGGTCCTGGCGCTCGCCGCCGCCCTGGGCGGCTGCGCCCGGACCACCCTGACCCCCGGGCCCCGCACCGGCTACGCCCCCACTGACGCCGTGGAGGACGTGGAGTTCTGGCACGCCCTCGCGGAGCGGGCCGCGGTCTCCAACGACGAGGCGCTCCACGGGCTGATCGTGCTGGAAGCGGGCGCCGACCCGCACGGGAGCTACGCCCAGCGCGTGGCCCACGCGCGCGAGCGCGGGTGGATCGGTGACGACTGGAACGAGCGGGCGCTCACTGCCGCCCGCCGCGGGACCATCGCCCGCGCGCTCCTACGCATCCTTGACATCGAAGGGGGCGTCATGCTGCGCGCCCTCGGGCCCACCGAGCGCTACGCCCTCCGCGAGCTGGTCTACCTCCGCATCATCCCGGCCAGCACCGACAATCAGACGCTCAGCGGCGCCGAGTTCCTGGGCGTGATCGGCCGCGCCCAGGACCACATCGCCCTGGCCCAGCTCGCCGCCGACCGGGCCAGGCCGGCGCGCCCCTCCGGGCCGCCCGGGCCGGTGCCCGCGGGCACGCCCGCCGCCGCCACGGACCCCGGAACCTGACCCCGCGGCACCCGCGCATGAGCCCGGATGCACCAGCCCGGCCCGGTCGCAACGACGGCGCCGCGAAGCGGGCGCCGGTGCCCAGAGGCCGCGCCGCCGTCATGCGCCGCCGGCAGTGGGGCCTCGGCGCCGCCGCCACCCTCGTGATCGCGACCGCCCAGCTCACCGGGCTGATCGACCGCCGGCTCGAGCTCTTCTGGCTCGACCTGCGCGCCACCTGGTTCGACTCGGGCAACCCCCCGCCGTCGGCCGGCCTGGCCGTGGTGGCGATCGATGACCAGGCCATCCGCGCCGTGGGCCGCTGGCCCTGGGATCGCCGGGTCCTCGCCCGCGCGCTCGACGAGCTCCGGGCCGCGGGGGCCCGCGTCATCGCGCTCGACCTGCTCCTCGACGACCCGCAGCCCCCGCGCCCGCTCGTCGCGCGCGACGGCGCGGTGGCCCTGGCCAGCGACGACGACCGCCTGGCCGACGCCATCCGGGCCCACGGGCGCGTGGTCCTCGCGACCAACTTCAGCCTCGCCACCGCGGGGCCGGGCGGCGCCCTCGCCGTCAGCTATGAGTCCGTCGCCCGGCTGCTGGGGCGCGAGCCCGGCCTGCTGGCGCTCCCGGAGGAGGAGCTGGTCCGCGCCCTGGCGCGGGCGCTCCTCCCCGCCGACGAGGCCCTGACGACCGCCGGCACGCTGATCGACGACATCCGCCGGCACGTGCGCGCCCACGCCACGCTCGCCGCCTGCCGCCCGGCCACCGCCCTGGGGGCCGCGCCCGAGGATGCGCCCTGGCCGCGCTCCCGCCATCCCGCCGCGCCCCTTCCGACGCTCGGGAGCGCCGCGGCCCGCCTGGGCAATGTCACGTTCGATACCTACGACGCGGACGGCAAGCTGCGGCGCGTCCCGGCGGTCGTGGAGTTCGAGAACCAGCTCTGGCCCCTGCTCGGCCTGGCCGCCACGCTCGAGTACCTGGGCCTGGGCATGGACCAGGTCACGCTCACCCCGGCCGCCCTGCTGCTGCACGGCGCCGAACCGGCCCGGCGCCTGCGGCTGCTCGAACACCGCCCGCGCGGCCGCCCCATCGCCGGGCTGCACTACCTGGCCTGGCCGCGGGCGCGGCGGGACTGGCTCGCCCAGTTCGAGACCGCCCCGGGCGCCGCGGGGCGCGGGGCCGTCTCGCTCTCCATCGCCGCCGTGCTCGAGCCCTCGCTCCTGCTCGAGCGCACCGTGGCCAACATCTCCGAGCTGGACCGCGCGGTGGCGACGGCGCTCGAGATGGGCCTCGTCGAGGCGCCGGGCTATGCCGAGCGCGCCGCGGCGATCGCCGCCGAGCCGCCGGGGAGCGCGGGGTTCCGCCCCCTGCTCGCCGCCCAGGCCGCCGTGTGGGAGCGGGTCGCCCTCGAGGCCGCCGGCGTCCTGGAGTTCGCCGGTGACCCGGCCGAGACCGACGAGCAGGACCGCCGCGCCCTCCAGCGGTACGCCCAGCTCGCCCAGGCCGTGCCCGCGCTGCGCGCCCAGGTCGAGCGCGGCCTCGCTGGCGTCGACGAGGCCAGGGCCCGCGCGACCGCCCTGCTGCGCGGGCGCATCTGCTTCGTGGGCGTGACCTTCACGGGTTCGGCCGCGGACGTCGTCCCCACCAGCATCCACCCACGCACCCCCGGCGTCTTCGTGCACGCGGCCCTGGCCAACAGCCTCCTCACCGGCCTGGAGCGCGTCCCCGCCCACCCCGCGCTCAACCTGCTCGCCGTCCTCGCGCTCGGGCTCCTCGCCACCTCCCTGGCCGTGCGCGGCCTCGGGGGCTTCGAGCCGCTCGTCCTGCTGGCCGTGCTCGCCCTCTTCTTCCTGGCCTGCGGGCTGGCATGGACCCACGCCGGGCTGATGCTCGGCTTCGCCGGGCCGGCCCTGGCGGGCATCGCCGCCACCGCCGCCGTGATGGTTCACCGCCTGCTCGTCGAGCAGGTCGCCCGGCGCCGCACCGAGGAGCGCTTCCGCAGCTACGTCTCCCCCGCCGTCGTCGACATCCTCGTGAACAACCCCGCGCTCAACTCCATGGCCCCGCAGCACCGCGAGCTCACGGTCATGTTTACCGACATCGCGGGCTTCACCGCCACCGCCGAGCGCCTGGGCTCCCACCAGACCGCGCGCCTCCTCGGCGCCTACCTGGGCGCCATGACCGACGTCCTCCAGCGCACCGGGGCCACCCTCGACAAGTACCTGGGCGACGGCATCATGGCCTTCTGGGGCGCGCCCCTGGACGACCCCGATCACGCCGCCAGCGCCTGCCACGCGGCCCTGGCCATGCTCGCCGCCCTCGAGGAGCTCAACGCCCGCGGCGTCTTCGGCGGCGCCGGCCGCCTGGACATGCGCGTCGGCATCGCCTCCGGCGAGCTCATGGTCGGCGACTTCGGCAACCCCCCCCGCAACTCCTCCTACACCGTGCTCGGCGACGCCGCCAACCTGGCCGCGCGCCTCGAGAGCGCCAACAAGCAGCTCGGGACCCGCATCCTGTGCTCGGCCCGCGCCCGCGAGCTGGCCGGCGACCGTTTCCTCTGGCGGCC
>Ga0196963_10002534_pt1 | contig 10869 bp, 6 predicted proteins | sample S1_5metaG_FD_148600 | JGI IMG/M metagenome (GOLD analysis project Ga0196963, IMG submission 148600) | Soil microbial communities from Anza Borrego desert, Southern California, United States - S1_5 | ecosystem: Environmental > Terrestrial > Soil > Desert | place: USA: California | collected... | reverse complement strand
ACCGGCGTCCGCGTCACTTCCTCGGAGAGCACGAACGTGTACCCGTCGTCCGGTCGTGACATGACGCTTCTGGGGCTGTTAGGGTTATCGCGGGGCTGCGTGTTCTGCGCAGTAGCGGGCGTGGCCGTCGCTGCGAACAGGAAGCCGGCTGCGACGATCAGGGCGAGTGACTGCATGGGTCGTGTTAGTTTTATGGTTAGCGGTCCTGGGATCCGGAGCTGTCGCGCCGCTCAGAGCGGCGCCCGTCTGGATCACCTTCTGCATCCGGGTTCAGAGCTCTTGGGCCGTAGGCCGGAAGAGGATCTCGTTGATGTCGACGTCCTCGGGCTGGCCGATGGCGAAGGCGACGAGGCGGGCGAAGGACTCGGCTGGGACCCCGACCTGGCCCACGTAGTCCTGGTGCGCCTTCTGCACGTCCTCCTCGCTGATGTGGTCGAGGAGCTCGGTCCGGACGGCGCCCGGTGAGATCACCGTCGTCCGGACGTTGTAGGGCTTCACCTCCTGGCGGAGCCCCTCGGAGAAGGCGCGCACGGCGGACTTCGTCGCCGAGTAGACGGCGCTGGCGGAGAAGACCTTGTGGCCCGCCACGGACGAGACGTTGATGAAGTGGCCGGCCTTCTGCTGCTGGAAGTAGGGGAGCGCCGCGGCGACGCCGTAGAGCACGCCCTTGATGTTCACGTCGACCATCCGGTCCCACTCCTCCACCCGCAGCCGCTCGATCGGCGAGAGCGGCATGATCCCCGCGTTGTTGACCACCACGTCGACGCGGCCGTACGCTTCAACCGCGGCGTCGACCAGCCGCTGCACCTGGCCGCGGTCGGTGACGTCCGTCTGGACGGCGAGGGCCCGGCCACCGCCGGTGTTGATTTCCTCAGCCAGCGCCTCGATGCGCTCGGCGCGCCGGGCGCCGAGCACGACGGCGCCGCCCTGGGCGGCGAGGTGGCGCGCGGTGGCTTCGCCCAGCCCGCTGCTGGCGCCCGTGATCACGATGACCTTCCCTTCGATGTTGTTGCTCATGGTATCAGGTGTTGTTGGAGCCCTCGGCGTCGGCCTCACCCAGGAGCACCTGGGGCCGCCTCGCCTTAGGCGCTTCGTTGATGACCATGAAGCTATGGAAGCGGAATATTGGGTATACTTTATGGGCTCATAAGCATAGCTTATCAATCATGGACGACCTTGACGGGATCTCGGTGTTCGTGGCCGTAGCGGAAGCGGGCGGCCTGAGCGCGGCGGGCCGGCGGCTCGGCGTAACCGGCTCGGCCGTGAGCCAGGCGCTCCGCCGGCTCGAGGAGCGGCTCGGCCTCACGCTCTTCCAGCGGACGACCCGGAGCGTCCGGCTCACGGAGGCGGGGGAGCGGCTCTACGCCGTCGCCCGGTCTGCCCTGGACGAGTTCCGCGGGGCTGTTGCCGCGGAGCGCGAACTGACAGGCGCACCTCGCGGCGTGCTCCGCCTCCACGCCTCGCCCGCGGCCGAGAGCCTCCTCTCAGGCCCTTTCCTGGCCGGCTTCCTCCGCGAGCACCCGCACGTCCGGCTCGACCTCTACCTCAGCGACGAGCCGGTCGACATCGTGGCCGAGGGGTACGACGCGGGGATCGAGATCGGGGAGGTGATCGCCCAGGACATGACGGCCGTGGCGGTTTCGGGCGACCTCCGCCTCGCGGTGGTGGGGGCGCCGTCCTACTTCGCCCGCCGCCCGCCCCCAGAGCACCCCCGCGACCTCGTGGGGCACGACTGCATAAACTGGCACCCGTCGGCTGACGCCCCGCCTTACCGGTGGGAGTTCACGGAGGACGGCCGCGAGTTCTCCGTGGCGGTCCCGTCCCGCGTCCTGTGTAACGACTCGTCGTTGAACATCCGCCTCGCGTGCGCCGGGGCGGGTCTAGCCGTCGTGTACGAGGACCAGGTGCGTGATGAGCTGGAGCGTGGGGCTCTCGTGCGCGTGCTCGAGGAGTACTGTGAGCCGTTCTCCGGGTACTACCTCTACTACCCCCAGCGCCGACACGCCTCGGCCGCGCTCCGCGCGCTCATCGACTACCTCAGGTGGTCGAAGCGGGGCAGAGAGCGTGGGCCTGGATGGAACGGAGCGGAGAGCGACGCAGGGGGGTAGGGCAGCCTACCTGTACCCCACCAACTGGGCACGCCAGTCTCCCGGCTTGCTTCGCGGAGGCGTCGGCAAGGAGACGTGCGGCCTCTGCGGCCACGCCGAAGATGTCCATCTCCCGGAGCGCGGTGATGTCGGCCGTCATGGTGAGCGGGTTGCCCGAGAGCGTGCTGGCCTAGTACACCGGGCCGTCGGGCGCCACCGTCCGATTACGGCGGTGTAGGCTTCCGAAGCATGATCCCCGAGCTCCCCTGGGCAGCCGTTCCGGAGGCGAGCATCCTGTCGACGGCCTCGCCGATCGCTTGATCAAGCAGGGCACCTGTCCGGTTGAAGCCGAACAGGGCGCGAACCTCGTTCGTGAGCGAGCGGCGGTCGAGCGCACCCCGCGCGCCCAGCACGGCACTGACGGCCTCGTCATACTCCTCGGGCGGGATCCGCTCGGCAGGGATCCCAGTGCCGGTCCGGCGGCGAACAGCGACAGTGCCGGACGGGCCCCAGACAAATTCGCCCCGCGTCTTGAGGAGCCCCCGCCTTTCGGCCCAGGAAACGGTGCTCTGGACATGCGCCAAGATCCTGCTGCCGACGCGGTTGTTGCCGTAGGCGTTGGCCAGGCGCGTCGCCACGTCGCTGATGTGGACCGGCGCCTCCGCTTCGACAACGGCGTTCAACGCTGGGAGCAGGTCGGTGACGGGCATCTCGTGGAAGGGGAGCGCGAACATCCCTATCTGCCGCACCCCGAGCTTCGCCATCGTGTACGGCTGCGCGTCGAGGATGGACGCGGGGTTGATGCCAAGTCCCCCTGCGGCCCTCGCCATTTCCTCCTCGAGCGACGCCAGGAATTCGGTCACGTACGGGTCGTCCCCCGGCTCCACGGGTGCTGGGGCCGGCTGTGACCCCAGCCGTAAAGTCACCTCACGGGCCTCCTGCTTCGAGCGTTCGACGAGCTGCACGATGCGCTCGATGGAGCCCGAGCGGTCTTTGAACCAGTCCGTCGACCATATCCGGTGGAGCGTCCACCCGCGCCCTTCGAGCACCTGCTGTCGGAGCCGGTCGCGGTCTCGGGCCGTCTGAGAGCTGTGGTAGGCAGCCCCGTCGCACTCGATGCCACACACGAACCGGCCCTCAACCTCGTCGTCGAGTACGCCGAAGTCGATCCGGTACCCGGCCACGCCCACCTGCGGTTGGAGCCGGAGCCCTCGTCGCGAGAGCGTCATGAACACGTCCCGCTCGAACGGCGACTCCGTATCGGCGGCGGCCGTAACGAGGAGGCTGTCGATTACGCCCCGCTCGGCGAACGTGAGGAACTCCCGGAGGTACCGGGCGCCGGGCGAGTTCGTCCGGGAGAGGTTGATGTCCTCGCCCCGCATCGACGAGAACACCCGCATGTGCTCCTTCGCCCGCGTCGTGATCACATTGAGCCGGCGCCACCCGTTCTCGCCGTTGAGCGGGCCGAAGTTGTGGCGGAGCACGCCGCCGCCGTCCTTCCCATACGTCACGCTCAGGAAGATCACATCGCGCTCGTCGCCCTGGATGTTCTCGAGGTTCTTGACGAAGAACGGCTCTTCTTTCCCCACTGAGAAAAACGGCTCGATGCTCGGGTCCTGCCGGCGACGCAGCTCGATCTCGTCCTGGATGGCCACCTGCTGGCGGAGGTTGAACGTGCCCACGCCGAGCGACTTCTTCGGGTGCTCCTTCGCGTGCCGGACGACGGCGTCGGCCACTCGGCGCGCCTCGCGGAGGTTGAGTCCCTTCCCCTCATAGACACCGTCGGCCACGTATTCGAAGGCGAGGCCGCGCGCGTGGGCGTCGGAGTGGACGGAGGGGAAGGTGTAGAGGTCGGAGTCGTAGAAGCTGACGTTGGAGAACGTGATCAGCGACTCCTCCCTGCTCCGGTAGTGCCACTTGAGCCGGGTGTGGGGGAAACCCGCCCCGAGGCACTCCTCCAGGATGCTCTCGGAGTCCTCGACGAGTGGCTCCCCACTCTCGTCCGTGGCCGGCGTCACCTGCCCGGCCATTACGGCAAAGAAGTTCGTCGGCGGCAGCTGGTTCGGGTCCCCGACCACGACGAGCTGCCGCGCCCGCACGATGGAGCCGACGGCGTCCTCGGCAGTCATCTGGCTGGCCTCGTCGAAGACGACGAGGTCGAAGGGCGGGGCGCTCCCGTCGAGCATCTGCGCGACGGAGAGCGGGCTCATGAGGAAGCACGGCTTGATGGTCCGGACGGCACCGCCGGCTTCCCGCAGCGTCCGGCGGATCGGGGCGTGCGCCCGCTGCTTGTTCATCTCGCGCTGGAGGAATGCGAGCTCCGCCCCAACCCCCGTTCTCCTCAGCCGGTGCTGAGTCCGGTCCCGGAGCCGGCCCACGAGCACCTTCCGGTTCTCCATGAGCACGCGCTGGTCGAGCTCCCTGAACTCCTCGACCCGCTGCTCGTGCTCGAGCGTGTGGAACTCCCGCAGCAGGCTCCGAGACTCCACGACGTGGTCGAGCCAGCGCTGGAAGAATGCCCGCCGGAACGCCCTCGGCAGGGCGTTGAAGGGGACTGCCCCGCTGAGCGCGTTGTCGAGCAGGCTCGCGGCGGGTCCGGCTGCCACGCGCGCCCGATGCGTCTCGTAGACGGCCCAGGTCCGGGCCGCCTCAGGTGCTGTGGCCATCCGTTCGAGTCGCTCATCCAGCTCGGCGAACGTGCCCTCGGCCAGGTAGTCCGAGGGCCATCCGACCAGCGTGCGGAGCCGGTCGAGCCCTTCGGCTACGGCGTGGGCGGCGGCGCTCAGACGGCCGATCTCCTCGGTATCGGGGGAAGGCCGCATGGCCACCTCGGCCGCCTGGCCGGACAGCCCATGTCGGACGCACGCGGCCCGGAAGTCGACGACCCACCGAACGTACCCCTCCAGCGCGTCCCAGTCCGAGGCGGCACCATCCCAGAGCGCGCCGAAGAGCGCACGCCCCTCGTCCTCGGCCGCGGCCATCGCCTGGAGTCCCTCGCGCGCGGCCGCGGCCCGTTTCATGTCCTCGGCCTGCTCCGCGAGCGTCGGGGCGTAGCCGGACCGCCGGTAGGCAGCCCAGCGCTTGCGGACGAGCCGGTACCGCCCGCTGAGGAAGTTCAGCCACCGGAGGGGGCCGGCCTCCTTCGCTTCGATGAACGCGACGTCATCGGCATGGTCCGCCTCGAGCACCGCGTCCGCCATCCGCTCGGCAATGTAGGCCCGGTGCGCGGCGAGCGCGCGGCCCTGGGTGATGAGGTCCTTCGCTCGTCGGGGAGGCGCGTTCCACGACTCGCTCTGGAGCACGGCAAGGGGTGCCCCTGGCGAAGCGGCGATCACCATGGCCACGGCGCGGGCGGTCCACGCGTCGCTGAGCGTCTGGAGCTGGGGCAGGCCGAGCGCCTGCTGCACGCGGGGAGCCCGCCGGGCGAGGTCCTGGAGTCCCCGCCTCAGCTCGTCGATCAGCCCCTCCACCTCGTCGAGGTCCGACTCGGAGTAGAACGTCTTCGTGGTCTCCCGCCACGGGTGCGCGTTCGGGTCTCCGACGGCGGCGGCGGCTTTGGCGAGCAGGCCGAGGGCGTCGGTTGCGGCCTCGACGTCGGTGAGCGTGAGGTCGTTCACGGGCCGACGGTAGGGCACCTTCGGGGCGTCGAGCACGGCGCCCAGCTCGCCGTAGGCCTGGAACGGCGACAGCCCCAGGGGGGCCACCGTCTCATGGACGGCCTCGGCGTAGTCCGTTAGCCGGGCACGTGCGGCGGGGAGCCGTTCCTGGGCGGCTACGCTCGACGCTGGCGTCTGTACGGAGGCGTCGAGCGCCGCCTTCAGCGACCGGAGCACCTCCCGCTTGCTCGCCTTCGTCGAGTGAAGTTCGAGGCAGAACTCGCCGAAGCCAGCCTCCGTCAGCCGCCGGTGCACCACGTTCAGCGCCGCCATCTTCTCGGCAACGAAGAGCACGGTTTTCCCGTCCGCCAGCGCTTGGCCGATCAGGTTCGTGATCGTCTGCGACTTCCCCGTGCCGGGCGGCCCCTCCAGGACCACGTTGTGCCCCCGGGCGACGGCGGCGATGGCGCGAAGCTGGCTGGAGTCCGCGTCGACCACCTGGGCGGTCGCCTCTGGGGGAAAGTCGTTGTCGAGCGTGAGTCGGGCGACGTCATCGGGGAGACCGACCGGGTTGCCACCCCGCCGGGTGACGATGGCGCCGATGATCGGGTGGCTGGCGAAGCGGTCCGCGTTCGCAGCGAGGTCGGCGTACATCGCCAGCTTCTGGAACGCGAAGAGGGACAGCACCATGTCCGGCTCGATGCGCCAGGAGGGCTTCGACTTGATCGCCTGCGCGGCGGCGTCCAGCAGCGATTGGAGGTCATACCCCTCCGGCATGGCTGTCGGGTCGGGGAGCGGCGGGAGCTCGACGCCGCAGTTGCCGGCGAGGTACTGGGCGAGGGCGGGGTTGACGACCGGGTCGTCCCCAGCGCGGAGGAGGTAGCCCGAGCTGGCGGACCGCCGCTCGAGCGTAACGGGCAGCATGACGATGGGCGCCCGCCGCTCCCGGTCCGGCTCGAGCGGGTCGTAGTAGACGAGCATGCCGATGGCAAGGTGGAGGGCGTTCACGCCTTGCTCCTCCACCGACGAACGGGACTGCTCGTCGAGCCGGCGCAGCGACCGGTCGAGGCCTGAAGGGGTTGCCTTCGCCTGCAGCACGTCGTCGCTGTGGCGGTTCGGGTCGGGTGGCTCGCTCTGCCCCTCGACCACTGGCAGCTCGACGCCGTCTTCGACGTCGCCAAACTCGTAGGGCTGGTCGGCAGCCTCGGAACCCGCCGCTCTGGCCGCTTTCGCAGGCTCGGGCAGCGTCGGCTTGAAGCGCATGGCGCCTTCCTTGAGGTACAGGTGGGCGAACACCTGGCCCGGCAGCTCGTCCACAAGCGCGATGGTCGACACCCTGCTGGGGACGAAGTTCAGGGCCCGGTTCCGCTTTGTCAGATCGAGCAGCTTCCGTTTCCAGTGATCCAGCGTTGCGGCAATCCTCTGTGCGTCTGTGACCATCGTAGTGTTAACTCAGGGACGCTGAAGCTAATCTCCGCGCGCCCAGCGCGAAAGGCGTGCGGTGACTGATCGCAAGCGATCAGGCCTGTCCCTCTTGACAAGCACTACGTAGAGCATACTTTCCGGACGCAGCGCCTGCGTGGGCGCGCCGCCCGAGCAGCAGGGGAGTACGTGTCGAAAGGGCATCCGGAGCACTCTCTCATCTCCCTGACATGGAACTCTCCGACCAACTCGCCGGGATCGCCGCGCGTGCTCAGAAGACGCTCGCCCACATCCAGACGGAAGAGGCGACCAAGAACGCGCTGATCCTCCCGTTCATCAACGCGCTAGGCTACAACGTCTTTGACCCGACCGAGGTGGTCCCCGAGTACACCTGTGATGTGGGCACAAAGAAGGGCGAGAAGGTTGACTACGCCATCTTCCGCGACGGCAAGCCGATCATGCTCTTCGAGTGCAAGCACGTCGGCGGCGACCTCTCCGTGAGCCACGCAGGGCAGCTGCTGAGGTACTTCCACGTCACCGAGGCCCGCATCGGGGTGCTCACGAATGGGGTGAAGTACCGGTTCTACACGGACCTCGAGAAGCCGAACGTGATGGACGAGCGGCCCTTCCTGGAGTTCGACCTCTTCGACCTCGACCCGGCCGTGGTGGCGGAGCTGACGAAGCTGACGAAGGGGGCGTTCAACCTCGACCAGATGTTGGCCGCCGCCCACGACATGAAGTACCTCCGGGCGCTGAAGAGCTACCTCAACGCCGAGTTCGCTTCGCCCTCCGAGGAGTTCGTGACGTACCTCGCCAAACACGTCTACGACGGGAAGCTGACCGCGAAGCTGCGGGAGACGTTCGGGACGCTCGTGCACCGGGCGCTCCAGCAGTTCGTGAGCGAGCGGGTTGCGGCCCGGCTGAAGTCGGCCATCGTCGCCGAGACTGGTCCCGTGGAACCGGCTCCGCAGGCGGAGGCGGAGGCCGCCACCGCAGCGGACGCGGGCCGGCTCGTAGAGACAACGCAGGAGGAGGTGGAGGGGTACCAGATCGTTCGGGCGATCCTCCGCGACGCGGTCCCTGTGCAGCGGGTGGTGATGCGGGACGTGCAGAGCTACTGCGGCGTGCTTCTCGATGACAACAACCGCAAGCCGATCGTGCGACTCCACCTCAATGGCGGGAAGAAGTACCTGACGGTGTTCGACAAGGAGGGAGGCGACCGGGTCGACATCAACACCCTCGACGACCTCTTCAACGTGGCGGACCGACTCCGCGCAGCAGCCTTGCAGTACGACTCGAAGGGGTAGCTTAGCTGCTAGGGCATGAGCAGGGGACTCGCGCGAGTTAGGTACTGAGCTTGCCTGGCCCCCGGCATCGCTTACGCCCCACTCGATGCCCCGCCCAGCCGGCTCGTCCGCTCCGCCAGTCTCCAAAAGTACCTACCTCCGCCTGCTCGGGCACCGCCTCCGTGGCCCTCAGGGCCCTTCACAGGTGCCGTTATCGGCAGATCTGAATTCGTCAGAGGACAGCGTACCCCGAGCAGAGCAGCCCCTGGTCACCCCGCGTGCAGGTGCTGCGTTCTGCCAGTCCCTCACGGGTGAGCTCCTCCCATGCGAACACCCAGTACCGAGTGGCTTGCCGCCGGCTGATTCCGTACGCCTGCATCAAACAACGGCAGACTTGGCGGTAGCTGCTATTCCCGGCTGCGATCGACCGCTTCACCATGTCGATCCTTGCCCGCTTCTCGCGGCCGGTGGCGCGTCTACGTTTCACAGAGTTGCGGGTGCTCATCCGTCTACGTCTTCCCGATAGGGAGTGCCGTCGGCTCGTCCGGCCTGCTGCATCGACCACGGGTGCCACACGACGGTGGCGCGTGGCGAGGCGTGGCCAGGTTCGAGCTGAGCGCCCACGTGCCACATGAACACCTCTTTCGACTCTGGCAACCCGTGCTGCTGTCGAAACCACTCTTCGATCGTCCTGCGAATGCTCCCATCTGCCGCCTCGGCTCCGATGCCATACGTGAGCTCGGTGAGCTCTTGTAAGAACTTGCGCGCCCAGCTCAGCAGCTGCTCACGCCTCTCCTGCTCGATCTGCAGCTCCGCCTCCGGTGTGAGGCTGTTGAGCGCGGCGACGAGGTCCTGCGAGAACGGAGGGCTATCGCCACCATAGGGATCGTAGCCCGCGTAATCATACGCTTCGCATCCAAAGACGCTCGCGGCGGCGAAGGGGTACCCCTCCCTGAAGACGTGGTCGTAGAGATCGTAGAGGACCGGATAGAGCTTCTCATGAGCGGGCTTGTGGCCGGTGGCCCTCACGGTGAGCGAGAGCACGGCCGATGCCATAGCCTTCACGGCCGCAGTTCTCGGGTTTAAGCCCCTGGCCATGTGCGCGGCGAGTTTCGCGTCAACCTGCTCCACCAGATCGCTTCCCAGTCTCGTGATCGCCTCCCTGTAGGCTTCCTTGCGCACAGATCGCGCGTCCTCCTCGTCGAAGTAGTGCAGGCGACTCAGCCAGTCCGGTTGGCCTAACACCGAGCCAAGCGCCACCTTGTAGGCGCGCTCCGCCACGTTGAGCGGTGAAGGCCACTTGGTAGCCCGGACCTTGGCGAGGAATACCTCAACCGGGTCATGATCGTCCGCGGATGCCATGGCCATCTCGCCCAGCACCGGTATGATCCCGGTGCGTCCGGTGTCCGGGTCGGTCCAGTTCTCTTCGGCGGTGGGGGCGTCCGCGGTGGCCTTCTGCACCGTGGATACTGGGGGCGACGGTATCCACGCCGGGCGCTGGCTCGGCGTGCAGGAGATCGTCACTGAGCGCGCGCCCTGCGGAGAGCCGTCACCGGTGCTTGACAGGCCCGCGCCTACGAGACCGGGACGCCCTGCTACGTCTTCGCCACCGCCCTCTTCTTCGACAGCCATCCCGGCGTCAGAGTCCGTCCATCCCTGCCCCGGCAATGGCCGGTCGATGGGGAGCGCGTTGTCCGTCACGCTGTTCGGTGGGGGAGATGCCGTAGGGGGCCCCGGTGGTACGTCGTCCCCCAGTGTCATGAGGGGGCCAGTATCTTTAAGTAACTGGTTTATGGGGGTGCTCAGATACCCCCCCCTGACCACGTCGTCGATGCGCGTGGCCACCAGGTGGTGCAAGGCCGAGTCCCTGCGGTGAAGGCGGACGCCGAGCTTGGCCTTGTAGACCGAGTACACCTCGACGGGGTGTGTGATGGCCGCCACGGTGGCGGGCTCCAAAGTCATGAAGGGCCTCCTGTTGTTCTCGAGCTCGTAGCGAACGAGGCCGAGCCCCATCAGCCTCTTCCGGGCGTCCGTCACCGCCTGCTTTGGGAGGTTGAGCTCCAGGGCCAGCGTGTTGTCCGTCATGTGGAGCCGGTCTCCTGAGAAGCGCGGGGCCCATCTCCCATCGCGCTTCGTTGCGCGATGCCAGTCGTACAGCTTCCGGAACACGGCCACGGCGATGGGGTCGGCCTGCGCCTGCCTCCCCCTGGTGATGTGGTAGTTCCAGCTGTCGAAGCCGAGGCGCCTGGCGCGCAGCCAGTGCTCGATCTCAGTGACGAGGTCAACGACAGCGTTTCCGGTGAGGACGGGCTCGCGCCGTGGTGCACGGCGCTCAGAGATGGACGGGTTATCCAGCGAGGGGAGAGGTTGCATCGGTCTATGTGCGTGATAGAGCGGCCACAGGGCCACTTTGGGCATAGCGACTGGTCAGGCAACGACCCTGCCGAACCCGCTGCGTCTGGCGCAGCACGGCCCCGG
>Ga0196963_10002533_pt1 | contig 10878 bp, 9 predicted proteins | sample S1_5metaG_FD_148600 | JGI IMG/M metagenome (GOLD analysis project Ga0196963, IMG submission 148600) | Soil microbial communities from Anza Borrego desert, Southern California, United States - S1_5 | ecosystem: Environmental > Terrestrial > Soil > Desert | place: USA: California | collected... | reverse complement strand
TCGTTGGTGCGGGCCCGCACGGGTTGCTCCGGTCAAAACAAAAGCGGCGCCCCGGAGGACGCCGCTCGAATACGCCATCCAGCGCGTTCAAACGATGTTGGGCGCTATATAGACCCTCACGCCGCCTTTGTCAGCCCCTGCCGTTGCCAGCAAATGGAGCCGGCAGCGGCGAGGACCCGATCAGCCGAAGCTGACCGGCCGCACGATCCGCTTGCGGCCGCCGCCCAGCGCCCGGACCACCGCCCCGCAGGCCTGGCCGCCGAAGCCGGCGCCGAGCAGCACCGCCAGGGGCAGCAGGGTGTAGCGGCCGAGCAGCTCGGGGCTTTCGTCGCCGCTGAACCACAGGGTCTTGAACTCGGTCCACATCTCGGCCGAGGGGAACTGGCCGAACACGGCCGCCTGGCTGGGCAGGTTCACGCCGAAGAACCACAGCGCCCAGGCCGCGACCAGGAACAGCAGGCCCGAGACCGCGCCGATCGATCCGTAGCGGTAGCGGGCGCCGGTAAAGGACATGGCCAGCAGCGAGATCCCGAAGAACACCGCCGCGGCGATGATCCAGGACGGGGTCGCGCTGATCCCGCCGACGACGGCCTGGACCAGGCCGTCGGTCCCGTCGGCCGGCCGCCACATCGCCAGGAGCCCAAGCACCGACGTCGCCAGGGCCCAGACCACGACCCCGACCACCAGGCCGAGCACCATTCCCAGTACGTTCTTCATTTGTTTTCGCTCCCCAATCCCGGGGCGGACGCTATCTGATCTGGCGGGGCCGTCAAATCCGCTCGCGCGTGAGGAATGTCGGCAAGACGACGAAGGCTTTGCGAGATCGCCTAGCGCTCCTCCACTCCGCACATCCCGGCGAATGCCGGGACCCATCCGCCTGATCTCGATGCTGGCGGAGGAAGGCCGAGAAAATGGTCGGACGGGCCCGCGCTCTATGAACTGGGTCCCGGCATTCGCCGGAATAAGCGGAATTGGGGGAGAAGCGCTGAGTGGCGATCGGCCTAGGCAACGAGGTCAGCCGGCCCTGATTGGCCTGGCGAGCAACTGCGCGGCCCTGCCCTTGGCCAAGGCCGCGTCAAACCCGCTCGCGTGTGAGGCTTTGCACGCCGCGCGGGATGATCGCAGGATGAGGGTATGCTCAGCTTTCCCGCCACGCCGCGCCTGACGGTCGATGATCTGCCAGACCCGGCGGCATTCACCGACTTCCACCTGTTCATCAAGGGGGTGTTCAGCCAGTGGCACGCTACGCCGTTTGAGCTGGAGGGCCGGCGCTTTGTCACGGCCGAGCAGTGGATGATGTTTGCCAAGGCATGTCTGTTCGGCGACGCGGCCAGAGCCGAGGCCATCCTCGCCACAGGCGATCCGGCCGAGCAGAAGCGCCACGGGCAGTTGGTCGACGGCTTCGACGGCGCGACCTGGGACCGCTGGAAAATCGACATCGTCCATCGCGGCAATGAGGCGAAGTTCACCCAGAACCCGGGGGCGGCCCGACAGCTGCGGGCCACCGCGACGGCCATGCTGGTCGAGGCCAACCCGCGCGACTGGATCTGGGGCGTGGGCCTGGCGATCGACGATCCGGCGGCGCGCTCGCCTGGCGACTGGCGCGGGACCAACTTTCTCGGCCGGATCCTGACAAGGCTGCGGGACCACCCGGGATAGGGGACACATTGAATTTCCGCATACAGCGGAGGAGCGGGGCGCGCCGGCGGGGGAAATTCAATGTGTCCCCGTCGGGGTCCTACGGCAGAAGTGATACCGGGACCCGGATCGGCATGTCGAGCAGCTGCTGGGCCTTGCCCTTGGCCAGGGCGTCGAGGCGCAGGGAGGCGAACTGGCCGCCGCCGAGGGCCTGGATGCAGTGGAGGTTGAGGGCGTTCATGCCCGGCAGGTCGTAGCGCAGGACCTGCGGCGCCGTGGCGCCTTCGAACTCGTGCGCGAACCAGCGTTGCACCGCCGCTTCGGTCAGGCCGGCGCGGATCCAGGGCAGGTACTCCGGGCGACGGGCGATGACCCCGACGTTGAAGGCGTCGCCCTTGTCGCCGGAGCGCGCCCAGGCCAGGTCGATCAGCGGCCGTTCGACGAGCTCGCCCTCGGCTTTGGGCTCCGGCGGCGGCTCCGGCCGGACCACGGCGTCGGGCGCGAAGGGTTCGGCTGGCGGCGCCGCGGCGACCTCGAACCGCTCGCCGCCGAGGTCGACCACGGCGGGGACCTGCTCGCGGGGGATCAGCACGGAGAACACCCGCGCCACCGGGCTGATGCTGGGCGCCCCTCCGAACCAGCCGGTGGTGCCGACGCTCATCGAGGTGGTCGGCGACTGCCACTCGCGGGTCAGCAGGCGCAGGGCCCGCTCGTCCTCGTGCTCGGCCCCCACCCGGCTGACCACCTCGCGGACCTGCAGGGCGGCCGGGCTGGCGTTGGCGCCGTAACTGGCCTCGGCCCCGAGGATTTCGATGCGGCAGTCGCGGAAGGGGGCGAGGTTGCGGTCGCGGAGCATCTCGCCGACCCGCTCCAGCACCGCCTCAGCCTGGCGCCGGGCCTTGGCGGCGGCCTCCCGCCCGACCACCGGCATGGCCCCGATGAACCGCCAGCCGTCGGCCCAGGTGACGCAGGTCTTGTAGAAGCCCGTCGCCGGATAGCCCCGGGCGCCACTGACCCGGACCCGGTGCTCGCCGACCTGTTCGAGGCGCACCTGGGCGAAATCGCAGACCACGTCAGGCAGGGCGTAGCCCTGGGGATCGCCGACCTCGTAGAGGATCTGTTCGGCCACGGCGGCGGGCGAGACCAGGCCGCCGGTCCCCGCCGGCTTGGTGACCACGAACGAGCCGTCGGCGTGGCACTCGACCACTGGATAGCCGATGTGGGCCCAGTCCGGCACCTCGCGCCAGTCGGTGAACAGCCCGCCCGTCGCCTGGGCCCCGCATTCGATGACATGGCCGGCCAGCGACCCGGCCGACAGCTGGTCATGATCCTCGTCGCCCCAGCCGAACTCGTGCATCAGCGGCCCCAGCGCCAGGGCGCTGTCGACCACCCGGCCGGTGATCACCATCTCGGCGCCGGCGGCCAGGGCGGCGGCGATCGGCCGGCCGCCGAAGTAGGCATTGGCGGTGAACACCCGGTCCTTCGCCGGGAAGGGGGCGCCGGTGTAGAGCTCGTCCTGGCCGGAGATCTCGTCCAGCCGGTCCATCAGGTCGTCGCCCTCGACAACGGCAATCCTGAAGCTGAGGCCGGCGGCGGCCGCCAGTTCCTCCATCCGGGCGCGGCAGGCATGGGGGTTCAGGCCCCCGGCGTTGGTGACCACCTTGACCCCCTGCGCCTTGAACGCCCGCAGGTTGTCCTTCCAGACCCATTCGGTGAAGTCGCGGGCGAACCCCTCGCCCGGCCGCTCCCGCTTGATCTGGCCGAGCACCGACATGGTCGCCTCGGCCAGGTAGTCGAGGATCATGTAGTCGAGGCCGCCGTCCTTCAGCAGTTGCGGCGCGGCGACCGAGGAGTCGCCCAGGAACCCGCCGGCCCCGCCGATCCGCACCACCTTGGCCATGACTGTTCCTCCTGCTCCGGCCATTTTGGGCCCTTGCCCCAAGGTCCGGCCACCCCCTTCCTGTCATCCTTCGGGCCCGCGAAGCGGGTAAACCTGGCGCATGGGGTTTCAGAAGATGCGATCGTCGATGACGGCCTTCCGGCTCCAGGCGATCCCGCTCTCGCGGTGGGTCCTCCGGTCCGCCCTGCGGGCGGCCGAAGGATGACCGCCGGGAATTTGCCTGCCGCCACGACAACCGCCTAGCGTGGAGCCAGGGCCGCGGAACGAAGGCCGGGAGGACGCATGGCCAGGGAGACAGAGGTTCCGGAGGGCGTCGACCTTGGCGTGCTGACCGCCTTCATGGACCACAAAGGTCTGGGCGAGGGGCCGCTCACCGACCTTGCCGTCTTGACCGGCGGCACCCAGAACATCCTGCTGAAGTTCAGCCGCTCGGGCCGCGACTACGTCCTGCGCCGCCCCCCGCCCAAGCGCCGGGCCAACTCCAACGAGACCATGCGCCGCGAGGCCCGCGTCCTGGCCGCCCTGGCGGGATCGGACGTGCCGCATCCCGGCCTGATCGCCGCCTGTCCGGAGGAGATCATGGACGGGGCCGCCTTCTACCTGATGGAGCCGGTCGAGGGGTTCAATCCGACCGTCGGGCTGCCGCCGCTGCATGCGGGAGACCCGGCGGTGCGCAACCGGATGGGCTTCGCCCTGGCCGATGGGATCATCGCGCTCGGCCGCATCGACATCGGCGCGGTCGGGCTGGAGACCCTGGGCAAGACCGATGGCTGGCTGGAGCGGCAGGTTCCCCGCTGGCGGGCCTGGTACGAGAGCTATCGCGAGTTCCCGACCTGGACCGACGAGGTCCCCGGGGTCGAGGCGGTCGGCGACTGGCTCGAGGCGCATCGGCCGCCAAGCTTCAAGCCCGGCCTGATCCACGGCGACTACCACCTGGCCAACGTCATGTACCGCCACGACGGCGGGGATCTTGCGGCCATCGTCGACTGGGAACTGGCCAGCACCGGCGATCCGCTGCTCGATCTCGGCTGGCTGATGGCCATGTGGCCGGAGGACGGTCAGGCCGCGATCACCCCGGTGACCCCCTGGACCGGCTTTCCGACCATCGCCGAGGTGATCGACCACTACGGCCGCCACAGCGACCGGGACCTGACCCACATCCGCTGGTACGGCGTCCTGGCCTGTTACAAGCTCGGCATCATCCTGGAAGGCAGCCATGCCCGCGCCGGGGCCGGCCTCGCGCCGAAAGCCATCGGCGACCGCCTCCACGCCTCGACCCTCAACCTCTTCCAGCGCGCCCTGCGCTGGATCGACGGAGCCGCTCCATGAAGGCCCTGCGCTATTTCGGCCCCCGCGACGTCCGCTACGAGAGCATGGACGACCCGGTGTTGCACGACGACCGCGACGTGCTGGTGCGGGTCACCGGCTGTTCGATCTGCGGCAGCGACCTGCACATCTACCACGGCGAGGGGTTCAGCGAGGATCTGGGCTTCTGCGTCGGCCATGAGGCGGTCGGCGAGGTGGTCGAGACCGGCCGGGCCGTCCGCCGCCTGAAGAGCGGGGACAGGGTGATGATCTCCGGCGCCGTCGGCTGCGGCGCCTGCCCGTCCTGCCTGCGCGGCGACGTCATCCGCTGCGAGACAGGCCAGGGCGCCTGCTACGGCCTGTCCTCGAAGCTCCAGGGCTCGCAGGCAGAGGCGGTGCGGGTGCCGGCCGGCGACTTCAACGCCGCCCTGATCCCCGACGGGATCACCGAGGAACAGGCCCTGCTGATGACCGACGGCATGGCCACCGCCTGGTACGGCGCCCGCAACGCCGACATCACCTCAGGGAAAACCGCCGCTGTGGTGGGCCTTGGCCCCATCGGCCTGATGGCGGTGGAGCAGGCCTTCGTGCTCGGCGCCGCCCGCGTCTTCGCCATCGACCCGGTGGCCGAGCGCCGGGCCATCGCCGAGGGCCTGGGCGCTGTCGCCCTGCACCCCGACGACGCGGTCGAGACCATCCGCGAGCTGACCCGTGGCCGGATGGTCGACAGCACGGTCGAGGCGGTCGGCCAGGCCCGGACCATCGACCTGGCGCTGAACCTCGCCGCCCGGCGCGGGACGGTGTCGGTGATCGGGGTCAACCAGGACCGCCGGTTCGACTTCCCGATGGCCCGCGCCTTCATGATGGGCCTGACCTTCCGGATCGGGACCTGCAGCGTGCAGGAGACCTGGCCAGAGCTGATCCCCCTGGTCCAGGCCGGCCGCCTGAAACCCGAGCGGGTGATCAGCCACCGGCTGCCGCTTGCCGAGGGGGCGGAGGCCTACGCGATGTTCGATGGCCGCAAGGACGGGGCGTTGAAGATGGTGCTGACGCCCTGATACCAATTCCGTCATCCCGGGCGTAGCGAAGCGAAGACCCGGGACCCAGGAGTGACAGGGCGCCGGTCCCCGCAGCCGCGATCCCGGTGATGAGGCCCCTGGGTCCCGGCGCTCCAGCCTGCTACGCAGGCTTCCGGCCGGGATGACGGAGGGGGTTAGGCCCGCACGAAGTCCAGCCACACCGGCGGGATGTCGCCGAGCTTCTTCTCTTCGTACCGGGTGGTCAGGTGGTCGGCTGGCGGGACGCGCCAGTCGTCGGCCGGGTCGGCCGGCCAGGCGAACAGGCCGCTGGCCAGCACCCGCTCAAGCGTCCAGTCGGCGTAGTCGGCCCAGTCGGTGGCGAAGCGGAGCCGGCCTCCGCTTTTCAGCACCCGGTGGGCCTCGGCCAGGAATTCGGGGTTCACCAGCCGCCGCTTGTTGTGGCGCGCCTTCTGCCAGGGATCGGGGAAGAGGACGAACAGGCGGTCGACGCTGGCGTCCGGCAGGCGGGAGAGAACCTCGCGGCCGTCGCCGGGGTGGATGCGGACATTCGCGGCGCCCGCCTCCTCGACATGGCGCAGGGCGCTGGCGACGCCGTTCTGGAACGGCTCGGCGCCGATCAGCAGGACGTCGGGATGGCGCGCCGCCTGCCCGGCCAGGTGCTCGCCGCCGCCGAAGCCGATCTCGACCCAGACCTCGCGGGCGTCGGGCTTCAGGGCCAGGGGATCGAAGGGCGCCTCCGGCACGGCGATGCCGGGCAGCAGGCTGTCCATCAGCGCCGCCTGCCGCGCCTTGATCGGGCGCGACTTGATGCGGCCGAAGCTGCGGAGGGGTCCGTGGGGGCGCTGGGGCGTGGGCATGGGAGGCGGCCTTTACCGCCCCCTCGCGCCCAGCGGAAGGCTAGAACGCCTTCTGCAGTTCCGGCACCAGGTCGGTCTTTTCCCAGCTGAAGCCGCCTTCGTTGTCCGGCTGGCGGCCGAAGTGGCCGTAGGCGGCCGTGCGGGCATAGATCGGCTTGTTGAGCTGCAGATGCTCGCGGATGGCGCGCGGGGTGGCGCCGCCGACCAGTTCGGGCAGCAGGGCCTCCAGCTTTGCCGGGTCGACCTCGCCGGTGCCATGGGTGTCGACATAGAAGCTCAGCGGCCGGGCGACGCCGATCGCGTAGCTGATCTGGATCGTGCACTTCTTGGCCAGCCCGGCGGCGACCACGTTCTTGGCCAGGTAGCGGCAGATGTAGGCGGCCGAGCGGTCGACCTTGGTCGGATCCTTGCCCGAGAACGCGCCGCCCCCGTGCGGCGAGGCGCCGCCGTAGGTGTCGACGATGATCTTGCGCCCGGTCAGGCCGCAGTCGCCGTCCGGTCCGCCGATCAGGAACTTGCCGGTCGGGTTGATGTGCCACTTGGTCTTCTTGCTGATCAGCCCGTCGGCGAACAGCGGCAGGATGTAGGGGCGCAGGGCCGCCAGCATCCGCTTGGACGTCGGGGCGCCGCCGTCCATCTTCTTGCCGTGCTGGTGGGAGACGACGATCTCCTCGACGTGCACCGGCCGGTCGTTCTCGTAGCGCAGGGTGACCTGGCTCTTGGCGTCCGGCTCGAGGAAGGGCAGCTCGCCCGAGTGGCGCAGCTCGGCCAGGCGCTTGAGGATGTTGTGGCTGTACTGCAGCGTCGCCGGCATGAATTCCGGGGTGTCGTCGGTGGCGTAGCCGAACATGATGCCCTGGTCGCCGGCCCCTTCGTCCTTGTTCTCCCCGGCGTCGACGCCCTGGGCGATATGGTCCGACTGGCCGTGCAGGAAGCAGCTGTACTTGGCCTTTTCCCAGTGGAAGCCCTTCTGGGCGTAGCCGATGTCCTTGACCGCGGCGCGCACCTTGGGCTCCAGCCCGGCGATGATCGCCTTGTTGAGCTCCTTGTTCTCCGCCTTGCTCAGGCCCGGCCGGCCGGCCCGCACTTCGCCGGCCAGGACGATGCGGTTGGTGGTCACCAGGGTCTCGCAGGCCACCCGCGCCTGGGGTTCCTCGCTCAGGAAGGCGTCCACGACGACGTCGCTGATCCGGTCGGCGACCTTGTCGGGGTGCCCCTCGGACACGCTCTCACTGGTGAAGATGTAGTTCTGACGGCTCACGGAAGGCTCCCGGCTTGAGGCTCGGGGCACCTATAAAGATATCCTTATATCCCGCAAGGCTCAGGAGGACGGCGGCCGGGTCAGGCTTCGTCCTCGACCATGCTGCGCACCAGCTCGACGATCCGCTTGCGCAGGCGGGGGTTCTTCAGGCGGGAGAACATCTCGGCCAGTTCCAGGCCCTCGCTCGACATCAGGAAGGCGTTGACGAATTTTTCCGAGGCAGGCTCGGCGTCGCCGCCGCCGTCCTTCAGGGAGGACGGATCGGCCAGGCCCTCGAAGAAGTATTCCGTGCTGGTCTGCAGGGCGACCGCGATCTCGTAGAGCTTCGAGGCAGACACCCGGTTGGCGCCGCGCTCATACTTCTGGACCTGCTGGAAGGTCAGGCCGAGGTCGTCGGCCAGGCGTTCCTGGGTCACCCCCATCGCCTTGCGGCGCTGCCGCACCCGGCGCCCGACGTGGATATCGATCGGGTTGGGTGAACGGCTCACGTCTTCAGTCATCAAGGCCCCGCCCAAAGGGTAGAAGTGGTGGTCCCGGCTAGTCGCGCTGGAACAGTCTGAGCGGTATTTTCATGCCTCGCCAGTGAAAGGCCAGAGAGATGCCTGCGGATACAATCATGAATATAGAAAATATCGTGTCTCCCAACCTCCGGTAGGGGGTTTTATCTACCTTGGGTGGCAGCACCACATCGACCACAGCCTCTACGCCTTGCCCGATCTTGGCCGAGGGAATCACCCGGCCATAGGCGTCGATCATCGCCGATACGCCGGTGGGGGTGGCGCGGGCCATCGGGACCCCTTCCTCGATCGCCCGGTAGCTGGCCAGGTTGAGGTGCTGCAGCGGGCCGCTGGTGGCGCCGAACCAGGCGTCGTTGGAGATGTTGACGATCAGGTCCGGGCTCAGGCCGGAAGCCTTGGCCCCCTCGCGGGTGAAGCCCGGATAGAGGCTCTCGTAGCAGATCAGCGGCTGCATGACGGGCAGGCCCTGGATCCGCATCGGGGCCGGCCGCGGGCCGATGCTGAAGCCGTCGCCGATCTTGACCAGTTCCTTGAAGCCCAGAGGCGTCAGGATGCCCTCCAGCGGCAGGAACTCGCCGAAGGGCACCAGGCGGTGCTTGTCGTAGCGGCCGATGAGGGTGAGGTCGTCGCCGTCTCGGCGCAGGGCCAGCAGGCTGTTGGCATAGCGCGGCCCGCGGTTCCTGGAGCCGGGCTCAGGCGGGTCGGCCACCGCCGCCCCGACCAGCAGCACCTGGCCCGGAGCCAGGGCCTCGGTGATCGCCGCCCGCTCAAGGCTGCCCTCCGCCAGGTAGTCGTTGGCGAGCATCGGGATGGCGCCCTCGGACCAGATGACGATGTCGGGGACCCGCCGCCCCGGCTGGCGCGTAAGCCGCAGGTGCTTGGCGAGGATATGGCTGAACACCACCGGGTCGTACTTGATCGTCTGGGGCACGTTGGGCTGGACGATGCGGACGAGGGGCGGCGCGTCTCCAACCGTGTTGGCGTCCGCAAGGGCGAGGCGGGCGAGGCCAAACCCGAGCATGGCAACCAGCAGGCCCCCGGCAAGGCCGCCGGCGACCAGGGCCTGCCGGCGCGGCGCCTTCCACAACAGCGCCGTCGCCGCGGCGACGCCGACGGTCAGCACGGTCAGCCCGTAGACCCCGACCAGGGAGGCCGTCTGGGACACGGCCGAGCCGGCCTTCCAGGTCTCGCCCGGCAGGTTCCACGGAAAGCCGGTCAGGATGTGGCCGCGCAGCCATTCGGCCGCTCCGAAGGCGCCGGCGAAGACCACCACCCGCCAGGGCCCCTCGATCCGCGCCAGCCGGTAGAGCCAGGTCGCCAGACCCCAGAACAGGGCGATCCCGCCGGCCATCAGGGTCACCGCGAACGGCGCCATCCAGCCGTGGGCGGCGATGTCCACCAGGAAGGCCTCGGCCACCCACCAGGTGCCGACCGCGAAATACCCCAGCCCCGCCAGCCAGCCGCGCAGGAAGGCGGAGCGCAGCGGCCGGGCCGGGTCGGCCCGGTCGGCCAGCAGCATGATCGCCCCGTAGCCGAGCAGGCCCGGCAGCAGCCCCCAGGGCGGGTGGGCGAGGGCGGCGGCGATCCCCGCCAAGACGGCCAGCAGGCGCGGGCGCCAGGCCGGCGGAATCGGGTTGGCCGGCAGCGTCACACCGCCTCTTGCGCCGGCTGGACGCGGCGGACCCGCACCCGCTTGACCCGCCGAAGGTCGGCGTCGGTCACCTCGAAGCTCCAGCCGCCGGGATGGGCGATCACCTCGCCGGCCTCCGGCACTCGGCCGGCCAGGGCGGTGACCAGGCCGGCGACGGTGTCGATGTCCTCCTCCAGCTCCTCGGGGGCGAGGCGGTCGACCTGCAGGGCCGCCTCCAGGTCCTCCAGGTCGGCGCGGGCGTCGACCTCGAAGACCCCGCCCGGCCGGGCGACCACGCCGCTGACCTGGGCTTCGTCATGCTCGTCGTCGATCTCGCCGACCACGGCCTCCAGCAGGTTCTCGAGGGTGGCCAGGCCGCTCACCCCGCCGTGCTCGTCGATCACCAGGGCCAGGTGAACGCGCCGGGCCTGCATCCTCTCCAGCAAGGTGGAGGCCGGCATCGATTCCGGCACGTAGAGCAGTTCGCGCTTGAGGGTGCGCAGCAGGGCGCCGGTCGTGGCTTTCCGGCCGCTGGCCAGCAGGCGGAAGATGTCCTTGATGTGGATCACCCCGACGGGGTCGTCGAGGGTCTCGCGATAGACCGGCAGGCGGCTGTGCTCGGTCTCGACGAACCGGGCGACCACCTCCTCGAAGGGGGTGGATATCTCGATGGCGTGGATATCGGCCCGTGGGATCATCAGGTCGCCGACGTCGAGCCGCGCGAACTCA
>Ga0196963_10002532_pt1 | contig 10883 bp, 8 predicted proteins | sample S1_5metaG_FD_148600 | JGI IMG/M metagenome (GOLD analysis project Ga0196963, IMG submission 148600) | Soil microbial communities from Anza Borrego desert, Southern California, United States - S1_5 | ecosystem: Environmental > Terrestrial > Soil > Desert | place: USA: California | collected... | reverse complement strand
CAGTAACCTGTGCCAGGAGATCGCGCTCGCCGCCCTCCAGGACGGCACGTACCTCTCCCACCTCGACGTCCTGCGCGACCAATACCGCAAAAAACGCGACGCCACGCTCGCCGAACTCGAAAAGCACCTCGGCCCAAAACAATTGACCACGGACCATGGGCAATTGACTACCCCGATCTCCTGGACCCACCCCGCCGGCGGCCTGTACGTCTGGCTCACCCTCCCCGCCCACGTCGACACCTCCCGCGAGGGCCGCCTGTTCGACACGTGCGTGAAGTACGGCGTCCTCTACGTCCCCGGCGGCTACTCCTTCAGCCCCGACGCCACCGGCCGAGTCCCCAACCACCACGTCCGCCTCTGCTACGGCCAAACCCCCCCGGCCGACATCGCCCCCGGCATCGAACGCCTCGCCGACGCGATCAAGGCGGAACTGGCGCAGTAGTCCAATCTGCGCCGCATTCGCAGGCTGGAACAAGCCGGGGCACAGCGTACGGGCTCCGCCCGAAGCGCCGCCCCGGATCCGTCCGACCTGACCGCGCTCACCGCGCCGCCTGAAACCCGATCTTCGGCCACTCCGCCGCCATTGCCGCCTCGTACACCCCCAGCACGTGCTCGTACTTCGCCCGCGCCTCGGGCGCGATCATCACCTGCATCTGCTCGGCCGGCGTGCCCGCGGCGTGCTTCTCGGCCCGCTTGGCCGCCAGCGCCGCCTGCAACTCCTCCACCGACCGGTACTGCCTCGGCTGGCCCGTCGCCAAGTCGCGCCCCAAGTCCGGCGACGACGCCACGAACCCCTCCCCGCGCGACCCCATCCGCACGACGATCGGCGTCACGTCGGTGATCGCCACTTCGGTGCCCGGCGCGCCGGTGTGCTTGGGAATCGCCCCCGGCAAGTAATGCGACGCCGCCCCGAAGCTCCCCGCCAGCATCAGGAAGATCAAAATGACCATCACGACGTCGACCAGCGGCGTCATGTTCGGCCCGGAGTCGTAATGCGCCGCCTTGAATGCTCTCGCGGTCATACGGACGTCCTTTCGAATTGTCGCCGCGCCAGAATGGGCGCGGTTCACTCTTGTAGCCGCCCCGCTTGCGGGGCGCGTCTCGCGGCGCCTCTCCCACCGCGCCTGTTCGAACACCGAGCGCCCCACTCCCTCTCCCAGCGGCGCCAACCAATGTAATTCGCATCCGGAGCATTCGCCGCGGGGAGAGGGCAGGGGTGAGGGGCGATCGAAGAGCGGCGTTCGATCTCAATCATCGGCGAATGGGCGCCTCTGGTCGTTTGCCCCTCACCCTAACCCTCTCCCCGCCGCGAATACCTGAAGTCGCGAAACGCAGTCTCTGGCGCGGCTGGGAGAGGGACAACGCGCGCACCTTCCGCGCGCACGCGCCTCGCGCGCGTCGCCTTCACCCCCGCTCTCACGCATCACCTCGGTTCGTCGCCGACTGGAAGCCGACACGCCCGCACGGGCGGGAGCATCACGGGGCCGCGAACCCGATCTTCGGCCATTCCGCCACCATCGCCGCCTCATATACGCTCATCACGTGTTGGAACTTCAACGTCTTGCTTGGCGCGATGATGATCTGCATGTCCTCGGCCTTGGTTCCGGAGTTCTGCTTCTTGATTCGCATCGCGTTTAACGCATTGAGCAACGCCTCCTGCGTCGTCAGCGCCATAATCTGGTTCTTTTCATCGCGCAAGTCCGGCGAGGTCGCCTTAAACGAGCCTTCGAACGGGATGACCGAAACCGTGATTTTCGGAACTTCCGTGATTACGACGTCGGTCACCTTACCCTTGCCCTTGGTCGTAATCGGCATGTTGTTGGGTAAGAAATGCGACGCCGCCCCGAAACTTCCCGCCAGCATCAGGAAGATTAGGATCACCATTACCACGTCCACCAGCGGGGTCATATTGGGCCCCGAGTCGTAGTGGACGGCTTTCGCGCCTTTCATTTTCATCTCGAATACTCCGGTTCGATTCGCAAGACAGGTCGCGACGCGCGGCGCCGCTTACCTTGCGTGCAATTCCTTCGTCCCCTTTTTCATCGCGAAGTGAACGTTCGTCACGCCCGCTTGCGCGCACTGCTGCAGGACGATCGACACTTGCGCGTACTCCAGTTCATTCGTGTTGACCGCCGGTGTACCATCCGGGTTTGGGGGAAGCGGATTGCCCGCCGCATCGGTCGACGGCGTGGTGGTCGTCCCGGCGTTGATGACGACCTTGAACGCTTCACCCTTCACCTTCTTGATCTCCGTCAGCAATTCTTGCAACGGAAACCGCTTGTTAGGACTGCCCGGCTCACCCACCATGATCGGCACGTCAGTCTTCGGCCGACCAGGCAGATTCACAACGACTTGGGGCTCATCGCCTACGCCCTTCTTGTACAGGTTGAGCGCCAGCACATTTCCCATATCGCTGATCTTCACGCCCAGGTAACTCTCGGGGTTCTTGATCGACGAGTCGATCCCGGTCGAGACGCCGATCTTGGCGACCAGGATGAAGAAGATGATCAGGCACATCACGATGTCGATGAGGGGGGTGACGTTGACGCCACCCTCCTTCATCTCGGGCATCGAATGCTTCGTCATTGGAACACCTCTCTCGCGTTGTGGGTCGCGCACGTGCGGGGCGCCGAATCTCGCTCGCGGCACTCGCACGACGGGCACGTACTTAGCGGTCGCACCGAAGGTGCACGTGGGACGCCCGAAGGCGCACGCCCCGCTCGCTACGCGTACGTCGCACACGACCCGGCGCGCCGGTTTGCCACGGGCGCGCCAACCCCCTTTGAATGTGTGTGAAACACGGACCGCACCGTGCGCGGCGCGCCCGCGATCGGGCGCGCCGCGACGGCGCGGATGCGATTGACCAGCTTACGGAACCGTCGGCGGCACCGGGACCGGCGCCTTGCGCACCGCGCCCGGGACCGGAGCGGCGACGCCCGGCCGCGGGGCCGCGACGGCGCCGGCGGCGGCCGGCTTGGCCTCGGCGGGCTTGATCAGGAGCAGCAGCTCCTCGCTCACCAGCGCCGCCTGGATCGTGATCCGGTCGACCATCGTCCGCAAAATGCCGAACACCGCCAGACACGGCACGGCCAGGAACAGCCCCAGGAACGTGTGGCACAGCGCGGTCGAAATACCGCCCGCCAGCTTCGACGGGTTCGCGTCGCCGCCCGCCGCCATCAGGTCCTGGAACGCCTCGATCATCCCCAGCACCGTACCCAGCAGCCCGAGCAGCGGCCCGAGGTTGCCGATGATGTTCAGGTACTCGATCTTGCGGAACTGGTCGGCGGTCTGCTCGGCGATCGCCGTCTCCATCGCCTCCTTCATCGACGAGAAGCTCGGGGCCCGCTTGAGCGCCGGGTTGAGCGCGCGGCTGACGAAGCTCGGGTCCGTCTCCGTGTACTCGATCAGCTCCTTGAACTCGCGGCGGCCGATCAGCTCGCGGATGTGGTTGACCGACGCCTCGGGCATCAGCACCGACTGCCGAACCTTGATGAACCCCTGGATGATCAGCGTCAGGGCCACGACCGACAGCAGCGCGATCGTCACCGACACGAAGTCGATGTGCCCGATGATCAGCTGGAAGATGTTCTGCTTCTGGGGCGGGGCGGCGGTGCCACCCCCGGCCGGCTGGGCGAACCCGTCCGACGTGGCGACGAACACGACGGCCGCGATCATGCCCAGCATGAGGGCGACGCGGAACTTGGACGTTGCGTAACGACGACGCATAACAGTGCACCTCTCTCCCGATGGGTAGTGGGAGACGTAGGGGGTGTCTTTCCCCTCGGAGGCGGCAAGGACCGGAGCCGATCTCTCTGTCTATTGCCGCCCGACGGGGCAGGAAGGAGGGCCTGTGACGGTGGGCATCGGGGCTCGGCCGGGACACTGCCGCTGTCGCCTCGCCCGCGCGCCGCGCCGCCGCGGTCACCTCTTCCACTTCGAATCAAAGTTGTTCAATCAACCCGCCCTTTTACTCTCGCTCGCGTCTTCCTTCACGTACGGGTGTATCCCCCCTGCGGACGCACAAATACCCTCGCGGGACGATCCGTCCCGTTGCACTCAGTGCGCGCCGTGCGCGAAAAGGGTGCAAGGGTTTACAGGAATTCCCTGACTCGCTCGCGCCGGCCTTGGCATTGTAGCAACTCGGCCGGGCAATCGCTTGCACTCGTCGCGCAAAAAACAGGGCACACCCGTTCGGGTGCGCCCTGGTTCGGTCGCGTTACTTCAGGTCTTGGTCCGTCACGAACTTGAACATGCCGCCGTTCTCGTCGGCGACCTGCTTCAACATCTTCTCGTAGTCCTCGCCCCGGTCGCCGAACGCGATCGTGTTGATCTTGACCTTCTGCTGGCGGCCCTGGTTCAACTTGCGGATCTCCTCGATCACCGCGTTGTTGTTCGGGAAGTCGCCGTCCGTCAGCATGTAAATCAGCTGAGGGTTGGTCGCGAAAGCGGCCCGCAGGCCCGGGATCGGGTCCGACGACCCGCGGCAGAACGTCTTCTCGAGGAACTCGTACGCCTTCCGCTTGTTCTCCGGCACCGCCTGCATCAGCTGCTTGTCGTAGGCGATGTAGGAGTCTTCGGAGAAGAAGATGATGTCGAACGCCTGCACCGGGCGGAGGCCGTCGACGGCCTTCTGCAGCTCCTGGCGGAGCGTGTCGAACTTGGTCATCATCGACCCGGACGAGTCGCACAGGTAGACGACCTTCATCGCGTTGCCGGAGACGCCCATGAACGGGCTCTTGGGGCCGATGCCGCCACCCCCGCCCGGGACGCCGAACGGCGCCAGCGCGCCGCTGCCGTCGCCGGTGCCGCCGCCCATCTTGTCGCCGGTGCCCGAGCCCGCCCCGCTGCCCTTGCCGAACGCGCCCGACGACGCGCCGATCGCGATCGTCGGGTCATTGTCGTCACCGGCGCCGCCACCCTGCTGCTGCATGACCAACGTCGGCGAGAGCTTCTCGGCGATGCCGGACGATTCCTGCGGGACGTCCTTGATCTTGTCCTGGGCCGCGTCGCGGGTCTCGTCACCGCCCAAACCGGGGTGCGGGATGCCGCCGACCTCGGCGTTGTCGACCATGACCTCACTGGGGATGATCACCGGCTCTTTCGAGGCCTCCATCACGACCTTGACGGTCTCGTAGGTCAGCCAGCCCAGCCCGAGGATGCCCAGGTGAATCACCAGCGACGTGACGAACGGCAGCACGTCCTGGACGAACGGGATCTGCCAGAAGCTGCGCTGCTGATACTCTTCCTCTTCGCCCCCCTCTTCATCGACGGTGGCCTTCTGCGCGACCGCGCCGGGCGGGACCGCGCCACCGGGCCCACCGGGCATGGGCCGGGGCATCCCGGGCATCGGCATCGCCCCCATCGGCTGGCCGGGCATCGGCGCGCCACCGGGCATCGGGGTGGGCATCTTGTTCGGATTGGGTACCGGCGGGACGGGAGGGGTCGCCATAAGGACTCCAGAATACTTGATTTAAGGCCGGCGCCGGAAGGCTGAAAGCGATGGAGCCGGGGGGCTGGGCGTCGAGCCCGCCATTGCGGGGCCCTCACCATCCCTACGTCTCAATCGGCACAACGGTTTCAACCGGGAAATCACCGCCAGGAACCTATGCGGGGCGCGCGACAATCTTGCGCGAATCGAGCAACGTGCGATCTTAATTTACGTCACACCCAAGTCAACAAAAATCGGAGACCGGAAGACTCACCACGGAGGCACGGAGTCACGGAGTCGGCGTCAAAGTGGAGAGCGTCGTTTCGACGGTCGGAACGGTGAATGTGAAGCCGGAATCGAGCAGTCGCTGGGGGATGGCGCGTTGGTCGGCGAGGACCGTTTCGGTGGCCATCTGTCCGAACGCGAGCTTGAGCGCGAGTTTGGGCACCCGGAAGAACGCCGGCCGGTGCAGGGATTTGGCGAGGGCACGGGTGAACTCGCGATTGGTGATGGGATTGGGCGCGCAGACGTTGAACGGGCCGGTGACGGCATCGGCGGGCTGGGCGACGAGGAATTCGACTGCTCGGAGGAAGTCTGGGAGCGCGATCCAAGCCATGACCTGCCGGCCGTGGGACATGACGCCGCCCAAACCCTTGCGGAACAGCGGCGTGAGTTTGCCGAGCACGGGCCCATCGACCGCGAGGACCGGGGCGATGCGCATGATCGTAATGGACGTCTGGGGCGGCAGGTGGCGCGTCGCATCTTCCCACTGCCGGCAGACATCGACGACGAACCCGGTTCCCGGTGGGGAGGACTCGGTGAGAATCTGGCCGGTCTTGTCGTAGCCGTAATATCCGATGCCCGAGGCGGACAGGAATCGCGCCGGCGGATGAGCAACGCGCGCCAGCGCCCGGCAGAGCTTGGCGGTGTACTCAACCCGGCTGCGGACGACCTCCTCGCGCACATTCTTGGTCCACCGGCGGCCGATATTGGAGCCGGCGAGGTTGATCACGGCGTCGAAGCCGTCCAGGTCCGGCTGGGGGTCGGTGGAATCGAGATCGGGTCGGATTGCGGCAAAATCGACGACGGACGAACCCTCTGGGCGGAGCAGGCGCACTACCTCGTGACTGGCGGCCCGCAGGCGCGGCATCAGGTGGCGAGCGAGGAGGCCGGAGGAGCCGGTGATCAGGATGCGCATAGGGTTACGATTAGCGCGTTGACCCCTTGTAGCCGCCCCGCTTGCGGGGCGCGTCTAGATGCGCCGTGCGACCGCGAGGGTGTTTCGACTCCCGACGCCGTTGGACGCGCCCCGCAAGCGGGGCGGCTACAAGAGGCTTCACGCGCATGTTAGGGCAACTTTCCGCCCGCCGGCGCGTGTTGGTGGAACGTGCCGATAGAATAAGTGATCGGAATGCGTCGTTTGGGGTAGGCCGACCGTGTGTTCGGCCCGAGGGTTGCTGCGAGGCAGGCGAGCGAGGAGCAGTCGATGAAGCGGAATCGGGTCTTGATCAGTGCGGTGTTGGCGGGCGCGGCCGTCTCGGGCCCGCCCGCGCGGGGCGCACCCCCGCTGCCGATTTCGCCGTCCGTCCTCCGCGACGTCGAGCGCAGCGCCCGCGGCGAAGGCCCGGCGTCCGTCTCGGGCAAGAACGAACAGGAAAAGATCGCCCAGCTCAAAGAAAAGGCCCTGGGCAGTGACGCCCAGGCGTCGCTCGTCGCGATCCAGGAGCTCAAAGGCATGGGCGCCGTCGCCCGCCCCACCACCGTCGCCGTCCTCCGCCAGGTCCTGACGAAAGACCAGGCCGCGGTCGAGCAGGCCGTCGGCGGCATCGGCGACCTGTCCGCCGCCGCCGAGTACGAAAAGCAGATCGACGCCCTCCGTAAAGAGGCGCGCGAGAACGTGCCCAAGCTCGACAAGGCCGTGCCCGAGACGATCAAGCGGGCCCGCGCGTACTACGACCAGCTCGTCCCGATGACCGAGAAGATGAACCAGGCCTGGGGCCTGCGCCTGGCCGTCATCGAAGCCATGGGCCGGCGCACGCCGCTGGTCAACATGTGGCGGGACGTCGCCCCGGCCGGTGACAAGCAGTTCACCACCGACAGCGAGACCAAGCTCCGCGAGAAGGCCCGCAAGGCCGTCGGCGACTTCGTCGAGAAGACCGAGGGCCTGGAGTGGGGCAAGGCCCCGACGGACCCGGCGCTGCGGCCCATCTGGTTCTACGGGATGAGCCGCAAGATCGACGCGTACAACGAATCGGTGGCCGCCAAGATCATGGACGCCGAGGAGATCAACAACCTCAAGTTCGTGAACAAGTACCGCGAGGCGATCGGCCTGCTCCCGCTCGAAGCCGACCCGCGGCTGGTGCAGGCGGCCCGTCGCCACAGCAAGGCGATGGTCGACCGGAACTTCTTCGCCCACGAGTCGCCGGTCGCGGGGAACGCGAGCCCGAGCGACCGCATGAAGAACGCCGGCTACCCGGGCGGCGGCGGCGAAAACATCGCCTACGGCCCGTCGTCCGGCGAGGAGACCTTCTGGATGTGGTTCGGCTCCCCCGGTCACCACAAGAACATGGCCGGCGAAGGCTACACCCAACTCGGCGTCGGCCGGTGGCAGAACCGCTTCACGCAGAACCTCGGCGGGGCCAAGCGCGTGATGCTCATGACCGACGAGGAGAAGTCGAAGCTGAAGGTGGACGGCGAAGTGCTGGCGCCCGACGGCGGCGCCGGCAGCACCGGTACCCCGATGACGACCGGCAGTGGTGGTCGCAAGCGCGGATAGTCGGCATCCCCGTTTAGCCGCGACCCGCAGGGCAAGCGACAGCGCCGCCCGAAGGCGAGCGCGCGGTTCGGGAAGGAACGCCGAAGCGAACAGAAGAGATGACCCCGGCGCGCGCGCCGGGGTCATCTCACGCGCGAGCGTAACGTGCAGCACCCGCTTGCGGGTTAGCGGGCCCGCCGGGCCGCGAATACCGACGCCCGTCCTCGCGCGAGCGCCAACAACCGTCGTCCGATTGGAGAAGGCGCTACCCGCATTTACACTAAATGGTCGAATGTGAACACGCGGCTCCACCATTCTCGCACGTCGACCCCCAACGGGCTCCGTCACGCCATGCGAGCGCTCCTCGTGCTCGCCGCGTCGCTCTCCGCCCGCGCCGCGGAGGATCCCGCCGACCTCCGCAAGCGCGCCGCATCGCCCGACGCGGCCGTCGCCTTCAACGCCATCCAAAAGCTTGACGCGTTGGGCGACGCCGCCAAGGCCGGCCTCGCGGACCTCGCCCGCAACCTCATGTCGCGCGACGCGGCCCTCCTCGAAAAGGCGATCGCCACCCTCGACCCCGCGAAGGTCAAACAACTCGAGGCCGACGCCGCCGCCCTCCGCACCAAGGCCCGGGCCAACCTCGATAAGCTCGAGAAGGGCGAACCGGTGACCGCCGCCCGCCAGCACCACGCGGCCCTCAAGCCGCTGACGATCAAGCTCAACGCCGCCAACGCCCAACGGTCGGCGGCCCTCGACGCCCTGCGGCGCCGTTCAGCATGCGCGGCGATGCTCGTCAAGCTCGGCGACCCCGCCGCCGACGACGCGCAATTCACCGCCCGTGCCGCCCGCGCGATCGGCATCGACGCCGCCGACGACCTCGCCATCCCCGACCTCGCCGCCGTCGACGAGCCGCGCTCCGATTCGCCCGGGCGCGGCCTCTGGTTCTACCGCGCCTGCCGCACGATCGACGCCTGGAACAAGGCCCAGCACGCCGCCGGCGTCGTCAACAAGTGGGAGGCCCACAGCGTCCGCCTGCTCAACGACTACCGCGAAGCGCTGGGCCTGATGCCGCTGGAAATTGACCCCCGCCTGTGCGAGGCCGCCCGCCGGCACAGCAAGGAGATGGTCGACCTCAAGTACTTCGCCCACGCCTCCCCCACGCCCGGCCGGCGCGAGCCCGTCCAGCGGATGGCGACCGCCGGCTACCCCGCCGGGTGGCGCGAGAACATCTGCGCCAACGTCGGCGACCCCAACCGCGCCTTCGACGTCTGGTTCAACAGCCCCGGCCACCACCTCGCCATGACCGCCCCCGACGAAATCGCCATCGGCTGCGGCCGCTGGGACAACGCCTGGACCCACACGTTCGGCCACCACCTCCGCCTCTCCACCAAGGACGACGCGACCCGCGCCGCCGCGCTCGCCAAGCTCACGACGCCCCTCAAGCCGCAGCCCGACGACGCGAAACTTCCGCCGACGACGGTGACGCGCGTCGAGACCGAGATCACGGTCATCGACCCGAAGACGGGGCAGCGGGTGACGATGCCGGGTTCGAAGAAATGACGGGGTGGGATCAGGAGGAGCGCCGATCCCTCTTGTAGCCGCCCCGCTTGCGGGGCGCGTCCAGAGGCGCACGGGCCGTCACCCCCCCTGAGTTGCGCGCCGCGGTACCCGGTCGACTCCTTGCGAATCTGCCCCCGCCCGGCGACGCCGCGGGGCCCGCGTCGTATAGACACGCGCCGGACGTTTTCGTACCCGACAGGAGACCTTCGTGCGCCCACACCCTCGGCTCGCCCTGATCGTCGCGTGCCTCATCACCGCGTGCGCCACCGCCGCGTCCGCCGCGACGATCTACGTCGACACCAAAGGCTCCGACGCCACCGCCACCGGCGCGCCGGACGCCCCGTTCGCCTACGTCCAAAAGGGCCTCGACGCCGCCCGCCCCGGCGACACCGTCCGCGTCCGCCCGGGCGTCTACCGCGAGCGCGTGAGCTTCCCCCGCTCGGGCGAAGCCGGCCGGCCGATCGTCCTCGAGGGCGAGCCCGGCACCGTGCTCGACGGGGGCGTCCGCGTCGCCGGCTGGGAACCCGACCCCAAGATGGGCAACGCCGGCGTCTACCGGAAGAAGACCAGCGACTTCCCGTTTCAGCCGTACCACATGACGTGGAACGGGCGGACGGTCATGCGCCTCAGCCAGGCGAACGAGACCGCGCGGGAGGCGGCCGCGTACTTCGGCCGGTTCACGGCGCCGCCCGACGACCCGTCGTGGGACGGGCTCGAGGCCCTGTTCGGCAGCCGCGACGAATTCACGTACGTCCGGTTCCGCAACAAGGCGGACGCGAACCGGCAGGACCTGGCGTTCGGCCGGCCGATGAACAAGGACGACGCGGGCGTGGTGAACGTGGTCGGCCGGCGGTTCGTGGTCGTCCGCGGGCTGACCGTGCGGAACGGCGGGGTCGGGGTCAACGTGTGCGGCGGGTCGAGCGACGTGATCGTGGAGGACAACGCCGTCGCCAACGGGCGGGCGAGCATCCTCGTCAACGGGCACGGCGCGCCCCCGGCGTGCCACCGGGTCACGATCCGGCGCAACAAGGTGACGCTCAATTACGTCGCCGACATGAGCCCGCGCGCCGGGCACCACGGCTACCTGTGGCGGCAGTTCAAGGAGTGGGGCGACAAGGACCACCGGGCGATCTACCTGTA
>Ga0196963_10002531_pt1 | contig 10883 bp, 9 predicted proteins | sample S1_5metaG_FD_148600 | JGI IMG/M metagenome (GOLD analysis project Ga0196963, IMG submission 148600) | Soil microbial communities from Anza Borrego desert, Southern California, United States - S1_5 | ecosystem: Environmental > Terrestrial > Soil > Desert | place: USA: California | collected... | reverse complement strand
GAGCGCGGACATGGCGGCGGCGTGAACACCGGCACGTACAGGCAGTCGAGGCCGTGCTCGACGTAGTTGCGCACGTACGCCTCGCACAGCGGCCAGAAGCGCTCGTCGTAGGGCGCGACGCCGTAGCGGTCGGCGAGGCAGTCGACGTGGAACCAGTGCGTCATCGGCATGCCGGTGCGCGGCTGCAGCGCGACCGCGGCGACCTCGATGGTCGTGCGCAGGCGCTGCACGGCGCCGTCCTTGGGCTGCAGCTCGATGGAGATCGCGTGCCGCCCCGGCCTGGTCTCGAGCGGGATGGTGAGCGAGACCCAGAAGGCGCTGCCCTCGCCCGGCGCGAAGCGGTGCAGCTCGCCGTCGAACAGCGGATCCGGCACCATGCCCGGCAGGACGCCGCGGCCGTCGCGGTGCTTCGCGGCCGTCTTGGTGTTGTGGTGCGGCAACGGCACCGCGCCGACGCGGCGCACGCGCGTGACGATGCCGCCCGCGGCCGTCGCCCGGCAGGCGACCTGCGCCTCGTCGAGCCCGGGGACGGCGAACGCCACCTGGAACGACGCGCGCCCGCCGCGCGGGGCGCGCAGCTGCGGCAGCGGGGCCCGGCGCGGCGGCTTGGCCGGGAAGACGCGGACCAGGGACGACACCAGGTGGGCTTCGAGCTTCATCGGGACTCCGTGGATGGCCCTTGTGTCACGCGTGACGAGCGCCATCGCCACGGCTTACGCCCCGGCGGTGCCCGCAAACTTCAGGGCATTGTTGCAGGCAACGCGGGGGTGGCCGCTGATCGGCGGGCGCGCTAGCGTGCGCGCATGCGGGTGGCCTGGGCGATCTGCCGTCGCGATCTGGTGGCGGCGTTCACCACGCCGCTGATGTGGCTGGTGCTCGCGGCGTGGATGTTCCTGATCAACGGCGTGTTCATGTACGACCTCTACGTCGTGCGCGACGAGGGCGCGTCGTTCCAGCCGCTGTTCGTCTCCAGCCTGATCGCCAGCGTCTGGTTCCTGATGCCGCTGGCGCCGGCGATCACCATGAACGCCTTCGCCGCCGAACGCGCGCAGGGGACGCTGCAGCTGCTGCTGACCGCGCCGGTGCGCGAGATCGACCTGGTGATCGGCAAGTTCCTCGCGCTGTTCGTCTGCCTCGCGGCGCTGATCGTCGCGATCCTGCCGCAGCCGGTGGTGCTGGCGCTGGTCTCGGCGGTCGACCTGCCGCAGCTCGCGGTCGGACTCGTCGGCCTGACCCTGTGCTGCACGCTGTTCGCCGCGCTCGGGCTGTGGGTCAGCCTGCTGGTCGACAGCCCGGTGACGGCCTACGTCCTGACCTTCGCCGCGATCATGGCGTTGATCCTGGTCGGCCTGGGCGGCGATCACGGCGCGCTGGGCGCGCTGTCGCGCGCGATCGGCATCACCGAACGCACGCGCGCGGCCTTCGCCGGCGAGCTGCGCCTCGGCGACGTCGCCTACTTCCTCGCCGGATCCGCCGGCCTGCTGGTCCTCGCCCACGCCGCGCTGTGCGCGCGCCGCCTGCATGGGTGACGCGCCCGCATCCGCGCCGACGCGCCTGCTCCTCGCCGGGCTCGGCGGACGCACGCTGCTGTTCCTGCTCGTGCTGGCGCTGGCGGTGGCGGCGGCGGACCGCTCGGCCCTGCGCCTCGATCTCAGCGCCGACCGGCGCTTCACGCTGCATCCCCTGCTCGAGCAGCGCCTGCGCGCGCAGCGCGAGCCGGTCGAGCTGATCGCCGCCTGGTCGAGCGAGGAGATGCAGCTCGACGACCAGGTCCTGCGCGGGATCGACGACGCGCTCGCGGCGATGGCCCGCGCCGGCGCGCAGGTCCGGCACCGCCGGCTCGATCCCGCGCGCGAGCCGCACCGCGTCGACGAGTTCAACGCCCGCCATGGGCGCTTCGCCGGGCCCGGGGTCTACGTCGTGCGCGGCGCGCGGGCGCGCAAGATCGCCCTGCATCCGGGCACGCCGGTCGCGCTGCAGCGCGAGGTCGCGGGTGCCCTCATCGCGCTCGACGATCCGGCTCCGCTGGTCGCCGCCATGACCCAGGGTCACGGCGAGCTGTCGCCGCAGGCGGCGGGGATCGACGGCGCCAGCGCGTTCGCACGCGCCCTGGCGACCGCCGGCTTCGCCATCGAGACCCTGGTCGGCGACGCCCGCCCGGCGGCAGGGCATCTGCTGGTCATCGCCGGTCCGGTCGCTGCCCCGAACGGCGGCGGATTCGGCAGGGACCTGGCGATGCTCGAGGACCACCTGATCGACGGCGGCGCGGCGTTGGTCCTGGCCGACGACCGCTGTCCCGCCGACCTGGCGCGCGCGCTGGCGCGCCGCGGCGTGCTGCTCGGGCCAGCGATCCCCGAGCGCCTGGTCGAGGGCGATGCCATGGCGCTCGCCGACGACGCGGCCAAGACCCTTCCCAGCCGCCTGCTGGTCAGCCGCGAGCACCACGAGCGCGCGACGGTCGCCGATTCGCTCCCCTACTACAACCTGCGCCTGGCCGGGACGCGCCTGCTGCATCCCGATCATCCGGCGACGGCGCATGTCGCGCGTTCGGGGCGGATCGTCGTCAGCCCGTACACCACCCTCGGCGTCTGCGCCTCGCCCGAGAGCCTCGACCTGCCCGGCGAGCAGATCGCCGCCGCCATGTCCGCGCTCGGCACGCCGCCCTTCGTCGCGACGACCCTGGCGCGCACCGCGCCCGACGACATCGGCAAGGTCCGCCGCGACCAGGCGCTCACCGCGCTGCCGGCCCCCGGCGCGCCGAGCCAGGGAATCGCCTGGGCGTTGACCTTCGATCCCGACCCGCGCGGGGCGACCCGGAATGGCGCGCGGCTCGCGGTGTTCGCCAGCCGCGCCATCGCCAGCGACGCGTGGCTGGGCGAGGAACGCCTGGCCAACGCCGACCTGCTGGTCGACTGCGCGCGCTGGCTCGCCGGCCGCGGCCCCGCCGAGGACATCCCGCCGCTCGCGATCGCGGCGTACCGGGTCGATGCCGAGCCCGGCACGCTGCACCTGCTGCTGGCGGCGCTGGTCGCGATCGCTCCGAGCGCGCTGGTCGGCGCCGCGATCCTCGCGTGGTGGGAACGCCGCTAGCGGACGGCACTTGCGCCGCGGCCACGCGGTGAAGCCCGACTTGTGGAACGGGCCGACGTGGCGCATACTTGATCGATGCTGTGCGCTCTGACCCGTGTGGCGTCCGCCGTCGCCGCCAGCGCGGCGCCGCTCGCCGCCGGCGAAGCGCTGCAGAACGCCGGTCCGGGCGGCTGGGGCTGGACGCTGATGGTCGGCTGCCTCGGTCTGGCGTGCGCCGGCTGCATCGCGCTCGCCTGGCTGACGCGCCTGCACCACCGCCGCCTGGTCGACAGCCGCGCGCATTACCGCCACCTCGTCGACCTCGCCGAGGGCTACGTCGCCTTCCGCATCAACGTCGGACGCGGTCGCGCGCCCGACCTCGAGCTCGCCAGCCGGTCGATCGAGAAGATCGCCGGGCACCCGCCCGAGCACTACCAGGCCGACCCGTCGCGCGCGCTGCGCCAGGTGCCGCTCGCGGAACGCGAACGCGTGCTGGCGGCGGTGCGCGCCGCCGCGCAGGACGGCGTGCCGCTGCGCCTGAACCTGACGCTCGAGCACCCGCGCTTCGGCAAGCCGCGCCACGTGATGGTCCACGCCGTGCCGGTCGGCGACGGCGAGGCCCAGGTCTGGGATGGCATCTGCGTCGACCTGACGACCGAGGCCGAGGCCGAGGAGGAGCGCCGCAACCTGACGCACCAGCTCGAGCTCGCGCGCCGGCACGAGAGCCTCGGCCTGCTCGCCGGCGGCGTCGCCCACGACTTCAACAACCTGCTGGGCGCGATCCGCGGCAACGCGGAGCTGATCCTGCCGACGCTGACCAGCGACAAGGTGGCCGGCCACCGCATGAACCGCCTGATGATGGCGGTCGACCGCGCGACCGGCCTGGTGCGCCAGATCCTCGCCTACACCGGCAAGGGCGCGATCGAGATCAAGGCCGTGCAGCTCGAGCACGAGGTGCGCGGCCTCAAGACGCTGCTCAAGCACTCGATGCCGAACCAGGCGCGCATCGCGCTCGAGGTCGAGCACGGCCTGCCGCCGGTGATGATCGACCCGGTGCAGTTCCAGCAGGTGCTGCTCAACCTGGTCGTGAACGCGGCGGAGAGCTACAGCGCGCCGGGCGGCACGGTCTCGATCGCGCTCAAGCGCGACGGCCTGCGCGTGCGGCTCGAGGTCTCCGACCAGGGCTCGGGCATGGATGAGGCGACCAAGGCGCGGATGTTCGAACCGTACTTCACCACCAAGCGCAACGGCCACGGCCTGGGGCTCGCGGCGGTCAAGGGCATCGTCGACAAGTTCGGGGGCCAGCTCGGCTGCCGCTCGGCGCCTGGATTCGGCACGACGTTCATCATCACCTTCGAGAGCACGAGCCCGCACGTCACCACCGTACGCGTCAACACGCCAATGCCGGACCGCACGCTGCCGCGCGCGATCCTGGTGATCGACGACGAGGAGCTCGTGCGCGACACCACCGTCGCCATGCTCCAGGGCATGGGCTACGCGACCGAGGACGCCTCGGGCGGCGCCGACGGCCTGAAGCTCCTGCTCCAGCGCCGCGACGACTTCGCCGCGGCGGTGATCGACTGCCGGATGAAGGACCTCGACGGGCAGGCGCTGCTCAAGCAGATCCGCGCCGGCGGCGACCGCCTGCCGGTGGTGCTGGTCAGCGGCATGATCGGCAGCGAGGGCTTGACCGAGGAGCTGCGCGACAAGCGCACGCGCTTCCTGCCCAAGCCGTTCAGCCAGCAGCAGCTCGCGAGCGCCATCGCGGCGGTCGCCGGACCGAAGATCCTCGAATCGTCGACGCACGCCAAGGCCGTGCGCATCGACGCCGACGAGGGCTCGTCGTCGCCCCACCGCCAGCGCACGCCGTTGGCGTGACGGCGCGGCGTCAGCGCGCGCGCCGTCAGCCCGGCGCGGCGATGCGGCGACCAGCGAGCGACAACCGGCGCCAGGCGTCGCCGACGGCGTCGCACCAGCCGGAAACGCTCCCCGCATCGCGTCGCAGCACGGCCGGCGACAGGCGATAGCGCGCGACCTCGAACGCGGCGATCGCGCGCGGCGCGGAGCGCACCCGCGCGTCGTGCTGGGCCGTGCGCGGGGCGCTTGTCGAAGCGCCCTCGGCCGATCGCGCGGGAAGCGCCAGGGCGATGCACAGCGCCAGGACGCACGGCACCGGCTCGAGCCAGCCGGCGATGAGCCGGCGGCGTTGGACGACCATGTCGATCCTTTCATTCATCGCGCGATGGGACGGCGTGGCCCGGCCGCCTGGCCCGTGGAGGGGCCTGGCGTCGCGTCGGCGGGCACGCGGAGGACTGGGAAGTCGTCGGACGACGACGGGATCAGCCGTGGATCGCGGCGGCTCCGATCCGTGACGGCTGGCGGCTGGGTCCGCGGCGCTCGATCACCAGCGGCGCGGCGAGGTCCTCGCCGCGACGACCGCCGTTCGAAGCCTGGATGATCCAACGCGGCGGGCGCACGCGGCGCGATGACGGATGCCCGCTGTAGGACCGCGGGCCATTGGCGGCGTGGGCGGCGTGGCCGGCGTCCGTGCGCTTCGAGCGCGGCTCGCGATCCACCCGTGCCGTCTCCGGGCTCTTGGCGCCGAAGCAGAGGCGCAGCAGGTACTCGAGGATGGACATGGCCCCTCCCGCCGCACCGGTCCGGTGCGGACATGGACGTTCATCGATGCGTCGGGGCGCTTGCGCGTGCCGGCCTGATCGGTCAGCCGTGCCGCACGTTGCGCTTCACTCTATGGACGAGGCGAGTCGTCGGATGTGCACCGGAATCCGGGATGAGGCCATCGACCTCCCCCGCCCATGCGGCGCGCGCCGACCGGCCGGGGCTCGTCGCGAGGCCCGATCACCCCCGGTCCCTCGGCCTCGCATTGACTCGCGCCGGGAGGGCCGATGACAGGTGGACGATGGAACAGCCCGACCACGATCTGCCGGAGCCCAGCGCGGGCGCCGCGGGCGAGGACGACGACGCCGAGCCGACGCTCGAGTGTCCCTCCGACCTGATCCGGCCGCACGTCGGCCTCGTGCTCAAGGTGTGCCGGAAGATCCTGCGCGGACCCGCGGACATCGACGACGCGGTGCAGGAGACGTTCATCAAGCTGGCGCGCAACCGCTCGCAGATCCAGTCGAACATCGTCAGCTGGCTCTACGCGTGCGCGCGCACGACGGCGCTCGACGTGGCGCGGCGGGTGCGCGTGCGCGATCGCCGCGCGACGTCGCTCGACGGCCTCGAGGAGCCGCAGGCGCCCGAGGACGACGAGCAGCTCGCCGATGGCGCGAAGCGCCTCGACGCCTGCCTCGAGAACCTCAAGCCCGAGGAGCGCGCGCTGCTGCTGTCGTACTTCTTCGACAGCAAGACGCTCGACTGCATCGCCGACGAGCTCGCCCTGTCGAAGTCGGCGGTGAAGAAGCGGCTCGACAAGGCGATCGGCCGGCTGCGCGACCAGCTCAGCGCCGACCAGCCGCCGGCAGCCTAGCGCGAGCGCCGGCGGATGCGGTCCGATCCCGGTCAGCTCAGGTGCGCGTCGCGGCGACGGCCGGACGCGGATGGAGGATGCGCACGGCGACGTGCTCCTCGACCTCCACGGCCGGAGCGCACGGCAGCGCCAGGCGCCGCCGCGGCGTGGGCTGCGGTCCTCCCGCGGTCGCGGCGCGGTCGGGCGTGGCGTGGTCGATCGGCGGCATGGTCGTTCCGTGCGGGTTCGGGATGTCGGCCGTGCGTCGCCCCGCACCAGATGGACGAACGCCGTCGCCCGCCGTGCACCGTCGAGGCGTCGGCGGCATGACGGCCCCGACCCCGCCCGCTCCACGATCCCCCACCGGACCCGTCGCCGGCCAGCGCTTCGGCGACTTCGACCTGATCCGCGAGATCGGGCGTGGCGGCATGGGCGTCGTCTTCGAGGCGCGCCAGCACCAGCTCGACCGGCCGGTCGCGCTCAAGGTCATCCGCCATCCCGACGAGGCGGTGCGCAGCCGCTTCGTACGCGAGGGCAAGGCGCTGGCGCGCGTCGCCTCGCCGAACGTCGTCCGCATGCACCACGCCGGGCGCATCGGCGAGGACCTCTACCTGGCGATGGAGTTCATCGACGGGCTGGATCTCGCCAAACGCCTGCGCATGGGCTGGCGGCCGTCGGTGGTCCAGGCGGTGACCCTGGTGCTGCAGGCCGCGCAGGGCCTGGCCGCGGCCGCGGCGGAAGGGCTGATCCACCGCGACATCAAGCCGGCCAACCTGCTGCTCGCGCGCGACGGGACGCTCAAGATCGTCGACTTCGGCTTCGTGCGCATGCCCGGCGAGAGCCAGGTGCTCACCAAGTCCGGCCTGGTCGTCGGCACGGTCGAGTACCTCAGCCCTGAGCAGGCGCTGGGCAAACCGTGCGACCAGCGCTCGGACATCTATTCGCTCGGCGTGGTGTTCTACGAGCTGCTGACCGGCGTCAGGCCCTTCGCCGGCCAGGCCATGGCGATCATCGACCACCACATCTTCACCGCGCCGCGCGAGCCGCGCCTCGTCGTCCCCGGCATCCCGCTGGTCGTCCAGGACGTGGTGCTGCGCTGCCTCGACAAGCGCGCCGCGCAGCGCTACCAGAGCGCGGACGAGCTGGCGGCGGCGTTGCGCGCGGCGCTGGCGCACCTGGCGATGGAGCCGTCCCGCCGGACGCGGCGGCTGGTCCTGCTGGTGGTCGCGGCGATCGTCGTGACGAGCGTCGCGGCCATCGCGGTCTGGTACGCCGCATCGACGGCGTGACGCGCCTCACCGCGCGAGCGGCAGGACCTGGACACGGCCGTCATCGCGCACGCGGACCAGCACGCGCTCGGGCGCTGCCTCGCGCGATTCGCGCGGCGGATCGGCGGCGCGCGCGCTGCCAGCCGGCGGTACCGGCAGGTGCGCATGGGCGGGCAGACCGCCCGCGGCCGGCGCCGGAGCTTCGACCACGAGCGCCGGCGGCGCGGCGACCGGCGCCAACGCGAAGACCACGCTCCAGCCATCGTGCCCGGTCGTCTCGCCGGGCGCGACCAGCGCGGCGCGCTCCACCGACAGCGGCGTCGCGACGACCCGCGAGCCGTATGCCTCGCGCGCGGCGCGCTGCGCGCGTCCGATCGCCGCGTCGTGATCCGGCGCCACGGGCTGCGCCGCGATCGCCGCGTCGGCCGCGTCGGCCGCGTCGGGATCGACCAGCGGCGGCGGATCGCCGCAGCCGCACAGCAGGACCACCAGCAGCAGGGCGGGTTGCGGCCTCATGGCTCGATGTGCGACAGCAGGCCCTGGTACTTGTCGAAGTGCCAGCGCTGGTACAGGACGTGGCTGTCGGCGGTGCCCTGGCCTTCCGGGTCGATGCACACCGCGCTCTCGAGCAGCGCCTCGCTGATCGTGCGGCTCAGCCGGTTGTCCCACAGCTCGCCGCGGCTCCAGATGCGGAAGAAGCGGCTCTTGCCGACGAAGAAGCAGCCGGTGACCGAGAACCAGCCTTCGGCCGGCGGCTTCGGCCCGCGGCCGTCGCCTTCCGCGACCGCCAGCGCCGCGGGATAACAGGAGCAGGCGACCTCGCCGTCGCCGTCGAAGTCGAGCGGACGGAACTCGGCCGCCGCATCGGTCGCGCCGCTGCGCCAGTCGATGCCGTCGGCGTACTCCGGGCTCGAGCCGAGGAAGCTCAGGCGCACGTCGTTGAGCACGCGTTCCATCACCCGCGCGCGCTGATCGCTGCCCAGGCTGCCGTCGATGTTGGCGATCAGGTCCTGGTCGAGCAAACTGCGGATGTTGTTCGAGGTCGTGCGCGGCTCGAACTCCCAGTACGAGCCCGCCGACGTCCAGCGCTGCTGCGGACGGTAGGCCTTGAGCCCGAGCGCCGCCGGCGCGTCGCTGCCCGGCGCGTCGAGGCTCTCGCCGAGCTGGGCGAGGAACTGGCGATCGAGATCGCGCATGGTCTGGAAGGCCGTCGGATCGAGATCGCCGGCGGGGAACGCCTGCGCCGGTCGGCTGCGGTCGTTCGGATACTGCACCCACTGCGCGCGCATCACCGAGATCGCCGTCGCCAGCGAGGAATAGATGTCCCACCAGTAGCTGTGCTGGAACTTGACCAGGTCCGGGTCCGGCACCTTCACGGCCAGGTTCATCCCGTCCTCCCAGAACCAGTCGGGCGGCCGCACGGTGAGCAGCGGCGCGTCGTTGCCGGGGAACTGCTTGGCGTGGTAGTGGGCCGGCCCGAGGCCCATGAAGATGAACGGCAGCCCGGTGTGGGTGCACACGCCGTTGCCGACCTCGTCGGCGTCGATGTGCTCGCCGAGATCGTCGGTGCCTTCGCCGGGTCGGCTGGAGTCGCCGTTCCACGCGAGCCCGGGGTACTGCTCCTGCGCGCCGCGCTGATCGAGCACGTGGTAGTCGGGCGTGATGACCTCGCCGGTCAGGGACGGCGGCGAGCTCGCGCCGTCGCGCCGCGGGGCCGGGAATTCGGCGAAGCCGGGATGCGTCGCGTCGACCAGCAGGTCGCGGCCGTAGTAGGAGACGTTGTTCAGCCCGTTGCGGCCGTCGAGCGCCATGCTCGCGCCGGGCGTGCGTTCCCACGTGTCGTTGCCGCGGACCTTGCCGGTGTAGCGGTAGAAATCGATGCGCGTGTACTTGAAGACCTTGAACTTCGGCGGCAGGTACGCGAGCAGCATGGCGCTGACCACCGCCGGCGGCGCGGTCATGACGTTGACGTGGAAGGGCGTGTCGACGCGCGCCTGGTGCCAGCGCCGCGTCGCCGGCTGGTAATCGCCGGGATAGCCGGGCGTGCGCGTGATCGGCCGCCCGAACGGCGTCGCCATGAACATCGTCGCCGGGATGTTCGCGCCCCAGTCCGGGCTGCAGCCGGTGAGCGCGTAATACAGGTTCCACCACGAGTACTGCGGACCGACGGCGACGTGCATGTAGCGCTGCATGCCGTAGGGCCAGCCGCCGCCGTTCTCGCGCGGTCCCCACCAGCGGTGCCCATCGACGCGGATCGTCTCGCCGCCCGCGGCGAGGCCGCGCACGTACGTCGACGCGTACAGCGCCTCGGCGCGGGCGCCGCCCTCCGGCTTGCGGTAGCATTCCCAGAACGCCTCCGGCGAGGTGCGGTCGGACCAGCGGTACATCAGCGGGAACGTCACCGGATGCCCGCCGGCGCCCTTGTCGACGTTCACCGACCAGCCGCGGCCCTGGAAGACGTGCTGCCAGTGATCGACGAACCAGTCGGGATGGCCCGCCGCGCCCATGATCGCGGCGAAGGCGTCGCCGGAGCGGCGGACCCATGCCGGCGGCGTCCTGTAGTCCTGCGGCAAGCGCATGTCGGCCTGGGGATTGACCAGCAGGTGGCCCTGGAGGTCCTCGACGCCGATCGCGTAGCGCAGGCGGTACCGGGCCGCCTTGCGGTCGGCGACGGGATCGCCGCTGTCGAGGCGCACGAAGCGCTCGTCGTAGAACACGGCGCCGTCGCGCTCGGGCTTCGGGCCGGCGAACTCGACGAACGGCACGGCGCGCACCGGCTCGTCGCCCGGCGTGCGCGTCAGGTCGTACCAGCCCGGCTCGTAGTAGCGGCCGCGGCCGTCGTAGTGCTGGGTCCCCTCGCGCTCGTACCACGAGAAGCGCGTCGCCCACGGATCGCCCATCCACCACGGCAGCCACGCCAGGGTCAGCATGTGCTCGGGGCGCACGTCCTTGTCGGCGTCGGGCGCGTTGGTCTCGGCGCCGTTCCACGGCGTCAGCGTGTTGGGATGCGACAGCGAGCCGAACGGCGCGCGGTAGGGACCGTCGAGGAAGGTCAGCGCGCGCGCGGGCGCCGCGCC
>Ga0196963_10002530_pt1 | contig 10885 bp, 10 predicted proteins | sample S1_5metaG_FD_148600 | JGI IMG/M metagenome (GOLD analysis project Ga0196963, IMG submission 148600) | Soil microbial communities from Anza Borrego desert, Southern California, United States - S1_5 | ecosystem: Environmental > Terrestrial > Soil > Desert | place: USA: California | collected... | reverse complement strand
GTGCGGCGGGGTGTCTTGCCGACGATGGAGGCGTCCGTCGACGACTTGACCGTGGCATCGGTGTAGGTGATGCCGCCGGTCAGCCGCAGCGGGCCGATGCCATAGGCCCCTTCCAGCTCCAGGCCCTTGGCCGCGTACTTGGTCGCGGTGACCTTGACCGGCGTGGTCGTCACGTCGACGTTGGACTCATCCGTCTTGGCGTAGAACAGCGTGGCAAAGGTCTGCAGGCGGCCGCTGCGCCACTTCAGGCCGCCTTCGAGCTGCTGCACCTCGTTGACCGGAATCACCGACGACCGGCCGTTGACGAGATCGGCTTCGTTGAAGAACGTGATGCGGTCGCCGTTGAAGGACACGCCGTCGCTGAGGCGGGCGAAGACCGCGGTGTCCTTGTTCAGGCGCAGGTTGGCGCCAACGGAATAGGACGTGTTGCGCACGCCGTAGTCGATGGTGCGCGAGCGGCTCAGGTTGTAGGCCACGCCGGGCGTGCCGCCGTCGTTCATCGTCTGGCGGTAGAAGCCGCTGGCGCGCAGGCGGTCGGCGCGCACCGAGGCTTCCACGCTGAGCGGGCCGGTCTCGAACTGCAGCAGGCCGTAGCCGGCGCGCGTGGTGTAGGTGCTGTCGGTGAAGTTCTGGCAGCAGCCGCCGAACGCGGCCGAGCCGTTGGCGACGCCCGGGGCGTTGAGCACCGCGGGCTTGTCGCCCGTGGCTTCCAGCGTGTACTGGTTGAAGCTCCAGGTCATGCCGACCTTCTGCGACGAGGTGTAGAGCCCGCCGGTGGCCTGCAGCGTGCTGCCTTCGCCGAGCTTGAAGGACTTGGACATGCGCAGGTCGTTGGCGGTCAGGCCCAGGTCGTCAAGCGAGGTATTGAAGACCACGCCCGTCACGACGTTGCCGCTGTAGGCGCGGCCGGCGTTGGGTCCGGTGGCATAGGTGGTGCCGGCCGGCGCGGCATGGACGTCGTCACCGGGAAACACGCCAAGGAAGCGCCCGGTCTGGCGCGCGTGGCGGAACTTTTCCTGCAGCTTGAAGCCGCCGCCGAGGTCGAATTCGGCCTCCACGCCCACCGCGTCCGCCTTTGCCGTGAGACCGTCGTTGACGTTGGACGAGACGTGGCCGTTGCTGCTGGTGAGGGTGACGTCCGGCAGCAGGTACGGCGAATACAGGCTGCTGCGGCGCGGGTCGAAGCCGGGCACCTGCTCGATGCGGCCGCCAACGTAGCGCACGGGCAGCGGCAGCAGCGTGGGCGTGCGGTCGTCCAGGTGCTTGAAGGAGAACCGCACGTAGCCCGCATCCAGCGTCTGCGTGATGTTGCCGCGGATCTGCATGCCCTCTTCCACCCGCACGCCACCGTGGCGCGCGCCCTCGCCTTCGCGGTAGAAGCCGCCCAGGTAGAAGCGCGTCTTCTCGCCCAACTTGCCGCCGTAGCCGAACTCGTAGCGGGTCTGGTCGAGGCCGCTGACGCCCAAGGTGATGGAGGCCACGCCGCCCGAGTCCTGGCCGGTCTTGCTGATGAAGTTGATGATGCCGCCGGGCGCATTGGTCGCCAGCGTGGACGCCGATCCGCCGCGCACCACCTCGAGCCGCTCGGTCACGTTGTCCACGCGCATGAAGGTGTCCGGCGTCGCGAAGTTCAGGTCGCCGAACTGCAGCACCGGCAGGCCGTCCTCCTGGAACTGCACATAACGCGCACCGCCAGCGGAGATCGGCACGCCGCGGATGGTCACGTTGGCATTGCTTTCACCGCCCGACGATTCGCTGCGCACGCCGGGAATGGAGCGCAGCGCTTCGGCCGCGCTGGCGGCATTGCTCTGCTGCAGCTGGTCGGCGCCCAGCGTGGAGATGGACACGCTGGCCGCGAGCTTCGAGGTGCGCTGCGAGGTGCCGGTGACGATGATCTGGTCCAGGTTCAGCGTCGCGGGCTTGGCTTCGGCAGCCGCCGTGCCGGCCGGCTTCCCGTCCTTGGACGGCGGCTGTGCGGATGCCGCCGCCGCAGGCAGCGCTTCCGCAGCGGCCGCTGCGGCCGGCGCGGGCGATGGTGCAGGTGCCGCACTGCCGGCGGCCTGTGCCCAGGCGGGCGCCGCACCCCACAGCATCAGCAGGGTGGCGAGCGCCACGGGGCGCAGTGGAACGGGAACGTGGTTCATCAAAGGTCTCCTGGTCAGTATGGCGGCGGCGCATGCACCACCGGGATCGACGGCCCTTCGGGCTCTCGCTTACTCGGACTGTTGCTGCAATCGATTGCAATCAGGGGCAAAAAAACGCGGTCTGGTGGGCGGTGCCTGCAGGTCGTGCACCGACTCGGCGCCACCGCACCGGCTATCGCGCAGGGTGATGCGGCCCGCGAGGCTGCGCAGGTTGACCGTTAGCTCGGCGCTGTCGCCCGCCGCGCTGCGCCAGCACAGCGACAGGCTGTCGTCGTCGCTCGGTGCGCATTCGAACCGGCCATGGAAGGCCGGGTGTTCGTTGCGCAGGCGGATCAGGCGCAGCAGGTCCTGCACCACCGGGCGCGCCAGCGCGGCATCGATCTCTTCGTGGCTGTAGCGGTGGCGGTTGATGTCGCGGCCGGTGCCGGTGGCGGCCAGCAGGTCCATGTCGTTGTGCCCTGCCAGCAGGCCCACGTAGTACACCTGCGGCACGCCGGGCAGGAAGAACTGGATGGCACGCGCGACGAGGTAGGCGCGGTCGTCGCGGCCCAGCGCGTCGTAGAACGTGCAGTTGACCTGGTACAGGTCCAGGTTGGAGGCCGCGGCGCCGGTGGCGCGGCGGCTCTGCCCCTGGCTGCGGGCATGGATGGTCTCCACCAGCTGGTCAAGCGCTTCGGGTGTTATCAACCCTGGCAGGCCGTCGCGGTCGGCGGCATCCGCGCCGATGTCGATGATGCCGATGCCGTCGTGCGTGTCCAGCACCGTCAGCGCGTTGGCCGGGCGCATGCCGATCCAGCGCTTCAGCGGCCCGGCCTGGCCGGTGAAGAGCGCATGCAGCGCCAGCGGCGGCAGCGCGAAGTCGTAGACCCAGTCGACGCGGCGCGCAATCTCGATCTGCCGCCGGTGGTGGGCATGCACCTCCACCAGCACCTCGATGCCCAGCGCGCGCGCCTGCGCGGCGAAGCGGTCGATGAAGGCGAAGGTCTCCGGCGTCATGAAGCAGCTGCTGCCGGCGCGCTTGATGGCGTAGCCCACCGCGTCCAGCCGCACCATGCGCACGCCGGCCGCCGCCAGCGTGTGAAGGATGCCTTGCAGGTAGGCCTGGCCCAGCGGGTGCTCGACATCGATGTCCAGCTGCTGCGGCGTGAAGGTGGTCCACATCAGCCGGCGCTGGCCGTCGGGCAGCGCTACCGGCGTGAAGGGCAGGCCGGGACGCGGGCGGTAGATGGCCATCAACTCGGCCTCGGTGGCACCGTTCGGGAACACCTTGTCCATGGTCAGGAAGAGGCCGGCGTGCCGCTCGTAGTCCTGGAACTGCGGCGACAGCGACGAGACGTGGTTGACGATCACATCCGCCATCAGCGGCACGTGCTCGCCCAGCCGGCGGATCGCCTGCCAGTCGCCTAACCGATGGTCGACGCGGGTGTGGTCGATGGGGTCGAAGCCGGCGTCGGCGCCGTCGATGGGGTCGTAGAACGGCAGCAGGTGCACGCCGCCGAAGAGGCCCGCCAGCGGCGCGCCGGGGCCAGCCAGCAGCGCCTGCAGCTCGGCCAGTCCGCCGCCGCCCAGGCGGTCGACGTAGGTGATCAGTTGGACCTGGTTTTTCATCCGGGAGTCTTCAGGGGTTCGGGAACGGCGGTGCGCTGCGGCGTCGCCTTGACGAAACACACCGCCACCGCGGCGCACAGCAGCAGCGCGCCCGCCAGGCGGATCACGTTGCCGGGCTGGCCGGCCAAGAGCGGCTGGTAGATCAGCGGCAGCGTCAGCATCTGCAGGATCATCGGCAGCACGATGAACATGTTGAAGATGCCCATGTAGACCCCCGCGCGCTCCGGCGGGATGCTGCCGGCCAGCAGCACGTAGGGGTTGCCCATGATGCTGGCCCAGGCCAGCCCCAGGCCGAGCATCGGCAGGAAGAGCATCCAGCGCTCGCCGATGGCCGGCAGCCACAGCAGGCCCGCCCCCGCCACCGCCAGGCACGCCGCGTGCACGGCCTTGGCACCGAGGCGCCGCGTGAAGGGCAGCATCGCGAAGGCGGCGACGAAGGCGACCAGGTTGTAGAAGGCGCCGAGCTGGCCGTTCAGCAGGCCGGCCTCGCGGTAGCCGGCGCTGGCGGCATCGCGCGTGCCGAACACGCCTGCGGCGAGCGCGGGGACGATGTAGATCCAGTAGCACATCATTCCGTACCACTGGAACAGCTTCATCCACCACAGGCGCCGCATCGTCGGTGGCATCTCGCGCACGGCATCGGCGATCTCGCGCAGCGTGGCGCCCACGCCGCGCGGCTTGGCGCGCAGCAGCTCGATATCTTTCGATGTGAGCGGCAGCTCGGGCGTGGTGCGCACGCTCCACCACACGGTGGCGATCGACAGCACCGAGCCGATCAGGAAGGCCGCGATCGTGACGTAGGGAATGTGGTGGCTGTTGACCGCGTCGCGGCCGATGCCAGCCCACACCAGCATCGACGGCGACAGGTAGGCCAGGGTCTGCGCCAGGCCGGTGAAGGCGCTTTGCGTGAGGAAGCCCAGCGCGTGCTGCGACTCGTCGAGCCGGTCGCTGACGTAGGCGCGGTAGGGCTCCATCGTGACGTTGTTGGCCGCGTCCAGCATCCACAGCAGGCCCGCGGCAAACCACAGCGTGGGGCTGAAGGGCATCAGCAGCAGGCCGAGGCTGCAGAGCAGCGCGCCGATCATGAAGTACGGCGTGCGCCGGCCCCAGCGCGAGACCGTGCGGTCGCTCATCGCGCCGACGATGGGCTGCACCAGCAAGCCGGTGACCGGGCCCGCCAGCCACAGCAGCGGCAGGCTCGCCTCGTCGGCACCCAAGTACTGGTAGATCGGGCTCATGTTGCCCTGCTGCAGCCCGAAGCTGAACTGGATGCCGAAGAAGCCGACGTTCATGTTGACCACCTGGCGCAGGCCGAGGCGGGGTTTGGCGCGGTGGGTCATCGACGGCGGGCAGGTTGCGGTGGACAGCGGACAGTGCCGCGGAGCGGCGACGGGGCCGAATGATCAGCCATTGCAATCGATTGCAATCTCGGGAGAAACCCGCAGTGCCTGCCCATGCACCCGAGTGGCACCCGGGTGGCACCCGCATAGCGGCGCATGGCACCGCGTGGCACCGGCGGGCAACCTGCAGCGCCTGCGCGCCTGCGCGCCTGGCGCCTCCGCGCGCCTCCGCGCGTCTCAGCGCGTCTCAGCGCCGTCTCAGCGCGCCTCAGCGCCGTCTCAGCGCGCCTCAGCGCGATCGGCCGGCCGGCCGCGCGACATGCGCTGCTGCACCGTCTCGACCAGGCCGATGGCCCAGCACATCGGGCAGCCGCGCATCACGACCAGCGCGGCCAGTCCCGCCGCCACGGCGCGCAGCGGATGCGCATGCTGCTGCGCCAGCGCGAGGACCAGCAGCCCGAAGGCGACCGCACCGCGCAGCAGGTGGCCGCTCACCGTGCGCGTTGCGAAGAGGCCGGCGCTGCTGCGGCCGAGCCAGGCGCCGGCGCTCATCGCGCAGGCTCCTTCGGGCCGGCCGGCAGCAGGAACTCCCGCACCAGCGCGCGCGCCCTGAGCAGGCGGCTCTTGGTGGCCTCGCGCGTGATGCCCAGCCGCTCGGCGGCCTCGCCGATGGTCAGCTGCTCCATGTCGCGCAGCAGGATCACCTCGCGGTAGATCGCCGGCAGCGATTCGAGCGCCCGCACGAGGTCGATGCGCAGCTCGTCCGCCGGCTGGTGCGCAAAGTGCTCGGCCTCGTGGCGCTCGGTCAGCGCCTCGGCGCCGCGCGTCAGGCCCAGCACCGGCAGCATGCACAGCCGCGTGACGACGCGCAGCACCCAGCCGGCCAGCGCCAGTGGGTCGCGCACCGTGCCGACGCGGCGGTACAGCACGAAAAGCGCTTCCTGCACCACGTCCTCGATCGCCGAGCTGCGGTGGCATTGCCGGCGCGCGTAGCGGCGCACATCCGGCTGCAGGTCACGCAGCAGCCGGTCGAGCGCCAACGGGTCGCCCGCCTGCGCCGCGGCGAAGACGCCGTGGTCCAGGCGCATCGTGGGTGCCATCAGCGGCGGTCCTCCACCGGCCGCCGGCCCACCATCGCGCAGGCGGGGCAGAAGCCGAACACCGCGGTCAGGGCCGCGACGACGCCGCTGCCGGCCAGCACCAGCCCGAGCGGCGTGAAGCCGACCTGCGCCAGCGCGCAGCCGACGATCAGCGCGCCGCCCAACAGCCGCGCCACGCGTTCGGTGGTGCCCATGTTCTTGCGATACAGCATCTCTTCACCTCGTTCTGCCCGGAAAGGGGCATCGAAGGCAAGGAGGGACGGCGGCGCCAAAAGGATTCAGCGCCGCGCAAAAAAAGTTCGCCGGCGCTTGTGAAGCATGCCGGCGCATCCGAGCGGGTGCCGCATGCGACGCCGCAGAGGCGGCCGTTCCGCCATCAAGCCTTGGCAGCGGCGAGCGGCGCCGCCTGGGGCGCGTGAGCGGCCGCGGCAGCGTGCTTCACAGGCACTCAGGGCTGGTAGACCCAGCCGCCCTTCTGGATCTTGACCATCACGCGGCCGCGCTGGTCCAGGCCGTTGTGGTCGTTGGGCGACATGCTGAAGATGCCGTGCGCGCCGGCCACTTCCTTGGCGCCTTCCAGCGCATCACGCAACGCGGCGCGGAAGGCCGGCGTGCCCGGCTGGGCGCCCTTCTTCAGCGCCGCCTCGACGGCCGACTTCATCAGGATGCCGGCATCCCACGCATGGGCGCCGAAGGTGGAGACGCTGCCCTTGCCGAACTTGGCCTCGTAGGCGCTGACGTACTCCAGCGCCGACTTCTTCGCCGGGTGCGCCGCCGGCAGCTGCGCGGCCACCAGCACCGGGCCCGAAGGCAGCAGCGTGCCCTCGCCATCGGCGCCCACCACGCGCAGGAAGTCGTTGTTCGCGACCCCGTGCGTCTGGTAGATGCGGCCGCCGTAGTTGCGCTCCTTCAGCGCTTTCTGCGGCAGCGCGGCGGGCGTGCCCGACCCCGCGACCAGCACCGCCTGCGGGTTGGCGCCGACCAGCTTCAGCACCTGGCCGGTCACCGACGAGTCGGTGCGGTTGTAGCGCTCGGTGGCGACGAGCTGGATGCCCTTCAGGCCCGCCGCCTTGCCGAATTCCTGCAGCCAGCCCTCGCCGTACGCGTCCGCGAAGCCGATGAAGCCCACCGTCTTGATGCCGTTGTCGGCCATGTGCTGGGCGATGGCCAGCGCCATCATGATGTCGTTCTGCGGCGTCTTGAAGACCCAGCGCCGCTTGGCATCGACCGGCTCCACGATGCGGGCCGAGGCGGCCAGCGAAATCATCGGCGTCTGGCTCTCGGACACCACGTCGAGCATGGCCAGCGAGTTGGGCGTGGTGGTCGAGCCGAGGATGATGTCGACCTTGCTCTCGGTGATCAGGCGGCGCGCGTTGGTGACCGCGGCGGTGGTGTCCGAGGCATCGTCGAGCACGATGTAGTTGACCTTCTGCCCACCGATGCTGCGCGGCATGATGTCGATGGTGTTCTTCTCGGGAATGCCCAGCGACGCCGCCGGGCCGGTGGCCGAGACGGTGACGCCGACCGTGATGTCGGCCTGGGCGGCCAGCGCCAGCGCGGACAGCGCGGCGGCCACGAGCGTGTGTACGAACTTCATGCGACGGTCTCCTTCTTTGTCTTGCCGAGTCTTGAAATGGGCACCTGCACGGCGCCCAGCCCACCGAGAAACAGGTCCACCACCACCGGCGCCATCGCCGCGTGGCTCAGCGCCCCGCCCGGCTTCAGCCAGGTGAACATCCAGTTGATCATGCCGAACAGCAGCATGGTCAGCGGCGTGGCCAGCGAGGCGCCGGCCAGCTCGGGCCGCAGTTCGACCACCGCGCGCGCAAACGCGGCGACGACGCGGCGCTCGCCGTCCAGCACGCGCTGGCGCGCCGACTCGTCGAGGAACTTGACGTCCTCGGTCAGCACGCGGTGCTCGTGCTGCGCGTCGGCATAGGCGAGCACGAAGCGCTCGATCAGGGCCTGCAGCCGTTCACGCGGGCTCAGCGCCTGCGCTTCGACCTCGGCCACCACGGCCTGGAGGCGATCGATGTGGGCTTGCGCGACCAGCAGCAGCAGTTCGTGCTTGTCGCGCACGTAGTGGTACAGCGTGGGCTTGGAGATGCCGCAGGCCGCCGCCACCTGGTTCATCGACGTCGCCGTGTAGCCCTGCCGCGCGAACAGCGCCGCGGCCTGCGCGAGGATGGCTTCGCGCTGGTCGTCGTAGGCGGCGGTGCGGATGCGGGCCATGGGTTCGTGAGTCTAGCGTTCGTCGAACGAGACGCTGACTTCGCTCGTTATCGGCTGCGACTGGCAGGTCAGGATGAAGCCGGCGGCGACGTCGGCCGGCTCCAAGGCGAAGTTCCTGTGCATGCGCACTTCACCCGACTTGAGCCGGGCGCGGCAGGTGCCGCAGACGCCGGACTTGCAGGAGTACGGCACGTCCATGCCGGCCCGCGCGGCGGCGGCCAGCAGGTTGCCGTCTTCGGCGGTGAAAGGCACGGTGCGCGACAGGCCGTCGCGCACGACCGTGATGAGGGCCTGCGGCGCGTCACCGGCCTGCGGCATGGCGGCCTGCGCGCTGCCGGCCACGCCGAAGCGCTCGACGTGGATGCGTTCGGCGGCGATGCCGGCCCCGCGCAGCGCGGCCTCGGCTTCGTCGTTCATCGCGTGCGGGCCGCAGACGTAGGCTGCGTCGACGTCCGCGGGGTCGACGATGGTGCCCAGCACCAGCGCCAGCTTGGCGCGGTCGATGCGGCCGGCGTTCAGCGGCGTCTCCACCGGCTCACGCGAGAACACCGGGTGGATCGCCAGCCGGCTCAGGTGGCGGTTCTTCAGGTCCAGCAGCGCGTCCTTGAACATCGTGCTGCCGGCGCTGCGGTTGCCGTACAGCAGCGTGCAGCGGCTGTGCGGCTCCTGGGCCAGCACCGTGCGCAGGATGCCCAGGATCGGCGTGATGCCGGCACCGCCGGCGATCAGCAGCAGGTGGCGGCGCGCCGCCGGATCGACCTTCACGCTGAAGCGGCCTTGCGGCGGCATCACGTCGATGGCCTGGCCCGGCTGCAGCGTGGCGTGCAGCCAGGTGGAGAACGCGCCACCGGGAACACGCCGCACGCCGATCTGCAGCAGCGGATCGTCCACCGCGGAGCAGATCGAGTAGCTGCGCCGATGCTCGGTGCCGCCGATGGCGTGGCGCAGCGTCAGGTGCTGGCCGGCGTCGAAGGTGAAGGCAGCGCGCAACACGGGCGGCACGTCGAAGCCCAGCACCACCGCGTCCTCGGCCTCGGCGCGGCGCGTGGCGATGCGCAGCCTGTGGAAGTGCGTGTCGGCGCTCATATCGGTTTGAAGAACTCGAACGGTTCGGCGCAGGCCAGGCAGCGGTAGAGCGACTTGCACGGCGTGCTGCCGAAGGCCGACAGCCGCTGCGTGCGCGCCGAGCCGCAGCGCGGGCAACCAACGGCCGGCGTGGCGTGGAAGCGGATGGGTTGGTCAGCGGCGACAGCGCATCGGCCAGACGGCGCAATGCCGTACTGGAGCAGCTTGGCCCGGCCTTCGCCGCTGATCCAGTCGGTGGTCCAGGCGGGCGCGCGCTGCAGCACGATGTCGACCGGGCCGAGGCCCGCCTCGTCCAGTGCGTCGCGCACGCTGCGCTCGATGGCTTCGGTCGCCGGGCAGCCGGAATAGGTCGGCGTCAACACCACCTCCATTCCACCGTCATCGCGCAAGCGCACGCCGCGCACGATGCCCAGCTCGACCAGCGAGATCACCGGCACCTCGGGGTCCGGCAAGGCGCGCAGCACGTGCCAGGCGGCCTGCTCGCGGCTGGTCACTTCACTGCCGCGCATCACCACACCCCGCCGGGGAAGCCGCGCTGCAGCACCTGCATCTCGGCCAGCAGCGGGCCCAGGTGCTCGCTGTGCAGGCCACGCGTGCCGGTCGATCGGAAAGCCGTGTCCGCGGGCACCTTCAGCAGCGCTTCGGCGAAGCAGCCACGCCACGCCGCCATGCAGTCGTCGCGCAGTTCGGCGCGCGACGGCCCCAGCCCCGACGCCACCGCCGCGGCATCCACCGCATCGGCCTCGAACATCTCGGCCACGTCCGGCCAGGCACGGTCCAGCGCCGCCTGCATGCGCGCCGCGCTCTCGGCCGTGCCGTCGCCCAGGCGCACGACCCACTCGCCGGCATGCTGCTCGTGATAACGCGATTCCTTCACGGCCTTGGCGGCGATGGCGGCCACCTCGGCATCGGCCGAGCGCTGCAGCCGGCGCCACAGCTGGCCGAGCCAGGTGGCCAGCAGCAGGTTGCGCAGCACCGTGTCGGCGAAGTCGCCGCCGCGGCGCAGCGGACGCTCGAGCAGGGTCAGGTTGCGGAAGCCGCGTTCGTCGCGCAGGAAGGCCAGCTGGTCCTCATCTCGGTCCAGCTCACGCCCGGCGTGCGTCAGCAGCGCGCGCGCCTGGCCCAGCAGGTCCAGCGCGACGTTGGACAGCGCGATGTCTTCTTCCAGGACCGGCCCGTGGCCGCACCATTCGCACAGGCGCTGCGCGTGGATCAGCGCGCTGTCGGCAATGCGCAGCAGGTACTCGGCCCGCGGCGCCAGCACCAGCGGCAGCTCACATGTGCTTGACGGCATCGGGCAGCGGGAAGAAGGTGGGGTGGCGGTAGACCTTGTCGGCCGCGGGATCGAACAGCATGTCGTGGTCGGCCGGGTCGC
>Ga0196963_10002529_pt1 | contig 10887 bp, 11 predicted proteins | sample S1_5metaG_FD_148600 | JGI IMG/M metagenome (GOLD analysis project Ga0196963, IMG submission 148600) | Soil microbial communities from Anza Borrego desert, Southern California, United States - S1_5 | ecosystem: Environmental > Terrestrial > Soil > Desert | place: USA: California | collected... | reverse complement strand
AGAACACCCCGCTGGCCTTGGCCGCCTCGGGCAGGCCGGCGCCGCTGGCGACCAGGGTCAGAGTGCGGCGCAGCTTCGCCAGGTGCATGCCCATGGCGCGCACCGCCGGCGGTCCGGCCTCGCCCTCCGCGGCGGCGCGGGCCAGCCCGGCCTGGGCGGCGCCGAGCCGGCCGCCGAAGGCGTCGTTGGCGGCGTCGGCCAGGGAGGCTTCCGGCTCGACGCCCAGGAACGCCTCCAGCTCGGCGGCGCCGACCTGGCGGCCGCTGCCGGGGCCGATCCACAGGATCAGCCGCTCGATCTCCTGGCGGGCGACGCCGCGCTCCTTGGGCATGCGCGAGGCGAACAGGTCCAGGGCCGCCGAGTCGAGGCTGACCTTGTCGGCGGCCAGGGCTTCGCGCGCCATGCGGGCCACGTCCCCCTGTTCATCCTCGTAGCAGGGGATGGCGGCGGCGGCGGGCGCCTTCTCGGCCGCCTTGCGCAGGGCCGAGTCGCGGCCCAGCGCCCCGGCCTCGACGATCAGGAAGGCGTCGGGATTGAGTTTGCCCTCGGCATGGGCGGTGAGCGCCTCGGCGGCCGTCCTGTCGGGTGCGGCGCGTTCGCCGGTCAGGCGGACGCGGATCAACCGCCGGCCGCCCATCATCGAAAGCGCGGTGAGTTCCTCCTCCAGCCGTCCGGCCTGGTCGAGGTCGGTCTCGGTCAGCATGGCGACGTTGAAGGGGTCGTTGAGGTCGGGGGTGATGCGCCTGGCGAGACTATCGGCCCGCTCCCGCACGCCGCCCCGGTCGCGGCCATAGAGCAGGACGGCGCGGATGTTGTCCGGCGGGCCCTTGAGGAGGCGTTCGACGTCGGGGCGCTTGGAGACGATCATTGGAACTACTCTAAAGCGCCTCCCCCACCGCCGTCATCCCGGCCGTAGCGCGCAGCGCGGAGAGCCGGGACCCAGGGGCTAGCGGCAAACGGTCGGCAGCTCCGAGTGGCGGCGCCCTGTCCCTCCTGGGTCCCGGGTCTTTGCTGCGCTACCCCCGGGATGACGGAGGGAGAGCTACCCGTTCCGCTTCAGCATCCAGACGGCCAGGTCCATCTGGATCTTCCGGGCCAGTTCGTCAGCGACTTTCTGCTCGGCGTCCTGCTGGGCGCTGATCGCGGCGTAGGGCTGGTCGGCGCGGTCGAAGGTGACCTCGGCCTGGCTGACCCCTTGGGTGGCGGTAGAGCCGTCGGCGCGGGAGACCAGCTTCCAGCTGGCGGTGACCACATACTCATAGCGGCTGGCCACCCCGTCGGGCCGGCGGCCGCGCGGGATGCGGGCCTCCTTGAGGACCAGTTCGAGGCGGTACTCGGCCGGGCGGCCGTCGCGGGCCAGGGCGTCGTCGAGGGATTCGCGCAGCAGGGCGCCGGTGCGGCCCTCCGGGGCGATGGTCTCGATGGCCGAAAGGCCGGGCGACACGCCCGGGGCGGCGTACAGCGGCGTGAACCCGCAGCCCCCCAGCGGCAGGGCCAGGGCGCCAAGGAGCGCGAGAAGGGCTGCGGGTCGGATCATGATCAGTTGGCCACGATGTTGACGATGCGGTCCTGGACCACGATCACCTTGCGGACGGTCAGGCCGGCAAGATGGGCCGAAACGCCGGCGTCCGCCAGGGCCAGGGCTTCCACCTCGGCCGAGGCGGCGCCCTTGGGGGCGACGACCTCGCCGCGGCGCTTGCCGTTGATCTGCACCGGCAGGGTGACCTCGTTGTCGGCGGCCAGGGCCGGGTCGGCCTTGGGCCAGGGGGCGTCGACGACCATGCCGGAGCGCCCCAGCCGCTCCCAGCAGGCCTCGGCCAGGTGGGGGGTGAAGGGGGCGATCAGCCGGGCCAGCACGTCCAGCGCCTCGGCGCGGGCCGCCAGGACGCCGGGCGTCGCGCCGGCGGCCGGGTAGGCCTTCAGGGTGTTGAGGAACTCGTACAGCCGCGCCACCCCGCTGTTGAAGCGGAACCGCTCGATGGAGTCGGTCACCGGGCCGATCAGCTTGTGGGTCGCCCGCCGCAGCGCGGTCGCCGCCGCATCGCTGTCATCGAAGGCGGAGGCCCCCTCCGGTTGCCCATCGAACTCCGCCCAGACCCGGTGGACGAAGCGGCCGGCGCCCTCGACCCCGGCGTTGGTCCACTCCACATCCCGCTCCGGCGGGCTGTCGGACATGACGAACAGGCGGGCGGCGTCGACGCCGTAGACATCGAAGATCTCCTCGGGCGCCACCACGTTCTTCTTCGATTTCGACATCTTCTCGATGTCGCCGATCACCAGCGGCTCGCCGGTGGCCTTGTCGGCGGCCCGCCGCTCGCCATCGACCGTGACGAAGTCGACGCAGGCCGGCTCCACCCAGTCGCCGGCGGCGGTCATGTAGGTCTCGTGGGTGACCATCCCCTGGGTGAACAGGCCCGCAAAGGGCTCGGCCACGCTCAGCATGCCCTCGTCCCTCAGGGCGCGGGTGATGAAGCGGGCGTACAGCAGGTGCAGGACGGCGTGCTCGACCCCGCCGATATACTGGTCGATCGGCAGCCATTTGTCGGCGGCGGCCTTGTCCACCGGCGCCTCGGCCTTGGGATTGGCGAAGCGGGCGAAGTACCAGCTGGAGTCCACGAAGGTGTCCAGGGTGTCGGTCTCGCGCTGCGCATCGCTGCCGCAGGACGGGCACTTCACGTGCTTCCAGGTCGGATGGCGCAGCAGCGGGTTGCCGGGCAGTTCGAACGAGACGTCCTCGGGCAGGACCACCGGCAGCTGGTCGTCGGGCACGGGGACCGGCCCGCAGGCCTGGCAGTGGATGATGGGGATCGGGCAGCCCCAGTAGCGCTGGCGCGAAACGCCCCAGTCGCGCAGGCGATAGACCACCGCCCCCTGTCCCTGGCCCTGGTCTTCGGCGCGCTGGACGGCGGCGGCCTTGGCCTGTTCCACCGTCATTCCGTCCATGAAGTCGGAGTTGAAGATCTTCCCCGGGCCGACATAGGCCTCGCTGCCGACCATGAAGGTGGCCGGGTGGGCGTCGGGGGGCAGCACCACCGGCTTGACCGGCAGGCCGTACTTGCGGGCGAAGTCCAGGTCGCGCTGGTCGTGGGCCGGGCAGCCGAAGATGGCGCCGGTCCCGTAGTCCATCAGCACGAAGTTGGCGATCCAGACGGGCAGCTTCCAGTCGGGGTCGAAGGGATGGGCTGCCGTCAGCCCGGTATCGTAGCCCAGCTTCTCGGCGCCCTCGATCTCCGCCTCGCTGGTGCCGCCCGCGCGGCACTGCCTGATGAAGTCGGCGACCTTGGGGTCGCCGGCCAGCTGTTCGGCCAGCGGGTGGTCCGGGGCGATGGCCAGGAAGCTGGCCCCGTACAGGGTGTCGGGGCGGGTGGTGTAGACCTCCAGCCCGTCCTCGAAGCCCTTTGGCGGGGCGTCGAACTTCCAGGTCAGCCGCAGCCCCTGGCTCCGCCCGATCCAGTTCTCCTGCATCAGCCGGACCTTGTCCGGCCAGCGGTCCAGGGTCTCCAGGCCGTCGATCAGGTCGTCCGCGTACTGGGTGATGCGCAGGAACCACTGGGTCAGCTTGCGCTTCTCGACCACCGCGCCGGAGCGCCAGCCCCGGCCGTCGATGACCTGCTCGTTGGCCAGCACGGTCATGTCGACCGGGTCCCAGTTGACCGTCGCTTCGCGGCGATAGACCAGGCCGCGCTTCAGCAGGGCCAGGAACAGTCGCTGCTGCTGGCCGTAGTATTCGGGATCGCAGGTGGCGAACTCGCGCGACCAGTCGATGCTGGTGCCCAGCAGCTTGAACGGCTCGCGCATGGCCGCGATGTTGTCGTAGGTCCAGCCCTTGGGGTGGACGCCGCGCTCCATGGCGGCGTTCTCGGCCGGCATGCCGAAGGCGTCCCAGCCCATCGGGTGCAGCACCGCATGGCCCTGCGCCCGCTTGTAGCGCGCCACCACGTCGCCCATCGTGTAGTTGCGCACATGGCCCATGTGCATCCGCCCGGAGGGATAGGGGAACATCTCGAGGACGTAGAACTTCGGGCGCGGGTCGTCGTCGGCCGTGCGGAACACATCGGCCTTGGCCCAGGCTTCACGCCACCTGGGCTCGGTTTCCTTGGGATTGTAGCGAGCCATTGCCGGTCTTTAGGGCGGCGGGGAACGGGGGGCAATCCTTCCCCCGCGCCCATGGAGAAGGGGGAGCCTTACTCTTCGCTGATGTTGGCAAGTCGAAGCTTGCGGGCGCGGTCGAGGATGGCGTTTTCCATGTCGACCTCGGTCTGGGCCGCGGTCGGGGCGTCGACCCAGGTCCCGCCCTGGTTGACCTGCTTGAAGACGGTCACGTTGAGGGCGTCGGCCCGCAGGCGGGTGTCGAGGATGTAGGCGGTGACCTTGAAGCGCTCGCCCGGCGTCGCCGGATCGCTGTACCAGTCGGTGATGATCACCCCGCCGTAGGGGTCGGCCGAGGCCAGCGGCATGAACTTCAGGACGTCGAGCGTGGCGCGCCACAGGTAGCTGTTGACGCCGATCTCCGTGCCCTTCGGCGTCTTCTTGCCGCCGCCGATGCCCAGGAAGCCGCCGTTGCCGTCCTTGACCTGCTTGGGGCCGCTGGACCCACAGGCCGCCAGGGCCCCCGCCAGCATCACCACCGCGCCCAACCTGAACGCCCCGCGCGCAAACCGCATGCTGTATCGCTCCAAATCGCTGCGCCCCACGCCGGTGGATGTCGCAAGCCCTTCCCGAGAGGGGAAGGTGTGGCCAAGACTTGCAGCGCAATTGCGGCGAACCGGCGTCGGCCCGCGCAACGCGCCAGAAGCGTTGCGTCTACAACATGGCTGTCGCAGGTCCAACGATGAATCTCGTGGCCTTCCCGCCACAGGCGAGGCCTGAATCGACCTGTGTTCGCCAAGCCGCGTTGACCCAATGTCGCCGTGATCGCTTATATAATGGGACTAGGAGCTGACGGCCCGACCCCGGGCAGACAGGTTCAGCGTGGGGACGGGCTTTTTAGAGCAGGCGATGAGCAAGGCGCTTTACATGGCGGCGACTGCTGCGCTGATCCTGATCGGATCGGCCGGGGCGGCTCATGCCCAGCAGGCCAAGGCCAGGCCCAGCGAGGAATTCCGCGTCCGCGGCGACTTCGACCTGCGCGACAGCCGCCTCGGCCCCGCCCGTTCCGACCGCAGCCTGCAGTTCGACGCCAAGACCGGCAAGTGGGGGGTCAAGGTCGGCCTCGGCGCCCCGGTCGGCCGCGAAGCCGACGCCAAGGACCTCGAAGCCGGCGCCTACTTCAAGGTCACCCCTTCGCTCCGCGTCGGCGGCGCCGTTGGCCTGGCCTCCGAGCGCGACAACCCGGTCCGCCGCCCCAACGAGCGCGACGAAGCGCCCCGCGTGCGCCTGGAAACCACCTTCAAGTTCTGATCCTCCGCCAGGAGACCACCCAGCTTCCGTCATCCCGGAAGGCCGCGAAGCACTTATCCGGGATGACGAGCGATTAGGACGGCCAGCTCGCCAGCAGCGCCCGCAGCGCCGCCGCCGTGGCCAGCGGCTGGTCGATCATCACATGGTGGTCGGCGTCGGGGATCGAGAACCGGACGATGTCATCGGGCAGCTCGCGCAGCATGAATTCCAAGGTCTCGGGGAACATCAGCTTCGACCGCTCCCCCCAGACCAGGGCCACCGGGCATCTGACCTGGTGGAGCAGCTCGCCGAGGACCGGCATGGTGAAGTTGTGCCAGAGCTCCGGATCGAACTTCCAGGTCCAGCCCATGCCGGGGCCGTCCTCCAGCGGCGCCGGGCGCAGCGACTTCCGGGCAATCCAGTCGGCGATGTAGGGGTTCTCGCAGCCCTGCGGCGGGGCGAGACGGAAGCGGGCCAGGGCGGTGGGCAGGTCCGCATAGACCCGGTTGCCGCCCTCGCGCCGGGGCGGGCCGTTCCACTGCCGCTCGGGCGGGTGGATGGTGGAATCCAGCATGACGATGCCGCCCAGCCGCTCGGCGTGATGCACCGCGCAGTAGAGGGTGGGAAAGCCGCCGAAACTATGCCCGACCACGCGGGCCCTGTTTCCGTCCGCCTCCAGCCGGGCGGCTTCGATGGCCCCGAGGATCTCGGCCGCGAACAGGTCGGCGTCGTAGGCGGGGCGCCAGTCGCTGTCGCCCATCCCCGACCAGCTGATGGCGGCAACCCGATAATCCTCGGCCAGCAAGGGAGCGATGAAGCTCCACCAGTCGGCATGGGCGCCGTTGCCGTGCAGCAGCAGAACCCCCGGCTTTCCGATCTCGCCCCAGGTGAGGAGTTCGATCTTCGCGCCTTCCACCGTGAAAAAGGACCGCTCCGGCTCGATCGCCAGGGCGGCGTCGAACCAGGCCGGGGCCGGCGGCTTGTCGCCGTTGAACGGGGCCAGCGGCGGAGGATGGTCCGGCCAGACCGGATGACCGTCAGCCACGGGCCGCCTCCACGTCCGCGAAGGCCTTCTCGCCGGGCCGTGGCGGGCGCGGGCCGACGGTCTTGAAGATCCCCGTCCCGGTCATGATCAGCCTCTCGCCGGCCCAGATGCGGCCGCGGACGGTGAACAGGTCGTCCTCCTCGGCCACCAGCTCGGCCCGGCCCTCGATCCAGTCGCCGAGCTTCCCGCCGGAGAGGAAGTCGCAGGTCAGCCGCACGGTCACCCAGTAATGGCTGCGCGCCACGCTGATCACCCGGCCCCAGGCCATGTCGGCGAAGCTCATCAGCATGCCGCCGTGGGCGTTGGCCATGCCGTTGGTGTGGTGCTCCTCGACCCGGAAGGCCAGGGTCGCGCCGCCCTCGTCGTACTTCTCGTAGAGCGGCCCGATCTGGCGGCCGAAGCCCCGGGTCCAGTTGAGGATGGAATATCCCGGCGGGATATCGGCCGTCTGGGCCTCGGTCAGGTCGTCGGACATGGGGGAAGTCTAACGATCGTTTGAATGCGGTGGAAGCGGGAACCTCTGTTTCCTCCCGCCTCCGCCCAGGCGCCTGGCCAGGTTGCCGCCACGACACCCTTGCCACGCCAATTTGCGGGCCCCACCCTCCCCGCAACGGCAGGTCGGGGGAGCGGTTGGTGAGCGCAGTCGAGACAGGGGCTCCGGCCGTCGTCACCCTCAGGCCGTCGATCCCCGTGAAGTTCGCCTATGGCCTGGGCCAGGCCGTGCAGAGCGGCGGGTTCGACGCCGCCCTGCCGCTGACTTTCTTCTACTACACCCAGGTGCTCGGCCTCTCCGGGGTGCTGACCGGCATCGCGGTCGGCCTCAGCCTCTGCGTCGACGCCATCCTGGACCCGCTGGTCGGCTCCCTGTCGGACAACATCCGCTCGCGGTTCGGGCGGCGGCTGCCGCTGATGGTGCTCAGCATCCCTCTGGTGGCGCTCGGCTTCGGCCTGATCTTCAGCCCGCCCCGCGGGCTGGAAGGTCCGATACTGTTCGCCTGGCTGCTGGGAACATCCCTGCTGGCCCGGGCCGCCACCTCGCTGTTCAACGTGCCCTTCATCGCCCTGGGGGCGGAGCTGTCGGACGGCTACCTGGAGCGCTCGCGGGTGGTGGTCTGGCGGACGATGATCGGCCTGATCTCGGTGGTGGCCATCATCCTGCTCGCCTACCGGGTCTTCCTCACCCCGCCCGAGGGGCTGTTCAAGCTGGCCGCCTATCCGCCGCTCGGCTGGTCGGTGGCGGGCGTGCTGGTCGTCTGCATGGTCGCCTGCTGCGCCGGGATGGCCCGCTACGCCATGGCCCTGCCCCAGGCCGAAACGACAGAGCGCTCCATGCTCAGCCGCCTGCCGGGCGAGGTGAAGGAGATCTTCTCCAGCCGCTCGTTCCGGATCCTGTTCTTCTCCTGCCTGCTGATCATGGTGGCGATCGGGGTCAACGGCACGACCGGGGCGCATCACAACACCTACATCTGGAAGATCGGCACAAAGGAGATCGAGCTGCTGACCTTCGTGCTGCTGATCGGCACCCTGATCGGGGCGCCCGCGGCGCCGGCCCTCGCCCGCTGGTTCGAGAAGCGGTCGGTGGTGATGATCGGGGTCACCATGCTGAACCTGGTCTGGCTGGTGATGCCGATCCTCTGGGTCAGCGGCCTGTACCGGCCGTCGGGGCCTGCGGCGATCCCGGCCCTGCTGGTGATGATGGTGGTGGCGGGGATCGGCATCGGGCTGGTGCTGGTGGCCTTCCCGGCGATGATGGCCGACGCCGCCGACGAGCATGAGTTGCGCTTCCACCATCGGCGCGAGGGGCTGTACTTCTCCGGCATCACCTTCGCGGCCAAGGCGGCCAGCGGGGTGGGGGTGCTGCTGGCCGGGATCGGCCTGGACCTGATGGGCATGCCCGAGAAGGCCAACCCCGCCCTGGCTATCCCGCCGGACGCCCTGGTGCGGCTGGTGGTCGTGCATGGGCCGCTGGCTGCGGCGATCTCGATGATCGGGGTGGCGATGCTATGGCCCTACGCCATCAGCCGGGTGGTTCATGACGATATCTCGCTGAAGCTGCGCGGCGGCCCGTCGACGGCCTAGCCGGGCCGGCGCAAGGCCTCCATCAGGCCGACAAAACCCGCCTTGACCCGGTCGATGGCGGTCGGGTCGTCAGCCTGTCCCGCCCACAGCACCGCCTGGTTGACGGCGCCGTTGATCAGCTGGGCCAGCACCTCCGGATCGCCCTCGAGCGCGCCCGCGGCCACCGCCTCCCGAATCCCGGCCAGCAGCAGGCCGAAGCCGTGCTCCCGGTCCAGGGCGTTCCAGCGGTCCCAGCCGAGCACCGACGGGGCCTCGACCAACAGGATGCGCCGGGCCGCCGGCCGGGAAACCTGGTCGATGAAGGCCAGGCAGCCGGCGATCAGGCCGTCGACCGGATCGGGCCTGGCCTCCACCGCCTCCAGCACCGCCGCGGTCGCCTCCTCGTGCAGCCGTCGGCAGACCGCCTCGAACAGCGCCTGCTTGTCCCTGAAGTGATGGTAGAGCGCGCCGCGGGTCAGGCCGCTGGCCGCCAGCACGGCCTGGGTGCTGGTCGCCGCATAGCCCTGGGCCGCGAACAGCTCGGCGGCGGCGGCGATCAGCGCCTCGCGGCTGCGGATCCGACGTTCGGCGTGGGGGCCTCTGGTTCTCGGCATGCTGTCCTATTTACATACAGACAGTCTGTATATTACTTTGATCGCCGTTCCGGTGCAAGGAGGCCCGCCATGCGTTTCGTCGACCGCTATCCGATCATCGTCACGCCGAGGCTCGCCGACTGCCGGGACTTCTGGCGGCGGCTGGGGTTCGCCGTCAGCTTCGAGGCCAGCTGGTTCCTGCTGCTGCATGCCGAGGACGGCTCGGCCAGCCTGGCGTTCATGAGCCCCGACCACCCCTCGGCGCCGCCGGGGCCGGAGCCCTTCTCCGGCCAGGGCATGTGCCTTGAACTTCAGGTCGAGGACGCGGCGGCGGCCTATGAGGAGGCAGTGGCGGCCGGGCTTCCGATCGGCCTGGCGCTCGCCGAGGAGCCGTTCGGCCAGCTTCGCTTCGGCTTCACCGACCCTTCCGGCCTGTGGGTGGACGTGGTGGAGCAGATCGAGCCCGCGGCAGGGTTCTGGGACCGCTACCTGCCCGATCAGCGCGAGGGCCGGGTGACCACATAGGCGAACACCGCCCCAAGCACCGCCCCCACCGCGCCGACGACCCAGAGGTTGTCGTACGTCAGGGCGAGGACGGCCCAGCTGGCCGCCATCGCCGTTCCCGCCGCGATCTTGCCCGAGGTGGGTATGGCCCGCCGTTCCTCCCAGGCGACCAGCAGCGGCCCGAACCTCCGATGCCGCCGCAACCGCTCGGCCCATTCGGGCGCGCTGGCGGTGAAGGCCCACAGGGCGACCAGCAGGAAGGGGGTGGTCGGCAGCAGGGGCAGGAAGACTCCGGCCGCCGCCAACAGCACCATGGCCACGCCGAGGGCCCGCAGGAGCAGGCGCCGGATCGCCCCGGCGGCTGGCTTGTCAGGGGGTTGGGGCGGGATCATTCAGCTCTGACAATCCCTGGGCCACCGGCCGCCAGCCACGACACCGCAGACGATCTCATGGATCGCGAGGCCGTCAAGCCAAAGGCCTGCCTCCCGACGACCGACGGCTAGCCTGCGTCGGTCTCGCCCTGGCCCGCCGCTTCGAGCAGCCGCTTCGCGGACGCGATAGCGGCCTCGACGGTCAACGAGGCGCTGAGGCCGTCCGGCCCGGTGATGACGATCTCGCCCTCGACGGCCTGAACCTCCAGGGGTGTGTCGAAGGCATTGAGGTGATTGTCCATGGCCGATCAAATGCGGCTCCGGCCATAAGGTTCAGCCCTTTCGCGCCGCCGGAGGCCTCAACGGCGAGTCTCGGGGTTCCGGCACCCACACCCGGCCGCGGCCAGCCGGCCGGGGTCGGTCACCGCGAACCAGCCCCGGCCTGCCCGGATGGCGTCGGCGGCGGTCAGGTCCGTCATCAGGGCGGTGACCGTGGTGCGACAGACCCCGACGCTGGCCGACAGGGTCTCCTGTGTCAGATAGAGCCGCTCGCCGCCCTGACGCCGGTCGTAGCTCCGAAGAATGTCCGCCAGCCTTTCCCGCGCCCCATGGGTGAGGCCGCAGGAGGCGATCGCGTGGGTCTCCGCCTCGGCCTCGGCGAGATAGACCCACAGCCGCTTCATTACCGCGTCGTCGGCCCGGGCCAGGGCGGGGAAGGCGGTCGCCGAAACGGACCAGGCTATGGTCGGGGTCAGCACGCGGGCCTCGAAGCGGGGGATCCCGCCCCCGAAGGCCTGCAGCAGGCCGACGGCGCCCTCGGAGGAGACCATGCCCACCTCGATCTCGCCGCCGTCGACGCTCAGCGTCCGCAGGGAGATCAGCCCGGACTCCGGGAAGAGGATGGTCTCTCCGGCCCGCCAGGGCGTCGCCCCGGCTC
>Ga0196963_10002528_pt1 | contig 10888 bp, 11 predicted proteins | sample S1_5metaG_FD_148600 | JGI IMG/M metagenome (GOLD analysis project Ga0196963, IMG submission 148600) | Soil microbial communities from Anza Borrego desert, Southern California, United States - S1_5 | ecosystem: Environmental > Terrestrial > Soil > Desert | place: USA: California | collected... | reverse complement strand
TTTTTCGCGGCAGCGGCTAGAAATCGGCTCGTCCGCCCGTGGACCTTACCTCTGCCCCCGCCGGAATCGGGCGGCCTGCTCCTCTAGACCGGCGCCCCAGCTGGCCGCGTCCACGTCAGTCCCCGGCAGGTTTGCGCCGGCCACCCCATGGATGGCGGCCATCATCGGAACGGCCAACGCTTTGATCGTCAGCAATGGACGCCCGAAGTCGTCGGTCAGGTCCCAGCCGTGCGAACGGAAGACCTCTACCATCTCCCGCTCTGAGAGCTCGCAGGGATCGAACAGCGCAGTTCGCCGCTCGTACTCCTCATCGGCCAACTCGGGCAGGTTTTCCCAATCGTCGTTTCCAGGCTCCACTCCATGTTGCCAGTTGTTCACAACGACGATGTCCGCACCAAAGACTTGACGCGTTGCTAGCACCACAGGGTCAGACAGGTTCGCCTTCAAGGTGGCGAGGGATGGGTCGAGATGGGCGGCGGTCTCCAGGTCACGGATGACCTTCAGGTCGATAAGTCGGCGCAAGGCGTTCTCCGGCAGGTTGGCCGGGGCGCATCATACCGCGAGTCTCTGAAATGGGAACAAGATCAGAACACCGGCTCATCGGGCCTGGTCTTCGCATGCGCAGCAAACCGGGCATTCCGCCGAGCATTCTGGCAAGCAAATCTTAGTGGGCCGGGGGCGGCTCTGGAAAATGCTTAGTTTTCAAGGCGGCGGATGGTGGACGCGGCTGGGATTGAACCAGCGACCCCTACGATGTCAACGTAGTGCTCTCCCGCTGAGCTACGCGTCCGAACCGGCAGGAAGGCGGGGTCTATAGCGAAGGCTTCCGCACGACGCAACGGGCTTTGGGACAGGCCCCTCAGGCCGCCGCCATCATCCGGTCGACCTCGTTGACGATCTCGCGCAGATGGATCGGCTTGGAGAGAACCTTGGCGCCGGCCGGGGCCCGCTCGCCGGCCGACAGGGCGACGGCGGCGAAGCCGGTGATGAACATGATCCGCAGGCCCGGGTGGCGGGCGGCGGCGTGGCGGGCGACCTCGATGCCGTCCATGCCGGGCATGACGATGTCGGTCAGCAGGAGGTCCCAGTCCTCGTCCAGGCAGGCGGCCGCCTCCTCGCCGTCGGCGCAGGCGCGCACGTCGTAGCCGGCGCGCTCAAGGGCGCGGGCCAGGAAGTTGCGCATGGAGTCGTCGTCTTCGGCGAGCAGGATGCGGGGCATGGGTGTTTGGCGGCCTTCGCGGGAACAGTCGCCTTAACCTTAAGTCGGGAGACGTAAAGGGCGGGTGAACTCTCCTGGCGGGAGAAACAGCGAAAGCCTTTGACGAGGCGCCGGGGGCGGATGAAATAGCGCCATGACCCTGACCGATCCGGCCCGTTCCAAGGAGTCGGCCGAGGCCGCGCCGCCGGCTTCGGGCGGGCCTCCCGGCGCCGAAGCGGGGTCCGCCTTCCGCATCGCCCGCCCGCCCGCCGGGGTGGACCGCACCCCGCTCATCTTCGCATCGCCCCACTCGGGCACCGTCTATCCGCCGGAGATGACCGCCGCGATGGCGGTCGGCGAGGCCCAGGTGCGCCGGTCGGAGGACGCCTTCGTCGACGAGCTGATCGCCGCCGCCCCACAGGCCGGCGCGACGGTCATCGCCGCCGGATTCGGCCGCGCCTTCATCGACCTCAACCGCGACCCCTGGGAGCTGGACCCGGCGATGTTCGAGGACGAACTGCCGCCGCATGTGCAGGGCCGCACGGCCCGCGTGGCGGCCGGCCTCGGGGCGATCGCCAAGCTGGCCGGCGAGGGCCAGAAGATCTACGCCCGCAAGCTCCGGTTCGAGGAGGCCAGGGCGCGGATCGAGACCGCCCACCGGCCCTACCACGACGCCCTCTCTCGGCTGATCGATGAGGCCTGCTCGGCCCACGGGACGGCGATCCTGATCGACTGGCATTCGATGCCGTCGGCCGCCGCGAAGGGCGTGGTGACCCCGCGCCACGGGAAGGGCTGCGACATCGTGCTGGGCGACCGGTTCGGCGCCGCCTGCGCCCCGGCCCTGACCCGCTTGGTCGAGAAGTCTCTGGAGGAGCTGGGCTATCGCGTCGTCCGCAACGCGCCCTACGCCGGCGGCTACACCACCGAGTTCTACGGCCGCCCGGCCCGGCGCATCCATGCGCTGCAGATCGAGATCGACCGGGCGCTCTACCTGGACGAGGCGAAGCTGGAGCCCACCGACGGACTTGACCGGCTGAAGGACAGCGTGGCGCGGCTGACGGCGGCGCTGGCGGCGGGATGGCGGGAAATCTAGCCCAAAAAAACGGCCGGACCCGAGGGCCCGGCCAGTTCATTAGGGAGGAAACGCCCAGGAAGGGCAGAGGCGGCGCGAGGCCGCCTCACGAATTGAAAGTAGGTTGCGGCGCACAAAACCTCAAGGGCAAAATGTGCGGCGCAGCGAAGTTTTTCTGGATCGCCGTTCAGCAAATCCAGCTGCCGTAAGGGGAGATCGTGCGCAAACCGTCATATTGCGGCGCACAAAAATCGGGCGCTCCCTGCCTTAATTCATGGATCGATGAATAAAAACAAGCGTTTGACGGCGCCCGCCGCCGGGTCAGTGGGGCGTTCCGGGCGCCGCGGGGCGGCCGGGGTGGCGTTGTGCGCCGCACTCGGGTAGAAGCGCGCGCCTCCCAGGCGCGTTCTCTTGGCCGCGCCCCCAAACTCCCTTCAGGCTGCCATGTCCCTGCGAAATATCGCCATTATCGCCCACGTCGACCACGGCAAGACCACCCTGGTCGATCAGCTGCTGGCCCAGTCGGGCGTGTTCCGCGCCAATGAGGCGCACGTCGAACGGGCCATGGACTCCAACGACCAGGAGCGTGAGCGGGGCATCACCATCCTGGCCAAATGCACCAGCGTGCTCTGGCACGGCGAGGCGGGCGAGACCCGCATCAACATCATCGACACGCCCGGGCACGCCGACTTCGGCGGCGAGGTCGAGCGGATCCTCGGCATGGTCGACGGCTGCGTCCTGCTGGTCGACGCCGAGGAAGGGGTCATGCCGCAGACCAAGTTCGTGCTCGGCAAGGCCCTGAAGATGGGCCTCAAGCCCATCCTCTGCCTCAACAAGGTCGACCGGCCGCACGCCGACCCGGACCGGGTGCTGAACGACGCCTTCGACCTGTTCGCCGCCATCGGCGCCACGGACGAACAGCTGGACTTCCCGCACATCTACGCCAGCGGCAAGAACGGCTGGGCCACCCTCGACATGGCCAAGCCCAACGACAACCTGGCGCCCCTGTTCGACCTGATCGTCCGCCATGTGCCCGAGCCCAAGGCCGTGGCCCAGAAGGACGGCCCCTTCCAGATGCTGTCGGTGCTGATCGAGAGCGACCCCTTCCTCGGCCGCCTGCTGACCGGCCGCATCGAGAGCGGCAAGGCCGTGCCCGGCATGGCCATCCACGCCCTGTCGCGCGACGGCAAGGAGATCGAGCGCGGCCGGATCACCAAGGTCCTGGCCTTCCGCGGGCTGAAGCGCCAGCCGATCGACGAGGGCGCCGAGGCCGGCGACATCGTCGCGATCGCGGGCCTCTCCAAGGCCACCGTCGCCGACACCCTCTGCGCCATGGACGTGACCGAGGCGCTGCCCGCCCAGCCGATCGATCCGCCGACCATCTCGATGACCGTCTCGGTCAACGACAGCCCCCTGGCCGGCCGCGAGGGCGACAAGGTGCAGAGCCGCGTCATCCGCGACCGGCTGATGAAGGAGCTGGAGGCCAACGTCGCCATCCGCGTCACCGAGACCAGCGAGAAGGACGCCTTCGAGGTCGCCGGCCGCGGCGAGCTGCAGCTGGGCGTGCTGATCGAGAGCATGCGCCGCGAGGGCTTCGAGGTCTCCATCAGCCGGCCGCGGGTGGTCTACAAGATCGACGAGGAGACCGGCGAGCGGCTGGAGCCGGTCGAGGACGTGATGATCGACGTGGACGACGAGTTCACCGGCATCGTCATCGAGAAGCTGTCGGCCCGGAAGGCCGAGCTGAAGGACATGGGTCCGTCCGGCGCCGGCAAGACCCGGATCAGCCTGATGAGCCCGTCGCGGTCGCTGATCGGCTACCAGGGCGAGTTCCTGACCGACACCCGCGGCACCGGGGTGCTCAACCGGGTCTTCAGCCACTACGAGCCTTACAAGGGCGCCATCGACGCCGGCCGCAAGGGCGTGCTGGTCTCCAACTCGGACGGCGAGACGGCGGCCTACGCCCTGTGGAACCTCGAGGAGCGCGGCACCATGTTCGTGGGCGCCGGCGAGAAGACCTACCAGGGCATGATCATCGGCGAGAACAGCCGCCAGGACGACCTCGACGTCAATCCGATGAAGGCCAAGCAGCTGACCAACGTCCGGGCCAGCGGCAAGGACGAGGCCGTCCGCCTCACCCCGCCGCGCCGCATGACCCTCGAGCAGGCCATCGCCTACATCGAGGAGGACGAGCTGGTCGAGGTGACCCCGAAGAACATCCGCCTGCGCAAGAAGGTGCTGAACCCCAGCTTCCGCAAGCGGCGCGTCAAGGACGAGTAGCGCCCTACTCCCCGAACCCCTCGCCGGGGATCAGGGGAGCCAGCCGGATCAGCCGGCTGTCCTCCACCCCGGCGGTGCGGTGCTTGACCACCTCCCGGTAGCCGGGATCGGTGACCATGGCCAGGAAGGCGGCCGCGTTCGGGTATTCGGCGATGAAGGCCAGGTCCCAGCGCTCGTCCTCGGGACCGGTGACCACGGTCTCCGGCCGCCCGGCCCAGATCTGCCGCCCGCCGACGCGGGCGAACACCTCGGCGCTCTCCCGGCCGTAGGCGCGGTAGGCGTCGAGACCGGTCAGGCCCTTGCCGTGACTGGGGTGGCCCTCCGGATAGTCGGCCTGCGGCCTCAGCCGGATCAGGTTCAGCATCTGGATCGGCGTATCGCGCGGCAGGGCCTTGAAGGCGTCGAACTGCGGGCGGGTGGGATCGATGCTGCCGGTCATGCCGTCTCCTGCCTGTTCATCAGTTCTGTTCCTTGGCCCAGACCGAGCAGCGGGCGATCCAGTGCTCGAGCTCCCGGACGAGTTCCGGATAGGACCGGGTCTCGAAGGTGTGGACGACCTCGGCGTTGATGTCGAAGGCGAACGGGACGCTCTTGAGCCGGCGGCCTTTCCCGGACCTCGGCCAAGGCTGGTAGGTCACGGTGATGTGGAAGGCGCCCTGCGGATCGAACTCGGGGAGGAACTCGACATCGATGTTGAAGCGGCGGCCCTCGTTGGTGGCGTTGAACTGCGAAGAGCCGCCGATGCCGGAAAGGTCCTGCTCCATGGCGACGTCGAGGGTGTTCCAGCCGATGGTCCAGCCTGACGGAATCCGCAGGGGCTGCAGGCCCCGATAGGCCGGCGAGTCCGGGTAGCGGTCGGCGAAGAGGTCGACGCCCATCAGTCCTTCAACGGATCGGCCGCTTCCGGCGCCGCATAGGTCAGCGACAGGAAGACATCTTCCAGATCCGGGTCCTCGGTGGCGATGTCCTTGATGTGCAGCCCCTGGGCCCGCACCGCCGCCAGCACCTGCTCGACGCTCGACTGGCCGGTCTTGTAGGTCACGGCGAAGGCTCCGCCGGCCCTCAGCCGCGTCTCGAAGCCGCTCAGGGACGGGGCGTTGGCCACCGGCTCCTCGGGGGTGACCACCACATTGCGGGTGTCCAGCCGGCGCAGCAGGGTGTCGGTGGTCTCGCAGGCCACCACCTCGCCGCGGTTGATGATGGCGATGCGGTCGCACAGTTCCTGGGCCTCTTCCAGGTAATGGGTGGTCAGCACGATGGTGACCCCCAAGCGGTTGAGCTCCAGCACATAGGCCCAGAGCTGGCGGCGGAGCTCGACGTCGACCCCGGCGGTCGGCTCGTCGAGGATCAGGACGGGCGGGTTGTGGACCATGGCCTTGGCCACCATCAGCCGCCGCTTCATGCCGCCGGACAGCTGGCGGACGTAGGCCTTGGCCTTGTCGGACAGGCCCATGGCGGCGAGCAGCTCGGCGGTGCGCCGCTCCGACTTCTTCACGCCATAGAGCCCGGCCTGGGTCTCCAGCGACTCCTCGGGGGTGAAGAAGACATCGGCGGCCAGTTCCTGCGGCACCACTCCGATCGCGGCGCGGGCGTCGCGGGGGCGGGTGTCGATGTCGCGGTCCCAGATCTTGACCATCCCCGAGGTCTTCTGGGTCAGGCCCGCGAGGATGTTGATGAAGGTCGACTTGCCCGCTCCGTTCGGCCCCAGCAGGCCGAAGATCGAGCCGCGCGGCACCTGCAGGTCGATGCCGTTCAGCGCCCGCTTCTGCGGCGTGGTCTTGGTGGCTGCGTAGGTCTTGAAGACCCCTTTGGCCTCGATGGCGTAGTCAGGCAGGTCCATGGGTGTCCGATCGGGAGCAGAAACTTGGGCCCGGCGGCGAACAGATATTTCCTCGACCCCGGACCCGCTCTAGGTATGCTTCGCCGCGGCGCGCGCCAAGGCGCAGACGTGTTTTTCACCTGAGACTTTCCCATGGCCCGCACGCCTCCCGCCACCCGTCCCACCAACACCCCGAAGGCCGCCCCCGCCATGGCCGCCCCCGAGACGGTGACGGTGACCAGCCACCGGATCGCCTGCGACGGCGTCGGCGGGGCGCTGGGCCATCCGCGGGTGTGGCTGGAGATGGGCGCGGCTGGCTGGGTCGACTGCGGCTACTGCGACCGCCGCTTCGTGGCGGCGACCGGGCCGGGAGACGAGGACGAGCAGCTGGCGCCAGGCGTGTACGAGGGCTCGGCAGGGCACTAGGGCCCGGCGCAGTCACAGCCGAAAACCGCCAGCGGACGTCACATCCGCCTCCTATGTATCGTCCAGCGAACAAAGGAGCACTTCATGTCCAAGGCCCAGACCTTTCACGACCTCCACGCCGGCCCGGATGTGCTGGTGCTGCCCAACGCCTGGGACGCCGCCAGCGCCGCCCTGATGGAGGACGCCGGGGCGAAGGCCGTGGCCACCTCCAGCGCCGCGGTGGCCTGGGCCCGGGGCTACGCCGACGGCGACCTGCTGCCGACCCCGGTCCTGCTCGACGTGGTCGCCGGCATCGCGCGGGTGATCAAGGTTCCCCTGACCGCCGACATCGAGGGCGGCTTCACCGACGACCTCGAGACCCTGACCCAGACCGTGGCGGCGGTGATCGGCGCCGGGGCGGTGGGGATCAACCTCGAGGACGGCGGCCGCGACCCCGACCTGCATGCCCGCAAGGTCGAGGCGGCGCGCGAGGCCGGGGTGCGCAGCGGGGTGGCGCTGTTCGTCAACGCCCGCACCGACGTCTACCTGCGGGGATTGGCCGAGGGGGAAGCGGCGATCGAGGAGACCCTGCGGCGGGCGAAGCTCTATGAAAGGGCGGGCGCCAGCGGCGTCTTCGTGCCCGGCCCCATCGATGAGACCCTGATCGGCCGGCTGGCCGAGGGCATCGCGCTGCCGCTCAACGTCATGGGCCGCGGCGGCGCGCCGACGGCGGCGCGACTGGCGGAGCTGGGCGTGCGGCGGCTGAGCTCGGCCACGGGGCCGTTCCGCGCCGCGTTCGGGGTGCTGAATCGCACGGTGGCCGACTACCTTGCGACCGGCGACGCCAACGTCTTCGTCGAACCGTCCAAGGGCCTGCCGGACCTCAACAAGCGGTTCGGGTAGCGGCCCTATTTCGCGGGGTCGGCTGCCAGGCTGAACTCGACCGGCAGGCGGATCCGGGCGCCGACGGTCGGGCGGCCGTCCTCGCTCCACAGGTTCAGTCGCATTGTCTGGGCCACCTCCACGGCCGAGGCGCCGAAGCCCAGGGCGTCCGGCTTCTCGCTTGCAACCCGGCAGTCGCTCAACGCGCCGTCGGCGCCGACCAGGCAGTCGGCGACGCCCCGGCCGGACTTCACCCCTGCCGCGGCCGCGGCGTCCGGGAAGATGGCCTGCACCGCCGCCGGGTCCAGCACCGTCGTCCATTCCGGCTGACGCACCAGCCGCGACTTGCCGGCCGCGCTGGCTGGGTTGAGCAGGCGGAAGCTGATGACCACGTCTGCGCGAGACACCTTCCTGACCTCGGCCTCTGTCAGCTTTACCCGGAACCGGCCGGCCAGCGCCCGCGCCGCCTCGGTCGCCGCCGGGTCGGCCGGCTGGACCGTGGTGCAGTCTCCCAGGTCTCCGGACCGGCGCATCAGGCAGCGAAGCACCACCACCGCCTCCTCATCCTGCAGCCCGGCCGGCCAGGCGGCCGCCACTTCGTCGACGGTCGGCGCCGTCGCCCAGACCGGGTCGGTGAGCAGCGGCGGGCCGGCCTTCGGCGCCCACATTTCCAGGGTGAACTCGACCTGGCCGCCGTCCACCGCCTTGCCGTCGACCTTGCGCGGCTTGAACCTGCCGCTGCGCTCCATGAGCCTCGCGCCCGCCTCGCCGAAGCCGAGGCCGTAGGGCTTCTCGGTCAGCACGTCGCACCGCTCCGCCTTGCCGGCGGCGTCGATGGTGCAGCGCATCTTCACCGCGCCGTGGATATTGCGGTGGGACTTCAGGGGAAAGACGCTGCCGACCTCCCGGCCCGAAGGCTTGGCGGTCAGGTCCGCCTCCTCGATCACGGGCGCGGCCGCCAACAGCAGGCCAAGGGTCAAGATCAGGGCGCTCATTTGGCCGCCGCCTCTTCGGCGAGGTTGAAGTCGATCGGCAGTCTGACCCGCGCGCCCGCCACCGGCCGGCCCTTCTCGCTCCAGGGGTTCATCTGCATCAGTTGGGCGATGGCGACCGCGGATGCTCCGAAGCCGAGGTTCTCCGGCTTCTCTCGCGCGACCCTGCAGTCGACGAGCTTGCCGTCGGGGGCGACCAGGCAGTCAGCGACGCCGCGCCCGGCCTTCACGCCCACTTCGGCGGCTTGCGCCGGATAGACCGACAGCACCTTCTCAGGATTGACCGTGGTGATCCACCAGGGGTCACTCACCGCCACCCGCTTACCCTCGATGCTGGCGGGGCTGAAGAAGCGCACAGGGATCAGGACGTCTGCTCTTCCGAGCGTCTTCGCCTCTTCCTCAGTGACCTTGACCCGGAATTCGCCGCTCAGGCCGCGCGCGGCGGCGTAGAAGACAGGATCGACCCTGCCGGCGCTCCGGCAATCGTCGACGCGGCCGTCAGCCCGAAGAGAGCAGCGCAGCACCACCGTCGCCTCGGAGACCTCAGCCTTGGCCGGCCATGCCCGGGCCACGGCGTCGAAGGAGGGCGCCTGCGAGAAGATTGGCCGGAAGATGACATAGCGGGTTGATTCCACCGGCGAGACGAACTGGATCGGCACGTCGACCCGGGCGCCATTCACCGGCTTGCCATCCAGCCGAGCCGGCCTGAACAGCCCCTTGGTCTCCACCATGCGGATACCGGCCTCGCCGAACGCCATGCCCCAGGGCGCTTCGGAGACGATCCGACAGTCGCTCGCACGGCCATTGAGCCCGATGGCGCAGTTAAGCACCACCTTGCCGCCGATGGTCCGGTCGGCCGCCTCGGGCGGATAGTACTTGGAGATGGTGTCGCCGTCCGGCTTCATCGCCCAGTCCGGCTCCTGGTCGTACCGGGGCCCCGGCTCCTGGCCCATTGCCGCAGCGCCCCCGAGTCCGGCCAAGAAGATCGCCAGCAGCACTCTACGCAAAGTTCATTCTCCCCCGGATACCCGCCGCAACCTGCCCATTTTTCGGCCCGCTTGCAAAGGGGCGCTGACGGCGCGCGCCGGGGTGACTATCTTGGCCGGCATGACCGACACCGCCGCGCCTGAAGCCGACTCCCGCCCGCTGACCCAGGACGGGCCGCCGATCCGGCTCTACCTGGTCGACGGCTCGGCCTACATCTTCCGGGCCTACCACGCCCTGCCGCCGCTGACGCGCAAGAGCGACGGGCTGCCGGTCGGGGCGGTGAGCGGCTTCTGCAACATGCTGTTCAAGCTGCTGCGCGACACCAAAGAGGACGCGCCGACCCACTTCGCCGTGGTCTTCGACCATTCGGAGAAGACCTTCCGGAACGACATGTACGACCAGTACAAGGCCCACCGGCCGCCGCCGCCGGAGGACCTGGTCCCCCAGTTCGCCCTGGTCCGCGACGCCACCCGCGCCTTCGGGGTGCCCTGCCTGGAACTGCCCGGCTACGAGGCCGACGACCTGATCGCCGCCTATGCCTGCCGGGTGCGGGAGCTGGGCGGGGAAACGATCATCGTCTCCTCCGACAAGGACCTGATGCAGCTGGTCGGCGACGGGGTGACCATGCTGGACACCATGAAGAACGTCCGCATCGGGCCCGACCAGGTGTTCGAGAAGTTCGGGGTGCCGCCGGAGAAGGTGGTCGACGTCCAGGCCCTGTGCGGCGACAGCGTCGACAACGTGCCCGGCGCGCCGGGGATCGGCATCAAGACCGCGGCCCTGCTGATCAACGAGTTCGGCGACCTCGACACGCTGCTGGAGCGGGCCGGCGAGATCAAGCAGGAGAAGCGCCGCCAGACCCTGATCGACTTCGCCGACCAGATCCGCCTTTCGCGCGCCCTGGTCCAGCTCGACTGCGACACGCCCCTGCCGGAACCCATCGACGACCTGAAGGTCCGCGAGGCCGACCGGGCCACCCTGGCCGCCTTCCTGGAGGAGATGCAGTTCTCCAGCCTGCTGCGCCGGGTGGGGCAGGCCGCGGACGGGACCGGCCTTCCCCCCACCCCGCTGCCGACCTTCGCCCGGGCGCCGGATCCCGCGCCGGCCACGCCGGAAGCGCCCGTCGTCGAGATCGACGTCACCAAGTACGAGTGTGTCCGCGACCTGGAGACCCTCGACCGCTGGATCGCCAAGGCCTACGAGGCCGGCGTCGTCGCCTTCGACACCGAGACCGACGCCTCGGCAGCGCCACC